>Ga0307429_1001538_pt1 | contig 10791 bp, 9 predicted proteins | sample SalMarWE160230MG_FD_202151 | JGI IMG/M metagenome (GOLD analysis project Ga0307429, IMG submission 202151) | Salt marsh sediment microbial communities from the Plum Island Ecosystem LTER, Massachusetts, United States - WE1603-230 | ecosystem: Environmental > Aquatic > Marine > Intertidal zone >...
GCTGAACATTAGCATTAACTTCATCCTTAATTGAGCGATACTGCTGCCTTAAATCTAAAAATGGCACTTTCATTCCTCTTCCCCTTAGCGGCATTCCTGCTCGTAGCTCCCTTTTAAACATCTAATTTTTTACTTCAAATATAACTTCATCATTTACCAGCTTAATCCATTTAATTACGCCATCCTTGGCAGCTGGCCCTTTAATATAAGGTTTCCCATTTTTATCAAATCTAATCTCCGAGTTATCTCTTCTTCTCCACCATTCCGCCACTTCTCGGGGTAAGGCATGCCAGTAATTGTCTTTATTCTTGACATACTGCAATAGCTCCTCATAATACTCAATCGGATACCCACTCTCTTTACGTCTGCATCCATCTGGTCTTATATAGTCCGGATGAACAATCACCAGCGCCATGCCATCTATCTTTTTAATCCAGTCAACCTTTTGCTTCCAGATAGAGATATCTTCATATCCAAGGATCTCGAAAAGAGTATGGTCCTGAGCAAGGGTAACGGGAAGTTCCACTAGATTTCCCACAAAAAATGGGAAGATGGAGAGACAGCCGCCTGGTTGAGGTTCATAAGGATCGGTATCTGGAAAAGAAGAATCATATTCAAACGGTATATTCATCATCCAGTCAGGGTTTCGGTAAGTAGCAGGCGATCTAAACCCCACAGCACCCCATTTAACGGCATATTTTTTGATTTCCTTCATCCTCTTATCAAAGATTTTTCTCGAGTCAAAAAGTTTCCCATCGTGCTTAAGCCCATGAATTCCAACCTCAAAGCTATCGTTTACCAGTCCATCAAGAACCCTGGCGTCAACAGAATATCGCTCAGGCACAAAATTCCAGGATGACCTGAATCCGTATTTTCTCTCAATTTCACATATCCTCTCTATATTTCTGAGTCCTTTTTGAGTTTCCACATCATGGGTGATGACAAAAGTAAACCTCATTCCATGAGGCCAGAACCATATAAAAGGAATTTCATCCTTTGTTCTCATTGAACTTTTAAAAATATCTCTTTTTAGATTCTCTAATCTTTCTTCAATTGGCCAAAGAGGAAATGAACTCCGCACCGATTTCGCTCTTCTTCTCCTTAGAAGAATCTGTAATCTCCGTGGAATCAAAGGTTTCAAAACATAGTAAGTTTTTGAACTCCTTGCGCCATTCTTATCGTTATATCTTTCGAAAAGGAATTTTTCGATTCCATCGTCATACTCATCCAGAGGCGCATCAAAATCAGTTGCTAATTTCCAAAATCTCTTCAATTCACCCATTTCACCCTAAATGTCTACAGAGTAACTCTCCCGCCACTCTAAAGATGGTGGTTGGTGTTCGCCGCATGACAGAAGTTATCATCTTATACTTCAGGCTTCTCTCTTTAGCGGAGGTGACGCCCTTAACCGTTGGCCAGTAATAGTACGGTAAATCTCTTTCCTGCATCCCGAAACTGCGCTTGAAAAATACTAGTCCCAGATTATCTGGTGAGGTGCGACCACCGTCAAAAAACTTGTAACCTTTTTCACAACCGTACTGAATTGCATCCCAGACAAGAAAATGATTCGGACGATATTGCAAATAATTGCGATCGGATGCATTGAACTTGTAATAAATTGTATCTCCGTGAGCGAAAAAGACCCCACCTGCAATAGAGGTACTCTTGTGCTTAACAAGTAACACAAAAGCAAGTCCCGTTAAGATTAGCTCTCGCCAGATATTTTCAAAAAAATCGTAAGGTTGAGGAGGTACACCATGCTTTTTACGAGTAGCTAGGTTAAGAAGATAAAAGTCTCTCATAGCTTTTTCTGTTTCACTCTTTTCTATCTTAAGCTTTACCTTTTCGGCCTTTCTAACGTGCCTACGAGTGGTTTTGTGAAAACCTTTCCAGAGCGAGTCTGCACCTCGAGAAAGGTCCAATCTAAAGTGTTTATAATAGCTGTGATTCTCAAAGTGTAAGTCTCGTAAGAAAACATCTGGATGTCGTCCTCGTACTTCGATATAATCCGCCTTTTCCTTTTTTGCCTTTTCTATCGTAGCAGAAAGCAAGGATTCAATATCCTCACCAGAAGTCACCAAAGGACAGCAAACGTCGGTAAAAGGCAGACAGACGAGGCGAGTGCCCGTAAGCCAACTTTTGATAAGGAAAAATGGACACCCTGCCTTAATCTTTTTATCGGGATCTTCCAAGATAAAATAATAAGGAATATACCCATAGGTTTTTTGCAGCACCCTTGCCCAATTAGAAAGATGGAACACAGTCCCTTGACAGTGACTGCCTACAAACTCATCCCACCTTTTATCCTTGGTTGGATCAATTATTTTGACTTGCATATTATTTGATTTTCCCCGCCCGGATTATAATCCGAGGACTTAAAGAAGTCAGTAGACCCAAATGCAACAACTTTTCAATAAAAGCACAGTAAGGAACAAGCCTATTGTTACTTTCACGCGATACCGGAAGCCAGTAAAAACCCTTTACTCTTATAGTCCTAAAACCTGCATTTCTAAGGCGTACCTTTATTCGCCGAAGCGAAGTTGCGTAATGTGATTTTTTCCAAGGATGTTTGCTGAAATCTTCTCTCAATATGAATTTCTTGTAAAAGCCTTTGTATGAAAATCTGTTTAGGATAGTGAAAATGATAATGCCATTGTCCTTCAATATCCTATTGCATTCGGAGAAAAACCACTCTAATAGTACGAGAGAATCCGCTTCAATACACAAAATGCAATCGACGGAAGCCTCCTTGATTGGAAAATGCTTAGCTTTGCTGTCTAGTAAAATCAATGGAATCGCTGGTTCTCTATTGTGCAATATTTTTAATGGCAAAGGATTTATTTCTTCTACTATCACCTGGTATCCATTTCTATAAAGGGGAATTGCAAATTTTCCAGTTCCTCCTCCCGTATAAAACTCTCTTCGACTTGTGTCGAATATTGTCCCATTGCTGTGGCAGCAACTCGATCGCAATAATAGACACTGTTTACAAAAGAATCATTTACATATTTTCTCATATTTATTTTCTCTTTGTAAGGTCTTCATATATCTTGAGATACTTCTTCTTCATTTTTGACCATTGATATTTCTCATAGATCTTGCTTGCATTCGCAATTAACGATGCCCTTTGCGACGGATTCCGATAAAGCTCAAGAATACACCTCGCCAAGCTTTTCGCATCACCTACCCGAAAGTATTTCAAGGAATCTCCATTAAAATGTTGTCGTATTGTTTGAAGGGAAGAAGCTAGCACTGGTTTTCCCATGGCAACCAACTCAAAGAGTTTATTAGGAGATTGGTATTCATTGAGTAAAGCCACCGCCCCTGCATCTGCTTTAGCAATTTCCTCTAGGAGCTTCTCTTGACTAACATAGCCCATAAAGTTTACTACTTTCGTGGCTCCAAGCGTTTTTGCAAGACCTCTCAATGTTCTTCTATATTCTCCTTTGCCAAAGATCTTTAATCGGATGGGGATCTGCTTCCTTAAAAGTGAAACAGCTTCTATGATAGCCTGAATACCATAATTCTCAGTTATTGTGCCATGATGAATGATGGTGAAGGATCCATCATTGGGATGAGTGCGGTTTGTATTCCTCACTGAAAGAGCAAACACACCCTCGTCAGGCACATTGAGGATAACAGTAATTGGTGTTTTTACTTTTCGTTGGTAAAGTAGCTTCTGGCGAGAAAGTTCATGGCATACAATTACATGGTGCGCATAATTTGCACTCAATTTTTCAACCAAAGCAAGAAATTTAATACTAAAATTATGACTTCCCAAACAAAACTTGCTTGCCATAAGTTCAGGCATATCCTCAAAAAGGTAAAGGATTACTTTGCTGCCAAGAAGCTTTGGTATTAATCCTGCAAATACTAAGAAGTCGGGCATGCTCTCAATTTCAATGACATCGTATTTTTTTTTTGAATGAAGCCAAGTCAGCTTCATGGACACCCATAATGAAAAGACAATGTACTCGAGGACATACCTCAGCACTCCACGGCGTTTATGCCGGATGGGCAGTCTAAAAACTTGTACGCCTCTGACTACTTCGTAAGGGAGTTGATTAGTGGCACGTTCACAGATGATATCAATAGAATATCCGTTCTGAAGAAGAGTTTCAGCGTTTCGCCGTGTGTGCGTTTCCTCAGGATAATAAGCTCGTCGCACGATGCACACTTTTCTACTTCTTCTCACTCCGCCATCATTGTCCTGCCTCGTCATTTTCCAGTGAACCAGGCATTCTTTATAAATCTTGATAATATTCTTTGCGATTTGCTGTATTTCTAAACCAAGTTCTTCTACGCGTTTCCTTCCAACGGTTCTTTTGCCATAGTCTAATGCTAACCCTATCTTCTGGGCTATATCTTCAGGTTCTCTTTCGCATACAAAACAACCTTCAGTATTTCCAATTATTTCTTTTGTATCACCAACATCTGTAGAGACTATAGGTACATTACACGCCATTGCTTCTTTTATAACCATTGGTGAGGCTTCAAAGTTGGAGGTCTGGACTATTACATCAGATGCATTCACATAAAGAGGCATATCCTGGTGAGAAATACTCCCACCTGTAACTAATAAAATATTATCTCTTCGTAGAATTGCAAATGCAGTTTGCAGAATATCAAATCCCTTTTGTGTGCGTCTTTTAGGATTTTTAATATCAGCGGGAAAGAATATTATCTTTTTATCTTTAGCTAAATTCAATTTTCTTCTGCATTCAAATTTGTTTAGCGGTTTAAATAATTCCAGATCAACCCCTGGAGGCTTAACTGTTGATTTTCTCTTAAAATTTAAGACTTCTATTAAATCTTTACATACAGATATGAGGAAGTCCGCCCTCTGCACAGCCCATTTTTTAATTCTTTTTGAATACACAAGTCTAGAAACCGCATCAATATCCTTGGGTACAAGTTCAGGTGATTTTAAAGCCTCTGCTTCATGGAAGGTCAATATCAAAGGTATTTTCAATCCTAAAATTGATTTTGCAATCCAGAAAGGATATATGCAATATGTATGATGAGTATGAACTATATCATAATGGCCGAATCTTAATTTTTTAACTAGACAAGGAACTGCAAAAAAATAATTCAATCTATTATCACGCCCATTTATGAAAAATACATCCACAAAAATGCCTTCTTTTCTAAGTGACTCAACCTGCTCTTTCACAAATATCCCATAAAAAGGATACTTAGGAGTGGGGTACATATTGGTAAGAATCAAAATCTTCATTGCTTTGTCCTAGAACTTAGTTGATTCAGGTCAGCCAGAAGCACTCCTTTTGTTGAAGATTCCATTTTTCTTCCCAAGCGAATATATGATGGCAAGGAAAAACCAAAATGGAAATGAGGAATAACCTGTACACCAGATATTCTGATAAAGAATTCCAACCAAATGCATAAATATAATCCCATCCACACCAAAAGAAATTGCTTTCCAGTAATTATCCTTGGTATTTCTAAAAAAGCAAATATTCATAGCAAAAGCCGCAAAAATTAACCAAAAATAGAATACAAGCCCTGGATATCCCATTTCAATCAATGTGGAGGATAATTGGTTTGTTCTTGGAGAATATGTTTTATAAAATCTTCCAGTATATTCTCCAAAATAACTCTCTTTTGTAGAACCAAAACCATAACCAATCACAGGACCTAGACGCTCTCTATTGATCCACTCTACAGCAATTCGAGGAGCTCTAAGCCTTCCAGGAACTTCTGGACCTATAACAGCAGCATTAACCTGCGTTTTCCATCCTTGAATAGTATCTGTTACTAATGAATTAACAGGTTCTTTTAAAAAAGGAATCATAAGGCCAAAACCTATAAGAATCCCTACTATCAGAAGCATCTCGAACGTTTTTGTAAGTAGCTTTCCACATAGACTCTTTCTTATGATGAATACCATTGTAAGAGGAATATAAAGCAAAGCAGCCCGTGCACTACCGAGAATAAGAGGAACCAATAAACATGGAATTCCCAATAGATATTTAAAGCGAGATTTGTAATGAAGGAAAAATCCTACAAGGACACTTATTATAGCTGTAACAAGTATTAACATTTCGCCTGTTCCGTGCCTTCCAAGAGTTCCGCTTACCCAGTCATGCTGTCCATATAGTTTGTATTGAAAAATAGTTACAGGAACTTGAAGAAATATAAGCATAATAAACAACGTTATCAACGATTTTAGATTTTTTTCTTCTATATCTAAGTTTATGATAGCATAAAACAGCAATATATATCTAAAAAAATCTTTTAGAGCAACTCCTATTGTGAACCATGAAATACCTTTTAAAAAACCCGATAATACTGCCCATATAAAAAATAATAAAATAGGTAAAACTAGAGGAGTCTTTTCAAACTTTTTTTGACCTACTCCTAAATGTAAACTCTTTAAGAATAGAAAGACTATAATAGCATCTGAAGTCCATATTGCCTGCCTGGGCAAGATACCGAATATTGGTTCGAAACTTCCTTTGACGATAAAAATAAAGAAGATAACTCCAGCAAGGGATAAAGCGTTGCTTAAAAATAAAATGGGAGTAAAACTCGTAACTATCACTAAAGACCATCGTACAGGATTTTCTTTTCCTATTAAAGCACCCACTAGCACAGCCCAGAGTAAAAATAAAGAAAGATAAGAAAATCTATTAATTTTTTCCGTCGTCATAAAACTCAAAGCATTTTTACCAAACTGCATTCTGTTTATTATGAAGTTTCCAAAAAGTTTATTAAGTTTTCCGCTTGTTTCTCCCAAGTGTATTTACGAATTACCAGTTCTCTTCCTATTTTTCCCATTTTTCTTAATTTATTCCTCAAATGGTAGGCCTTTTCGATTCCTTCAGCAATCTCTTCAGGTTCGTGGGATTTAATAAAAACCCCACAAGATGAGTTATTGAGTACCTCTCTGTGCGCCTCAATGTTGGTAACAATAACGGATTTTCCCATCGCCAGATATTCCATCAACTTCAGGGGACTTGATACTCTCCACCAATTCAAATTGGGAAATGGTAGGATGCCGATATCGCAAGAGGCAATATGTTTCGGCACATCCTCATATGGAACTGGCTCATGCAGAAAGACGTTCTTCTCCAGATTCAGCTCCTTAATCAGGGACTCTAATTCGTCCTTTGCCTTACCATCTCCCAATATGATAAACACAATACCAGGGTACCGAGTCTTCAACAGGTTAATTGCTTTCACTGTTTCTTGCAGCCCTCTGTTATGACTCAGCGTTCCGTGATACATAACAATAAGCTCTTTATTACAAAAGTGAGGCTCATTTATAGGCTCTATTGTGTCGGAATTAAAGATTTCAAGAGAAACACCCGAACTCCAGACTCCGACGTTACTTTCATCGATACTGTATTCATCGCAAATCTGTTTTTTCATTAAAGGCGATATCACAGTTACGCCGTCTAAGAAAAGATTTGCAAGCGAAACAACTAACTGATAGACTCGTTCCATTATGCGTTCTATCGGGTCGTGAACTTCGACCGGTATACTTCGTATATCAAGTACGAATTTAGTCTTAATTAATCTTAGCTTTGATAACACCATGAAAGGAACGAGAGGAAAGAAGGTCTTAGAGCCTAAGAGGATAATGTTTGGGGTATCCAACAATGTAATAGGCATTAGATGCAGGAATAATACTAGGCAAAATCCAAGAGTAAAAAGCCCTCTCCAGGGCATTGTAGGTAGATATACGATATTATTTCCGAGACCAAAACCATCCCTGGTACCTGAATAAGGAAGGACCAGATGAACAAGATGCCCTTTCTTCACTAAGTATTTCGTCATCTCTACCCAGGTGGCTTTATCCAGATTTCTATCAAATCGTTCACAGTTCGTCCAAATAATCTTCATTATCGCTTGACCATTCTCTCAAATAACTCAACATACTTAGGTGCATTCTTCTCAATATCATATTCTCTAAGCGCATATTTCTTTGCATTCCTGCCCATCTCTTCTCTCACCTTTTTGTTTTCTATCAGAAATCTCACATCCTTTACCATCTGTTCAAATGACCCAGAATGAAATCCCAATTTGTTCTTCTTTATCATATCATCTGGGTCAACATTCAAACTCACAGTGGGTACTTCTCTCATCCACGCTTGGATAAAGGTGATTGGTACACCTTCGTATAGGCTTGTATTTACAAAAAGATGACTTTCACGTAACAAATCATTCACCTCATCAATTGGTAACTCTCCCTTGTATTCAAGGTTACTAAGTCGTTGCATCCGCTTTTCTAATTTGACTTGGTAATTCCCGGTTGCAGGTCTTCCGATCATAATAAAAGATAGGCTGTCATCTTCCTTAAAATGATATGCTAGGTCTACAAACAACTCAGGTTGTTTCAGGGGTTTAATATTTGCTATCCATAGAACTTTTATCGGCAGTGTTTTTACGATTTGTTTTTTTTCAACTGGTAGCACACTATTAAGAATAACTGTACATTCTTTGCCAAAGTTTCTGACCAGCATTTCATTATGATAATCTTCTTGACCTATAATACAATTTGCGTTTTTAATTCCAAATTCTAAATATTTTTTTTCGAAATAATCTACCAATATTCTTTTCGAAACAGAAAGTTTTTTTATTTCAACATCTGGCTTACTATCAATGTGCCAGATTAACGGGCAACCATGCTCTTGAGAATACTTGGCAGCTATCCCTGTTGCTGAGTATGCAACTCTCTGATAAATAAGATCTGGTTTTTCTTTGTTAAGAATCTTAACTATTTTCGATTTCAACAAAAAATAAACATCTTTAAAGCAAAAAAAAGCTGGACCTTTGAGTGTATATATTTTAATACCATTATCAATAATGTATTCTTCTTTTTCATAGCCTACTGAAATATAAAATATCTCGAATTGTTCTCGCAACTCCTGGCTTAATAGATAAGCCTGGTATTCAGATCCTCCTTTATTAATTGGATAATAACCGACTAAAAAACATACTTTTTTCATGGCTTCCTCTCAGAGAAAAATCAATTGCACTTTCCATCTTTTCAAATTGATAGTGATGCCCTTTTATTTTATTAAATTCAGCTATAACTCTTTTTCGTACTTCATCGTAGTTTGCCCATTTAAGTATCTCTTCCATTTTATTAAAAAGTGCTTTTGAATCACTATGAGAAACAACAAAGCCGTTAATTCCATTACGAATAAACTTAGTACTACTTGCCAGACCGTTAGTCCCCAAAACTGGGGTTCCCGCTGATAATGCTTCAACAACAACAAGTGGTCCACCTTCAATACCTGATTTACCCGTTTCATCAATTATAGAAGGAACTATCACCATATTACTTATCTCAAAAAGGTATTTTTTTTCATCAATATCAGTGATAGGACCAAGAAATTTTATATTTCTTATCTCAAGGCTTTTAGTATATTCCTTAAGTTGTCTTTCCAAAGGACCATGCCCTACAATCAAAAGAAGAACATTAGAATGTCTCTTTTCCAGCAAAGCGTAAGCCTCTAGTAGATATTTGATTCCTTTGAAGGCAACAAACCTACCCAAATATAGAATGACGTCCTTGCCATCGACATTCAAAGAATTCATTTTCCTACCTTTAATTCTATAATAAATATGTCCTGGATATTCATTGGCAACAAATATTTCTTCAGCTCGAACACCAAGCTTTTGTAAAGCTAGTTGTTGAGGTTTTCCATGAACAAAAAATGCATCTACCCATTTTGCAATCTGCTTTAAGCACAAATACTTAAAACTATGGCGAAATCCTTTAAAAAAATAAGATATTTCCTCCCAGATAATCACTTTTTTATTAAATATCTTTGCAAATATAATACCAATAATTGAATAATAGCTTGATAAAAATGAACTGATAAAAACATCAGATTCTTTCACGCCCTTATATAAATTAATTATGTCATATATGGTTAATCCACGGTTAGCGATTCCCTTTTTCCCATAAATAACATCGTAGTTATTTGGAATTTGGTCTCTTCGCTGAAAGAAAAATTTTACTTTATATTTATCGTTAACTAAGTCGAACAATGGCTTTCGATAATCCCTTAATTGTGGGTGACTCCAGAATATTCTTTTTCTTCGACCAATCATATAATAACCCTCCAAATTATAGTCGCTTCCTTCGCCCACAGCTTTTTGCTCGGCGTTACGGTTATTGGCTTCTCACGAGACTACCTATGGGTTCACTTGGGTTACAATCTGTCGAGTTGCTCATCCCGCCTTGTGGGATTTTGTCGGTGGCCTTCATGGCTTCGGTCTGTCCAGCCAGCCTACCCAAGCTATATGCCTGGTAGCCTCTTGTCATAAGAGGACTCTCACGCCCTGGAGCAATCAGGCATTAGTCTTGGCGCCCAGTGACGGAAACCGCAAATACGCTATTTGCCGAAGCGCTAATACCCGAATCCAAAACCAAAACTTCTCTTATAACCATCCACACAGGCTATCCATTTGTTTTCATCGATCTGATGAGGATCAATGTGGTGCATTCCGTCTGTGTTCCAACTAGTTCCGCTTGTCTTTAATGTCAGATTTTGGGGTACTTCTTTCTCTTCATAACTTAAAGTTGTAAGTTCAGTTATTTCAAACGCTCGAACCTGATTACCATAGGTAGGGTCATCGTCCTGGGCATATCTGACAATTCGGCCATCGAATACTAAGACTTTACCTCCCGGTCTAGCTATGTTTGCATCTCCCTCTATGATAGGACTCTCAGGATGCTCAATCCAGGGGCCCATCAGATCTTCAGCATAGTAGAGACGGAGAATGTTATTCCCTTCCGGGTTGGTTTCCGCACAT
>Ga0307429_1001539_pt1 | contig 10783 bp, 5 predicted proteins | sample SalMarWE160230MG_FD_202151 | JGI IMG/M metagenome (GOLD analysis project Ga0307429, IMG submission 202151) | Salt marsh sediment microbial communities from the Plum Island Ecosystem LTER, Massachusetts, United States - WE1603-230 | ecosystem: Environmental > Aquatic > Marine > Intertidal zone >...
CGTGGTCCGGGGCACTCCCAAGATCACCGGCTTCGTGGGCGGCGACAAGCGGCCCCCGCCGATCTCGGACGACGAGGTCGCGCGGATGACGCAGCAGATCAAGGAGGGCGCCGCCAAGCCCAAGCCGAAGATCGCCTTCGAGGAGGGCGAGAACGTGAGGGTGGTCTCCGGTCCGTTCGCGAACTTCTCCGGCTTCATCGACGAGATCATGGAGGACAAGGAGAAGCTGCGGGTGATGGTGCACGTCTTCGGGCGTGCGACGCCGGTGGTGCTCGACTACACGAACGTGGAGAAGGCGTAGGGAGCTTCGAGCGTGGCGAAGAAGGTGGTCGCAATCGTCAAGCTGCAGTGTCCGGCCGGGCAGGCGAATCCCTCGCCTCCGGTGGGGCCTGCGCTGGGCCAGCACGGCGTCAACATCATGGAGTTCTGCAAGGCGTTCAATGCGCGTACACAGGACAAGCAGGGATTGATCATTCCTTCGATCATCACGATCTACGCCGATCGTTCCTTCACTTTCGAGCTGAAGACGCCGCCGGCTGCGGTGCTGCTCAAGCGCGCCGCGAAGATCGCGAAGGGCTCGGGCGATCCCAACCGGGAAAAGGTCGGCACGGTGAGCCGGTCCCAGGTCAAGGAGATCGCCCAGCTGAAGGCTCCGGATCTCAACGCGCACGACGTCGAGATGGCGATGCGGATCGTCGAGGGCACGGCGCGTTCCATGGGCATCGACGTGGTGGAGGGCTGAGGCAGTGCGCGGCGCGAGCAAGCGATATCGGGCGGCCGCCGAGCGGATCGATCCCACGAGGAACTATCCCCTGGAGCAGGCCGTGGCGCTGCTCAAGGAGGGGCAGGGCGCCAAGTTCGACGAGACCGTCGAGCTGACCATGAACCTCGGCGTCGATCCCAAGCACGCGGATCAGATGGTGCGCGGCGCCATCGTCCTGCCGCACGGCGTGGGCAAGAGCACCCGGGTGCTCGTCTTCGCCAAGGGCGAGAAGGAGACCGAGGCGCGCGATGCCGGCGCGGACTACGTCGGCGCCGAGGATCTCGCCAAGAAGATCCAGGAGGAGAGCTGGCTGGACTTCGACCGTGTCATCGCGACGCCGGACATGATGAGCGTCGTGGGTCGGCTCGGCAAGATCCTCGGCCCGCGCGGGATCATGCCGAATCCGAAGCTCGGAACGGTGACGATGGACGTCGGCAAGGCGGTGCGCGAGCAGAAGGCCGGCAAGGTCGAGTACCGCGTCGACAAGGCCGGCATCGTGCACGTGGCCATCGGCAAGCGCTCCTTCGAGAGCCAGCAGCTCGTCGAGAACGCAGCGGCGCTCATCGACGTCGTCGTGAAGGCCAAGCCGGCCGCGAGCAAGGGGATCTATCTCAAGAAGATCTCGCTTTCGACCACGATGGGTCCCGGGATCCGCGTCGATCCGACCAGCGTGGCCGCGCAGGCCGCGGCCTAGGAGAGCGACAGTGCTGACGCGAGCCCAGAAGGAGGAGCAGGTCGCCGAGCTGAGGGAGAAGTTCGGCCGGGCGACCTGCGTGTACGTCGCCGACTATCGCGGCGTGGACGTCCAGTCGGTGAACCAGCTGCGTCGCCGGATCCGGAAGGAGGGCGCGGGCGAATTCGAGTACCGCGTGACCAAGAACAGCGTGCTGCGGCGCGCGGCTGCGGACACCGCCGTCGCCGAGGTGGTCCAGCGATTCCAGGGGCCGACCGCGATCGCCATCTCCTACGGCGATACGGTGGGACTCGCGAAGATCCTCGTGGATTTCGCCAAGGAGCACGAGGTCTTCGAGCTGAAGGCGGGCGTGCTCGACGGCAAGGCGTTCGAGCCCGCGGAGATCGGGCGGCTCGCAACCCTCCCGAGCCTCGACGAGTTGCGGGGCCGGATCGTCGGCCTGATCCAGGCGCCCGCCACGAAGCTCGTCCGGCTGATCTCCGAGCCTGGCGCCCAGCTCGCACGCGTGCTCGCTGCGCGCGGCAGACAGGAACCGTGAACCGGCGGAAACGCTCCGCCAGAACCGCAGATGCCCTCGGGCAGAAAGACGAAGGATTGAAGAGCCATGGCTGATCTGAACGCGATTGTGGACTCCCTGTCCAGCCTCACCATCATGGAGGCGGCCGAGCTCGCGAAGCAGCTCGAGGACACCTGGGGCGTCTCCGCCGCGGCGCCCGTGGCGGTCGCGGCCGCCGGCGCCGCTGCCGGCGGCGAGGCCGCAGCCGAGGAGAAGGACGAGTTCGACGTCATCCTGGTCTCGGCGGGCGACAAGAAGATCCAGGTGATCAAGGAGGTTCGCGCCATCACGAGCCTGGGCCTGAAGGAAGCCAAGGAGCTGGTGGAGAGCGCGCCAAAGCCCATCAAGGAAGCCGTTGCCAAGGACGAGGCCGCCAAGATCAAGGCCCAGATCGAAGAGGCCGGCGGCCAGGTCGACATCAAGTAGTGGACTGCGCCGCACCGCTGTCGCCAAGACAGCGTGCGGCGTGCTCTTCGTTCTCTCCCCCGCACTTTCCACCTCACCGGGAGGTCGAGACGAGACCGTGAACACGATCGCACTTACCCAAAACGTGCTCCGCGTTCGCAAGGACTTCTCGAAGATCCCCTCGATCCTCGAGATTCCGAACCTGATCGAGATCCAGAAGCAGACGTTCGATCGCTTCCTCCAGGCCAGCGTCGAGGCGGAGAAGCGGGAGAACGTCGGGCTCCAGGCCGTCTTCAACTCGGTCTTTCCCATCAAGGACTTCAACGACTCCGCGTCGCTGGAATTCGTCGGGTACACGCTCGAGGAGCCCAAGTACGACGTCCAGGAGTGCCTCCAGCGCGGCATGACCTATGCCGCGCCGTTCAAGGTGACGATCCGGCTGGTGGCGTGGGACGACACGGAGGGCTCGCAGGCGATCCGCGACGTCAAGGAGCAGGAGGTCTATTTCGGGGAGATCCCCGTGATGACCGAGAACGGCACGTTCATCATCAACGGCACCGAGCGGGTCATCGTCTCGCAGCTCCACCGGTCGCCCGGAATCTTCTTCGACACCACGACGTCCACCACGGTGAGCGCGGCGGGGAAGCGCATCTACTCCTGCCGCATCATTCCGTATCGCGGCTCCTGGCTCGATCTGGAGTTCGACCACAAGGACCTGCTCTACGCACGCATCGATCGACGCCGGAAGATCTTCGGCACCGTGCTGCTGAAGGCTCTCGGCTACACGCCCGAGGAGCTGCTGGGATACTTCTACAAGTCGGAGACGATCCGGATCGATGGCAAGCGCATCCTGAAGAGCGTCGAGCCGGAGCTGCTCGTGGGCCAGCGCTGCACGCGGGAGGTGAAGGACGCATCCGGAAAGCTCCTGGTCCGCAAGGATCGCAAGTTCACCTCGGGGGGCGTGCGCAAGATCGTCGAGGCGGGCATCGACTGGATCCAGATCACGATCGACGATCTGCTGCGGGCCGACGCGGTCAAGCGCGTCGCTCCGATCGACATCGTCGACGAGAACACCGGCGAGGTGATCCTCGAGTGCAACGAGGAGCTCAGCCAGGCGCATCTGGAAGAGCTCAGGGCCCGTGAGATCAACGAGTTCCCGCTGCTCTACCTCGACCCGCTGACCACCGGGACGGCCCTGCGCGAGACGCTGCTCGCCGACAAGACCCTCACGCAGGAAGAGGCGATCGTCGAGATCTATCGGCGTCTCCGGCCGGGGGATCCGCCCACGGTCGACACCGCGACCAACCTGTTCCGGAACCTCTTCTTCAATCCCGAGCGATACGACCTCTCGCGGGTCGGCCGACTGAAGGTCAACCACAAGCTCGGCTTCGACCCGGAACAGACGGTCGACTTCGAGCCCAACGGTCCCGGCGGGCCGGTCCGGCAGATCCCGCTCTCGGAGCTGCCGACGCTGCGGCCGGACGACATCCTGTCGGCCTTCAAGTACCTGGTCGATCTCAAGAACGGAATCGACCCGAACAAGCGCATCGATGACATCGACCATCTCGGCAACCGGCGGGTGCGGGTCGTCGGGGAGCTGCTCGAGAACCAGTACCGGATCGGGCTGGTGCGGATGGAGAGGGCGATCAAGGAGCGCATGTCGCTCCAGGAGATCGAGACCCTGATGCCGCACGATCTGATCAATTCGAAGCCGGTCTCGGCGGTCATCAAGGAGTTCTTCGGGTCGAGCCAGCTCTCCCAGTTCATGGACCAGACCAACCCGCTCTCCGCGGTGACCCACAAGCGCCGCCTCTCGGCGCTCGGGCCGGGGGGGCTCACGCGGGAGCGCGCGGGCTTCGAGGTGCGGGACGTACACCCGACGCACTATGGACGCATCTGTCCGATCGAGACGCCGGAAGGTCCCAACATCGGCCTGATTGCATCGCTCTCCACCTTTGCCCGGGTCAACGAGCTCGGCTTTATCGAGACGCCCTACCGCCGCGTACTGGAGGGTCGCGTGTCGGACGAGGTCAAGTACCTCTCGGCCCTCGACGAGGAGCGCCTCTCCATCGCCCAGGCGAATGCCCCGGTCGACGACGAGGGTCGCTACGTCCGCGAAATGGTCCAGTCGCGCAAGGTGGGAGAGTTCGTCGTGGTACCGCCCGACGAGGTGGACATGATGGACGTCTCTCCGAACCAGCTGGTCTCGGTCGCGGCTTCCCTGATCCCCTTCCTCGAGAACGACGACGCCAACCGCGCCCTCATGGGATCGAACATGCAGCGGCAGGCGGTGCCGCTGATGCGCACGCAGGCTCCGCTGATCGGCACCGGCCTCGAGGCCGTCGTCGCGCGCGACTCGGGCGTCACGGTGGTCGCCAAGCGGGACGGCGTGGTCGAGTCGGTCGATGCTTCGCGGATCGTGATCAAGCCCGACGAGGACGATGGTACCGGCTCCAACGTCGACATCATCAACCTGATCAAGTACCAGCGGTCGAACCAGAACACCTGCATCAACCAGAAGCCGATCGTGAAGCGGATCGACCGCGTCAAGCGAGGGCAGGTGATCGCCGACGGACCGGCGACCGAGAGTGGCGAGCTCGCGCTCGGTCGCAACGTGGTGGTCGCCTTCATGCCGTGGGGTGGCTACAACTTCGAGGACTCGATCCTGATCTCCGAGCGGGTGGTCAAGGACGACTCCTACACGTCGATCCACATCGAGGAGTTCGAGTGTGTCGCGCGCGACACGAAGCTCGGGAAGGAGGAGATCACCCGCGACATCCCGAACGTCGGTGAGGAGGCCCTGCGCGACCTCGACGAGTCGGGAATCGTGCGGATCGGGGCCGAGGTCGGTCCCGACGACGTCCTCGTGGGGAAGATCACTCCGAAGGGCGAGACACAGCTCTCTCCGGAGGAGCGGCTGCTCCGGGCGATCTTCGGCGAGAAGGCCGGAGACGTGCGCGACACCTCGCTCCGGGTGCCGCCGGGCGTGAGCGGGACCGTGATCGGCGCCCAGGTGTTCTCGCGGCGCGGCGTGGTCAAGGACGAGCGCGCCCAGGCGATCGAGGAGACCGAGATCGAGCGGCTGCGCAAGGACCAGGAGGACGAGGTCCGCATCATCCGCGACACCGCGATGAGCAAGCTGCGCGACGTGCTGGTCGACAAGACGGCCGCCAACCGTGTCGCCGACGAACGCCGCAAGCTCGAGTGGCTGAACGCGGGCGATACGATCACGCTGGCGGTTCTGGACGAGATCCCGGCCAGGCGTTGGAAGGACATCCAGGTCACCGACGCGCGTGTCCAGGAGCAGCTGGACCGATCGCTCCAGGCCATCGAGGAGCAGGCCGGCATGATCAAGGCGGTCTTCGACGAGAAGATCTCGCGCCTGCGCAAGGGCGACGAGCTGCCGCCGGGCGTGTTCAAGATGGTGAAGGTCTACCTCGCCATCAAGCGCAAGCTCTCGGTGGGTGACAAGATGGCGGGGCGGCACGGCAACAAGGGCGTGATCTCGCGCATCCTTCCGGAAGAGGACATGCCCTACATGGCGGACGGCACGCCGGTGGACATCGTGCTCAATCCGCTGGGCGTGCCCTCGCGGATGAACGTCGGCCAGATCCTCGAGACCCACCTCGGCTGGGCCGCCCATGGCCTGGGCCAGCAGGTCGACGCCGTCCTGAACGGGGGAGGCGCGAACGGCGCGGAGGTTCGCGAGCGGTTGAAGATCGTGTACGCCGACGAGCGGATCGGCCGGGCCATCGACGAGGCTTCGGAGGGGGCGGTGCAGAGCCTGGCGCAACGCGCCCGGCAGGGCGTTCACATGGCCACCGCCGTGTTCGACGGAGCCAAGGAGGCGGAGATCCGCCAGGAGCTCGAGCGCGCCGGGCTGCCGCTCACGGGCAAGACCATCCTCTTCGACGGTCGCAATGGCGATCCGTTCGACGAGGAGGTGACCGTCGGCGTGATGTACATGATGAAGCTCCACCACCTCGCGGACGACAAGATCCACGCGCGCAGCATCGGTCCGTACAGCCTGGTCACGCAGCAGCCGCTGGGCGGAAAGGCGCAGTTCGGCGGGCAGCGCCTGGGCGAGATGGAGGTGTGGGCTCTGGAGGCCTACGGGGCCGCCTTCGGTCTGCAGGAATTCCTGACCGTGAAATCCGACGACGTGCAGGGGCGCACGCGGATCTACGAATCGATCGTGCGGGGCGAGAACGCGCTCGAGCCGGGGCTGCCCGAGAGCTTCAACGTGCTGGTGAAGGAGCTCCAGGCCCTGGGTCTCGACGTCGAGCTGATCGAGGACAAGAGCTGAGGCGCCGGGCGCGGTTCGCGCCCGGCCGGGCGAAAGCCGGAAGTACCAACAGGAGGAGGCCGCTTTGCGCGATCTCTACAACCTCTTCGAGAAGCCCAAGGATCCGCTCGCGTTCAACGCGCTGCGGATCTCGATCGCGTCGCCGGAAAAGATCCGGGAGTGGTCCTACGGCGAGGTCAAGAAGCCGGAGACCATCAACTACCGGACCTTCAAGCCGGAACGCGATGGGCTCTTCTGCGCCAAGATCTTCGGACCCGTCAAGGACTACGAGTGCAACTGCGGCAAGTACAAGCGCATGAAGCACCGCGGCGTGGTCTGCGAGAAGTGCGGCGTCGAGGTGATCCAGAGCAAGGTGCGGCGCGAGCGCATGGGCCACATCACGCTGGCCACCCCCGTCGCGCACATCTGGTTCCTGAAGTCGCTGCCCTCGCGGATCGGGAACATCCTCGAGATCTCGCTGCGGGATCTCGAGAAGGTGCTCTACTTCGAGTCTCACATCGTCACCGACCCGATGGAGACCGATCTGAAATTCGGCGAGCTGCTCAACGACGAGCAGCTGGTCGAGGCGCGGGAGCAGCATGGCCGCGATCAGTTCAAGGTGGGAATCGGCGCGGCCGCGATCCGCGAGCTGCTCGCCTCCCTCGACGTCGAAGAGGAGTGCAAGCGCCTGCGCTCCGAGATGCGGGAGGCCACCAGCGAAGCCAAGCGCAAGAAGATCTCGAAGCGGCTGAAGGTCCTCGATGCCTTCCGCGAGTCGGGAAACCGCCCCGAGCACATGATTCTCGAGGTGATCCCGGTGATTCCTCCGGACCTGCGGCCGCTGGTTCCGCTCGATGGAGGCCGTTTCGCGACCAGCGATCTCAACGATCTCTACCGGCGCGTCATCAACCGCAACAACCGACTGAAGCGCCTCCAGGAGCTCAACGCGCCGGAGGTGATCATTCGCAACGAGATGCGGATGCTCCAGGAAGCAGTCGACGCCCTCTTCGACAACGGTCGCCGCGGCCGGGTGATCACCGGTCCGTCGAAGCGACCGCTGAAGTCCCTGTCCGACATGCTCAAGGGGAAGACGGGACGTTTCCGGCAGAACCTGCTGGGCAAGCGCGTCGACTACTCGGGACGCTCCGTGATCGTGATCGGTCCGGAGCTGCGGCTCCACCAGTGCGGGCTTCCCAGCCGCATGGCGCTCGAGCTCTTCAAGCCGTTCATCTACTCGAAGCTCGAGGAACGGGGCTACGTCACCACCATCAAGGCTGCGAAGAAGATGGTGGAGAAGGAGCACCCCGAGGTCTGGGACATCCTGGCCGAGGTGATCCAGGAGCACCCGGTGATGCTCAACCGCGCGCCGACGCTGCACCGCCTGGGAATCCAGGCCTTCGAGCCGATGCTGATCGATGGCAAGGCGATCCAGCTTCACCCGTTGGTCTGCGCCGCCTTCAACGCGGACTTCGACGGCGACCAGATGGCCGTCCACGTCCCGCTGTCCGTGGAGGCCCAGATCGAGGCGCGCGTGCTCATGATGTCCTCCAACAACATCCTGAGCCCCGCGACCGGCCGGCCCATCATCGGGCCCAGCCAGGACATCGTCCTCGGCTGCTACTACATGACGCGCGAGCACCCCGAGGCGAAGGGGTCCGGGATGCGCTTCGCGAGTCCGGAGGAGGTGCGGATCGCCTACGACGCCGGCGTCGTCGACCTCCATGCTCCGATCAAGGTGCGCATCGATGGCACGCTGGTGGAGACGGCCGTGGGGCGCATCGTGCTGCGGGAGATCGTTCCCCCCGAGATCCCCTTCGAGATCATCAATCAGGTGATGGACAAGAAGGCGCTGGGCGAGCTGATCGACCAGACCTACCGTCGACTGGGCAACAAGGCGACGGTGCTGCTCGCCGACCGGCTGCGCACCATCGGCTATCAGTATGCCACGCGCGCGGGCATCTCGATCTGCGTGGACGACATGCAGATTCCGCCGGACAAGGAGCGCTTCATCGACGAAGCCAATACGCAGGTGCTGGAGATCGAGCAGCAGTACCAGGAGGGTCTGATCACCGACGGCGAGCGCTACAACAAGGTGATCGACATCTGGGCGAACTGCACCGAGCGCGTCGCCGCGCAGATGCTGGAACGGCTGGGGCGCGACGTCTACGAAGACGGCACCGGCGACAGCCACATGGCGAGCTTCAACCCGATCTACATGATGGCGGACTCGGGCGCCCGGGGATCGGCACAGCAGATGCGTCAGCTCGCCGGCATGCGCGGTCTGATGGCGAAGCCCTCTGGCGAGATCATCGAGACTCCCATCACCTCGAACTTCCGAGAGGGACTCTCGGTGCTCCAGTACTTCATCTCGACGCACGGTGCGCGCAAGGGTCTGGCGGATACGGCGCTCAAGACGGCCAACTCCGGCTACCTCACGCGGCGACTGGTGGACGTCTCCCAGGACGTGATCGTCCGGGAGCAGGACTGTCGCACCGGCGACGGCATCGAGATCGGGCCGCTGGTGGAGGGAGGCGAGATCATCGAGCCGATCGGCGAACGCATCCTCGGCCGCGTGGCCCTGCACGACGTGAAGGATCCGATCACCGACGAGGTGCTGGTCCACGCCAGCCAGGAGATCGACGAGGACCGCGTGCGCATCATCGAGAACGCGGGCCTCGAGAAGGTGATGATCCGGTCGGTCCTCACCTGCGAGAGCGACTACGGTGTGTGCGCTCTCTGCTACGGGCGAGACCTCTCGCGAGGCGAACTCGTCAACCTCGGCGAGGCGATCGGCGTGATCGCCGCGCAATCGATCGGAGAGCCCGGAACGCAGCTCACGATGCGCACCTTCCACATCGGTGGCACGGCCACGCGGCGAGCCGAGCAGTCCCACGTGGAGGTGGCCGCCGAGGGCGAGGTGCGGTTCACCAATCTGCGAACCGTTCTGGATCGCGCCGGACGGCAGATTGCCATGAACCGGAACGCCGAGCTGGGCATCTTCGATGCGAGCGGCCGCGAGCGCGAGCGGTATCCGGTGGTGTACGGCGCCCACGTGCAGGTCCAGGATGGGCAGCAGGTGAAGCCCGGCACCATGCTGCTCGAGTGGGATCCCTTCGCGAATCCGATCCTCTCGGAGGTCTCCGGCACCGTCAGGTTCGGCGACATCATCGAGGGGGCCACCATGCGGGAGCAGGTGGACGAGTTCACGGGCCTCTCCTCGAAGGGGATCATCGAATCGAAGGACCCGGAGCTCCGGCCCCGAATCTCGATCAAGAACGCCTCGGGCGAGACCATCGCCCGGGCGCTGCTGCCCGTCGGTGCCAACCTGGCGGTCACCGAGAACCAGGAGGTCGCCGCCGGCGACGTGCTGGCGAAGATGCCCCGCGAGACCACGAAGACCAAGGACATCACGGGAGGTCTCCCGCGGGTGGCGGAGCTGTTCGAAGCGCGTAAGCCCAAGGACTTCGCGATCGTCACCGAGATCGACGGGACGGTCTCGTTCGGGGCCGACTCCCGCGGCAAGCGTCGCCTCATCGTCACGCCGGACGTCGAGGACGCCGAGCCCAAGGAGTACCTGATCCCGAAGGGGAAGCATATCAGCGTCCACGAAGGCGACCGGGTGCGCGCAGGCGAAGCGCTCATGGACGGAGCGTCCAATCCCCACGACATCCTGAAGATCAAGGGTGAGAAGGAGCTCGCCAAGTACCTGGTGGACGAGGTGCAGGAGGTCTATCGGCTGCAGGGCGTGCGGATCAACGACAAGCACATCGAGGTGATCGTGCGCCAGATGCTTCGTCGGGTCCGGGTGAAGGAGGTGGGCGACACCGACTTCCTGGTCGGCGAGCACGTCGAGAAGGTGATCTTCGAGGCCGCCAACCGGCGCATGCTCGAGGAGGGCAAGCAGGCCGCGGTGGCGGAGCCCCTGCTGCTCGGGATCACCAAGGCCTCCCTGTCGACCGAGTCGTTCATCTCCGCCGCCTCCTTCCAGGAGACCACGAAGGTACTCACCGAGGCCTCCATGTGGGGCAAGGTCGATCAGCTGCGCGGGCTGAAGGAGAACGTGATCATGGGGCGCCTGAT
>Ga0307429_1001543_pt1 | contig 10776 bp, 12 predicted proteins | sample SalMarWE160230MG_FD_202151 | JGI IMG/M metagenome (GOLD analysis project Ga0307429, IMG submission 202151) | Salt marsh sediment microbial communities from the Plum Island Ecosystem LTER, Massachusetts, United States - WE1603-230 | ecosystem: Environmental > Aquatic > Marine > Intertidal zone >...
CTAATCCTAAAAACATGGCTGCAAGAATTAGAAAAATGGAGGCCCTTCAGGAGATTTGGATGGGATATGATGCTCAGAAAGTTTTGGATAAATGTGCGGAAGATATTGATAGAATGATGAAGGAGGCTGGACTTTATAAACCTTAAGGTAAATAACCAATGATTTTCCGTGGTTCAGAAAAATATTTTTCTGAACCACGGGCTATCCTCTTCATTCTATCGTATACGTAAAATAAGGAGAAAAAGGGTGAGGACAAAAAGTAAATATACGCCATGGTTTTTAGTCTTACCCGCCTTGTTGATCCCTATTATATTTATAGTAATTCCTTTTTTTATAGGGGTAGCCTATTCTTTCACCAATAAAAATGTGGTAAATCCTAACACTGCTTTTGTTGGGATAAGAAATTATAAACTTATATTTTCGGACCCCAGTATGCTTTGGTCTCAGTTAAAGGTAACTCTTATCTATACAGGTTCAAGTGTTCTAATTGAGATGTTTTTGGGGTTTGGGATAGCCCTTCTTTTAAATCAAAAAATGAGGGGGCAAAAATTTTTTAGGTCAGTAATTTTAATTCCTCTAATGGCTGCGCCGGTTCTTACAGGCCTTATGTGGAAGTTAATGTTATCCCCGGGTGGGGGATTTGCTGTAGTAAATTATTTTCTCTCTTTTTTGGGATTTAAACCCGTGCTTTGGTTATCAAATCCACGCATAGTTTTGTATTCATTAGTGGGAATAGATGTTTATATTTATACGCCTTTTGTGGTTATCATTTTACTTGCTGGACTTCAAGCACTTCCTGAGGAGCCTTATCAGGCGGCAGCAATAGATAATGCTTCTGAATGGTTTATCTTTAGAAAGCTAACGGTGCCTATGCTGAAACCTTTAATATTACTAGTTTTAATCATGAAGTTAATTTTTAGCCTTAAAATGGTTGATATTATTTTGGTAACTACCAGAGGAGGGCCAGTTCGATTAACGAGAACATTGCATGTAGGTTCATACATAGAGGCTTTTAACCGCGGTAATACAGCAATAGCTTTAGCAACAATGACGGTTTTATTTGTCATTATTTTTGTTGTTTGTCTAGTTTTAGTAAATGTAATGCAGAAAAAACCTACTGAAGTGTAAATACGACATATACGGGAGAAAACTACAATGCAAAAGGAAAAAATCCGGAGAATATTACTATATGTAGGAGCAATTGTAGTTACAGTTATCGTCCTTTTTCCCTTTTTTTGGATATTTTTAAACTCCATTAAAAGTCCCATAGATATTGGTGCTGCTTATCCCAAGTTTATTTTTCATGCTATATCCGAGAATTACAAAGACATTCTCCTGGGCACTGGGGCTAAAAGCTCTTTCCTGAAGTATTTAAAGAATAGCTTAATTATCGCTGGCTTGGGGACACTTCTTTCTTTTGTTGTAAGTGTACCTGCTGGCTATGCTTTAGCTCGTTTAAAATTGCGCTCTGAAAAAACTAAGAATAATATAGCTTTTACTCTATTAAGTTTTTGGTTTGGTCCAGAGTTAGCTATTTTAATTCCATTATATACGATGTATAGCTATTTAGGTTTAACAAATACCTATATGGGGTTAATAATAGCTTATCAGGTAATAGGTATTCCTTTAGGTGTATGGATAGCCCGTAGCTTCTTTGGAGACATCCCCTTAGAATTAGCCGAAGCAGCATCAATTGATGGGTACAAATTGTGGCATATCTTCTGGAAAATTGATTTACCGTTAGTAAGACCAGGCTTAGCTGCACTGGCTGTTTTAATCTTTATCTTTCAATGGAACAATTTTGTATTTGCCTTGGTGATAGCGGGAGAGGGAACTATGCCGGTTACTCTTGCTATTTTAGGATTCATTGGTTACTCGAGTGTTTTATGGGGGCAGATGTCAGCAGCTATCATAATTTCTATTATTCCAGCAATAATACTTGCTATAATGGCCCAGAAGTATCTTGTTAAAGGTTTAACTTTTGGCGCAGTAAGAGGATAAATCAAAAAGGTAAGTAAAATGCAAGAGATCGTCTCAAAAAATGTGTGGAAAAGTTTTGGAATAATTACTGCGGTGAAAGGACTTAGTTTTGAAGGTGAGAAAGGACAAACTTTAGTAATTTTAGGTCCTTCGGGTGCGGGGAAAACTACTACTCTTCGATTAATAGCTGGGTTAGAAGAATTGGATCAAGGGGAGATTTATTTAGGAGGTAAATTAGCAAATGATCTTCTTCCTTACCAGAGGAATTTAGCTATGACTTTTGAAAGCTACGCTCTATATCCACATATGACAGTTTCTGAAAATATAGCTTTTCCTCTTAAGGCGCCGGAAAGAAAAGCTAATTATTCTAATAAAGAGATTAAGGAAAAAGTTAGAGAAGTAGCTCAGTTATTAGGAATAGATGAACTGTTAAATCGAATGCCAAGAGAGCTAAGCGGAGGACAGAGACAAAGAGTGGCTTTAGGCAGAACATTAATTAAAGAACCAAGAATTTTCCTGTTTGATGAACCAATTGCTCATCTTGACGCTAAATTAAGGCATAGAATGAGAGGTGAAATGAAAAGATTATTTAAAACTTTAAATTCTACAGTAATTTATACAACTCATGATTATATTGAGGCATCAGCTATAGGGGATAAGGTGGTAGTGATAAATAAAGGTGAGTTGCAACAAGTAGGAGAACCTCAAGAAATATATAATCATCCTATAAATGATTTTGTATTTGGTCTCACCTGTGACCCATCGGCAAATTTTTTTCAGTGTAAATTAGTGAAAAGAAATGAGGGCTATTATTTAGAAAATGAAGATATTACATTATCTCTTCCTAAAAAATTGGCAAACAAGATATTATTAAGTAATGCCGAAAGAGAAATTAGACTTGGTATCCGTCCTATTGATATTGTTGTGTCTACAATAAGATCAGAAAAGGCACCTTTGCCGGCAGAAATTTACACTTTCGAGCCTTTGGGATCTAAGCTTATAATCACTATAAAATTTGGACAGAGTCTTCTCAAAGCTAAATTAGGAGAGATGATGAAAGTTGATATTGACCAAAAAATTTGGATTGGATTTAGCATGGCAAGGTTGTATCTATTTGATTTGAAAACAGGTATTAATATTTTAAAAAACGGGGATAAGTATGGCTCAATTAGTATTTAAAAATGTATGGAAAAAATATGGAGAAGTGGAAGCAGTAAAAGACCTAAGTTTTGAATGTAAAGATGGTGAATTTTTAGCTTTACTTGGCCCTTCAGGGTGCGGCAAAAGCTCTACTTTAAAAATGATTGCCGGGTTAGAAGAAATTACTAAGGGGGAAATTCATATTGGTGATATTTTGGTGAACAATTTAAAACCTGGTGCCAGAAATATCGCTTTAGCCTTTGAAAATTATGCTCTTTATCCACCCCTGACTGTTCTTCAGAATATTGCCTTTCCTCTGCAAGCATTAGGAACGGCTTCTGCAGAAGTTGATAAGGAGGCAAAGGATATTGCAAGGATTTTAGGCTTAACAGATATATTAAACCGAAAACCTTCCCGTTTAAGTGGAGGGCAACAGCAGTTAACATCCTTAGCTCGTGCTTTAGTTAAAGCAGTTTCTGTTTACCTTCTTGATGAACCTATTTCTCATCTGGATGCTGATTTAAGAAGTAGCATGAGAGGTGAGCTTAAAAGAATACATAAAGAAATGAGGGCAACATTTTTGTATGTTACTCATGACCAGTTGGAAGCACTCTCAATGGCAGATCGAATAGCCATATTGAATTTTGGTGTTTTACAACAAATAGGAACTCCTAATGAAATATTTAATCATCCTGCTAATTTATTTGTAGCTGGATTCATCGGTGAGCCTCCAATGAACCTCTTAGAAACTGAAATAATAAGAAAAGAAGGGGAGACTTATGGTAAAGTTGATGGGGCTATGTTGTCGATACCTAAAAAGATTGCAGACAAGATTAGTCAACCGAATGAAACGGAATTTTATTTGGGAATTAGACCCAATGATTTAATGGTGTCTAAAGAAAAATCGGAAAACTGTTGTGTACCTTCAGAAGTATATATTTATGAGCATTTAGGGGATAGGACAATTTTAACTGTGCGTGTTGGAAAACAAACGCTACTAATTGAAACCTCCCCAGAATTTAAAGCTGATATGGGAGAGGTAATCTGGATTGGATATAATCCAGATAAGATTCATTTTTTTAATAAAGAAACGGGTAATACCATAGTGTAAAAGGCAATGGGAAAAAGGCTGATTCTGTGGAGGCATGGAGGCTTTTTAACCAAGGGCATACCGGGAAAATATTTATCCATCCTTAACTCGTTTATTTGGTGGTTCTTGCCTGAGGAATACTGACAAGTTAAAAAGACAAAAAAGTACAACGGATTATTAGGACATCAAAATATTTGGGAAGAAAGGAGGGATTTAAATTGAAGAGAGAAATTTGGAATTGGAAGAATGAGTTTCCGGATTGGTACAAAAAGTATCCATTTAAGACAGAAAAAGAAAAAAAACCGTTACACATCACGAGGGAAAAATTTCTGCCCGTCTTATTTGGAGGAGGCCAGGAGACAGCCTGTCAACAAATGGTGGGAGTATCAACAGACTATATGCCGTTTGCAGGATATGCAGATATTCCCCCGGGAGGAAGAGTTGATTGGCCGGATATCCACTATGGAGACCAATTCTATTATGCTGTTAAAGGTACCATAACGGTGCTTAACCGGGAAATGGAGCGTGCGTTCTCCATACCAGAGGGATCATGTATCTGGATTCCAAAGGAGACCTGGCATGAGGTGCAAAATCTCACGGACAAGACAATAAGGATATTTACGGTTATTGCTCCGGAAGTTTGGAAAACTGAAACCGGAGGCCCAGCCACAGAAGATAGACCACGGAAAGGTTTTATTTGATCAAGATTCACTGAATAGAAGGAGAAGTAAATGAGCGCAAAAAATCCATACTTAGGTAATTGGCCAACAAAACCTGACGAAAAAAAGATGATGGTAATCTCTCCTCAAGATGCTGTCTTATTAGAGCACGGGGAAAAAGAACGGATGCCGGTGGAAGTGTATATAAGCAGCGATTGCCTTACCATGGCTAAAAGCTGGATTATACCCGGCAGGCGAAGTGAGCCGTGGTCCCATGAAGGAGAATTGCTGTTGCATGTCACTAAAGGTACACTCTATATACAAATAATGGGAGGCGGGGAATATGAAGTAAAAGAACAGGAACAATTTTTTATTCCGGCTAATACTGAGTATCGTCTTTGGAACAATCAAGATATCCTTGTAGAATTTGTTTTTTGTGTAGCACCGAAGTTGTGATGGATTAAGATTGATTACTCTACTTTTCAAAGTGAATTGCCCCACAGCTCTTGCTGTGGGGCATCCTTAGTTGTGAGGATAAGCGGGATAAAGCTTGGTAGGATCCCTGGCTGTTTGTAATGTAAATAGAGAGGGGGGAGATTAAATGAAATTAGAAAATAAAGTAGCTATTGTTACTGGAGCTGCTAGAGGAATTGGAAAAGCAACTGCTCTTATGCTATGCAAGGAAGGAGCAAAGTTAGTATTATCAGATATTTTGGACTTAGAAGATACGAGGAGGGAAATCTTATCTTCTGGGGGAGATGGAGTAAGCGTAAATTGCGATGTTACAAATAGTAATGCGGTATCTAACTTAATTCAAACTACCTTGAATTCTTTTGAAAGAATTGACATCCTTGTTAATGTTGCTGGGGTAACAACAGTCTGTCCAGTGGAAAAGATGGAGGAAAAAGATTGGGACCTTGTTATGAATGTCAATGCAAAAGGTACATTTCTAACATGTAGAGCAGTTCTTCCCTATATGATGAAAAAAAAGAGTGGGAGGATAGTTAATGTTTCTTCTGATGCTGGTAAAACTGGATATGGAGGACTTGCGCATTATTCGGCATCGAAATTTGCAGTAATAGGATTCACACAAGCTTTAGCAAGGGAGGTGGGGAAACATAACATAAATGTTAATGCTGTATGTCCTGGCATAGTTTATACACCTATGTGGGAAAAAGTAGCCCAGTCAGAGTATGCAAAGTTAATTTTTCCGGTAATTGAGAGAAAGGCAGGCCTTAGTGCCGCAGAGATTGTTAGAGCTGCTTGTAAGGAAGCAAATGCGCTAGGTAGATGTCAATCACCTGAGGATTTAGCTTCCATAATAGTTTTTCTTGTCAGCGATGAGGCGAGAAATATTACAGGGCAAGCAATCAATGTAGATTCAGGACAAGAATTTCATTAACTAAATATGTAATTCCGTGATAGTGAAGTTGCATCGTAAAATAAAAGGGAGGCAAAAAATGGCTGGGATAGCAAAGTGGGATGAATTGGAAGAGGTAAGGGATTTAGGTGGAGTTCTAAAAATTTTTACCAAGGCTCTGGAGACAGAGAAAATGGATGTAGTTGTGGGTAAGTTTGAGCCAGGCGAGGGATTACCTGCACATTATCATAAGGAGCCTACAGAGGAGGTATATTATGTCTACGAAGGTGATATAACTGTATATATCGGTGATAAGGAGATTCCAGCGAGTAAAGGCACAGCTTTATTAGCTCGTCCTGGAGTTGTGCACCGCTTATCAAATACTGGTAATAAAACTGCTTGGATTGTATTTGTACATGCACCTACGGTTCCCGGAGAAGATCATCTTATTTTAGTTTGATAGAATGTCGAATTTTAGTTTGTGGTGAAATATTATGAACATATATAAATATAGTGGGTATCCAAGGAGAAATGGTTCGGTTGGCATCAGAAATTATATAGCAGCAATTCCTACAGTTGGTTGTGTTAATGAGGTAGTAAGTAGAATAGCTAAACATGTGAATGGAGTTGTACCGATACTTCATCACCAAGGTTGCTGCCAATTAAAACCAGACATTGGCACGGTAACAAGAGTTTTAGAGGGGTTGGGCAAGAATCCCAACGTTGTTGCTATTCTTTTAGTAAGTCTTGGATGTGAGGCGGTTAATGTAAAGGAAATAGAAAAGCAGCTTAAGGTACTTAAACCTACACAATCCATATGTCTTCAAGAACTTGGAGGAATCACAAAGACAGTAGAAAAGGGAATCAAAATAGCTCAAAGCTTAACCTCAAGTATCCCAAATGTTAAAAGTGAAAACAAATTAAGTAGTCTAATGGTAGGATTGAAATGTGGTGCTTCTGATGCCACATCTGGTATTGCTTCGAATCCAGCGGTTGGTGTTGCTGTCGATAGGCTTATAGATAATGGGGCAACAGTAATTTTTGGGGAAACTACGGAAATTCTGGGAGCTGAAGATGTATTGGTAAAAAGAACTGTAAATAATAGAGTGGGATCCAAGATATTGAAAAAGATAGAGGAGATGGAGCAACGAGCTAAGTCAATGGGAGTTGATATGCGAGGGAGTCAACCCACGCCAGGGAATATTAGGGGTGGCTTGACGACAATCGAGGAAAAATCTTTGGGGGCGATAATTAAGAGTGGAACAAAGCCGATAAATGGTGCTCTTGAGTATGGGGAGCAGCCATCCGGTCGTGGACTGTATTTCATGGATACCCCCGGAAGAGAGATAGAGGTTCTCACCGGTCTTGCTTCAGGTGGTTGTCAGTTAATTCTCTTCACCACAGGAGTTGGTGCTCCACAAGGATTTCCTTTGTGTCCAGTAATTAAAATTTCAGGAAATCGAAACACTTGTGCTTATTTAAAGGAACATATAGATGTGGATGTAAGTACAATCATTAGCGGTGAAGAGAGCCTTACGGAGGCCGGAGAAAAAATTTTTAGAGAAATAGTAAAGGTAGCTTCAGGTAAAAAAGTGAAAGCAGAGCTTTTAAATTACGATACAAACGGAGTAAATATTGATATTTATGTCAAGGGTCCGGTAATCTAACCAAAGCGGGGAAAATATGCAAAAAGTTCTTATAATTAATGAAAATGATAATGTAGCTGTTGCGGTACAACCTTTAAAAAAAGGCGATGAAGTAGATATAAATATCAAGGATCAAGAAGGGGTAGACAAAATTAGAGTACGTCAAGATATTCCTTTTGGCCATAAAATTGCTCTTAAGAGAATTAAGAAGGGTGAAAGAATTATAAAATATGGACAAACCATAGGAAAGGCTACCAAATATATTGATAAAGGTGAATATATACATGTTGATAATGTGGAGAGTACAAAAGGCAGAGGAGATCTTCAAGGAAAGTAAATAGGTTGTTAGCTGGAATAAGAAAGAGTTTTTCAAAAAGAGGAGAATTAAAAGGATAGTTTCTCTTTGGAAGTCTTACTGGAAAGAAAAATAAGTTGTGCTCGTTTGAGCAAGAAGGGAGAATAAAAATGGATGGATACGCAGGCAAAGTTTTAAGAGTAAATTTTACTAAGAGAGAGGCAATAAAAGAGTCCATAAATAAGTCAGTTTGGAAGAGTTTAATTGGGGGAGTTGGGTATGGCGCTTATGTACTATACAATGAAGTAAGCAAAGAAGCCCCTCCACTAGGACCCGATAATAAAATTATATTTTCTACTGGTCCTTTCCAGGCTACAAATCTTCCCGGGAGTGCAAAGTTTGTGGCTATTACAAAATCACCAATGAATTCTTTTTTCTCAACTTCCGCAGCAGGAGCTGATTTTGGTCTGGCACTTGAAAAAGCAGGCTACGATGCTTTAATTATTGAAGGAAAAGCGAATAAACCTGTATATTTAGAAATTGAGAATGAGAAGATTAGTTTCAATGATGCAAATGAACTATGGGGTAAAGATACTTACGAAACAACCGATATCATTAAAGAGAATTATGGGAAGGAAGATTTTAGTGTAGCTGTTATCGGACAAGCCGGAGAAAATTTGATAAAATTTGCCGCAATTAATGTAGATAAACACAGCTTCTTTGGTCGTACAGGAATGGGTGCTGTATTGGGGTCTAAAAATATAAAGGCAATTTGCGTTAAAGGAGATAAGGATATTAAAGTAGCAGATAAAGATAAAGTGGAAGAGCTACGAAAAGAATTAACTAAAAAAATAGCAAAGGCAACAAGTGATTTTGGAAAGCATGGAACTTCTGTGTATATGGGTTTTGCAGAGTCAGTAGGAGAGGCACCAATTAAAAATTGGAGTGGAGGTACCTGGAGTAAAGGAAATAAGAAATTAGGTGCTCCAACTTATACGGAGACTATTTTTAAGAAAAGACTCCCCTGTCCAAATTGCCCTATAGGTTGTCATAGATATGTAAAGGTTGATTTTCCGGAAAAATATAAGATGGAAGGTCCCGGTCCAGAGTATGAAACACTTGCGTATCTTGGAGAAAATTTATTAATAGATGATTTGTCAGCTGTAGCAAAAGCAGGCGAGCTATGCAATAGATATGGTATGGATACTATGGAGGTTGGGGGAATAATAGGTTTTTTAATGGAGTGCTATGAGAAAGGTTTCATCGATAAAGAAGATATTAATGGGCTGGACTTAACTTGGGGTAATGCAGATGCTACAATAGAACTAATAAAGATGATAGCATTTAGAAATAATTTCGGCGATGTTCTTGCCAATGGAATATTGCCTACTGTAGAAAAAATAGATCCTAAAACAAGAGATTTTGCCGTTGAGGTAAAGGGTATTTGTATAGGAGCACATGATCCAAGGGCACGTTTTGGACAAGCTTTAAATTTTGCGACGGGTCCGGTAGGTCCTCATCATGAAAATGCTAACCTATCGCTGCCATATTGGGGAGTCTTATTACCTGAGCTTGGAATCGATAAAATACCTCAGCCCTTTGAGATGGAAGGAACCGAGTACTTAGTGGCAAAATACCAAGATTGGGCAGCTCTATATAATTCCTTAGTTGTGTGTAGATTTATGATGGAAGGGGAAGCTATGAGATTTGGAGATATGGTAGATTGTTTAAATGCAATAACTGGATGGAATATACCTTTGAATGAGGTGGCAAAAACCACAGAGAGAATATTCACTTTGGAAAGAATGGTTAACACCAAGTTTGGGTTAACTAAAAAGAATGATGTACTACCAAAAAGAATACTTGAGGCAACAAGTGAAGGTCCTCATGCTGGAAAAGCTCCCAAGCTTGAGCCAACTCTTAGAAAGTATTACGAGTTAAGGGGATGGGATGAGAACGGTGTACCCCGGAGAGAAAAAATAGTAGAACTCGGTCTTGATAAAATTTAAACAGAAATAGCTGTCTTGTAATTGATAGGCAGTTTGTAACTGAACTTAAGGCAAAATATTTCCAATGATAAATACAGAGATTGAGCTACCTTATGGGAGAAAAAGAATTCAGTTAAGAATACCCAAGAGAAATCTTTTAGGGATAATAACTTCCGAGAAGCAAATCCCTATTTCAGATCCTTGTAAGAAGATTGAAAAAGCCCTTGAGCAAGACTTAGTGAATGGAAATTTTTTATTCAGGGAAAAAGCAGAGGAGAATACTTTATCTGGGAAGGATACGAACGAGAAGACAGTTTGTATTGTTGTTTCGGATATAACTCGTCCTGTGCCTAATAAGGTTATTCTTCCTTCCTTGCTAGAGTACTTAGAAAAGAATGGGATAAGTAAAAAAAAAATATAACTATTCTTGTGGCCACGGGATTACATCGAGCCTGCAATAAAGAAGAGTTAAAAGAGATATTGGGAGAAAATATAGCAAAAGAATATAACATATTAAATCATAACGCTGGGGATAAATCTTTGCTTGATTTTTTGGGATATACTTCTCAGGGTACACCTATTTGGGTGAATAAATACTATCTCAATTCTGATATCAAA
>Ga0307429_1001545_pt1 | contig 10756 bp, 6 predicted proteins | sample SalMarWE160230MG_FD_202151 | JGI IMG/M metagenome (GOLD analysis project Ga0307429, IMG submission 202151) | Salt marsh sediment microbial communities from the Plum Island Ecosystem LTER, Massachusetts, United States - WE1603-230 | ecosystem: Environmental > Aquatic > Marine > Intertidal zone >...
CCTGGTGGTCAACGACCTTCGCGCGGCAAGGTCCTTCGGCGGGGCAAGTGCGATGAGCTCCCTATTGATTCTGGTAACCGCCGGAGCCTTCGTCATCATCGAACGGTTTGGGGAGAGGCTCTTTGGAGGAACGCGATGGTCCAGGTGAAACTTGCAGGAGTGACCAAAAGGTTCGGCGAGACAGTAGCGGTGAAGGAGATCTCTTTTACCGCTTCGCCGGGAGAGTTTCTGACCCTGCTTGGCCCCTCCGGTTGTGGAAAGACGACCACGCTAAGGTTAATCGCGGGGTTCGAACAACCAGACGCCGGTGATATTCTCTTTGACCGCAGGAGTGTCCTTTCAGACCCGCCGGAGCGGCGCCGTGTAGGGATGGTATTCCAGAGCTATGCCCTGTTCCCTCACATGAGTGTAAAACAAAACGTTGTCTATGGGTTGCGTTTCCGCCGTGGAATTGAGAAGAGAGCGAGGGTGCAAAAGCTATTGGAGATGGTGGGGTTAGACGGTTTGGAGCAAAGAAGCCCAACAGAGCTCTCAGCAGGACAACGTCAACGGGTTGCGCTCGCCCGTGCCCTCGCCCCACAGCCGCGTATTCTCCTGCTTGATGAACCGCTCTCTGCCCTCGACGCCAAGCTGCGTGAGTCGCTACGGACACAGGTTCACCGTATCCAGCGCGAGCTCACCCTGTCCACGATCTACGTCACCCACGATCAGGAGGAGGCTCTGGCAATCTCCGACCGGATTGTGATCATGAACGAAGGGAGAATCGAACAAATCGGAACACCACAGGAGGCCTATGAGCGGCCGCAAACCGCGTTTGTTGCCTCGTTCATCGGGCGAACAAACCGCCTGGAGGGAGAGGTGGTGGCTGTCGAGCAAGGAACCGTCCGGGTGCAGGCGGGTGATGTCACATTCGTCGTTTCCGCTTGTCGTGTACCGGTGACCGTGGGCGACCGCGTCGCCCTGTTTATCAAGGAGGAGCATCTGCAACTGGATGAAAGAAGTGACAACGTCCTTCCAGCAAGGGTGATCTCGCTGGAGTACCACGGTGAGGCAACCGTTATCCACCTGGAGAGTCCGCTTGGCTTGCTCCGCGTCCGAGCGAGTTACACGGAGATAAGCGTGCTCTCTGTGGGTGAGCAGATCAAGGTGAGTTTCCCCGCGAACAAGGCGATCCTATTCAACGACAGCTTCGGGAAGAATCGTCCCGGCACCTATTCCAACTGCATCGGCGCTACTTGAGGCGCAGGGCGAGGACATCGCGTAGGCTATCGCCCAAGATGTTGAACCCGAACACCGTGATGATGATGCACAGTCCTGGATAAACCGCCATCCACCACGCGATGCGCATGAACTCTTGCGCCTGCTGCAGCATCGCCCCCACGATAGGCTCGGCGGTTTTACCCCGAACCCGAGGAAACTTAAGCCTGCCACCACGATGATGTTGACGCCAATCGACATCGCGGTCACCACGAGAGGCGATTACATTCGGCCGCACATGGCGCAGGATGATGCGTCCGGTAGGGGCACCGACCGCCCAGGATATAGTCCTCTTCTCCCACCGAGAGGACCTCGCTACGGGAATAATCCGGGCCGTGCCCCACCCGAAGATGCCACAAAAATTTTTCGGCTCCTCGCTGTTTTGAGTGGGTAGAGGAAGAATCTGGGGGGTGTAGTAACCGGTGTGGACTTACTGCTCCTCCCAGACTACGAAAAGCAGGAACATCCCCGACGAATTGAGGTGCGTTTCCGTAGCGTCGGGTCTTGCGCCCGACGAGTCCTCAAACGTCACAGACAAGCTGCGACGCTACACAACAACGTTATTTCGCAGCATCAGGACTTGCCTGCCTCATGGTTTCCTTAGGGGATCTTTTGAATGCTATCCCTTAGATTCTAACACCTTTTACTCTTAGGAAACCAGGAAGGGGTTAATACACACCCATTCTTGGTCCCTCCTGGCTTCCTCGCAATAGGACTTCAAAGACAGTTTAACTTCAGGTTACCCACTCAAAACAGCGAGGAACCAATTTTTCCAATGCCCCGAGGAGTTTGGCCAATAGACTTCGCCATTAAGTGTTCTAAGTAGTACCACGCATTCTCGGGTCAAGTGCATCGCGCAGGCCATCTCCCAGAAAGTTGAAAGACAGGGTCGTCAGAGTGAGGGCAGCACCAGGGACCAAGCACTCCCACGGAGCAACACGCATTGCCTGATAGGTCTCGGAGATCATGAGTCCCCAACTGGGCGTGGGTGGCGTAACACCAAGGCCGATAAAGCTGAGGAACGCCTCGGTGAGGATGTACCCGGGAATAGCGAGTGTCTCAGCGACGATGCAGGGCCCTATGATATTGGGGAGTATATGACGGAACACGATTCGTAAATTGCTCGCTCCGCTTGCCCGTGCAGCCTCAATGAACTCTTTTTGTTTGACGGAAAGCGTCTGTCCCCTGGCCAAGCGAGCCATTCCGATCCAGTTTAGAAGCCCGAGGGCAATGAAAACAAAGAATAACCCCCCCATTGCCTTATCTATATCGGTCAGAACCGCGGTGAGTCCAACACCACCTCTACGACTCACTGCCTTAAAGTATGCCTGAAGAAGGATAATAAAAATTATTATAGGGAAGCCATATAAAAAGTCTACAAAACGCATCATAACGTTGTCGACACCTGTGCGAGCAAAACCAGAGATGACCCCGTAGGTCAACCCGATGAGCAGGCTGACCGTGGAGGCCACCACGGCAACAGCAAGCGAGATGCGTGTCCCATAGAGCGTTCGGCTGAGTACATCTCGCCCAAGATAGTCAGAACCAAGAAGGTAGCCAGGGCTTCCAGGCGGCAGATCCCTGTTACGAAAGCTCACCTTTGCATACGGATAGGGGGCAATCCATTGCTTTATGTCGACGCCAAAAATTTTGGAAATAATTAAACTATCGGGAAAAAAGGAAATAATAACTAAACTGATAATGAATAGTCCTCCTACAACTCCGGCTTTGTTCTTAAGTAATTGCCGAAATGCCTCACGTACAGGTCCACGCGGCAGCCTTGCATTACCTTTGAGATCCTCTAATGTCTTTCTTCTAAACACTATCCTCCTAAAAGCTAGTCATAGCGAATACGCGGATCGAGCCAGCCGTAGCTAATATCGACAAATAGATTGCCGAGCACTAATAACACGGCGTACACAAGCGTAGCACCCATTACAACCGGGTAATCACGATTTGTTATACTGGTGATGAAGTACTTCCCCATTCCAGGGATTCCGAAGATCTGTTCCACAATCAGGCTGCCGGTGACCACAGCGGCGAACATCGGCCCTAGCACGGTCACGACGGGGATAAGGCTATTCCTGAGAGCATGAACGATCACGACTCGCCCTGTCGACAGGCCTTTGGACATCGCTGTGGTTATGTAATCCTCGCGGATGACCTGGAGCAGACTCGCCCTCGTCAGCCTTCCTATCCTTGCTGAGAACGCGGTCCCCAAAGTGATTGCGGGGAGCGCAGCGTGCATCCAGAACTTAGCGGTCATCGGGGGAAATACACCTAAAATGAGCCTAGAGTAGTCAGTACCCCAACGTGCGGCCGGAAACCAGCCGAGTAGAAGGGCACATGTCCATATTAGAAATGGACCAAGGACCATGTTAGGAATCGCAAGTCCGATTACTGTGAAAAACGTTGCGCTATAGTCGATCATCGTGTTCTGTCTCACCGCAGCGATAACCCCAAGAGGGATGCCTATGAGCAGCGCAATCAAGATGGACAGGACCCCTAGCTGCGCTGATATAGGAAAGGTTTGCATGACGATTTCATTGACTGTACGTGTTCGGCTGTAAAATGAGGGTCCAAGATCAAAGTGTAGCGCATCCCAGATCCAGTGCCCAAGCTGCAGATAAATGGGATCATCAAGGTGGTACTTGCGCTCCAGATTCTTGACTACGCTCGCGGGCAACTGCTTTTCGCCCGCATAATCAAAAGGACCCCCAGGAAGCTGATGGGCCAAAAGGAAGACAGCAGTCATGATTGCAAGTAAGACGGGCACAGTCCACAAAAACCGCCTGATGATATATTGCGTCATATTCCAAGCCTCCTGGTTGCGTCATAGACTTCACTTGAAAAGGGACACGATTACTGAAGGGTAACTAAGCCTCCTTGTGAAGTCAAGATCATGTCTGAGGGGGAGTGGGGGTAGTGTTGCACCGCCTGATGTGTTAAGTTGAGAGCGGCCAGTGTGGTCCTTTCGCCACATTGACATCTAGCTTAAGGAATGCTATACTTGTTTGCCTTTTTGCTAGATCTGTGTGGGCCTGATCCATATTCTGGATCAGGGAGGTATTTGTTCGGGCGGAGAGCTCTACTTGTAATGAAATTCCTTCCTAAGCAGAGCTCACTGAGTGGCAGTTCAATTTGGTATAAGGAGGTTACGCTGTGAGAAAAAAGTTTAGCCTGCTGCTAGTGCTGGTGTTGTTGGCCGGCGTTGTTGGGCTTGCTGGAACTGCGGTCGAGCCGCGCGCGGTGGGTAGTGGTGTATGGCTTTTCGACAATGAAACTGGGGGAACGACCACAAAACTCGTGATTCTCTTCGATCAAGTGGTTGCTCTTGAGTCGCCTGACATCGTCGCGCTCGGGGGAGAGGAAGCTACTAAGGTAACAGTACGTGAAATCCTTCTTACGGAGGCTGGATCCTATTGCGTGGTGACGATTGAAGTGGAGGTCGTCGCAGGAGGGACGTTGCAAGTCACACTAAGCGGCGACAGCGCAGATGCCCAGATTGTGACTGCCTATTGGTTTTAAGTACCAGCAACACCACGCCCGATAGGCCCAACCCGACTGGGCTATTGAGGAGAACCAGGTAGGTAAAGCTGTTGTTCCTAAAGGAACGGCTAGAAGTTAAAAAGAGAGACAATTCGAGTTTTTAGGATCATATAAGGAGGTAAGAAATATGAGGTGGACAAAGTTCACCGTTCTAATGATTCTGGCGGTGTCGGTGTTGATGTGGCCTGTCCTGGCGCAGAAGGTGGTGCTCAATCGCAACCTGGGCACTGAACCCCCTACCGCGGATCCTGCCCTTGCGACCGACACCACCTCGGTCGAGATCGACGAGGCCATGTTCCTCGGCCTGACCGACTTGGCTGAAGAAGATTTGGCTCCTGTTCCGGAATTGGCCACGGACTGGGAGGTTTCCACAGATGGACTCGAGTGGACCTTCCACATGCGCAACGACGTACCGTGGGTTTACTGTGATCCGGATACAGGGGAGGTCACAAAGGTCCTGGACGCGGATGGAAATCCGCGCATCGTTAATGCCAATGAAGTTGTGTACGCGGTAAAGCGAACCCTTGACCCCAATACCGCATCCGACTATGCCTACGTGCTCTACATCCTTAAGGGCGGCAAAGACCTCAACACGGCAGATCCGGCAGCGGAGAATTTCCAAGAGCTGCTCGACGGGGTCGGGGTAGAGGCGCTTGACGATTTCACCGTGAAGTTCACGTTGCGAGCGCCCGGCGGCTACTTCCCCCAGATCGCCTCGATGTGGATCGCCCGGCCGGTGCCGCAGTGGGTCATCGACGAGTACGGCGACGACTGGACTGAGCCGGGGAACATCGTCACCAACGGCGCTTACTGCATGAAGGAGTGGGTGCACGAGGACCACATGGTCTTCGTGAAGAACCCGTTCTGGTTCGGTTGGGATCTGCCTGGCGCAGGAAACATCGATGAGGTCCATGCCGTGATGGTTGTTGAGGCCTCCACGGCATACGCCATGTACCTAAACGACGAGCTAGATCAGGCCGGTGCCCCGCTGCCTGAGATGGATGCCATAAGGGCGAATCCGGTTCTCTCGCAGGAACTTGTGATTAAGCCTCGCGGCTGTACGTACTACTACGGTTTTGCCACCAACAAGCCGCCGGTCGATAATCCCAACGTTCGTAAAGCCCTTTCTATGACCATTGACCGCGTGACCTTGATCGATGAGGTTACCAAGGGAGGCCAGCTCCCGGCAAACACGTTTGCGCCGGGGATGATCTTTGGAAACGCGGCTCACGATCTCGACATCGCCCCGTGGGCGTTGCCAGAGGACCTAGGCGGCACGGGCTACGGACAAGCACTGGAGGACGCGCAGGATCTGATGGCCAACGCCGGCTATCCCGAGGGTGAGGGCTTCGAGGTTGTGCTCATGCACAACGTCTCCGAGGGCCACGCCAGAATCGCTCAGGCTATCCAGGCCATGTGGACCGAGGCCTTCCCTAAGGCCAAGTTCACCGTCGAGACCATGGAATGGAAGGTCTACCTGAAGGCTACCCAGAAGGAGAGCCCGCTAGCAGACATGCCCCATGTGTTCCGGTTAGGCTGGTGCTTGGACTACCCGGACGAGAACAACTGGCTCCACGAGGTAATGAACCCCGAGGAAGGTGAGAACCGGTTCCGTTTGAGCTACGACGATCCTTACGTTGGTGACCTTATTAAGGAGTTCTCGGCACTCACCATTCAGGCGGGAGCCGAGGGAGATCCTGACGTTCGAAAAGCGCTCTACAAACGTGCAGAGAAGCTGGCGTCGGACGACATAGCGTTCTACGCGCCTATCTACTACTACACTTATGTATGGATGGTCAAACCGTGGACTGCGGTCTCCTGGCACGACACGATCCATTGGGAGGCGTGGTCCGTCGATGTAGCGGTGAGGGGCTTCTAACGCTCACTTAAAGCTAAAGCCTTCATAAGAGGCCTAAAGGGCCTTCCCATACGGGGAGGCCCTTCTTTCTATGATAGGAGCCTGAACTCCGTAGCCGCGGCTCCCTTTTATATCTCTGCACATCGCCCATCCAAACCACAACTAGAAATCATTGCGTCCTTTATGTAGACTGCGCACCGCTGTAGGTCATTCTTGGGATTTAGTCGATCCGGTACCCTTTGTCATTCACCTCGTGAAGGAGAAGCACCATGGCCCAAGGGCCTAAGGGACAAAAGAGAGTAACCGATATCGTCACATTCATCCTTCTGCGCCTCGCCTTTGGCGCTTTTGTACTGCTTGCCATTATCTTCCTGAGCTACGTAGGCCTTGATATGGCGCGCGGCAGCGCGTTTTCCCCAGCGGTAGTTCAAGCCGGGGGAAAAACCGTTGCTTATCTGACCAAGTTGGCTCAAGGAGACCTAGGCCTTTCCACAGCGGGAAGCATCACCAAGCGGCCCATCCCGATTACTGAGGTCATTTCCACTACGTTACCCAGGAGCCTAGGATTGCTCGGTGCCGCTTTGTTAATTGCGGCTCTTGTCGGTACTTCACTCGGGTTGCTAGCTGCCGTACATCGCCACAGACGGGGCTCGTTGATCTTCCTTCTGGCCTCCATCGTCGGTGTATCCGTACCTAGCTTCTTCGCTGCTTTCCTCCTTCAGTCGCTCGTCATTCACCTGACGCGGATAGTTGGTTGGCGCTTGTTACCCGTCGGCGGCTTCGGCTGGGATGCTCACATCGTTCTACCTGCTCTGGTTCTCGCTGCTCGCCCTGTTGCTCAAATCGCACGGATCACCTTCGTTAAGGTTGAGGAGGTTCTCGAACAGGATTTCGTTCGAACCGCCTACAGCAAGGGGTTGAAACTATATCAGGTGCTCTTTTCTCACGCGATCCGCAACGCGGCTGTCCCTATCCTCACCACGATAGGCGTCTCCCTGCGATTTTGCTTATGCAGCCTCCCCGTTGTGGAATACTTCTTCGGGTGGCCGGGGGTCGGTTTTAACCTCCTTAAGACGATTGGATACCGAGACGATAACACAACCGTCGCTCTGCTCCTCTGTCTGGGCCTTCTGTTCATCCTGGTCAACCTTATTTTGGAAGTGAGCTACCGCTTCATTGACCCGCGCCTGAGAGAATCCACACAAACGCACCTTGGACGGGACGAGCGACGCAATCCCGTGGTATGGCTCAAGGCCAGCTTGGCCGCTCTGCTGGAGATGGTTACGGATAACCGGCTCGTGCACCGGCTAACTCGCGTTAAGGCTAGGCGGAGCTCCAATCAACTCCGCAGTGTGCGCAAGCATCGGAGGAGAGCACTGGGCGATGCCGATAGCTTAACGAGTGTTTCGACTAGGAAAAGAAAAAGGCATGAATGGATCAGAATTAGAGGCGCTTTCGATAATCTTCCCCTCCTCGCGGGGGTTGTACTGGTAGCCCTTATGGTCACCATCGTCCTGTTTGGACCACGTCTGGCACCTCACAGCCCATACACAACGCAAGGATTAAAGATCGTTGAGGGCGAGTTTAGCGTTCCTCCTTTTCCCCCTGATCAATTATATCCCTGGGGTACTGATGTCCTAGGCCGGGACATCATGAGCCTCATTCTGGCCGGTGCTCAGAGGACGTTGTTCCTCGTCACTTTGGTCGTTGCCGCTCGCATGCTGGTCGGCTTCATCGCGGGGGCTGTGGCCGGCTGGCTGAACGGGAGTTGGATCGACCGGCTTCTCCTGAGAGCATCCGAGACGATCGCTTCGTTCCCCATGTTGCTCCTGGCTATGATCCTCATCCTGGCGCTGGGTATTCGTCAAGGCTTCCGTCCCTTCGTGATCGCGCTCTGTTTCATTGGATGGGGGGAGATTATGCAGTTCGTGCGAGGTGAGGTTCTCACTCTCCGCGCCAAGCCGTTTATCGAAGGTGCAGTAGCCGTAGGAGCCCGTACACCCCGCATCATCCTGAGCCACATGCTTCCCCATATGGTTCCAGCTCTAATAGCTATCATCACTCTAGAGATGGGGGCGGTACTCATGCTACTAGGAGAACTGGGATTTCTCGGGATTTTTATCGGCGGCGGGGCCTTTGCCGAACTGCAGATTTGGGCACCCCCATTTCATTACTCTGATGTTCCCGAGTGGGGCGCCCTGTTGAGCTCCATCCGCACCTACGCCCGCTCCTACCCCTGGATGGCGCTCTACCCGTCACTGGCGTTCTTCGTGGCTATCCTCGGATTTAACCTGTTCGGCGAGGGGGTGCGCCGTATGCTGGAAAAGGGAACGTCAAGGATCTCCCGGTTCGTAAATCGTTACACGATAGCCCTTGCGTTGATAATGGTCCTTGGGATTGGCTTGGCGCGGTGGAACATAGGGGCCGTCGCCACCTATTACCAGCAGGCCAAATCCTTTGATGGGGATCTTGCTTTCACTCATGTACAGGCTCTGACCGATCCAGCGCTTGAAGGGCGGGGACTGGGAACTCCAGGGATGAAATCCGCGGCTGAGTACATCGCTCAGCAGTTTGAAACCCTAGGTCTTCAGGCAGCAGGAGAGGAGTACTCCTACTTCTATACTCGTCCCCGCGCCTATGAGAGCCTGGACGCGGTGCCGAAGCTAATCATCGAGGACGGCAACCCACAGCCCGTATACCGTTATGACTACACCGAGTATCCAGGTTACTACCGCAACCTGGGACAGGGGCAGGGGAACATCCGTTTTCTAGCAACGGGCGAGTTGACAGAGCGATATCTAGCGTTCAGAGGGGGCGATATCTATCCCGCCTTAGAGGGGTTGGAGATCACGGGAGATGACATCCTGCTCGTCCCTTCGGCACGAGAGGCCCGCTACCTATCCGATTTGCCCTGCGGGGGAGTTCTCGTCATCGCGAAGGATGTGATGGATATGGGCCGTCGTTACACCCTTCCACCCCGAGATCCTACCTACAAGATGTTCGGGAGCGATCGGGTTATCGGTCAAGATCTGCCGAAACTATGGCTCAGTGAAGCCACGGCCAACCGTATCCTTAAGAACTCCGGTTATACCGTGGCTGAGATGCGTCGGATATCCGAGGAGTTGGAGCGCGATGAGGTCTTCGATCTCCCAACAGAGGTGAACGTCTCCATGACGGTCCAGGGCACGGTCCATGAAAAGGTCCCTGTGCTGCACGTTATCGGGCACCTGCCTGGCAAAGCCGGAAATGTACCCAGCGCCAGGGAGTACCAGGTACTGGACGACCAGGTTATCGTTGTCCTGGCTCAGTATGACAGCCCGCCGACAAACCCTAGTGGGGTCTTCTATCCCGGTGCCAACAACAACGCCAGTGGCGTAGGGGTGATGCTTGAGGCCATCCGCACCATGCAGGAGACGGGCTATCAGCCGTACAGGACCTTCCTATTTGTGGCCTACAGTGGAGAAGGTCTGGAGGGTGGAAGGGAAGTCTGTGCTCCAGAGGCAGCCGAGTTTCTCAAGGCCAAGTACGGGTTCTCTTCCTCTCTTAACATCGAGGCAGTGGTGCGTTTGCGCGGGCTTGGGGCGGGTACGGGGAGAACGCCTCGCCTCGCCCTCTCCACTCAGGGGAGTGAACGTCTAATGAGCTTGTTTGAGGACGCTGCCCATCGTCTGGGCGTCCGCACCCGACGTGTAGAGGAGGCGATTGATATGAGTATCATCTATACGGAGAAGAGCGCTTATGAGAGCGCTCAAGAGGCTCCGGAAATTAGCTTAAGCTGGATGGGCTGGGAAGAGACAGCCCACCGTCCCACGGATACGTTAGATGCCATCTCAACAGACAGGCTCGAACAGGCTGGCCGTGCTTTGACCCTTGCCCTGATGATCATGGGGCGAGGAACCCGGTATTGATCGAGCTTGTTTGTTCTTCAAGGGAAAGTTGATCTGTAGTTGTCGACTGTACGCCGAAAGACCTGAACATTCCACTTGATTTTTCAAGTCACATTGGCTTCACCTCCCGGAGTTCGTAGTCCCTTTCGTTCTTGAGCATTGACCAGATGACCCGAACAAGATGCCGACCGAGAGCACGGACCGC
>Ga0307429_1001546_pt1 | contig 10749 bp, 10 predicted proteins | sample SalMarWE160230MG_FD_202151 | JGI IMG/M metagenome (GOLD analysis project Ga0307429, IMG submission 202151) | Salt marsh sediment microbial communities from the Plum Island Ecosystem LTER, Massachusetts, United States - WE1603-230 | ecosystem: Environmental > Aquatic > Marine > Intertidal zone >...
GGAGATCAATCATTTATGGCTGTAGATAAAAGCAGAAGGAGCCATTTATCTAAGGATATTGGGTGGCAAGGTGGTGGATTCTTTAAATATTATGAATTAGAACAATACGAAGATGCACTCAAAAAGGCAGTTTATAATCCTCTTGAAGAAAAATTGGAGAATATTGATTTTTCTTTATCCGAAAAACAGGCCAGAGTGGCGCTAGATATTGATATAAAAAAAGAAAAGGCGCGGTTTGTGTTTGAAAAATTGTATTCGGATGTGGATATTCCGGAAACAATCTCAAATTTATTTGGCAAAAAAATCAAAAAAATCAGCAAAGATAAGGTTGTATTTGAAGATGAAAGCGAAGTTGATTTAAATAATCTTGATTTTGAAAAATACGAACCGCTTAAAAAACTTATTTATTGGTAAAATATGACTTCAAAAATAGTCCTACAAAAATTAATTGAAAAAGAGCGCGAACAGTTGGAGATTCCGGCTGATTGGCAATATCGCGACCTGAAAAAATTTGGTCTTGATTTGGCTCTTTTTCCCTATCAACAAAAGGCAATAAAAAACTGCATAGCGCTTTTATATTTGCTTTTTCGCGATTGGCAAAGCGGAATGATTGGGAGAAACATGCAAGATATTTTACGTCTGTATAGAAATAGCGGACTAGATCAAGAGTTGGTAAATGGTTTAGCGATCACGGAGGAAAGTGATAATTTTAAGTTTCTTTCCCAGTTTTTTCCGGCTGGCACACGCATTCCGTTTGAAACTTTTCTAAATCGTGCTGCTTTTTGGATGGCCACCGGCAGCGGAAAAACCTTGGTAATGATTAAGCTTTTGGCGGTTTTGGGTGATTTAATTGATAAAAAGCTTATCCCGCAAAAAGATATTTTGGTTCTTGCGCCAAAAGACGAGATTTTAAATCAGCTCAAAGAGCATATTGATATTTTTAATAAAGGTTCGGAAATTACGATCAATCTAAAAAATCTAAAAGAATACGAAAGAGTAAAAAATCAGCAGAGTCTTTTCAATAAAAATGAAATAACGATTTTTTATTATCGCGCGGATAACATCGCCGGCAAGGACATGGTGGCCAAGAAAAAAAACGGGCAAAGGTTGAATTATGAAAGTATTTATAATGACGGCAATTGGTATATAATTTTAGATGAAGCGCACAAAGGTGATAAAGAATTTTCATCACGTCAGCAGTATTATATGGTTTTGGCTAAAAACGGTTTTTTATTTAATTTTTCCGCGACTTTTACAGATGATTTAGATATTGCCACAACGGTTTTTGATTATAAGTTGGATACTTTTTTGAAAGAGGGATATGGGAAGATACTTTATGTTGCTGATTCTCAATTTCAGAGTTTTAACAAAAAGGACAAAAAGGATGATTTTTCTGAAAAAGAAAAAAAAGATATTATTACGCAAAGCTTGTTAGTACTAGCCCTAGCGAAAAAACACTTTCACAAACTACGGGAAATAAATAAAACTCTTTATCACTCTCCGCTTTTGATTACTCTAGCCAATAGCGTGAATACCGATGAAGCAGATCTTAAAATTTTTTATGAGCAGTTAGCCGAGATTGCTATTGGTGATTTTGATTTTGAAAGAGCAAAAAGTAATTTAGTGGTAAAACTTGAAGGAAATCGCAAATATCTTTTTGGTTTGGGAGAAATTGATCTGCATCTTATTGCCGAACTGCGCGAACTAAAAGAAAAAGATTTTCGTGTGGCCGTCTTTAACACTAAAACTAAAGGCAATATTGAGGTTGTAAAATTTCACGACAATCGTCGAGAATTGGCGTTTAAGTCTGTTAATTCTGATAAATATTTTATGCTTATTGTAGCGAGCGATATTATTAAATGGGAAGACAATGTTTTAGAGGGTTATCAGTTTGGAAAAGTGATTGAAGAAAGTTTTTTTGAAGATATAAATAAAAGAAACGATATTAATATTTTACTGGGCAGCAGGATATTCTCCGAAGGATGGGATACCAACAGACCGAATGTAACGAATTTTATAAATATCGGTGTAAGCGATGAGGCAAAAAAATATGTTTTACAATCGATCGGGCGTGGAATCCGGATTGAGCCGATGCCAAATCAGAGAAAAAGATTTGAAAATCTAGATAGCGTGCTTTTTTCGGATGCCGAAAGAGGTAAAATAAATAAAAATAATCAAATTTTAGAAAGTTTATTTATTTTTGCTACCAATAAAGAAGTAGTAAAAAATATTTTAGAAGGACTAGAAAAGCAATCTAATCCTGAATGGATTAAAATAAATGGAATTAAAAAAAACGAGGCAATAATAGAAAACGAATTACCACTTTTTGTTCCGGTTTTTGAAAATACTGGTCTAAATGAAAAACCTTTCTGGATTGGTAGGAATGAATTTGTGGAAGTGACTGATTTTGTGCAAAAATCTGGCGCAAAAATACTTTTGTTAAAAAATAATATTAAGCTACGAACTTATAAAAAAGTACTTGATGAAAATAATTTTAGCCCTGGAGAAAGGCGTAGACGCCGAACAGCGGAAAATATTCTTTTTGTGGCGGATACTTATTTTAATAAACCGACTAAAAAACTATCTGAAATTAGGATTTTGGATGGTGAGATTTCGCATTTTCAAGAAGTAAAAACAGATATCGGCAAAGAAGATGCGGAGAAACTAGAAAGAGATATTTTGAAAATTGTTAAACCAAGATTAACAGAGGAACAAATTGATAAATCGTTTGAAGAAAAGAAAATAACACTGAAGGAGTATAAAGAAAAAATAAGAGAACTTGATGCGCAATATTCATTTGAAGTATTAAATGTTTATTTAAAATATAAAGTTTTACAAGAACATTACTATTCACCAATTCTATATAAACAAAATTCTGAATACTTTCAGCATATTATAAAAGAAAAAAGCGAAATTGATTTTCTTGAGGATCTAAAAAATTATTTAGATAAGGAAGATAATGATTTGAAGAAATTCGATTGGTGGTATTTTTCTAAAATTGATCAAGCGATTGATAAAATTGGAATCCCATATTTTGACAGTGATGTAGGAGAATACAGAACTTTTTTCCCTGATTTTATTTTCTGGCTTAAAAAAGAAGATAAATATTTTATAAAATTCATTGATCCACATGGAACGATATTTTTTGGTAATTCGGCTGATAAAATTGACGGCTTCAACGATTTCATTACCGATTTAATGAAACCAAAAAATAAAAATATATACAGTGCGGAAATGTATTTTTATAATGAAAATAATATCCCTCACGGAGTAAAGGAATCATATAAAAAATATTTTACAAGCGATTTTAAAGCAATTTTCAAGGTCCAATAAGAAGTCCTGGCTTTAATAATAAACAGGGAAGGCGTACCAAGTCAATAGTCCGGTAACTTTTGGGTTGTCCTGGAAGAAAAGAGAAGAGAAATAATAAAAGAGTGGATTGATTCCGGAAGGATTGAAATGTGACAAAGAATCTTCCCTTGTCACACTTAAGGAGGATATAATGAAAATAATTAAGTACAAATATTCAGATATCAATGAACCTGGTTGGTCTTTTGATGAAGTATGTTTTGGAGATGTTAATTTGTTAGTTGGGCTATCAGCATCAGGAAAAACAAGATTTTTGTATACAATATTTAATTTAGGGGCATTTACAGTACGGCAGAATTTTTTTAAAAATGGTCACTGGAATTTAGAGTTTGAGCAAGGGGGTAAAAAATACAATTGGGAAATAATAACAAAAAGAATTTCAACAACTGCATCCTTGATAGCCAAGGAAACACTTTATGAAAATTCAAAGTTAATTATTGAAAGAGATGAGGATAAATTCATATTTGAAAATGAAAAATTACCGAAATTACCCTTACAACAAACGAGCATTTATTTACTCAAAGAAACGGAATGTATTATGCCTATTTATGATGGTTTTTCTTCAATTACGAGAAGAGAATTTTTTGGAAATACGCTGAAAGAACAAACTGAAAACGCACTCATCACTCCGGAGGTATCAGAAGAATTTAAAGTCGCTGCAGACCAGGGGAAGCAAAATTTTCTATCAAAATTGTATAAATCGGGTCTCCCTGTAAGCGCGCGTCTTTACTTTTTAGAAAACCATTTAAAAGAAGATTATAAAATTATAATTGATTACTTAAAATCAATTTTCCCTTTTATTGAAAATATTTCGTTTTTGGACATTACAAAATTTGAACCAAATTTTCCAATTAAGGGAAAAATGCCAATTTTATGTATTAAAGAAAAACACGTAAATAAATGGATACCTTATAAAGAACTTTCTTCTGGTATGCAAAAGGTAATCCTTATTCTAACTGATATAAAAACATTTCCAAAGGGTTCGATTTATTTAATAGATGAATATGAAAATTCACTGGGAATGAACGCGATAAATATTTTCCCTTCTTTTTTAAGTGAAGTTGAGCAAGATATACAATTTTTTATAACAAGCCACCATCCGTATTTAATAAATAATATTGGAGCAAAGAACTGGTATGTTTTACACAGGAAAGGTTCAAATGTTAAGTTTTTATACGGAGAAAAAAATATAGAGAGATTTGGAAAATCAAAACAAAAAGCTTTTGTTCAATTATTAAATGATTCGTTTTATAGAGAAGGAATTGAATGAACATTTATATAGTAACCGAAGGTATTTGTGAAAAAAGTATTTATACTAGCTGGATACCTTTGCTCAACCGTACGCTTTCTAATGCCGGAAAATTACAAGAAATAAATAATAATAATTTTATAATCTATAGCGGAGATGGTTATCCTCAATTTTTTGAGATGATAGATTGCGCAATTGAAGATGTTAATAATTTAGGCAATGTTGATAGATTGGTAATATGTATAGATTCTGAAGAGCAGTCTTATAACGAAAAATATGATGAAATATCAGAACATATAAAAAGCAAAAAATGCATTGCTGAAATTAAAATTGTTATACAATTTTTTTGTTTCGAAACGTGGGCATTAGGAAATAGAAAGATTGGGCCTCATAATCCTAAGACAGAAATTGTAAAAAAATATAAAGAGTATTTTGATGTATTAGATAATGATCCTGAATTATTGCCGGGATATTCTCCTGAAAATTTGAATAGATCACAGTTTAGTGAAAAATATCTGAGAAAGTTGTTAAATGATAAACACCATCTTACATATAACAAAGGTAATCCCAAATACATTAAACACCATACTTTTTATGAAGAAGTCAAGAAAAGACATCTTGAGACAAAACATATTATGAGTTTTAAATTCTTTTTAGAAGCATTTTCTTAGACAATTAATATTTTACTTTTAAACTAGATAAATAGGGAAGGCGTACCAAGTCAATAGTCCGGTAACTTTTGGGTTGTCCTGGAAGAAAAGAGGAGAGAAATAATAAAAGAGTGGATTAAATCCGGAAAGATTAAAGCGCGATAAACGTCCCTTGTCACAATTCAGAAATTGGCAAAGATGTGAAGTTGTGAAGCATGATCCCGAAGTATTTCGTATTTCATTGAAAAGAGGGTTCTTATGCCAAAACACAGATTAACAAAAGCAGATATCATAGGTGTAGTGGGAGGTTGGCTCACAGCAAGTATAAGTATTGCATTAGCAAAAACCTATAGTCTTACACTTGGGTTTATCCCCGTTGTTTTAATTTTTATTGCGGGATATTATGCCACCAAAATAACAGTTAATAAAATCGTAAAAAAATGAAATAACCTTACTCCATTACATTAAAGAGGAGGATATTTATGTTTAAGAAGACTGCGTTATCACTGGTAATTTTTCTTATTTTTTTATCGATGGTCTCCGCGAGAAGTAGTGCAAGAGATTATACTTATTATAATTCAGTAAATCATTACACCTTAACAGTACCCAATGGTTGGGAAGAAATACCCAAAGCAATAATAGATAAAGCCGTAAGCAATGCAATGAGCCAATCCTCAGATAAAGCTGATTTTGTTGACTTTGATACTGGGTTTCATTTGAAAAACAAGGATTATTTCGAGTACCCGTATACCCTAATTCAAAACCATGAAATAAACACCCCGTCATATAACCAAATAGAAAAAGATTTATCTAGAAGTGAAATGCTAGATGAATTTGAGAAAACGAGTAGAGAATATGAAAATTTACTGAGCAATGCAAGTGTAAAGAAACCATATTTAGACAAGGCGCGTAATATGGTTTTTATGAATGCGGAGGCAGATGTACAAGGCATAGGAGAAATAAAGCTCCTAACAACAATATGTTTAGGGCGCGAGAGAGCTATTCGGATATTCTTTTACTCACCTAAATCTGAATACTTACAAAATTTGCCGATTTTTATATCCATTTTAGACTCCTTTAAATATGATCAAGGATATGAGTATAGCGAATTTAAAGCAGAGAATAATTATTCAAAAGGAATATGGGATGGTGTATTGAGAAAAGGTACAATAGGATTAATATTAGGAGCATTATTTTCTATATTGCTTGGATCAAGAGCAATTATTAAATCAAGAAGTAAAAAAGATAGGGATTAGGGCCACATCACATAACACGGGCTTTACGTCTCACCGCGTTTACTAAGAGGAAAAAATAGAATATATCAAAATAAAACACCAGGAAGAGGAAAATAAAAAGAGGTGGGAAGAGATTAAAAAGGCAGAACAAATTTATAATTCTTTTATTCCTTCACAGCAGGAAGAAATAAGAATAGAAACAGAAAAAAGAATACCGGATTTTTGGAAAGAAAAGCTTAATAAAGTAAGAAGCAAAGTCGAAACTTCAAAATTGCTTGAGGTTGTCCTGGAAGAAAAGAGGAGAGAAATAATAAAAGAGTGGATTGATTCCGGAAGGATTAAGTATATAAACCGCAATGTAAGTAGGGATAAAGAAGTTATCTTTTATCCGGAAGGGAATGAATAAACAGGGGGTTTAAGATGAATAAAATTTTAAATATACTATTAATGTTGAGATGGTCAGGTTAGACGATGAAACTGTTATGATAACCAAAATAAATACTTTGACCGGAAAAAGCGAAACATATTATAGAGGAGGCAAAAAAGCAAAAGAGATTTATGAATATATTGAGGGAAAAGGGTATTCTAATAAAGATTAAAGGGGTTATTTATGGCAACGTATTTGTCAATCTTTATTTTTGAAATGTTAGTCGCACTTATTTTATGGTTTTTTCTAATAAAAATATTCAAAAATAAGTTTTACTCAATAGCTATAATTATTTGTATAATTTCATTGATCGCAGGCTATATTTTTACTTACAGGATGATTGGTTATAACGTTACGCTCAATTATTTAACAGATATAAACAGAATAAAAATTAGCGAAACGGGCAAAGGCATCACATTGGAAGAAGAAAATAATTATAAAAAAAATTTATTTAGTGACGAAAAATATAAAAATATACTTTTCTCGCATTCATTAAAAGTAATGTCCGCTCCAAGCATTTTGTCAATTATCATTATATTTAGTATAGCAATAAAATCTCAGAAAAAGCAATTAAAATCATGTTGATTTATTTTGTATGGAACAAATAGACACATCCCATTTTCTTAGAAAATTTATATTTTTCCTTTAAATTAAATGAATAGGGCAGGTGTCCCATTTAAAACACTATTTAAAACCACGAAAAGAAAATTTAAGGAGAAATCTATATGAAGATCCAAATAAAGAGATTATCACTATTAATTTTACTTATTGCTTTTCTTTTGCTAGGAGTTTTTGCTCAATCTGAACCGTCAATCCCTACGAACTTTACTACCTATACTGATGAAGTAAATTTTTTCAGTATCTCTTACCCAGCAAATTGGGAACCAGCTTTTTCTAAAATTGAAAGTTTTAAACAGGAAACCGAAAACTATATGAAAAATATCGATGAAAAAGGTTCTTTTGAAAAAAGTAATGTGGTATTTCTTGGAGGAGTTCTATTAGATAGTGGATACTATAATCCTAATATAACCATCTTTATTGAACTCTTAGGCGATGATAATGTGAAGCTAGAAGATTTAGTTGAACCTTTGGTTAGTGAGTATAAAAGACTTTCTGAAGAATACCGTGAATTCTTTAGAACCAAAACAATTATTGACGGAAGGCAGGCGATAATATTGGATTTTGAGGCTCGTTTGCCTAATGTAGCATTAGTACATTATTTAACTATGATTATGTTTATTGATAAATTTTTGTGGATGACAACATGTAGCATTTCTCCACCACTAAATTTTTATGATTTTAAAGATGATATTTACGCTATAGTAAAAAGCTTTAAAATATTAAAGTAAAGTATCACTTGCATCAATTTCATGATTATTAGGAAAGATATATTGTATGTCAACTTATAATACCTTAAAAGAAAGCGTATAGTTTCATCAGGATTATTGGTTATAAACTCTTATGTACTTGGAAGAAAAGAAAATAGTAAAGAGATTAGATTTAATAATTAATGATAAAAAATTATAATACTATAAAAAGTGAGGGAACTTAAATGGAAATTAATAAACCACTAAAATCAGAACAATCAATTTTATTAAGCGCCCGGAAAGCAGTGGTTGTAATATTTGTTATATTTGCAATTTATATTATTTTCTCTAGTTTTTTATTAGGATATGGGAAGGATATCTATTTTGGAGGCTGGAATATAAATAAACTACCCTTTTTCAAGAGATTAATTACTTTGCCTGTTGCGGTTTATGAAAATAATGCAGATTACTACAGTATGATATTTTTTTTACTAATTACGACTTATGCAATCTTTTGTGGAAGACTATACAATGTAATGTCGGGAAATATAATTCTATCTTTTATTATTGGAATTTTAATAATATGTTTAAGTTGGGTAGCCCTAGGGATAGTAACACATCTGCTTACAATTTATCTACTTGTTAAATCGAATAAAGCTTTAAAGAAACTAGATTTAAATTTTGCAATTCCTAGTGAAAAAATAACCAGTCTTGTTTTAACAGAAGAAAATAAAATATCTATCCCTGAAGAAGTTTTTATGCAGGAGAGTGAAGCAAAAGAAGATTTAGATTATGACGGAGCTTATAAAAAAGCGTTATATTTTATTGATAAGGAAGAATATGAGAAAGCATTACCTTGCTTAGAGATAGCAATTAAAACAGATAAGCTATCATTACAAAAGAATGCGCATATTAAGATTGGATTCTGCTATGGCAAACTAGATAATCATACTAAAGCCATAGAAGCCTATATACAAGCAATTCGTATTAGTCCTGAAGCTAGCATCTATTATAATTTGGGTACTGCTTATAATAGTCTTAGTCTTTATAAAGATGCTATAAGAACTTATACACAAGCAATTCGTATTAATTCTGAATATACTAACGCCTATATTAATTTGGGTTTTGCTTATGCTCAACTTGCTCTTCATGAAGACGGGATAGAAAATTATAAAAAAGCCATCCGTATTGATCCTAATAATGCTAAACCTCACTTTGGCTTAGGTAGTTCTTATTTTAAAATCGGAGATAAGAGCTCAGCTTTAGATGAATACAAAATTCTTAAAAAATTAGATATTAATTTAGCGAACAAGTTATTTGATTTGATTTATTAATATAAATGATAAGTAAATGACAAGGGACGGATCTTTGACACACTTATGTTAATAACAGCTTTTATAAATTTAAATATAAAGATAAAATCTAAAAAAACATACAAAGTTTTTTATAACGAAAGGAATAATTAAGGAGGATTTATATGAAGATCCAAATAAAGAAATTACCACTATTAATTTTAATTATTGCTTTTCTTTCACTTGGAGTGTGTGCTCAGTCTAAATCGCCAGTTCCTGCTAATTTTACTACCTATACTGATGAAGTAAATTTATTCACTATCTCTTACCCAGCAAATTGGGAACCCGTTTTTTCTATAATTGAAAGTCTTAAACAGGTGACCGATGAATACATGAATAGTATTGATGAAAAAGGTTTTTCTGAAAAGAGTAATGTGGTATTTCTTGGAGGAGTTCCATTAGATAGTGGATACTATAATCCTAATTTTGGCATCACAGTTGAACCATTGGATGATGATAATGTGAAGATAGAAGATTTAGTTGATTTTTCGGTTCGTGAATATAAAAGAGTTTCTGAAGAATACCGTGAATTCTCTAGAACCAAAACAATTATTGACGGAAGACAGGCGATAATCTTGGATTTTGAGATTCGCCTTCCTAATACAGAATTAGTACATCTTTTAACCATGAGTATGTGTATTGATAAATTTTGGTGGGCAATAACATGTACCGTTTGTCCGCCTCTAAACTTTTATGATTTTAAAGACGATCTTTATGCTATAGTAAAAAGCTTCAAAATATTGAAGTAAAATATCATTTGTATTAATTTTATGATTATTTAAAGAAATATATTACATATCAGCTTATAATATCTTATAAGAAAATGCATAGCTTTATCCGGGTTATAAGTTCTTATACGCTTAACAGAAAAGAAAATAGCAAAGAGACCAGATCTAATAATTGAAACAAGGAGCACATCTGTCACATTAATACCACTTCCAGAAAGAAGTTATATCAAATGTTGAGGCCTGGTACCGTTATTTAAACGTTGTTTACAGAGGGGACTTTGAGTAAAGCGATTTTAAGGAACATTCTAAGGAGTAAAATAAAATGGAAAGATTTTATGAAGCGTTATTTAGGGGTCTTGCAATGGGTCTGGTGCTCTCTATCCTGCTGGCCGTGTATCTAATAATAAAAAAGATAATTTTGTTTATTGTTAA
>Ga0307429_1001549_pt1 | contig 10746 bp, 4 predicted proteins | sample SalMarWE160230MG_FD_202151 | JGI IMG/M metagenome (GOLD analysis project Ga0307429, IMG submission 202151) | Salt marsh sediment microbial communities from the Plum Island Ecosystem LTER, Massachusetts, United States - WE1603-230 | ecosystem: Environmental > Aquatic > Marine > Intertidal zone >...
CTCGGAATCGAAGCTGAATTCCTGAAGCTCCGGGTTTTCTTCATCTTCCCTGGGAGAGCGAGTCCCAAGTTTTGTTGATGCTGTAATGAGCGCAGCCTCAGTTGGGTCGCCAATGGGATACCAACCGGGATGATTCTCATCGGGCTCATGAATTTCGGCATTTGATGCCATAGTGGCGGTATCAAACATGATTTCTATTTTATCGATCTCCTTCTCTGTGAGCTCCTCGCTCTTTGCATCCAATATACTCCCTTTCGGCTCATATCCAACACCGGTAATCTCATATTGTTGACCATCAAACCATAGGTACTTCACGGTCATTTCATTTTTAGTAAGTGTTCCTGTCTTGTCGGTAGCAATCACGTCTGTTGATCCCAAGGTCTCTACAGAGGACAGTTTTTTTACTACCGCATTTTTTTTAGCTAACCGAGCAACACCGTTCGATAGTGCTACGGTAATCTGCATTGGTAGTGCTTGAGGAACAATAGCAACTGCAATGCCCAGAGCATAGATAAGCGCAAGATTCAATCCGAGCCCCTGCCATATCGTAACCCCAAACAAGGCAATGCCGATCAGTATGGCAAAGATAGTAATTCTGTTTCCAAGTGTTCCCAATTCCACTTGCAATGGTGTTTGCGATTTTTCTTCTTGCTGTGCCAGGCTTGCAATCTTTCCTAATTCGGTATTCATTCCTGTTGCGACAATAACACCTTTCGCATTACCGGAGGCCACAGTTGTTCCCAAGTAAGCCATATTATCCCGATCTGCAAGGCCGGATACCTTTTTTATGGTGTTGCTGTGTTTTCCTTGAGGCATTGATTCCCCGGTTAGGGAAAAGTCATTTGTCCTTAAATTGAACGATTCAATGATTCGCATATCAGCAGGTGCCTTATCTCCTTCCTCGAGGTATATAATGTCCCCTGGCACAAGTTTTTCCTGGGATAGTTCAATTAATTCACCGTTTCGAAAAACCTTTGCAGGAGATTGGACCAATTTTTTAAGGGAATCCATAATGCGTTCGGCTTTATGTTCTTGGAAATAACCGATACCGGCATTGATGAGGACGATAATGAACATAATGGAACCGTCTCTTAAATTACCGACGGCAAGAGAAATTATCCCTGCAACGATGAGGATAATGACAAGGGCATCTTTAAATTGAAGGAGAAACAGTAACCACTGTGGTGTCTTCATTATAGTGGTTAATGTATTTTCACCGTATTGAGCAATTTTCTTTTCTGCCTCTTCGCTTGAAAGACCCTTTTCTCCGGTCCCAAGAGCTTCAAAGACCTCTTTGACTGTTTTCATATAGAAGTGGGGCTTATTCACCACCATTGTTTTTTACCTCCGGATGATAAATGCGCGCTTAATACAACCTGCCAAAATGCGCCTGTAACAATACATTTTATGTTTCCTGTGTTTTATTTTTTAATCTATACCACAGCTGCCATGCTGCAGGTATGTGCTTTTTTTAGCTGGCCCATGGTAGTGTCTTCTTAATAGTTCAGTCGGCCACTTTTTAGAAAAAAATCGGCTAGTCATGGCCGCATTTCATTCTATGAGCCCTCTTTTGTCTGCTTGAGCCTGTCGCCAAGCCTCCTGATTCCCCGGCCAATGCCTTCGATCGCCTCGTGAAGCTTGCCGGGAAGCCATTTTTCTCCTCTTTTGGCCTTTCTGGTAAGGGAGCGAGCCTCTTTTGCTGCGAGAGCATCATTGGGGTCCAATTTCAAATCAGCCCAGGTCGAGCGGTGGAGCAAGTGGGTTGCCGCAGCGTCCAGGGCATAGATCATTTTGTCATAATCTCCCTTTGCCTTATAGTGCAGAGCCTTGTGGTAATGGTGGTTAGATAGGGCGTACTCGGTTTGAGCAAAGGCCTGCCGCAATGCCTTTCTCGTGGGCGCCGTTCCCACTTCAAGTGACGTTATCAATCCTTCCAGTTGCTTGATGGATGCCGCTAAATCGTCTCTTGTCTCTTTCTCGGCGCGAGTCGCCTCTAATTTGAGCAATGCCTTTGTCTTTCTTATGTTGTACGCTGTATCCTGCATATCCCCAATTAAGAAGTTTCCCCAGGCGTCATGAAGATAGCCAGCCGGATCATGGGCAAAGATGATCCATATTTCTTCCTCAACAACATCCTCCAGGGTTTCGTGTTTCTGCTCGGCCCCCAGAGTCTGTGAAATACACAGGGCAAACACAATGGCCAGAAAAAAACTCACTATCATACGTTTCACCACAATACCTCCTTTTTTCAAGATTTACGGGCAAAAAATGTATCGGTTTTCAGCAAAGACCGGAAAACGTTAAGGCACGGCCTGCTGTGCCTGGTAATACTACCTGGAACGATAAAGAGCATAAAGGCCTATTTGACGGTTAAGCCTGCAAGATCTATTGTCGGAGATTAAGTGTCTGCCACCATCCCCATGACCCAACGCCGACTCTGCCATGCCGCCCACTGCCCCTAAGCCCTAAAATGTGTAGCCAATTGAAAAATGAAGTCTGCCGGGGCTCTCACCATCTTCCGGATCAAGTTTCATCCCGTAAAGAAACCCCATGGCACCAATGGGTGTAATGTAGCGTAAACCCACGCCTACTGAAGAGCGAGTTTTATCCGATACAGTTTCTACGTACATGTTGTCTACGCGGCCTATGTCATAAAAGAGGGCCAACTCCAGATTTCTACCGAGATCGATTCTGGTTTCCATGCTCCCCACCACTGCGGAGCGGCCACCAACAGGGTCTCCCTGTGCATCAAAAGAGAGCAGGTTTTCATCGAATCCCCGTATGCTTGATGTACCCCCCAGGTTAAAAAGCTGGTCATCGGGAATTCTCTCAGTTTCGCCATAAGGATCAAGATAACCCACGCGCCCAAGCCAGGCAAGGGTCAGCCGCGACAGAGGAGTTACATAGTACCGTATGTCATAGCGGTATTTTAAAAAATTATCAAGTGAGCTGCTTATCCCCTTGGAGACACCAATAGAAAAGGAAGACAGGATTCCCTTTCTCGGGCGGATAAATGAGTCCCTCGTGTCATAGCGTATCGAAGGGGTGGTAACGAAAATGCTCCTCGCTTGAAACGTATCATCCTCAAGATAAGGTGTACTTTCCAACGGGTCTCGCCTGTACTGCTCTCTCCTTTCAAACCGAAAATTCAGCCCTGCATAAGTATGGCGTAACAATTTTCGAGAGAATCCGAGAGATGAGCCAAAGGACGTGGTCCCAAAGTCCTGATTAAATTCCTCTTTTCGTTCCGAATACAGGCCAAATGTGGTTGCGATTTGGGTGCCAAATAGCCTGGGCTCCGTGATCCCCAATTCGCTGCGATACCCAGTCTGGCTTATCTCTCCGGCTATCCATGCGTCTTTCTTTGTTCCGAACAAGTTGCGGTCTCCTGCCCTGGCATGGAGGTAAAACCCACTATCTGTTTCATATCCCCCTCCTGCCTCGATGAAATACGGTTTTTTCTCTTCAACTCCCACCAAGAGATGGACCTGATCCCTCTTTTCCTTAAGACCGATTACCCTGAATCTTACGGAGTCAAAGATTCCCAGGTTACGGATATTTCTTTGCGACTGAAGCATCTTCACCAAGGAAAAAGGTTCCCCCGGTTGCATTTGAAACTCCCTTCGAATAATCCTGTTTCTGGTTTTAAAATTGCCCATGCAGTAAACATGTCCCATTGTCACATAGGGCCCCTCATCAATGTAATGCGTTATCTGGACATTCGACTTATCCTGGCTTACCGACACCTCTCCTTTTACCGTAACGTGCGGATAGCCTTTCTTGGAAATCAAGGCGGACAGGGTATTTTCATCACTTTGCACCATGTACCTTCGAAAAGGCTCCCCTACTTTCATTCTCAGTGCCCTTCTTGCCTCCTCCTCTGTAATAACGGTTAGCCCCGCGATTTTTAGTGAAGATACAAGGGCTTGAGCTTTTTCCTCGATCTCAAGGGTAATTTCCACAGTCCTTTTATCCGCGCTCCACTTCACCCCTTTTACGATCCCCGTATCCATATACCCGTGCTTGCGATAGAGGGATTTAATGGCATTAATGTCCTCATCAAGGGTTTCCGGTAGAAAAATCCCTTTTTCACGGAACCCCGGAACCCGGGTAAGCATCTGCTTTTTGAGCTTTGCGTCGTCAAAGGCCTGATTTCCCCTGAACTGTATTGACTTCGCAATAGAACGAGGTCCCTCGTTAATAACAAACCGAACCGTACGTACCGCTTCACCCCTTTCAGCAGCGACCGTCCCTTTAATCTTCACCTGGGCTTCAATGAAACCGGCCTCTCTATACCGTTGTTTTATTTTTTTGATGCTCTTTTTTAATCCCAGATCATTTTTGTTCCCTTCCCTTAAAAGAACCAGGTCTTTTCTCAAGATACTGTCCTTAAATGTCATATTACCGGCAAACTCAAACACATATCGCGGCCCCTCATTAATCAGGATAAGAACTGAAAGGCCTTTTGTCCCGGGCTCGCCTATCTTGTGATCGATGATAACATCAGGATGTCCGCTCTTTCTGTAATAACGAACGAGCCTTTCAATATCCTTAGCAAGGTCTCTTTTAATGAAGCGCCCTGAGGTTCCCGGTAGAAAGGTAGCGCGCCAGATCTTCATCTTAGATTTGAGCATAGCGTCTGAAAATGCTCGATTACCTTCCATATTAATCTGAGCAACAGTAAGGTAGCTGCCTTTTTCGATGCTTACCCGAATAACAACATTACCATCTTGACTATCCTTCTCTGCCGTTACCGTTACCTTTGGTTCGATAAACCCCTCACGTTTAAAAACCTCTGCAATCAGTGTTCCCTGTTTTGAGAGTTCCTCTTGGGTATGGATGTCACCGACGTGAATGGTCATTGCCCTCAGGATTTCTCGCTCGAAAAGGGGAAACTCGCCATATATCCTGATATCTTTGATTAATTGAAAGGGTTTCAGGTTAAATAAAAGGGCGATGCCTCGTTCCTCCTGCCTGGAATCAACATGGATTTCACCAAATCTCCTGGAAAGCTTCAACGCCTCAATTGACCTTTCAAGCGAATCAGGCGAGAAAGGCTCCCCCTCTTTAAGAACAATCAGGTCCCTGGCCAACCGGATTAATTCTCCCGTATCATCCGGAAGGTCGCCAAGCTTTATAACAATACGGGCAATAACCTTATCAGAAGCTACTGTTGTTCCTTTACCGTTTTCCTGGGAGTAAGAATGGCACCAGGAGGCATGCACGAGAATCGCGGGCAGAAACAACATAATTGGCAGGATCATTGAGAGATTTTTTCTCAGTCGCATTTCCGGTTTGAAGCCTTTCTATCGAAACTCAAGTCTAAAGAATATTTCCCCGCCATGAAGCCCTTCATTGTCCTGATAGCCGCTCAGCAAAATGCTTTCAAGCAATTTATACTCTGCAATCGCGCGCTGGGTCAACTCGCCATCTTTGGGCTCCACCGTGTACTTGATGGTCATTCGTTTGGAAAGTTCCTTACCGAGCGTTACCTTTATTTGATCGGAGGTCGCCTCATTATCCTGTGTCTGGGTCTCAATCCTGACTATGTCCAGACCAGTGGCTCTCTTGATATCCTCTTCCAGCGCTACAGAGATAACCTCGGCAAGCAGTTTGGCCGCTGATTGAGTAGTGCCTCCCTCAGTCTTTATGAGCTCGTTTCTCGTTTTGCCGATCAACAAAAGGGATACTATGTCCCCGTCCTCCTCCGGAGGGTCAGAGGTTAATTCGAATGAAAGCCTATCCGGTGGACCGGCAACGGCCAAATATATTGTCCACTTCCTGATTTGTACCTCGCTTTGTATATCAACGGTCGGTTCAGTCTGGTAGGGATTTGCAAAATCAATAATCCCTTTATTAACAATAAACGTCTTGTTTCGGTAGGTAATAGTTCCTCTTTCAATGGAAGCCCGACCGGTAATTATCGGTTTGCTCAGCATTCCCGACACCCGAAGATTGGGGCTGATATTCAAGCGAGCAAGGTTGTTGTCAACAAGAAAGGGATTTCTGTGTTTGATGGAGATATCCGCGCTTATATTTTTAAAAAATGCAAGGGATTGTTTTGTGGAAGGGGGTGCCTCTTCCCGCTTTTTTTCGCCAATTGCTCGAATAATGCCCAGATTCACATCCTTGTAATATGTTCCTTCGAGAATTATGACCTCCCCCTGAATCAATATTTTTTTTGGGGGCCCATTAATGCTTAGCTGGGTGTTTAAAAGTATGTCCAGTTTGTCTGGCACTCGAACTGGGAGCAAACTGGCGTTGAAATTCATTGCAATATTGGAGGGCCTCAAACCCTCCAGATCGATCCTGCCCTTGAGATCGAATCGACCGGTGTCTAATTGTCCTTCAAACCCTTCAACCGTAATTGCCTTTTGTGCAATTCGAATACTGCCGTTCACATTGTCGAGTTTCTGTGCAAGAGCCGGGATTGTAAAACTCATGTGCCTGAGCCCGATGTCCGCCTGAATATCAGGATGGGACCATGTTCCCTTCACACTAACAGAAAGGGAGATATCCCCCGCTATATCTGGAAGATGTGGAGTGAATGCTCCTGCAACTCCTAAGGGGATCGTTCCCGCTGCCTGAAGGTCAATCTGGCCATTTATTTTTCCCTTACCCCTGATATCAATGTGCCCCTCCTTGAGCAAGATTAGTCTATCTGCGGCGATTGAGATATCCTCATCCTTGAGTGATGCCCGAAAATGAGGGCCATGAATAAGCGCATTACCCTTAAAAAACAGGTCCAGTTGGGAGAAATCAGCATAGACCTTGGTTTTACGGAGCGCTTTAAGATTTCCGCTGGCTTCGACCTTACCGGTCACCATTCCGCTGAGCTGATCCTTGCCTGCTATTTTAAAATAAGGGCTCAGGTCGGTCTCGTGAAACAGAAGGGTTGCAGAAAAATCATTATTCTGTAAGTGAAATGATGCAGCGACATCGAAGTTCAGCTTGCCCGAAATCCTGGCTACCTTATCGTGAAGATCAATATGTATTTGAAAGTCCTCGAAGGATTTGCCCTTGAACGTTAGATTCTTCAGGATAATATCACCTTTTAACTGGGGGTTCCCAAGCGTTCCATGACCTGAAACAGTGAAAACGATTTTACCCTCGGTAATCTCCCGGTTTTTAATCTTTTGAATGCTTCCCAGGGAAACTCCTTTTGATATCATTTCAACCTGATACCGCTTATCAAGGGTAAGCCAGCCTGAGCATTCAATCAATTCCCCCGGTGCCACAGCAAGATGCAATTGCCTGAACCATGCTTTTTGACCATCAAGGACGCACGTCAGTTTAACGTCGTGAAAACGCTGGACCCCGAGATCCACATTTGTACCGTGGAGATCAATGGTCCCTCGCGGTCTTCTTACGTTTCCTTCCATGGTTGCGGCAAGAGAGAACTTTCCTTTCAGGCCATCAACAAAATCTTCCACAGATATGCTGTCGCTCTTTACACCCAGGGTAAATGCGGGATCTTTGAGCGCTCGCTTTGTTTTCTGGTCAAAAATCTGAGCCGTCCCGGAGAAACGGAGCATGGACTTCTGATTACGAATCTCCATCTTTTCAACAAAGAGCTTTCCATCAGAAAATCGAAATGTGGTTTCACAATCACCGATGCGGATTGCTTTGGCCTTCAGGTCTTTCCCTTCTAAATCGCCCTTTGCAATTAAGGATTGGAGAGGCCCATCGAGGTTCACCTGCCCCTCGATCGTGCCCTTTATTGGCTCCTTTGTAAAAAAATCTCTCATCTCAACATCCTTAAAGGTAACAGAGAGATTCAACGGAACTGTTCGGTCAACCTTAAAAAAATCCTCTTTAAGGACCCTAACCGAGCCAGTGGCATTTATAAGAGAGCCTTGATTCTCAAGGGAAAGCATTGCGACTCGTAATCTTCCCGATTGTTCCAGGTTGGCATTGACTCCAATATTCCCGAGCGTTACGTGCCTATATCTGAGCTGTCTTCCCTGCAAGACAAAATCAAATGCCGGTCTTTTGGGCGATCCTGTTAGGGTGCCTCTGATATCGCAGGCACCACCTATACCGCCTATCCCAAGGGAAGAAAGTGTCTCTGTAAGATCCGGAGCCTCTATTGCCAGGCTTGCTGCGATGTTACCGGAAGAGAAATCAAATCGACCGCTCGACTGCATTGACAGTGATCCTGACCTGGCCTTTAATTGCTTAACAGTTACAACCCCATCCTTGATACCAGCACTGGTTGTAACGTTGAGATCAATCGGTTTTTCAAGCGTGCCGGCAGCAAATGCTTTGAAATCTGCCTCCATCTCTCCATCTGCGGACATATCCTTCGGCGATAATCCCGTTCCGGATAATGCCATGGTAAAGGCCACAATACCGCTAAATCCATGTTCCACCGCTCTCCGCAATTTCTCAAGCCTTATTCCAGTCCCCTTGAGAAACAGATGGTATGATATCGCCGTAAGATCGCTTTGCGGAGCAATAAATCCCTGTTTAAAGGCCTTGGACAGGTCGACTTTTCCCTGCATGCTCATATTCCCTGAACCAATACTTGCATTGAGATTATTGAGAGTCACTAACCGCTCTTTTAAGATGAGGTCAAGAGATGCCCTATCAACGTAATTCCCCGAAAGCATTCCGCCCCCATAGGTGAGGCTCATGGTAACTTCAGGATTATTCAGTTCCCCTCTGGCAGTTACCCTTGCTCTCATATCTCCTGTTAGGAGCGTCTTCAGTAAAAGGCTTTTCTGTACCTCGGGGAGTGCGGCTAAAACGTTTAGGGATAGATCGAACATGGGTTTTTTGAAAATATCGCGCACGCTTCCGGACGCCGTAAGCCTCGATGCAAGGGTATTGCCCTCGATAAGAATCTCATCAATGCGATCCCCTTGAAGCGTTGCGCTCACCGTGCATCGTGCAAGGCTCGTATTAACCTTGGGGCTGTCTATCCTGCCTTCGGCGATCTGAAGGACGATACGTGCAGATTGCCTTAAAAGGTCCCCCTCCGCCCTGAGATCAAAGTCCTTTACTGAGATAATTAAACCTGAAGAGGCTCTCTCATAGCGAATAGAGCCATGGGCAAACTCTAATGCCTTAACTCGAATCTTAATGGGGAAACCAAATGTCCTTTTTACCCCGGGCTCCCCCTTTAACCTTGCTTCTTTTTTTCTGGCAGGGATAACGGCATGCACAAGGTTTAGCTCTCCGCTTTTATCCGTATAGATATTAGCCCAGGGCTTCTCCAAAATTACATTCTTGATGGTGAGTGCTCCCTTTAAAAGCGAGGCCCACGATACATCGACACGGAGGGCGTTGAGGCCTGCGATTTCACCGTTATGTCGGTCTTTAAGTGTAACGTTTTTTAAGGTGAGCTCGCCTTTAAAGGGGGAAAAACGAAAATCGCTGAATGATACTTTACCGGGAATGACTCCATTTACCTTGTCCTGAATAAGAACCCGGGCATGATCCGTGTTGAGATATACGCAGACCCCGGCAAGAAAGACGAGCACGGCACAGAGACAAATAACTGCTCCGATAAAGCACCTTTTGGCTATTCTTTTCATGGCATGCTTCTCAGCAGATACCCACTCTTTATTGTTAATCCAGATTTACTATGACCTATGCCCGGCGTACTATTCAAACAGGGGCTTTATATACAAAAGATCGGCTCGCGGTTTCATGGAGTCTTGCAGCAATAAGAGGTCTTTATGGGTTTTTCGTGAAAAAAATCGGCCCGTAAAGAATCTCGGCCTCTGAACCGGTATGCTGCGAGTTTATATATAGCGCTACGCCACCTAACTCGGGCGGCTCCTCATTGAAGAGTCTTTTGTAATCCTCATATACATTTCTTGACTCATTACACCATACCCCCAGGGGGTCGGTCTTATCCCTCAGCACAATGCACTTGAGCTTTGACCAGGCTGTGCTCGTTCCACTCGTGCCCTTTGGTGTCTCATTTTCCCAGAGATATCCCAGCGTCAATGTATTTACCTTGGCGGGAAAACGAGGAAAAAGCACGTAGAGCTGGCCGGCTTGATCATCCGTTTCCTTTTTTCGAAAGTCGCCGCCTTTGGGCAGCATGCGCGCCTGCCAGGACCAATGGATATAGGGATAATCCTTTATGGATGCCTTTAAATCTTTTTTAAAGCCAAAGGAGGTTTTTTTACTTGAAAGTTTGAGGAAACTGTTCTGCAATTCTACCTGAGGCTGCCCTACCTTGATCTCTTTGGAAAATCCCCGAGGGGTGTCGCCATCCAGTGCCCATTCAGAGGCAACAATAAGTGCTTCCTTTGGAATAGCGAGGTTTGGTTTTGTCTCCCCGCCGGCAATGGTTGCTGTAAATAGCAGGCAAAAGATAATTAAAGATAGGGTGAATTTTTTCATCTTATCCTCCAATCTAAAAGCTAAGGTTAGCTAATGATACCAGGATTTCAAGATCATACGTGGACTCGCAAAGACATACAATGCTAAGGTATTCCAACTTGAATAAAACGATCACGAGAATTACCGTTCCAATCAGAAACCACGTTGGCCTGAGTAGCCAGAGGTCAAGGGCAGGAACATTAGGTTGATCATCAACAAAAGGAATATACAATTATTTGTTTACATTTAGCAATATAATTGTATTTTTCCACGATAAATTTTAAATATTTTGGTATCGTTCAAAAGGTACGGCAAATTTAAAATTGGACGTTGATCAACAGATACATGATAGAATTAACCAACGAAACAATTCTAAGAAAGCCTTCATCATTAGGGATGTCAAGGGTC
>Ga0307429_1001550_pt1 | contig 10707 bp, 4 predicted proteins | sample SalMarWE160230MG_FD_202151 | JGI IMG/M metagenome (GOLD analysis project Ga0307429, IMG submission 202151) | Salt marsh sediment microbial communities from the Plum Island Ecosystem LTER, Massachusetts, United States - WE1603-230 | ecosystem: Environmental > Aquatic > Marine > Intertidal zone >...
AAACGAAGCCCCTCATCGATCTTTTGCCCGGGCCGAGCAGCTCAAACCCGACCCAGTTCACGGTCATCGACGACAAGCTTTATTTCGCGGCCGCTGCGATGTCAGGCTACGAGCTTTACGTCCACGACCCAGCCACCGGAACGACCACGCTTATCACCGATCCAACCGCCACGGCAGGTGGGTCGAACCCGAAAGAGATCGTGGGCGTCGGCGGCAAGGTCTACTTCACGGCTGAAGGGAGCAACGGAACCACCGAGACCGGCCGCGAACTTTACGTCTACGATCCGACGAGCGGCAATCCACCCGCGCTCGTTGCAGACCTCAATGACGGCCCAGACGGCTCGTCCCCGGTCCAGCTGACGGCCATCGGCGGCAAACTGTATTTCGTCGCCGAGTATAACGACGGAACCGCGAGCGCCGGGCGCGAACTGTTCGTGCTCGACCCCACCGACGATGTCCCAATCCTGGTCGACGTGAATGCAGGCTCCACCAGCTCGTTCCCGGACCAGCTCACGGAATTCGACGGCAAGGTCTATTTCACCGCCCAGGGCAGCGAAGGCGGTGTCAATACCGGACGCGAACTCTATGTCCTCACCCCCGCGACCAACGAAGCAACGCTGGTCGCCGATCTGAATTCGGGGACCGGCTCCTCATTCCCGGGCGAGCTTACGGTCGTCGGCGACAAGCTCTACTTCAGGGCGCAAGGCAATGACGGCAGCCCTGACGGCAATGTCGGCTCGGAGCTCTATGTCATCGACCCCGCGGTCAGCCCTGTGCCCACGCTCGTCGCCGATCTCAACCCCGGCTCCAACTCGTCCTCGCCGAGTTCTTTGACCGCGCTCGGCGACAAGCTCTACTTCACCGCGACGGGCCCCGATGGCAACGAGCTCTATGTGATCGACCCGGAGAGCCCAACGAACCCGACCACCCCGGTGCTTGTCGCCGACCTTTCTGTCGGCGGCGGCTCGTTCCCGGGACAGCTCACGGTGCTCGACGGCACGCTCTATTTCGTGGCGGAGGGCTTCGACGGCACCGATAGTTCCGGTGCCGAACTTTACTTCGTCGATCCCGCGACCGGAAGGGCGGAGCTGGTCCCCGAGGCCTACGCAGGAGAGGGCAGCTCCGACCCGAGCGACCTCACGGCCTTCAACGGCAAGATCTATTTCTCCGCCGAGGGCAACAACCCCACCGACGGCGCCGTCGGCCGCGAGCTCTACGTCTACGATCCCGTCGCCAAGACCACGACCCTCGTCGCCGACCTCAACATTGCGGAGAATCCGGTTGAAGATCCCCGGAAAATTGCCGCGGCCGCGATTGCCGCGCCCTCGGGCGCCAATGGCGGCTCGAACCCGACCGCGCTGACGGTTGTCGACGGCAAGCTCTACTTCACGGCAGCCGCCTATAACGAAACCGACGGCCTTGCCGGACAGGCGATCTATGTCATCGACCCCACAGTGAGCGAGACGCCGGTGCTCGTCGCCGACGTCGATACCCGGACCACAGCCGATTCAACGCCGCGAGAGCTCACCGAGCTCACCGCAGATGGGCTTCCCGAAGCGAGCGGCAACGTGCTCGCCAACGACACCAATGTCGACACCGGCGACACCCTGATGGTCGTCGGCGTCCAGTCCGGCGCACTGTCCGATCCGCTCTACGGCAATGTCGGTACTGAAATCGATGGACGCTACGGCACGCTGGTGCTGAACACCGATGGCAGTTGGACCTATGTGCAGGACTTCGGCGCGCCCGCTCCGGACGCGCCGCAGACCGACGTGTTCAGCTACACGATCGCCGACTCTAGCGGCGAGACCTCGACCACGACTCTGACCATCGACGTGGTTCCCCGCACCGGCGACGCCAACCGAGCGCCGGTCGCCAATGACGACGCGACGCAAACGGGCGAGGACGACATCATCACCATCAAGCTGTCGGACTTCCTCGCCAATGATCGCGACCCCGACGGCGATACGCTGACGGTCACGGCGCTCGGCGACATCGACCTCACCACGATCGCGGTGGGGACCAGCATCAATCTCGGCGGTAAAGGCGGAGAAGACGGCGCGATCCTGACGCGGATCGATGCCGATACCTTCACCCTGGACCCGAACGGAGGCTTCGACGCGATTGGCGAAGGTCAAACCGTGACCGAGAAGGCCAAATACACCGTCTCCGACGGCCATAGCGGCACCGCCACCGGGACCTGGGAGGTCACGATCGCCGGCGCCAACGACGATCCGGTCGCCACGGACGACGTGGTCGGGGCTCAGACGGACAGCAACTCGAGCTTCGACGTGCTCGCCAACGACAGCGACGTTGACGATGGCGATGAGCTCCAGGTCGTCGGCGTCAGCACCGCGATGAACGGCACCACGACGCTCGTCGACAAGGACGGCGATGGGGTCTACGAGAGAGTGGGTTACACCCCCAACGCCGGCTTCACCGGCATCGATACCTTCACCTATGACATCAGCGACGGCCATGGCGGCACCGATACCGCGACGGTGACAGTGGGGGTCGGGCTGCCTGTGATTGTCGGCGACAGCATCGAGGACAACGAACTCAGCGTCGATCTAGCCAACTTGCCGGTGACGCAGCCGGTCACTGATGCCACCTATCAGTGGCTCGTCGATGGCGTGCCAATCACCGGCGCCAACGCTCCGACGTTCACGCCGGGCGATGCCGAGGTTGGAGCAACGATCAGCGTCAGAGTGTCCGTCAATGAGTCCGGCGACACCCTGCTGTTCACCAGCCCGGCAACGGCGCCGGTCGAGAACGTCAACGACGATCCGATCGGGGTTCCGATCATCGACGGCACGGCACAGGTCGGAATCCATCTATCGGTCGATCCGGGCATGATCGTGGACGACGATGGATTGGGCGACTTCTCGTTCCAATGGCAAGCGTCCGCAGACGGCAAGGTCTGGACGCCGATTGACGGCGCGACCGAGCGCGAATTCGTCCCAGACTCTACGCTTGCCGGGCAACAGCTTCGCGTCGTCGTGTCCTATGTCGACGGACATGGCACACCGGAGATGGTGACCAGCGACGCGACAGCCGCAGTCGTCCCCGGCGGCGCGGACGTCAACGACGCGCCGGAGGGCGCCGACGCCACGCTCACCGTGGCCCAGGGCGAATCCTACACCCTCACCCGCGACGATTTCGGCTTCAGCGATCCGAACGATGTCGCGCCAAACGAGTTCCTGGCGGTCACCATCACCACGCTGCCAACAGCGGGAACTTTGACCTTCAACGGCGCGATTGTGCCAGCGGGCATCCGCGTGAACGTCGCCGACATCGATGCCGGCCAACTCGTGTTCACGCAGGATCCGGATGCGACCGGCGCGGCCTCCTTCACCTTCCAGGTGCAGGATGACGGCGGCACCGAAAATGGCGGCGTCGATCTCGACCAGACCCCAAACACCATCACCTTCGATATCGGCGGCGGCGGCGAAAACCAGCCGCCGAGGGTGAGCCTGGTGTCGGCGCTGACGTCGCTTCCTGAGGACACCGATACCTCCGCGACCTCCACCAAGGTCGCCGACATTGTGATCATGGACGATGGCATCGGGGACAATCAGCTGAGCCTCGCCGGACCGGACGCTTCCCTGTTCACGATCGTCCAGACAGGCACCGTCTCCGAGCTTCATCTCAGAGAGGGTGCGGTCCTATCGTTCCAGGACAACCCGATCCTTGACGTGACCGTCGAGGTCGACGACCCGGCTCTCGGCACCGGTCCCGAGGATAGCGCGCCGCTGAGCGTCCAGGTCATCGAGGCCGGCGCCAATCTGGCGCCTTTCGCGGATGATGACTTCGGCAGCGGCCAGGCGGGTGAGACGATCATCGTCAACGTGCTCGACGGCGATGTCGACACCGATGGCAGCGTCGATCCGGCGTCGGTCCAGATCGAGGACGCCGATACCGGCAGCAACGGCCAGACCAGGACCGTTGCCGGTGAAGGCACCTGGGCGGTCATCGCGACCACTGGCCAGATCATGTTCACCCCGGAGGACCCAGGCTTTACCGGGCCGGTCACCCCGATCTCCTACACCGTTGCCGACAACGAGGGCCTACGCTCCAACTTGGCGAGGGTCATCGTCACCATCGACAGCGGCGGTGGCAATGAGGCGCCGGTGGTTGGCGGCATCGACGAGGCAGCCCTCGCCTACACCGAGAACGATCCTGCCACCGCGGTCGCCAGCGGGATCATGGTCAGTGACGACGGCAATCTCGTCGGCGCAACGATTGCGATCAGTGGCTACGTGCAGGGCGAAGACTTCCTGGCGCTCGCCAGCCCACCCACCGGGATCAGCGCGGTGTTCGACGAGCAGTTGGGCATCCTGACGCTCTCGGGCACTGCAGACGCTGCGGCGTACGAACAGGCCCTGCGGACGGTGAGCTATGAGAATACGTCCGATGATCCGATCACGATGGCGCGGACGCTGACCTTCTCCGTCGATGATGGCGTCAACGTCAGCGATCCCGTCACCCGCGACGTCGCCGTGATGGCGGTCAATGACATGCCGGCGGTCGTGGCCGACCCCGGCTATACGGCCGTGGTCCGAGACGCCGTCGCAGTGGCGGTTTTCCCCGAGCTGATCGGACTCGACGCCTCGACTGTCGAGGCGGCCGAGACCTTTACCGCGGTGACCTTGGAAGTGACCAATGTGGCCAACAGCGGAGAAGAGCTCATTATCGGCGGAACGGCTGTTGCCCTGGAGGATGGCGTCACGGAGCTCGGCGGAGCTGAGGCACGGGTAACGGTCGTTGGCAGCACAGCCACGGTCGAGATCACCAACCTCGACCTCACCCAAGCCCAGCTGGAAGCGACCCTCCGTGACGTGAGCTACGCGAACACGGCAACGGCGCCCACCGGCGGCGTGCGAGAGATCGCCCTGACCTCGATCCGGGATTCCGGCGGCAGCGACAATGGCGGCATGGACGTTGCGGCGACCGACGTCAGATCCTCAGTGCTCGTTAGAGCCGGCGCGCAAGTCGGCGGCAGCGGAGAACCCTTGGCCGTGAGCACGCCGGAGGACGCGGTCTATGTCCTCGGCCGCGAGGATTTCAGTGCGGCGATCGGCATGACGAATTTCGAGGGCGTCGCCTTCAACTTAAATGATAGTGACGGCGATGGAACGGCCGACTATTTGGACCTCAATCCGACCGATCCGGCGATCTCGGAGGCGGGCCGATTCGGCATCCTCTTCGTCGATCGCGACGCCGACAACGTGGTCGATGCGGGCGAAATCATCGGCATCGGTGGCCAGGAGGTGGTGACCGCCGCGCAGCTCGATGCCGGGATGGTGAAGTTTGCCGGACTCGCCGGCATGGCCGGGGTGGCACAAATTTCCGTGGAGGTCCTCGGTGCCACGTCCTTCGCCAGCGACACGCTGACACTGGAGGTCAGTCCGGCACAGACCAACTCCGCGCCGGTGGCCCAAGACGACACGGCCTCGACGACGTCAGGCGTTGCCGTTGTCGTCGACGTGTTGGCCAATGATACCGATGCGGACGGCAATGAACTGACGATCACCAATGCCGCCGACGCCATCGGCTCGGTTGAGATCGGCGACTTCAATGAGGACGGCATCCCGGACCTGCTCTACAGGCCGGCACCGGGCTTCACCGGCGTCGACACCTTCAGCTATGCGATCGACGACGGCAATGGCGGGACCGATATTGCCACGGCCTCCGTCGTCGTCGCGCAGGAGGTGGCCAGCACTCCCGACACGCCGACGCTGGACGGGCATATCGGCCCCGACCGCTTCGTCTACCATCTCGGCGACGGTCCGGTGACCATCACCAATTTCGAACCCGGACCGGCTGGGCAAGGCGAGATCATCGATCAAATCGAGATCTCCGGCTTCCAGGGCCTCGATTTCAATACGCTCGACAGCAACGAGGACGGCGTGCTCGATTCGATGGATGCCGCCATCACCGGGGACCAGAGCGGCATCACGCTCCATTTGGGGACCGATGACGCGCTGACCGTCGCCAATGTCACGGCGCTCGATCCGGACGATCTGCTGTTCTCGTGAGGTGAGACTGCGTGGACCCGGGGCGCGCCACGCCTTGGGGCCGCTTCAGGAGGAGCTTTTGCCATCACATTTAGCCAAATCGAGGCGAATCCTAACCTAGGTTAGCGCCCGCTCGGCGGCGTGAACCTACACTTTTGACAAATTTGCGGATAACGGGCTCGCGGGCGTGCGCCGGCGCCTAACCGATCCCAGATTCAGGGAGGGATCGACCATGTGGAATTTCTTGCGTTGGAACTTCGCGCCGAACGCCAGGAACGATAGCTACAGCACCAACGAGGACGGCGTTCTCCATGTCGGCTCCGCGGCGAGCGTTCTCAAGAACGACACCGATTTCAATCGCGACCCGCTGGCCATCATCGAGGTCAACGGCGCGGCGGCGGTCGGCTCGACGGTGACGCTCCCGTCAGGCGCCATGCTCAAGCTCAACGCCGACGGCACCTTCGACTACGACCCCAACGGTCAGTTCGATTATCTCGGCGCGGGGCAAACCGCGACCGACAGCTTCAGCTATCGCGTGGCGGACGGCCACGGCGGCTTCGATACCGCGACGGTGTCGATCAAGATCAACGGCGTCGGGGCGGTCGACAAGAAGCCGGTGGCGCTTCTCGATCTCGACAAGGCCACGGCCGGCGCCGGCGACACCCATGGCAACGTCATCACCGGCCAGGATCCCGACGGCGCCGCCAACAAGCTCTTGCTGCTTGCCGACAACCAAGGCGACGGCCCGGCGATCATCCGCAGCATCACCCATGACGGCGTCACCTATACCCTGAACGCGGCCAAGACCGACGTCACCGTGAGCGGCACGCCGGCAGGCGCGTGGTCTTATGACGACGCCAGCGGCGACCTCACCATCACCACCGATCTCGGCGGCACCTTGAAGATCGATCTCGATGGCGCCACGCCAGGCGAATACACCTACACGCCGCCGGCAAGCATCGGCTCTGGCTGGTGGCAGAGCCTGCCGCCCTTCCTGCGCGACATCTTCAACTTCAAGACCGAGACCTTCGTCTACAAGATCGAAGATACCGACGGCGACACCTCCTCGTCGCTGCTGACGGTGACGGTGAAAGAGGGTCAGGCCGTAGCGGTGAACCAGGCACCGTCAGGCGCCGATGCCACCATCGTCACCCTTGAGGACACGCCGCACACCTTCACCACGGGAGAGTTCGGCTTCACCGATCCCGACGGCAACGCGCTGCAAGCGGTGATAATCACCACGCTGCCCGCGGACGGCACACTCACCCTAGGCGGCACCGACGTCGCCGCCGGCCAGTCCGTCAGTGCCGCCGATATCGCTGCAGGTCTGCTCGTGTTCAGCCCTGCGGAGAACGCCAACGGCACCGGCTACGCGTCCCTCGCCTTCCAGGTTCAGGACAACGGCGGCACCGACAATGGCGGCGTCGATCTCGACGGTGCCGACATTCTTGGTCATTTCCGTCCCCTCCGTTTAAACCGCTATTCAGCCCCTCGCGACGGACCGCGGCACTGCGCTACCAGCGGAACGTGACGCCGACCACCGGACCGTGCTGGATCCAGTCGAGGCCATTCTTTCCGTAGCGGCCGTTCTCGCTATAGTCCACGGACAGCGCCCGATAGCCAAGCACGGTGCGCATCGTCGTGCCGAAGGTGTGGACATCGAAGCCATAGGTGGCGACCGCCTGCCATGAGAAGTCGCTGCCGGCGCCGAAGCCGCCGACGTCGCCGACAAGGGCGAGGTCCGATCCAGAGGCGGTCCTATGGCGCAGGCGCAAGCCGACCACGGGATCGACCCACTCAAGCGTGCCGCCATCGGCGAGGAGAAAATTGCGCGAGCGCTGGAACTTCAAACCGAGGCGCTTGAGGTCGACCGTCGCCGTGCCGGTGAGTTTAAGGGTGATGTCGGCCTGCTGGTTCCAATAGCGGGCGCTCCCCATGACATCGAGCGCAGTGAAGCCGGGCCCCGTGGTGTTTGCCCATTTGGCGATCTCATAGGTGAAGCCCGACTGGATGATGAGCTCCTGGTAGTCGAGCTGCGCCGTGCCTTTGACCCCGACCTGCAACTGAGGAAAGCGGGCGAAGGGGCTGCCTTTGACATTGTAGCTTCCGGGAAAGCCGAGGTCGGCCCAGACCACGTCGGTGAACAGGCTGAACGGTCCCTTACGCGCCTCGAAATAGCCCATCAACGCGGCGAAGGAGTCGCTGTCCTGCAGGATCTCGATGAAGCTCTCGTTGACGTCGGCGGTATGGCCCCGTGCGGTGGCGTTGCCGTTGATGCCGGAGAGCCAGCCATAGGGCGTGAAGCTGAACTCCCATTTGTTCGGCGGAGGTGACAGCGGCTGCACCGCCGGCGCCGCGTAGGCGCCGGGGCCGAGACCGGCGGCCGAAGCGGCGCTCGCAGCCGCCATGACGGCGACGGCGCCAACAAAGAAAAGCGCGAACCGTCCGGTGCTGTGGCGTGGCATCAGTGTCCCTCGTCGCCGCTGCTCTAGGAGCAGGCCGAAGCCCTGTTTCCCTGGTGCGTCGGAAGCGAAAGGCTAGCATCAGGCGATTGTCATGCCTGCGGCGTTTGGGCCACAGGTGCCGAGAATCGGCCCTCCGCCCCCGCATCGTCGTGCGCTGGTCCATCCCGGACTTGGCCGCTTGTGGCCGCTCCGGCACAATCGCAATCGGCCAATGAGCTCGCTGATGGCGGAACACGACAACGAACGCTGGAACTACCGTGTTCTTCTCGCTCAGGGGATCCTGAACACCGCTGGCTATCAATTCACCAGCGAGAAGCTGGTGCTGCCGTTTCTCTATACGGCGGCAGGGTTGCCGGCTGTCTTTTCCGGGCTGCTCGTGCCAATTGCCGCCATCGCCAAGCTCGGTGCGCAGATCGTCGCCGCGCCGGTGATCAGCGCGGCGCGCGACAACAAGCGGTTCGTCGGGCTCGCGATCGCGACCACGGTGATCGCGGTGATGCTCATCAGCGCCACCGTCAACACCATGGCGGCCAACGGCCTCGTCGCGGTGTTTCTGTTCGTGGCGACGCTAATGGGGGCAGCCGGTGGCGTCCGGTCACTCGCCTTCAAGGACATGCTCGGGCGGATTCTGCCGATCGACCGCAGCAACCGGTTGCTGTTCATGCAGGCGTCCATCGCCGGCATCATCGCCATTGTCGTCACCCTGGCCTCTCTCGCCGTCCTCGCTCCGGGAACGTCCGCGATCGCGCACCAGGAACTGATCTGGCTTGGAATCGGTCTGATGACCTTGAGTGCGATCGCGATGTTGGCCGTGCGCGAGCCTGCCAAGACGCAAGCGGCTGAAAGCGGAGCGAGGCCGGAAGACCGCTCCAGCCACATCCGAGATCTGCGCAACGGGTTCCGGACCGCGTTTGCGCTCGCGTGGTTCCGACGCTTCGTCGTGGCGCGAACGCTGTTCCTTTCGATCGAGCTCGCCATGCCGTTCTATTCGATCCACGCGGCGACCTATCACGGCAACAATTCCAGCGGCCTCAACACCTTCGTCATCGCCTCCAGCCTCGGGCTCGTTCTCGGCGGAGTCATTTGGCCGAGCTTCGATCCGCGCGCGATACGGCTGGTTCTCGCCTCGGCAGCGATCGTCACCTTGGCCGGCGGCGCCTTGGCGCTGACGATCGAAATGAAGCCGGACCTGCAAACGCCGTTCATCTATGCCCCGGTTTTCGTCCTGGTGGCGATCGGAACCCAAGGCATCTCGACCGGGCGCACGCTCTACCTTGCGGATGCGGCGACCAACACGGAACGTCCGTTCTGCATCGCCGTTTCCAACGCGGTGGTCGGCCTCATCGCCGTCGCGGTCGGCGCGGTCCTTGGCGTCCTCGCCAATCTGCAAGGCGTGGCATGGCCAATTTTGTCGATGATCGGCTTGAATATCGGCGCCGCATTGGTGGCAATGACGCTGCGCATTCCCGAGAAGCAGTTCGAGGCGGCGGGCGGTTCACCCGGAATGCCGGTACGAGCCGGTGCCGCCGCCGACCCCTCGGCGAAAACCCGGTGAGCGCTTAGCCCCTTGGGCTCTCCTCGCGCCACTTGGCAGCGGGCCCGAGCGCCGTTATCAGGGATGAGACCATGGCTTCGAGACCCTCCAAGGTGGATGTGGTGGTCAGGCTCGCCAATGGCGGCCGCCTGACACCGGAGGACCTCGCCCTGATCGAGGCCATTCGCAAGGAGCGCTCGATCCTCGCCGCGAGCCGCGCCAGCGGCGTCTCCTATCGCAAATGCTGGCTCATGGTCGATGCGCTGAACCGCACCTTCGAGACGCCGGTGTTCGAGACCTTTCCCGGGCGGCGCGGCGGTGGCGCCGAACTGACGCACTTCGGCGAACGTCTGGTCGCCCTCTACCGCTCCATCGAGCGCCGGTCGCGTAGCGCCAGCGCCAAGGCGCTCGCCGAGCTCAACGCGTCTCTCGACCGGACTTACGAACCACGGGCCAGCGCCGAGGTTCAGGAAGACAACCGCTTCGACCGCGTCTTTCCCGATCGCGACGGACCTGATCATCGCCCAGGCGCGAAGGCCTAGCTCGAGGCCGAGCCGTTCGACCGATTCCTTCGTCACCAGCGCATCGAGCTCGGTGGTGCCAAGATTGAAGGCGACGCGCACATAAGGCAACGCCAGCGGCTCGATGGCGACGATGCTGCCGGGCAGGCGATTGGTGATCGACACATCCA
>Ga0307429_1001552_pt1 | contig 10681 bp, 11 predicted proteins | sample SalMarWE160230MG_FD_202151 | JGI IMG/M metagenome (GOLD analysis project Ga0307429, IMG submission 202151) | Salt marsh sediment microbial communities from the Plum Island Ecosystem LTER, Massachusetts, United States - WE1603-230 | ecosystem: Environmental > Aquatic > Marine > Intertidal zone >...
ATGGCTGGAACCGGGAAACCCTGGAATCCCGCTGTGTGCTGGCACGCGAGACCCGCGGAATTTTTTTGGCGGTCTACCTCGCCCGGGTGCGGGTCACGGTGCAAGCGGACGGTGCGACCATCATTCGGGAGGGTCATGGCACTGGCGAAGGTCGCGGCACCTCCCCCGGCGAAGTCCATGACGTCGCCCTCAAGGCCGCCGAAACCGACGCCACCAAACGGGCGCTGGCGACCTTCGGAAAGCCGTTCGGGCTTGAGCTCTATCGGGGCGGTAAGGGTGCGGCGCCTCAGAAGCCCCTGCCCCCGCTGCCTATCCCAATGCCTGCAGACGCTCGTGTCGGCTTCCACCCCGATGATACGACCCCAATTCCAAGGCCGTCCCGCTCCTACGGCCGGCGGCAATCCCCGCCCGTCAGTGAGCACTTCCGCGGCGAACGACGGCAACTGGCACGGACGCCGGCAGCCTCACCCCTTGCCCCAGCGACAGCTGATCTGCTCCCCGGTCGGATCGACAAGAGCCAGCTCCCGCTAGCCGAACCCAAGCGGCTGCGCGATAAGGCGTATTTGAAGTTCGTCGCCTCGCAGCCCTGCCTGGTGTGCGGGCGGCAGCCATCTGACCCACATCATTTGGGTTTTGCCCAACCCAGAGCGCTGGGAATGAAGGTCAGTGATGAATTCACCGTCCCCCTCTGCCGCGGCCATCACCGCCAGCTGCATCAGGCCGGAAACGAACTAGATTGGTGGGCGAATTTCAAGATTGAGCCGCTCGCAAATGCCAAACAGCTCTGGGAGCAGACGCATCCGGCTTCGGCCGGCAAAGCTTCCGAACGATCCGATCAAAACATGGCCGAAATAAAAACTGAAAGCTAGTGACGAAACGAACCCAATCATCGTCAGCCGATCTACAATGAGCTCCGAAAAACAAACTGAAGCCAACCGCCGCAACGCGTCCAAAAGCACTGGACCAAAAACCCCTGACGGCAAGCGGCGTTCGCGATGCAATGCCTTGCGGCATGGCCTTACCGCCGAGACTGTCATTATTGGGCTAGAGGATGCGGAAGACTATGAAGCCTTTCAGGCAGCGATCACTTCCGACCTTGACGCGGAATCGGCCGTGGAGCGTGAGATGGTTCTGCGGTTGGCTAGCATCCTCTGGCGGCTTCGTCGTGCGACCGGAATAGAAACGGCGCTTTTCAATTTTGTGACAAAAGAAACAAACAAAAACGAGGACGACCCATCGCCTGAGACCGGCGCTGCGGTGGCTGGGCTTTTAGAGGACCACAGGCCTGCCGTCGAAATAATCTCGGACAGCGAATATCTCCCCGAAAATGGCATCAGATGGAATTCAAGTGAGGATATTGCGAATAGTTACCTACGGCTGGTTGCGCTGCCGACGTTTCCACTGGACCGACTCAATCGATATGAACACATTTTATGGAGGCAAGCCCGTCAGATTGTGTTTACGCTCGAGTCGCTGCGGCGTCGCAGGCGACAGCCGAGCCGTTCAAACTTTCCATTTTCGTTTCGGCGGCGCGACCCTAACCCCTTGACCGAAGAGTTCAGGTGATCAAGCGCGAGGTCAACACAGAGCGCGCGTTTACCAGATCATAAACTGGGGGCTTTGGCAGTAGAGATGAATGAAGACAGTTCCGAGTGAAAGCTTTGACCGGCGAATAGTATATGCGCGCTTCCAAAAATGTCTCGCGTCTGATGACTCGAGCCGCCATTGCAATGAGGTTGCCTGGTGGGAGGACCTCAGGATTAATGCACTCGAGATGGCCAAAGGACTTTGGGAGCAATCGCACCCAAAAACCGTAATGACGGTCGAGACCGGGCTATCCTTGGATGCTGCTACCTCAAGCACCAAAAACTGATTGTGCCGCGACCCTTTTTGTGAGTCAGCAGAGCGTCGATAACGACTATGTCACGTTGCGATCAAAGTCGTAAAAGGCGTTGACCCGGTCCTGTCGATTAACAACCCGCTGTCGATAGAATTGCTCGCGCAGCAATCCCTGTCGAATTTCCCAGACGCGGCCAACTAAGAAGCCTAGCGCAAGCGCTGCCAATAGTTCGAAGACCATTGCCATGATCGAGTCCCTACCTTTCGGGTAGGCTCAGCTTGCCGCGCAATTGTTACCGAAAGGTTGTTATCAACCAGTCCGGCACGTAAATCAACGATGGAACTTTTGAAGAACATAGGTTTTCTTTTTTGAAAGTAGACTGCCAGGCGATAACCGGGCAGAGCGCACCCTGCCGGAGCAAGTCAGCCCAAACAGTTCGCCTAACGCAAGCCGCATCATCACCAGCCCCTAACCCAGGCTCCAAGCTTCGTGCCGAAGCATTCGCTTTTTTCCGCCCCAATTTTCTCACAGTCCCGCCGCACTTTAGGTTAATCGTAATAAGGGTTCGCAGTGCTCGATCCTCCGTGTCATGGGTGCCGCAGTTTATGCGGCCTTGGGTGAGTTGGAGACGTGCTCAATGATCGAACCGATCATGTATTTCGGGATCGGTTTTCTCGCTGCACTTCTCATCGCGCTGTTCGTCATCCCTCATATCCACGGCCGCGCGGTACGTCTGACCATGCAACGGTTGGAAGCCAGCCTTCCACTATCGATGGCGGAGATACAAGCCGACAAAGATCAGCTGCGCGCGGAATTCGCGATGACGACGCGGCGTTTCGAAATAAACGCCGAGCAACTAAAGAATAGAATCGCGAACCAACTTGCCGAGCTCGGCAAGAAGGGCGACGCCATTAATCGGCTCAAGATCGAGCTGGGCGAAAAAACCGCCAACATTCTTGCACTGGAAGCGCGCAACGAGACGCTGCGCGACCAATTGCGCTCGACCGAAGACGAGATCGCGGCCAAAACTGGCGCCACGCACGACGCGCGTGCGCTGTCGGACAAACAAGCCGAGCTCGAGACCGTGAGCGAACTCGACGGGCAATCGCGTTTTGCCGCCTCGCCACTCCCACCACAAACCGACTACCGTTCTGATCGCGATTCCGTTCCCCTTGTGCCGAATGAGTGGCCGACCGCCGAACTGGCAAAGTTGCCGACAGTTCCCTCACACAGCCTACCACCGGACGACCTGTATCATCGAAGCAATGCCATCGCCTACTTGTTGATGAAGTCGCCGGCAGCCGAAGAAATTCGATCGACCGGACTGCTAACCGGACCGGATGCCGGACACGGTCCAGCCGACTGGCGCATCGAAATCGCCGGAGAACAATCTAATTTTTCTGCCGGGTTGAAAACAGTGGAGCCGCCGATCCGTGCGTTGCCGAGTGACCAGTTCGCCGGTGACAAGCCGTCGAATAAAAAGCGAATGTCGCCAACGCTGATTCGCTTTTTCATTGCTGTTTTGATCGGTGTTGGAGCCTTGTATGGCTGGCATTACCACGGCGGCGAAGCAAAAAAGGTAGTCAAGACCTGGATCCTATCGCTTGGCGGGTTGTCATTCATGTCGACAAGACAGTCACCTGTGGACGCCGACGTTGCTATGAGTCAAACGAGCGCCAGCTCTGCGGGTCAGGCGGCCTCGCATGATGCGGCAGCACAACCAGTGCCTGCCGCTCGCAGTGCAGAGCAGCCCACTGCAAAGGAAGAAGAGTTGGCACGCATCATCACGACACTGCCGACGTCGGAGCTGCACATTAAACAAAAAATGACATCCCCGCCTGGGGCGAAACTCACGCCGACGCCAGAAACGAGACCGACAACCATTGAGGGCTGGACGCTTCTCGAAGTTGCTGACGACTCGGTTGTTTTAAAAGGCCCCAATGGCGTCTGGAGGGCAACACGTGGCGATACCGTACCGGGAGCAGGAAGAGTCATGTCTGTTGTTCTCTGGGGCAATCGCTGGATAGTCGCGACCACCAAGGGGTTAATTTCGACGCCATAATTGCCCGTCACCAAAAATAATCGCGCCGGACTTTTCCACTTCTACAAAGCCCTGAATGACCGCCCTGACGGTGTCCGATGAGGCAGCCGTGCAGTAACTATCGGGAACCAAGAGAGCCCCGTCTCGACCGACAGGGCTTGGTGGCCGAGCTCAAGCAGGGAGCCGAAATCACCGGGGGTCGCCAGTCCAATCCCGCGTTGACCGTGAGGACGAGATAATGAGCCAATAAGAGGCACCGCGGCGCCAGGCCAATTACGCCACTTCAGGTTCCAGTCGACGTCCGGGTCGGTTTCCACTGGATGACGATCCTAATCGATGGCCGTCGCGCCATCCCGGACGGCCGCGAAAACCAGCCAACCGAACACTCTTAAGGCGAGCGCCGTCGCGCGGAATGAAGCACGACCCACCACTAGTCGAGGCCGAGCGGGCGCCCAAAGTCTGCGACGGCTGGCAACCCGTATCCTGATACCGCAACGATAGCGATCGAAAATTGATAGCGACTGTTACGCGCAGACGCACCAAGGCCCTAAAGGGCTCGAATTATGAGGTCGAAAAAGAGGTATGCCAAAACGGATGTCCAAACGGTGGTAACTCCAAGTCCAAAAACTACCAACATTACAGGCCAAATTTGATGGGTGCGTTGCCTGCCACCCAACGTCACTATGTTTCGTGCAAGTTGCGTTTCACTCTGCATTGGTACTTCCATAGTACTCGCTTAACGTTCGCAGTATGCGGGGTCATGCGCTTATTTTGGTGACAAAATCGCAAAATCCCAAAGCTGTTGCGTCAAAGCCACGGTGAGGCTGTGGGAACCACTAGATCCGCTAGCAGTCCGGCTGGTTTATTTGTGAAGGTGGTCATGGCTGCCCCCCAATCCTCACGGTAAAATTTAGGAGAGTGCCGGCCTCGTGGCTGTGACCGCGGTCACAAAAACTAGTATTTTTTTGCGTTTTATGCAGGCCCGGCGAGCATCGACAAAACTGCCCAAACGGCCACGCGATAAGGAGCATCTCAAAATTCGTGGCGTCTCAGCCTGCTTCTTCTGTGGGCGGCAGCCGCTCGATTCGCACCACGTCCGGTTTGCCCAGCCGAGGGCACTCGGAATTGATCCGCCCTCGTTGAAGTGGCACGACTTGAGTTATGTCTTTTTATTGCATCAAGGAGAACCGATATGCCTAGGAGGAGATACAAGCTTGAGGAGATCGTCGCCAAGCTAATGCAGGTCGATGTGCTCGTCTCGCAGGTCAAAACATAGCGGACGCAAGCCGCCAGATCGGTGTGAGCGCGGTGGCTTGCGACGAACTGCTCAATGGCGAGACCTTCTACACACTACGCGAAACTCAAATCATCATCGAAAGCTGGCGTCGCCACTACAACGCCGTCCGGCCGCATGCCTCACTTGGCTGCAAACCGCCCGACCCGGAGGTCTTTGTGCCCGCATTCTCCACGTGACCGGCTTCGCTACGTCGATCGGCTTTGCCGGCCACGCTGGTGCAACCGCCAGCTCTAAACTAACATTCGACTCGCACCACTCAATGAAGACTGCCAAGCCCCACCAATCTGCCAGACCGGTCCGGTTGTGCCGGTGATTGACAAAATTAATTCAACCTGCAAGCAAATATTGCGGTGACCGCGAGCAACCGACAGTTCATTATGATCGTGAACAGAAGAAGTTTTCTGCTGACGGGCTCAGCGTTGCTGAGCCTCGGATTTTTTGGCTCCCTTACTTCGATGGTGTTCGGCGAAAAGAGGGGCCGATCGGATGAGCGGGGCGTATATCGTTGCACAACACATTTCGTCGCGGTGAACGGGAACGACGACGGACCTGGAACGGCTGATCACCCCTGGGCGACCATCAATCACGCGGCTGAACAGGCTAAGGCGGGGGATACCATCGTCATACGCGGTGGCCACTATATTCTCTCTGCTCAAATACGTCCGCTTCATTCCGGACGGCCTGATGCCTGGATTACTTTCATAGGATATCCTCGTGAAGAACCGATATTAGATGCCCAGAAGCTTCCGCGCGCAACATTCACTCCAGGAGGCTTGGATTCAACAGAAACTTGGGAAGGCTTGGATAATGGAGCATTTCAAATCGAGGGCACTTCGCATATTCGCGTAGCTAGGCTGGCCGTGATCAACTCGCACGGCGCGGGATTTACCGTTAGGGACAGTAGCAATATCGAATTGATTAATAACTCAACGAAAGGAACTTTTTCGTCGGGTATCGCCGTCTGGGATACGACCCATCACGGCAAGGCAACTAAGCATATCCGGATCATTGGAAACACCATAACAAGGGCGACCACCTGGGACTCGGCCCCTCCCAATATGGCGAAACGACCTGAGGCACCCCAGGAAGCATTAACCATCGCTGGCGCGGTCGATTTTGAAGTTAGCTATAATCATGTTTACGACAGCGACAAAGAAGGCATCGACATCAAAGATACGAGCAAACGCGGCAAGGTGCATCATAACCTTATCCATAACCTTCGCGGACAAGGTATTTACGTTGATGCATGGTTCGGCAAGATTAGAAACATTGAAATTTTTTCTAACGTAATTCACGACTGCCGAGCGTCAGGAATTGTGATTTCTGTCGAAAATGGGCAGGCCGTAGAAGAGGTCAAGATTCATAACAACCTGATCTTCAACAACTGGGGCAGTGGATTGTACTTTTCGCGCTGGAGAGCTAATGGTCCACGCCGGAACATTCAGATTTTCAAAAATACATTTTATCACAACGGCTATGGACCACACGGTGCCGGGCAAACATATTACTGGATGACTGGGGGGCTTTATCTCTATACTACCAATGTGCACGATATTTCAATCAAGAACAACATCTTTAGCGATAACCGTGGATTTCAGATTGGTTATAGCGAACTGTTTGTAAAAAACAAACGATCATGGCAAGCGGTCGCGCGCAAGCAAGGTATTCAAATCACCGCAAATTTGATTGACGGCCGCAATACAATTGATTCCCCGATCAGAAGCGGAGGAGCCCCCCGTGATCGAGTTAACATCTACGCGGTCAACGGATACCAGGCGATCTTCGGTAGTCCGTTATTCAAAGATCCGGTCAATCATGATTTTACCTTACTCCCCGGTTCTGCTGCGGCATTGATCAGCGGTACCGCGGGAGCCCATGCAACAGGCTCGGCACCACAGTTTTGGTGGAAACAGCATTTCCCGCCACAGTTCGCAAATTTTTCTATCGATGAAATTTGTGAAAAAAATTGGCGTAATCTCGGTCGATGACCGATAGTGACCGGCCCCCGCCGACGGAACCACGCGCATTGTTAGTTTCGTTGTGGCCGGAGCGCTACGGGCTGGCTGACCGGCCGCATGATGACTTCGGGCACCGGTGGTCGATAGCTGAGCGAAGAATGCGGGCGGATCGTGTTGTAGTGCCGGCGCCATTGTTCGATCACAATTTGTGCCTCTCGCAACGAGTAGAAGATCTCCCCGTTCAAAAGCTCATCGTGCAGGTCGTCTCTGTCACACCCAACACTCGGGCGACATCCGCACCCGTTTGTCCCTGCGCCAGCAACATATCCGCTTGGCGTAGCTTCGCGACAAACTCATCAGCCGAATGCCTCTGCCGCGGCATAATTTCCCTCCTTCAGATCGGCAATGCCAAGTTTACCCTTGGCTCCGTCTGAAGGGGGCAGGTCATAAGGACCAGATTTCTGCCTCATCGAGTTACCGCATTATAAGATTGCACACTAACTGACACCTGCAACAGAAATGGGTGGAGATTTGGAAATTGCCACTATCTAGCCTCAATCTATAAAATAGAATGGCTTTCGAAGCGTTTCAACTAAAGGTCCACACATTCACCCTGGGGGTGAGCATGACGCAAATCTTAGCAGGGTTGCTAATCGTTTTAACGCCGTCTCTATTGGGAGTTGCCTGGCTAATTTGGCGTGCCGATCGTATTGAAGAGAAGACCGGCACCTATTTGCGCACGGAATGATTCTTCCTCGTCGAAGTGTCCGAGATGCTCCGAGAAGCGCCCCGATCAAGTTGAACCGGGCGAACCTCATTACATTACTTTGGCGCATCGGGATCGTGGATGGCCGCAGATGCTAATCGTTTTGAGCCCTGGCGTGTTCTAGCAGGCGAGATGTTTGGCCAGCGTGCCAAGTTTTTATGGTTTCGCCTTAGCGATTAGAAATTGGCAGTCGGCGTAATGACGGGTTGGAACCTGATAATCAACTAAAACGAACAAATCGCTTCACTTGATCGCTCTTGAGCCCGCCAAACTCCCACGCACAAATTAACCCATCGCAGGAACCATGGTCACATTTAAAGTCGTCGCTCATGGAAATTTAGCTAATGCCAACCGTCGCCTATTGCCCCGGTTTGCAATCGGGAAGCGTTCTTCTTAACCAACATGCTCTTTGAAGGTGAGGCTGATATCAGTTCTCCGGTCCTCAAGTTACACGGCAAGATGTGCAGCTTTAGGTCAACAAAAAGGTGGCTGCGCTTTGTTTTAGTACGAGTCGCAATGAACGGACCAACTTTGTCGATGCCACGGGATAGCATAATTGAGGGTAATACCTCGTCTTTGGGCAATAACAATCCGATCTGACGGTAACGCGCCCCAACTAAATTTTTCTGTTGCCCGGTCGTTATCGATCCAACGACATAAAGCACGGTTATTTTGGGGAATCCGCGCTCGTGGTGGCATTTAGCGTCCTTCCACACTTCCTGTTCCCGCGAACCTTTAATCGGATTAAAGTCAGATACCGCCGCACGGACCTTTCCGAAGAAACTGGTTTCTCGCGAACGAGCGGAAATACGCATTATAATTGCCAATTTCGCCACAGGCGATTCACCCGAGCTTTTTTCCGAATTGGGTGAAGTTGGATCCGATCTGATAGTGAGATCGAGTACGTGTTGTACTCCGCGTATATCATTGCCTGGTATAGTCGAGGTGTTTTGGGCTATGGCGCAATTGGTCGCAACAACGATCAGTAATCCCACCAAAACGAGAAGCGATTTCGGAAAGAATAAAACTCGGTTTTTCAGCCGCCACATTGGTAACCCAAGCTCCTGATTTAGCGCTGACTTCCGAGCACCATGCAAATCAACAGTCACCTAGATTGCCAAAGATTTCGTTAAAGTGTAATTTACCCAATTGATATCCCTGCCGCCAACAATAATGGTCACCTCGCTCACGCTGATCTGGCCGCGCGGTCGTGCGTGCGCCGCACGTGTTTCCTCCGTCTCACGATCGGCTCTTGCTTGCGCATCTCTAATGAGTCGGCTGCTTGGTTGGTTTCCAATCTCGTGCGAGCTTCTGCGCCTCGGCTATCTGTGCTGGCGTCATATTTTCAGCTGTGATCTTTTTACTTACTGCGCCATGCTCGGAGCCCTGTGCCGCCGACAAGCTGAACCATTTGTACGCGTGCACATAGTCCTGCACCACGCCCTGACCGGTGTAATACATGATGCCGAGTCTGAGTTGGGCGTCGACGACGCCTTGGTTAGCGGCGCGGCGATACCACTTCACCGCCTCAGCGAAGTTCGCCGTCACGCCATGACCTCTTTCATACATGAACCCAAGGATGTTCTGGGCGTCTGCAACACCTTGGTCCGCGAGCGGACGTAAAAGCCGCAGAGCATTCGCGTAGTCGCCCTTCCTATACGCAGCACTACCTTCCTCTAAAGGGCCGGCCACGACAGGTGCTGCAAAGCTCAGCACCAGAATAATGGCGGCGAGGGCGTACTTGAGCCTTAGGCGCATGGTCTGTGATGTTTCGTTCTCATGCAATCTGAATAATACCTTTTTGTGTTAATCTTTTGTGTTCGCTCCTCACGAGCCCGCCGCGCTGGTAACCGCGGGATCGGATCGTGGTTGTGCTTCTTGTCGTGCCTCATGCAAATCAAGCAATAACCTATGGTATGGCATCCCGTATGACCTAGGTATATTTTCATTCGCTTTCGAGACCATCAAAAATCAAAAAATTGTTTATATTCCGATGCGAAACAATTGTCGAAATTAAGCCGCGCTGGATAATTTTCTTACCGGCCTTTCGAAGGCGCACACCGAGCCCACCGCTTTTTGTTCGATGCCGACCAAGTCTAAGGCGCAGCAGATCGCTATGTTGTTAGCCGCCATGGCACAGCGGATGGGCGATGAAGGTTTTATCAAGCCTCTGTTTTAGCTCGTGAACTTTTATGCGGATTGACAAAACTACAATCTGGACGTGTAATTAGGATAGATGCAAACTACGGATTGGCTGACCTGACGGATTTTTTGAACCAGCGGGAAAGAGATTACTGCATCGGCATTGGTCCGCTTTGGAGATTTGGACCAGTTTAAACGAGAACTTCCAGCACTGTTGGGCCCATCGGGGTATTCCTACGGGCGGTGAACATGATCATCGGCGCCCTCTCACCGATTGCGCTGTGCGGTCTCACATCGTTGTAGTCTTGGCGCCAATGCTCAATCTTTGTCCGGGCATCGTCAAGATCCAGAAAACAATGCTGGTTCAGGCATTCAAGGCGAACGCAAGCGTTTAAGCTTTCGATGAAGGCATTGTCCGTGGGTTTGCCGGGTCGGCTAAAGTCCGGGACGATACCGTTCGCATATGCCCATAGGACACAAACAGACAACGTTGCGCGTTTGTGCCTGCCCCAATAGTAACGTGGCGTTGCAATGTAGCAAACGCTCGAACAATGCCACGAGCAGACATCAACTTTAAATTTCAATTCGATGAATATTGTTTTTCGATACGCGCGAGCCACAGGTAAAATGCTGTTAG
>Ga0307429_1001553_pt1 | contig 10681 bp, 16 predicted proteins | sample SalMarWE160230MG_FD_202151 | JGI IMG/M metagenome (GOLD analysis project Ga0307429, IMG submission 202151) | Salt marsh sediment microbial communities from the Plum Island Ecosystem LTER, Massachusetts, United States - WE1603-230 | ecosystem: Environmental > Aquatic > Marine > Intertidal zone >...
TAATGGTGCTGCAAATCGGCCGCTACCTACACCAATTTCAATACTTTTTCCACTTTCAGGCAATTGCTCTCTTATTGCCCGAAGCTCTGATTCATAGACAAATTTGTTCCTCTCAAACCAATCTTCATAATGGGATGTATACTCTTCAAATGGCTCAACTTTCGGCATAGTCTCTCTCCAGACTATTTTGAGGGAATATTGTGTTAAACGTATTTGGCTATACAAGTTTACTATTAAGCAAATTGAGGCAAAACGAAGTGAGCGTCGTACATAGTAACCTCCCAAGAAGGCCATGATGTCCATAGGGGGATCTATTACCAATGCCAACTTCCACTTACTCTTTCTCTTTCTTCGAAGCTAGCGAGCATGTCAATACAACTTCTGGCTTGTAGTCTTGAGATTCCGGCTCCGTGCTCTCGAATTATCTGGTCTATGTCCCTGTATGGGTTATCAGTCTCTCCTTTTTAACTTCTCGTAAAGTTTCTTATATGCTTATATCATTTTAATTGCCTTAAAAGGACAAGCTGTGGAACATTTACCACAGCCAACACAAAAATCCTGGAGGATATAAGGTATCTCCCAGGGAGTATCTTGTATTAAAATCCCATGAGGACACTCAGATACACCAGCACATACTCCTGCGTCACATCTCTCAGGGTGACACTTAATATAATCGATCACAGCTTTTGGTTTTGGCATTTTTCAGATTCTCTTTAAATAACTATCTACTAGTTTATTGAAATTTCCCACACCCTCTCTTTTAATCCCGGTAAATATACCTGGACCCTCCTTGGACAGAAGTTGAGAGCTAATATTCTGGAAGCCAGCATTTTCTGGCATATTTTTTAGTTTCTCAGGTGTGTAGTATCTTTCCCCCCATAGCTTATCTGCTAATGTCCCTTTGATAAAATCTACTATAATTAGCTTCCCTCCCTCGCGTAGAACTCTAAATGCCTCTTGCAACGCCTTTTGTGGGCTGCCAAACTCATGCAGCGAATATACACTTACCACTGCATCAAAACTTTTATCCTCAAGAAAGTTTAGGTCCGAAGCATCCGCCTTGAGACATTGCACCTCATTGGTAATTTTTTCTTTTCTCCTCTTCTCCACAGCGTCAGGAAACTCCCACTTGTGCAGGTCAACACCAACAACTCTTATGTTTTTAAGTCCCCTGGCTAAAAAGAAAACTAATTTGCAACTGCCACATCCTATATCTAAGATATTTTTCTTACCGTTAATTGCTTTTAGAATTATTGTGAATATTTTGCGCTCAAGATTATCGTAAAAATTGTCCATTGCTTTGATAATTTATCCACACAAGATACAAGAGATAAACTTTAGAAAAAGAAGCTGTTTTTAAAAGTTAAGGATTTACAGATTTTAGTTTTTGTTCAATGCTTATCTTTTTATCTTTACGGTCATCTATTTTTATTGTAGTTACCGCTCTCTTTACCTTTTCACCTAAAACTGCCTGATGCATCTTCTTTGCTAGAGTCAGCAGAAGATCCAATGAATCTGCTTGTATAATAGTACCCATGGCAGTGAGCTTATATGTTATATTCTTTTCTTTTTCCAATATTCTTAAGGCATCTGCTATATATTTGCTCACTGAGGGAGTTTTTGTTCCCAAAGGAATAATGTTTATCTCCATAATAGGCATTTAATTAGTCTCCTTGTTGATTTTATTTTCATCCCTGGTTTATCCTATAAACTCAAGAACCAAAAAAATATCTTTTCTAAGCGAGTAAAATTAGGAGAGCTCAATTTACTCATAATTTATCAATTCCATGTTGCCTAAGCCATTCTTCAAAATCTCCTTTTTGATCAAAAAATTCTTTATCGTAATTTTCTTCTAACTTTTTTACCTGCTCGGCAAGTTTGGGCTGTTTTGCAACGAGTTCGTTTATATTTTTTTCAAACTCATCACTTCTTTTAAATAACTCACCTAAATCAATATCTATATCTAGCAATTTAACCAGCCTCTTAGTTATTGCTTTTATTCCTTTGGGGTTTCGAGTTTGCACGTAGATTGGTATTTCAGCAACAAAGTTTATCATTTCTATTCCTTTCTTTTTTGAAAGCTTGGTAAGTAAAGTAGTGATGCTAGCCGGGCCCTCATAGTTTGTAAATCTGAGGTCATAGTCTTTAAGCTGAGCTTTTTGCTGTTTACTGGAAACATAACAAGATATTCGCGGCTCTCTTGTGTGAGGAATTGAACCGGCAACACTGCCGATGAAATACATTCTTTTCACATCAAACCTCTCTCCCAGCTCAAATATACAATTGGCATACTCATCCCACTGAAGATTCGGTTCTTTACCTGAGAAAAAGATTAAATTGTTCTTCTCATCGTAGAAAAATTCATTTTGTGGATATTGAAAATCTGTTAGAAAACCATTTTGGATCCTGCAATAAGGTCTAAACTGAGCCACTTGTTCCATCGTACCCGGGAGGTTAAAAATGTGAAAATTTTTGGGATCTATCTTGGCAAATTTTTTTGCTTTTAAGTTGTTCTTTAGATATTCTATCGTACCTGTGGATACACTCCCCCCATCCATCCATCCTGAAAAACCTAGCACCATCCGTGTAGTTTCAAGAGTCGGTTTTTTATGAATGATAAGATTTTCCATTTTTCTCCCTCCTTAAAAAGGATATTATTAAATCTTAACCAATCGCAATCCCGATGTTAAGTCTAAGTGAGGAAACTACTTAAACTCTCTTCCAATTTATTCAATTGATTTCCCCTCTGTAGCTATTTCATAGATTGAAAATGAATTTTATGCCTCATCTCTTTGTCTTTCTGACCAGTCCCCAAATAGTATTTGGCAATAAAATCTTCGGCCTGCAAGAATTGCATAGTATTATTACCTATTGCTTTATCAATATGAATCAATATTTTCTGGCAAAACCTCTTACAGATAAAAAATTGTAAATTTCCTTGAGGTTATCTTCCTCATATCTTCCCAATTTATCGTTATATATGAAACGATCCGCCATGAAGTAAAGACAAGTTTGCTTATCCTTATTCTCCGATACATATTTGATATCCGGCTTTTCGGCAGTTTTCCAATTTCCACAGGGCGCTCATAAATTTCTTTGCTTTTTCAACCCTTTCCCTTGGATAATAGTGCGTCTTTTCCTCCTAGTATACTTTTAAAAAAAGCTTTATTTTCTCTGAAAGTTGCCCAAAAAGCAGATTTCCCGTTATTAAACTTACAAATGTGTCTTTCCTATAACATCCAATTTCCCTTTTTCCTTACTGAGTATCTGAGACTGAACTTTATCCTTTAAAAATTTTAAAGCCTCATCCCTGTCTTTATCCATAATTATTACCTTAAGTTCTTCTATATCTTTATCATCTAAACTTATTGCTACTTTTGCCATTTTCCAGATCCTCCTTTTGGGGATTAGCTATCCACTATAATAATTACTTCTTTGAAAAATTTCTTCTACATACCCCGCAGGGTCTAATTTTACTTCCTTTCTTCCTCCTTTAGTGGAAATCTGCTCAAGGCTGCCCCGATGTTTCCACTTTTCTTGGTACACTCTAAAAGAAGGTTTTTGAATCTGTCCAGAGATGTCCTATAAGGTTCTATCTCAAGCCTCATCCAATCAGAAAACTCAAGAATTTTTTCGGGAGAATTTTGAGAATATTTATCAAAAATACTTACTACAACCGCTTTAACCCTTTTTCTTATCAGATCACGAAGAATTTCTTTCGGTCTATCTCCCCAAACACTACATCCTGAACACTTTCCTTTGTAATTGCCATTACCTGAACCTCCCCTTTTTCTGACATTCTTTGACTCCTCAAGATGTTGATAATGATTTTCATTATTATTATAATCGATATTTAAAATTTGTCAACCTCGAATTTCCACTTTCAGACAACTGTTCTCTTATTGCCCGAAGCTCTGATTCGTAAACAAATCTGTTCCTCTCAAACCAATCTTCATACTGGGATGCATACTCTTCAAAAGGTTCAACTTTTGCCATAGTTTTCCCGGCTCTAATCCAAATTGTCATGTCATATCTCTATAACTTTACCCGCTCCTCCATCAACACACTTTTTAGGGTATAGCGACTTTATTTTTTCCTTGAATTGGGTGCAGTGAGTTGGACAAACTAGTTGCAAATCTTTAAGTAAATCAAATTCATTAAACCCATGCAGGCCTCCGATAATTGCATAAGGTTTTCCGAATTGCGAGGCTGCACTTAGAATCTCCCTGACTTCAGGATGAGAACACCCCACAATTACAACTAATCCCTTTTCTGTCTTGACAGCAAGAGATTGCTCTATGCCTTTAAGCTCACCGGTGGAAAAAATATTTTCATGGATTTTGAGAAGTTCTTTTGCCACCCTGATAACTTCTTTTGCACCAGATGGTTCAGGACAGGACGCTGGAATATAAACTTTGACTGGATTTACTCTCAAGATATCTGAAATTCCACCTGTGTGATCCCAATGAGCATGGGAGATAAAAATCTCTTCAATTGTGGTAGGGTCTATATTGAGCTTTTCCATATTGCCGAGAAGTATAGAACCGTTTGCACCGGTATCAAAGAGTATTTTCTTACCATATGTCTCTACAAGACAAGAGAAACCCCAGTCAGCTTTAAGACCTTCTTTCCATACCTCGTTGTCGTAAATAATGGTAATTTTCATTTTATCACCTCCTGATATAATTGCCTAATCTTTCGTCAATGCTTCCATCCGGTAGCATCCAATCCGGGTGCAGCTCTCCTCTCTCCTCCATTTGATATCTTACACAACTTTCCCAATCTCCCTTACAATAAAGTTCAATCCACTTTTTATCTAATTTCCCTTCCTCATAAAATCTTTTCATTGGACACACTGGAAACCACTTGCAATCCATCAGTAGCACCTTCAATTTTCTATATTATTTATCATTTTTTCTCTGAGTGAGTTGTTGTAGAGAAGAACATTTGTTCTAGTCCTGCATAGTCTACATTTCTTGCATTTTCTTATTTCCTCGTTCAAATCTTCAATTTCCCATAACGTAGGCTTTATGATCTCCTTCCTGTCCAAGAATTTATGAATCCCCTCCCTTCATTAGCTTAATTGAGTTTACTTCTCTTTTTCACTTTTAGTTTCTATGGCATCTGGACACATACTCACCGGCCAGCCAAGAAATTCACCTAAATTCTGTATAAGTTTTCTGATAAGTCCCCAGTTATGGCCTATTTACATTTATTTAAGACTGAATTACAGCAGTGGCCTTGGGTTTTTCCAATTTGGACAAAGACTCGGTTAACTCAAAACTTTAATTCTCATTTTTTTCTTTCTTTCTAAAATTTAATATTTGACCCTTTTCAGGTTCACCTTCGTGAACAATCTCTCCCGAAAATCTATTTTGAAGACAAAAACTGGTTTTTTCTATCTCGTGCTTAAGTTCTTCTATTTCAACATGTTCAGGATAAACTGAAACTAGAGCATTTGCCTTTGAAACTCTGTAAACCTCCTTTAATAATTCTGATAACTTGGGGTTTCTTAATGGGAAATACCAGAAAATATCATAGAGTAAAACAACATCCACTGACTTATCTTCTAACCCAAAGTTTAACTTCCCGGATGTCTCTATTCTTTTTACGTTTTTCAGCCCAACTGACTCAGCTCTTTGGGATAACTCCTTTAATTTAGATTTGCTTTCATCCAAAGCATATATCTTTCCTTTATTCCCAACTATTTTTGCAGCTGGGATAGTATAGTTACCCACTCCACATCCGAAGTCTAAAACAATCTGACCTTCTTTGATGCCGATTCTTTTCAAAATCTCTTTACACTTCCTTTCTATATAATTTTTTATATTACCCCTCATTTTATCTCATCCTCAAATTCTGGGAAATAAAGGAAAAGTCTCATTAGCCTTGGCAGCATCCCATTCTTTAAAAATCTTTTTCCAATGTTCTAACCATCCAGCGGTAAGCCAATAGACTTTTTTGCCTCCACTTATTCTTTCTCTTTCTTCGGCTCCATGTTAGCCTTAATTACTCTGTGCCTATACCTTTAGAAGAATTAAAGGATATCGACACCCTTCAGGGCAAATGGGCTAAGGTTATCCAATTAGCTAGCCAACCCTCGCTTAACTAAAGCCTTTTAAAAAGGTTGATTGATTAAAAGATGGTAGTAGTGTTGTGGAGATTGTGGAGAGCTCGAAGAGCTATCCAAGTGATGTAGGTAACCTGAAGGGTTATGCACAGAACGACGGTATCCACAATAGGATTCTTAAACCCTGCTAGAAATCTACACTCAGTTTTCGGGCAGTACGCCAGGAATAACCAACCTTCTATTTCCGTACTCCAGAATCATGCCCTATAAGTATCAAAGCCTTCTTTTCAAAAAACAATTATAACCTCAGTCCCAAGATAATCTCTTCTTTTACCTTAATCAGTTCTCATATTTATCTTTCATACTTACCATAAAACTTTTGACCTTACCTTCTTAGGAGCAGGTTCTATCTTTATCCATCATTTTACCATCATACGCAGGCCAAATTCAAGAGTTCACAAGTCGAGCCATAAAAAGGTCAAGTGAATTTTCAAATACCAAAAAAAGAAAAAAGGCTGCGCTAGCACAGTCTTTTTTACTTTCCTTACTTTCTTTGAAAGCCCTCAGGCGCTAATGCTGTTAAGACGTGCTGATCTGTTAAATACTTCTGAGCCATCTCTAAAAGATCTTCTTTAGTAATCTTATCAAGATAACGAGGAATTTCTCTAAAATCGTAAGGGAGTTTATCGCATTCTGTCTCCAGTATTTCGATAGCCCGGCTGTCTATTCTTTCTAACATATCAAAATGACGAGAGGTCAACAGGTTTTTTGTTCCTTCGAGCTCCCGATCTGGAATCGGATTAGTCTTTAAATCTTTAAGTTCATTCAGAATAACTTCTTCTGCTTCTTCGAACCTGGCCGAATCGAAACCAGCCACATAGGTAGCAAAAATACCGGGATCGCCAAAACTTTCAAAGTAACTTCCTATGGCATACCCGATCCCCCGCTCTTCTCTCAGCTTCTGGAACATTCTCGAAGACATTCCCGCTGACAAAATTCCATTAAGTAGTCTTAATTTATGGGTATCTGGGTGGGTAAATCCGGGAACCTTAAATCCTACATCTAAATAAACTTGCTTTATACTTTTATGGCCCTCGAATTTCTCTGCTCTTTGATTGGTTAAATCAACGTGTAAATCCTGGGTGGATACTTTACCTGGTTCTAGTCTAGCGAAAGTATCTGTTACCTTTCTTTGCAGCTCTGCCTCGTCAAATCTTCCCACAACCACAATAATCGTATTATTGGGCAGATAGAACTCTTTTTTAAACTGTTCGAGTTCTTCCTTAGAAACAATTCCCACTGATTCTTCGGTTCCGGCTATCGTTCTTTCTAATGGTGTTCCCTTAAACAAAGTGGGGAGAAATAAATTTTCTATGGAATACCTTGTGGGCTGTTCAATATTAAGCCGAATTTCAGTAAGAATAACTCCCCGTTCTCGAGAAAATTCTTCTTCGTTGTATTCGAAGTTCGTCGTCGCTTGGTATACCACATCTACTGCTTTTGTCAGTTTCTCTGGAAGGGCCTTTGCGTAAAAAGCAGTTATAGTATGGTCAGTAAAAGCATTTACCGAAGTCCCCTCAAATTCCAAATCTTCAGTTATCTGTTTGGTGGTTCGATATTTGTTGCTCTTAAACAGCAGGTGTTCATTGTAATGGCTTGCGCCATTTAATTTATCATCCTCATTGATTGAACCCACCTTAATTCCTACCAGCATCACTGCTTTTTGGGCGTGGGGCCTTCTTTCAGTCAGTAAAACCAACCCATTTTCAAATTCTGTTCTTTTTATTCCTTTCATAACATTCCCTTTTCTCCTCATTTGGTTTTAAAGTTTCTCTAAACAATCTTAACACTTGTAATGATAGAACTATACTTTCGCAGAAATTTGATAGAAATTAACAAGGCGGTTTTTTGCTATTTGTCATCAAAATTTATCTTTGTCTCCCTGCAGTTCTAAAGCGATCAAAGATGTTTTGCAAATTCCTTCGGTAACACTTCTAAAATTAGGAAATTCATAATGCTGGGCGAATATAGTTCCTGGACCACCCCCTTTAATAAATTTATATCCATCTACTCTTTTCATACTCTCAGATGATCTAATATCAATTGTCCAGCCTCTTTTTTCTAATTTCTCTACTATCTCCCAAGCAATAGAGAGGGATTCGATATCTTGTAGATTCTTAATCCTTACATTGAATTTTTCCTGAACTAAATCTAAGAGTCTTTCCTTTTCCATTGCTAAAATTTCTTCCCTATTCATCTCTATTCTACTTTCATTTAATTTTTTAAAGGTTCCACAAATCCTATTTATTTTAGTACTATCTGCCGGATTATCAATATCATTTTCAGAAAAAGAAAGGGCGGCCTGGACCAAATTTTTTAGTTCTTGTAGTCTTTTTCTGACTGCGTCTAAATCTCTGGATAGTCATCTCTCCTGATCTTCGAGGATCGCTATTTCCTGTTCTTTAGATATTAACCAGAGCCAAAGGAATTATCTGGTAGCAAAAAGTTTTTTCTATACCAGAACAGCTCAATTGCTTTATCTGAAAATCCTCCCTCTTTTGATCCTGCAATTACTAACTGTTCCACTAATCTAAGTCTTTCTAATCCCTCAGGTTTTCTTTCGCATTCGTTTAATTTTTCTTCAACAGATTTTTGGTTATTCATATTTATCTTTCATACTTACCATAAAACTTTTGACATTACCTTTCTTCCCAAAATTAAGCTTATTTCATCCTCACATTCTGGGAAATAGTTGTTAATAATTCTTAAATTAAATCTCGAAGGTATAGATTCTTTGGTTCCCTCTGCAAAAAATTTAAAAGACATTTCTATCAATTCTTCTTGAGTCATTTCACCATTAGTCAAATGTTGGCAATATCTACTTCCAATCTCGTCCGATAAGATCAAAAGCATAAGGACATTCTATAAAATTTGTGAATTTTTTCTTCCGAGATTTTTTCAACTATTGTTTACTTCACTTTACTTTTTAACGGATAATTCTTCTCACCCACACAGATCGGTACTTTAAGCCAGTTCTCCGGAGGTACGAAAGGACATGTGTACGCTTCACTGTAGACACACCAGGGATTGTATGCCTTATTAAAATCGAGAATCCATTTTCTCTCAGCAGTCGGATCTCTTTCGGGCTCGAGATCAATATAGCGCCCTGCACCGTATGTTTCCCTACCAGAAGTCTCATCTTTAAAAGGAATAAACAGCCTGTCCTCCTCGGGATTACTTTTATATGCTTGAAGAATTTGTTCTTGACCACTGACCCTGAATTGGAATTCGCCCCATCGAAGAAATTCCTGTTCATTGCCCTTCGTGTAAGCCATCTTTACTACCTTCTTTTCATCATGTTCGTGAAGTTCAAGCTCGAAGCGGTAATTCGGGTTGAGAGAGTAATAGTCAAGTCCTTTAAGTCTCTTACGCTGTTCGAAAGGAACTGGCGACTGGGGATGGAGCAAAAAAAATTTATTCTTCTCTTCACGTTCTCTTTCCAGACGCTCTTTCCATTCAGAAATTTCCATGGTATTCTCTGTCTTGCTGAGCATTTTCTTTTTAGCGTTTAGTTTTTCCTCAAGGTCCTCTAATTCCTGCATCATGGGAACTTTAGGTGAATGGATTGGTACGCTTTTTTTCAACTCTTCTACTTCTCTTTCTATCTCTTTAATTTCCTCAATTAACTGTTTTTTATTCATTTCTTTTCCTCTATTTTTTAAATAAACTCCACTGGTAACTTTCTCAAAAAATAGGTTCTATCTTTATCCATAACTGTCATTTTAAGCTTCTCTATATACTCATTATCCAAACTTATTACTGCTTTTGCCATTTTTGTAATAGTTTAGATTTCATAAAGGTAGCCGCAACCTTTGGTTGCGCAAAAGATAAGGTAGCCGCAAGTTTTAACTTGCGCACATGAACGCAAGCTAAAACCTGCGACTACCGGATCATAGCAGAGGGGCCAGCGCCTGCGGCTACCACTCTATCTTCACCCCAAAAAGATTTCCCTTGGAACACCCAAAGCTCCTTTAAACCTTACTTTTTAGTAAAGCTTACCTCTTACCCATTTTTATCCCTTCTTATAAAATCTTCTTGTATACCTACATCATTTTAATTGCCTTAAAAGGGCAGGCTATGGAGCATCTGCCACAGCCAACACAAAAATCCTGCAAGGTATAAGGAGTCTCCCGAGGAGCATCCTGTTTTAAAACTCCGAGGGGACACTCAGCTGTAGCAACACACACTCCTGTATCACACCTTTCAGGATAACACTTACTATAATCTATTACAGCTTTTGGCCTTGGCATTTTTCAGATTCTGTTTTAAATAGCTGTCTATTTTATTTTCAAGACTATCATAATAGCAATTCCTGTAGTGGCCCCAAAAGCAGTAAATGGACCAGGTTTCCATGCTATACACTATTCAGTTTGTAGACTCCAGGACCGAGAGATTTCCTTTTGCCATGATTTGCTCAAATTTCTATCATTTGGAACGTCTACATCCAAAGTAGAAGCAGCTTGCAACAGATTCTTGGTATAAAGCTCAGAAGGATTATTTACAAGTTTGGAGGTGGGACCTTCCTCTACTATTCTTCCCTGAAGCATTACT
>Ga0307429_1001556_pt1 | contig 10658 bp, 9 predicted proteins | sample SalMarWE160230MG_FD_202151 | JGI IMG/M metagenome (GOLD analysis project Ga0307429, IMG submission 202151) | Salt marsh sediment microbial communities from the Plum Island Ecosystem LTER, Massachusetts, United States - WE1603-230 | ecosystem: Environmental > Aquatic > Marine > Intertidal zone >...
GCAATATATCCTCTGTCCGCTTGCGCTTGGTGATATCTTGCACGGTAATGCGTAAACTCGATGGAACTCCCCATTTCTTTATCAATTTAGCGGCTATTTCTATCCATATCCATTTTCCATCCTTACATTTAAAAAGAATTTCTCTACGTCGGTGAGTTGATCCCCCTCTTAATCTAACTTTCAATCGTTCCTTTAAAAATTTTAGCATTTCATTGGGTAATATATTGAGATTAAAAACATTCTTACCCACGATTTCCTCTCGTGAATAACCTGTGATCTTTTCTAATCTCTCGTTAATATAGGTAAGGATGCCTATGTTGTTTATATTAGCTATACCGATTGGAGTTTCTTCAACTAAATCTTTATATTTTTTCTCAGATTCCTTTAATTCCTTCTTTGCCTGTTTACTCTTAATTGTTATTTCTTCCAAATTAGCAATTTTTCCCCGCGTTTTTATTAATTCCTGGATAAGTTGGCCTTTAGTTTTATTATTATCTTTCATTACCTTTCCCCTTATCCTGTAAATACAAAATAAATTGTGCCTTTTTAATTCAGCACGGCAACGCCATGGTGCTACACTTAAAATTTAAAACCTTTTTCTTTGAAGAGTTTAAGACAGACATCTACTACTTCAGGGTCAAAAAGAATATTTTTATTCTTAGAAATTTCTGCTAAAGCTTCATCAATACTAAGAGCAGATCGGTAAGATTTATAAGAAGACATTGCTTCAACCACATTTGCTACCCCTAATATTTTTGCCTCTATAAGAATTTCATCACCTTTTAACCCTCTCGGATATCCTGAACCATCTATCTTTTCCTGATGCTGAAGGACAATTTCGGCAATAGGCCAGGGAAAATCTACTTTTTTTAAGATATCGTAACCTACTTTGGGATAATTTCTAATTAAATTAAATTCTACTTCAATTAATTTACCGGGCTTACTTACAATTTCAGTGGGCAAATTAACCTTTCCAATATCATGAACCAAAGAAGCAATCCTAATTCCCTCAATCTTATCCTGAGGAAGTTTCATTTCCTGAGCTATGGCGGTGGCAAGTTTAGAGACTCTTTGTTGGCGCCCTATGGAGTAGGGGTCCCTTGTTTCAACTACTTTCATAATAATATAGGCAGTACCTTCTATAAATTTTTGTAATTTTTTATAAATTTGCTTAAGTTCTTTATCCATTTGATTATACTCAAGTTTTACTTCTTCTAAGCCGGTAACCTTTTCGCGCATTTTTTGTAATTCTTTAATAAGTTGCTCTTTTGCCTTTTCCTCGTCTTTCATTTTAAAATTACACCTCCCTAAAAATCGATATTTATTGATTTTTACTCAGATATTTAAAAACATGATTTTTTAGATACTTTCTTCACTAAAGCAAATAAATTATTTTATTATACTATACTCTATTCTGTACAAAAAATCCTCTTTTTTTAACTCAAACTTTTTTAATAATAACCTATTTTTCAATTATCTCACCCGTTTTTTCTACTTCTATTTAGGCATATGAAGAATAAAATAATAATTAAACTACACCACTTAAGGCGGTCGCTTTTAAAAAAAATTGTTTTTGTCATTCCGCACTTGATGCGGAATCTATAAGTAGGGGCGTATTGCAATACGCCCCTACAATAATGGATACCCGCTCCCCCATCAGGTCGAGGACAGGTTTCGCGGGAATGACACTGGCCAAGCTAAAATTACATTACCACTGTCATAAGCGGTGGATTTCTAAGTTTAATTAAAAACAAAAAGAGATAACGGGAATGAAGAGAGTTTTTTAATATTTAAGAAGGGGCAGTCGTTTAAAATAACTAAAAATTTTCATAAATATATTCTATTATTCTATTTTCGAAAATTTTAGGGTCATTCTCTTCTTCTATAAATATAAAATTATTTTCCATAAGGCAAAAGACTATCCATCTCTCATTTTTAGTCTCTAATAAACCGGCTAATGCTGAAGCCGAGGATAAGGTTCCGGTCTTACCCCATATCTGAAAAGGCAGGCGTTCTTTTAAAGTCCCGCTCTCTTTGGTGTTGGCAAAATAATCTAGTATTTTAAAATCATACTTTTGGTAAAGATGGGAAATTGCTTTTACCAGATGGGCAGGGGTGGTAAGATTATATTCAGAGATCCCACAGCCGTCCACAAGAATGTAATCTTTTCCCCACTTTAAACCCAGGGTTGTATCAATAACTTCTTCTAAAGAGGCAATAGCCCGAGCAATAGTGATGGAGACCCCCTCAGGATTATATTCCGGAGCCAGAGTACGAAAAATATTTTCAGCACTCTGATTATCACTCTTTTTCATCATATAAGCCAGTATTTTATCCAGGGTTTCAGAATAATAAATATATTTTACCCGTAGATCTTCCTGGACCTTCCCAATCCTAATATCTCCTCCTATCTTTACTCCTTTTTTGGATAGCTCTTGAGAAAAAATATTCCCCCAGAGAAGAGGCATAGTATTAAGATAGGAATTTTGTTTTTCCTTGACTTTATCGCCCATTACAGCTAATGCTCCGATTAGAGGATTTTTATCATCCCACATCCATCCCCTTCCTAAAAACTCTTCGGGTAAGAACTTTGAATTGTCCAATACAATATCTCCGGAGATTTGCCTGATATTAAACTTTTGCACCAGAGCATCTGCTATCTTTCTGATAACTTCCGGGGTTTGAGTGGGGTCTCCACTCCCTACTATATACAGATCTCCGTTTATCTCTCCGGGAACAGTGCTGGAAAAGTAAAAGGAAGTCGGATAAGCATGTTGCTCCTCATCGAAAATTTCCAGAGCTGCCAGCAGGGTAAATATTTTGGTAAGAGATGCCGGAGTGAAAAGTTTATCTTCATTATGAGAAAATAGTACTTCCTGAGTGTTTAGATCTTTTATCAGGACTCCCGAAAATCCCGGGAACCGATTTATCTCTTCCCGGATACCTGTGCCTGTATCAGCACCGGCTGCACCGATTAAAAGAGAAACGAATATCAAAAAAGATGATAAAAAAATAATTATCTTATGTTTTAACTTCAAAATCTGTTCCTTTCCTTTTTTATCTTTGTTTTTTATTTTTCTTTTTAGCACATTTAATACAGCACGCGGTGTTGCTGCAGTATTTATTTCATAGCCAGTTCAGAAGTACAATGTGGGCAGCGTGTTGCTTTAATCGGAATATGAGATAGACAATATGGGCAATCTTTAGTGGTTGGTTCCGGGGGTAGAGTTTCTTCTTGGGTTTTTATTTTATTAACTACTCGAATGATAAGAAACAGAGCAAAGGCAACTATGAGGAAATTAACAATTGTATTTACAAATACACCATAGTTTACAGTAACTGCCCCGGCTTCCTGAGCGCTGGTAAGTGAAGCATATGGTCCGGCAATCTTGCCCTCTTTCAGAATTATAAAAAGATTGGTGAAATCCACTTTGCCTAATATCATACCAATAGGAGGCATGATGACATCAGAGACAAGTGATTTTACAATTACCCCAAAGGTTGTTCCAATAACAATTCCAACAGCCATATCAATTACATTTCCCCGCATGGCAAATTTTTTAAATTCCTTCCACATTTTCTATTCCTTCCTTTCTAAAAATTTATTGAATCATGGGACGGTTGTTTAATTCATTTTTAACTAATTAAAAACTTTCTCTATTCTTGGCACTCTTCTGCCTGAGTATAGATTTATGTTGATTACTTATTATCTTTTTTTCTTTCGATAATTGGTTCTACATGGATAGTAGCCTCAATATTCTTTTCTTCTCTTATCTTCTCTTCTAATTCTTCGGTAATCTTGTGGGCATCTTCCAATCTCATATCTGCTGGTAATCTAATATGAAAAGTCAATTCTCTATTATCTCCGTATTTATGAGAATGAAGATGATGTAATTTAACATCATGAGATACATTGTTAGTTACAATTTTTCTAATCTCTGCTTCAAAATCCTCAGACGGCTTTTCTCCGATTAAGGTACTGATTGATTTTTTTAAAATGATGTAGGTGGTATAAAATATGACCAAAGATACTACACAGCCCATAATACTGTCCACCCACCAGAAATACTCTCCAATAAAGATTCCGACTAAAATCATAAGAGATACCAGGGCATCACTTCTATGGTGCCAGCCATCTGCTATAAGTGATTGAGAATTAATTTTCTTTCCAGCGCGTATAGAAAATTGAGCCAGCCCTTCTTTTGCTATAACAGAGACTATAAAAACTATTATAGCTAAATTTCCGTAAGAAGCGGATTGATGATTTATAAATTTTTGAATCGAGGCGATTAAAAAATTAACACCTACCACGGCCAATAAGGTGCCGATGATAACCGAACTAATTATCTCTGCCTGACCGTGACCGAAGGGGTGTTTTTTATCAGCAGGTTTGGATGAAACTTTGAAACCTATAATTACCACCAGGGAGGTGAGCGAGTCAGACAAGGTATGCCAGGCATCAGCAATTATAGCTATGGAAAAAGTCTTGATTCCTACCCAATATTTTAAGCCAAAAAGGAGGGTATTCAGGATGATAGATATGGTTCCCTCTAAATATCCGATAGAGGTTTTGTATTTTTTTGATATTTGTTTTTTTGGATTAATTTTCATTTTTTTTAGACCCACTCGGTAACATATTCTTTTAAATGTTTGGTCTGATTCAATTGTATCAGACAATATCCTTTGTCTTTTTTATAAGAAAGAATACTATAAGATGCGGTATCCAGGTGAATTTTCCAAAAATAGGGTGAGGCAATATTCAGGCAGGCGGCAATAAGCGGTTTGAGTACTGCCCGGTGGGAAACTACCACAAAAACTTTTCCATTATACTTGGAAGCTAAACTATCCAGACAGGCCTTGGTCCTTTTTTGCACATCATAAAGAGTCTCCATATCTTTCACTTGAAGCTTTTCCGGATTGTTTACCCAGAGCTCCCATTCTTTGGGATACAATTCGGCAATCTCTTTTTTCAGGCGTCCTTCCCAGCTTCCCAATTGAATATTATTAAATTGTTCTTCTGCTTTAACTTCTATCCCGCATTCTCGGCCAATTGCCTCAGCGGTCTGCCTGGCTCGGGACAGAGGACTGGTATAAATACGCTTAAGAGGAAAATTTTTAAGTTCTCGGGCTAAATCCCGGGCTTGAATAAGCCCTCTTTCGTTTAAAGGGAAATCTGTCCTCCCTCTAAACATCCCCTTAATATTCCCTTCGCATTCTCCATGTCTTGCTAAAATAATTAGTGTTCCTTTGAAATCCTTAAACATCCTTACCTCCTATCCTAACAAAATGTAACAAAAGGTGCCAGGCACCTTTTGTTACATTTTTCCTTTCCATTCTTTAAACTTTGTCAAAGGACCGTCCCCTGACAAAGTTTATATTTTTCCTTTCCATTCTTTAAAAAATTGTTTTAAATAAAGATTTAGAAAACGGTGTCTCTTTTTGGCCATTTTTCTACCCAAAGGGGTATACATCATATCTTTAAGTTTTAATAACTTTTCGTAAAAATGATTAATAGAAGGGGCTTCGGTAGTTTTATATTCTTCTTTAGTTATGGATTTGCTCGCTTTAATGGCCGGATCGTAAATTGGCCGATTAAAAAATCCGCCATAGGTAAAAGCCCGGGCGATACCAATTGCTCCCATGGCATCCAGACGGTCGGCATCAGTCACTGCCATCAATTCTTTGGAGACCGTTGGAGTGGAAGAACTTTTTTTATCCTTCCTCTTGCCTTTATCGGGCAAAGTATGCATAAAAGAAATCTGAGAAGTAATTTCCACAATCTTGTCCATAAGCGAAGGCGAAATCTCTAAAGAAGAGAGCCACTCTCTTACCTTCACTGCTCCGGCTTCTTCATCCCCCTGGAAGAATTTATAATCTCCAATGTCATGTAAAAGAGCAGCCAATTCCACTATAAAGATATCCGCACTTTCGTGCCGGGCAATCCGTTTAGCCAAATTCCTTACCCGATGAATATGCCACCAATCATGGCCGGTACTATCTCTCTCTAAGGTTTCCTTTACAAAATATTCTGTTTTTTCAATTATCTCTTGTCTATCCATATTCCCTACCAGGGGACGGTTCTCTGGCAGGTTTTTAACCTATCAAAGAACCGCTTATTGCCCTCATATTTTATATTAATCAACTACAATCAAATCATAATTCTGTAAGCTACAAATTTTTTTCAATATTTCCTTTTCTTTGTCTTTAATAAAAAGATAAAAATTCCCATTATTAAAATAAACTGCACTATAGGGGAATTTAAATCTATGATGCTTCCTAAAGCTATATATTTGGGAACCGGAACTAACACTAAATCCTCATCCATTTCTTCGGCACTAAAATTTTTTCTTAGCTTTGTTAAAGTAAAGGTTTCATCTATTAGACCCAGTAATATGGGATATTCCTCTAGTTGGTCAGGAGTTATAATAGAATTATATTCTTCTGTGGCTCCGGGAAAAGTTACTCTTTCATCGGAAAAAGCATAGATTAATACTTCCGTCCCCCAGGATGGTGCACTTAAAGTACTAATTTTTAAAGGATAAATCATTTCATCGGAAAAGAACATTATCCCTATGGGTTGAATTGCACCGGTATAATTCTCGGAATTATTTATTGTTTCTTCATGTTGAATTTTCATGGCTACAAAAAACCAATTTTTTTGTACATAATAATCCAGTATCTCTTGACCTTCTGTGGGGAAGGCATAACCGTTATCATTTAACCATCCCACTAAACTATTCGGATCAGTGGCAGATAAGGTGGTGGTATGATAAATTCCTACCTGGTTCTCTTCCCAAACATGTACTCCCTCGTCTTCTAAACCAGGGGTTGGTACACCTGCTCCCCATCCACAACCAAAACTCGAAGGAGGGGGAGTTTGGGTTAATTTATGTAATTCATAAAATATATCATCTTCGACGGGGAACAATTTAGGATAACCGGGCACCGGAACAACCCAGGCAAAATCTTCCGCATCACCCTCATAGTCTATCTGAAAAATTATCTTCTCCACCATATCATCAAATACAATCATAGCTAATTGATTTGGTTCATAAATATCTCTATATAAAGGGACAAAAAAGCCACCATCAGCTAAAGAAATTGGGGCTAAATAAAAAATTGCCACCATAAAAATTAAAATTAAATAAAATATCTTTTTCATAAATTTTCACCTCTTTATATTTAAAAATCTGTTCTTTTAATTATTTTTACTATATAAAGATTTAGAAACTTCCTAAATCTTCCTGCATCAAATCGAGATAATATTATCAACTTCTAAATCAAATGTACCTTGTACTCCGTTAACATCAACGGTGTAAGTGCCAGCTGGTAAACCATATACATCAAGAGAAATTATTTCTTCAAAAGGAGCAAGCACTTGTATACAAAATCCTGGAGAACGGTAAGTTTTAATAGTAATAAAAAAGGTATCACCTTCTCTTTCCTGAAGGACCTCGGAAATTTCAGTACAGGGATCCGGAAAGTTTCCTCTGGCGATAACATTTATCTGAACAGGGAATGACTCTAATATTAAAATATCTATCTCATCAACTGGGGCAAGACCTGTGATAGCGGTAGGCAGAATAGAAAAACAGCCGGTAACAAAAATAGTAATCAACATAATTAATCCCAACAATAGGATCTTTTTACTCATTTTTATCACATCCTTTTTAATTACTAAATTTTTTTAAACCCCCAGGAAGTCTGCCAAATGATTGTCTCCTGACAAATTTCTCTAACAGATTTTTACTTTACTGCAATAAATCAATTACTTCCTGCTGATTTTTCTTTATTGCCATATCTAGGGCAGTTCTCCCCTGATTATCCTTTAGGTTAGGATCAACTCCATACTCTAACAATAATTTTACTAACCGCACATCTCCTTTATAGGCGGCCGCCATTAAAGGGATACTTCCTGCTGTCTTATGGGCAATATTGGGATCTGCGCCGTAAGAGAGAAACATTTCTACAATCTGATATTCTTCTTCACTTTTATTGTTTAAAGTCAGACTGGTCATTTTGCTTAAGACAGTGGAATTTTTCTGCGCAGTCCTACCTGCGCCTGCTTTAGAATTAGGGTCTGCCCCGGCTTCCAGTAAAAGTGGAATCATTTCTTTATAATGCCACTTGTTATCAATAGCAAGATTTAGAGCATTATTACCGTATTTATCCTGATAATCTATGTTTGGATTATAAGTTAATAGTAATTTTACCATATCGCTATTGCTATAGCTGCAAGCTGTCATCAATAGGGAATCTGTAGAGGAAATTATCATATTCACATCTACTCCGGAATCAAGCAAGGTTTTTAATTCATCCAATTTCTTCTGAGTTATCAAATCCTTTATCAATATTTTTTTCTCATCATCACTTAATTCTATGGCAGTTTTTTTGCTAACTGCTGGATACTGTTCTGATAATAACTTCACTCCTCCTGATTCTCCTACTAAAACTTCAAAGGTTTGAATTTCTCCGGGATTAAATTCCCATTTCTTTATTTGCCCATTAGGTAAATTTAAATTCTCTTCATTTAAAAGATCACTATATTGCCCCTTAAAAAATTTTATGGTTACGGGAGAAATTTCCGAACCCTGACTGTCTCCGGTTAAGGTAACTACAGATTTACGGTTTTCCCGAGCAAATAATCCCTGCCCACTTTTCTCCATTACGAAATATTCTTCTCGCTCTATTTTATCAGTCCAAGAATATTCTTTGGTAACCAGGGCAATGACTAATCCTTCTTCTAATTCTATTAAAATCTCATTCAGCCCTCCCCCAAAAGATCGCTCACTCTTTTTCCTTTGTCCTGTTAAACTAGAATGAATGATTTTATCTTCTATTGGTAAACCTTCTTTAAAAGGGGTTATTTTATAAGTAGATTTTTCTTTTATCTGGTTTTTAATTACTATCTGTACAGACTTACTCGGATCTACTTTCACCCTTAAGGCAGCTCCTGTTTTAAGACGTCTTCCTGCTGGAGCTACACTCTCTTCAATCCCGCTAAGCACCGGCCGAGTAGCTTCTTTTTCCTGAGCTTTTTCTATCGGAGATTTTTCTTTCTGATAATCTTCCGGAACTTTAAAGAGGGAATCATCCTGAGGTGCTTCTTGAATATTAAGTAATTCAAAAATTCCGTCCTCATATCCTCCCCCGTAATGAGCTACCATTCGTATAAAATGTTCTAATTCTGGCGAATACCATGCTTCTATTCCCGGTTCTGTTCCCCCCGAAAGAGTGTAGGTATATTTTTCACAAGAATAGCCCTGAACAGTCTCCGTACCTACCTGCTCTTCCCCGGTATCTTCTTTTGCTGCTTCCCACCCACGTACCGGGTTAAAAAATGCAGCATCTGTACCTTTTAGTTCTATGTAGATTTTATCTTCCGGACTTAAAATCCAGCTAATATCCGGTGTGCGGTCAGCTATAACCAGAATTCTATCATCACCGGTAAGTTTCTCTAACCGATAGAAATTATCCTGGGCATAATATTTAAATTCGTACTCCTTATCTGGTTGCTTAATTTTCAGGTCAGCACTAAATTCTGCTGCTACAGCCGAAAAAGCAAAACCAAGAAAGATAATTAGTACACCCATTATTAGAAATATTGTTCTATATTCTTTTTTCATCCTTTATCCTCCTTAAAATTTATTTTTTTAAAGTTATATTGGTAGTCAAACTTTAATATTTAATCTCTAATTTTAATTATTACTCTTGGGGCGGGAAGTTCCAAATAATATTTTAGGTGATATTTTCCAAATAATTGCCTTGGTTGGAATGTTAATATGTTAAGCTGATTATAATTATATATATTAATTCTACATGAGCTTCAGAAATTCCTCTTTTTAAATATATTTTTTTAAATATATTTTTTGATAAATAGTTAGTGAAAACTTTAGTAGGGTAGTTAGATAAGAAAAAGAAAAATACTTTTTCTATTTTTTCTTTCTCTTTCTTAACTCGATACTCGATACTATTTTATCACTTATTTCTTTTCTACCTCTATAATGAAAGAAAATATCTGTGATGTGCGTATTAAAAGATAGGAGGAAAATAAAATGACTAAAATCAAAAAACTTTTTTTAATCACTCTTTCGATATTGCTTGTAGGGAGCATGGGAGCTTTAGCTCAAACTTCTGATACAAGTTTTAGCGGAGGTATCAATGAAGTAATTGCTACTATCGATAAAAATAATTTAGATGAAACCGAAAAGGAAGGGCTTCTCTTGATGAGGGAAGAAGAAAAATTAGCCCGGGATGTCTATTTAAACCTTTACGAAAAATGGAATTTAAAAACTTTCTATAATATTGCTCAAAGCGAAAAGACTCACATGGAGGCAATAAAGACATTGTTAGACCGTTATGACCTTAAAGATCCTGTAGGAGAAGATGTTATAGGGGTATTTGAAAGTGAAAAACTTCAAGGACTTTACAATGAACTGGTAGCCCAGGGTAGTGAATCTCTTGAACAAGCCCTTAAGGTTGGTGCTTTAATTGAAGAATTAGACATTTACGATCTTAAAGAACTTTTAAGTAAAACCGACAATGACGATATCAAAATTGTCTATCTAAACTTATTAAAGGGTTCTCGAAATCACCTTCGTTCATTTGATAGACAGCTTGACAGAAACGGATTTTCTTATAAGGCAAAATTTTTAAGC
>Ga0307429_1001557_pt1 | contig 10658 bp, 13 predicted proteins | sample SalMarWE160230MG_FD_202151 | JGI IMG/M metagenome (GOLD analysis project Ga0307429, IMG submission 202151) | Salt marsh sediment microbial communities from the Plum Island Ecosystem LTER, Massachusetts, United States - WE1603-230 | ecosystem: Environmental > Aquatic > Marine > Intertidal zone >...
TTGGTTTAGATTCAATGATGATAGAAGATTGATGCTTTAATGGTGAGTATAGTTAGGATGTGTTACTTGGTGGGTCTCTTGAGATAGAGAAAGAATGCTGCTCTTATGCTAAATCTTAGATAATAGTGCTTTTTATTTTAGTATAATATTATTATAGACATTCTGCTTTGATAAAAAATAGACTTATTTAATTTTTTTTAGTCACTATTTTATATATACTATACAACTTATTAAAAATCCTTCTTTTTCTGTAAAATAATTTATAAAATAAAAAAAGCCCTTCAGCAAATGCCCAAGGGCTTGAAATATCTTTGCTCCCCGGATTGATGTCTGAAAGCGTGCTTTTATGGGATAAGATCAGAATTCGTATATACAGAATAAAGCACGGAAAATTAAGAATATCTTCTTCAAATCCCGATATATAAAACCTTTCAGTAATTGCCAAGGCACTGGATGGTTGAGAATCTTCCTATTTGACACGTTTTAGAACTTTTTACATAAAATTTATATTAAAAAGGTTTGTCCACACTCATGTTATTATAATCCGACCCCTTATAGAAGGCTAAAAAAAAGCTAGTGAATTATTAAGCATGAACAACCATCCACTGTTTTCATTCTTATATTTCAAAGCCTAAAAAAGTTTTTACTAAATAACCGATAATAAAAGAGAGTGTTGCAACACCAATGCTAATCGCTGCCATTTCTATAAACCTTCTTTTAAAGTTATAATCATTAGCTACAGAAATATAGAAATTAAATATAAAAATAATGGTAATAGCTATCAGAATTGTCGTGATTAAACTGGCTATATAATTAACCATTAAAAAATAAGGGACAACCAAGGTTATAACGGTAAAAATATAGGCAATTCCTGTATACAATGCTGATTTAGCTGCCCTCTGTTGTACTTTTGGGTCAGTCTCTAATTTGGTGGATAAATATTCACTCGCTGCCATAGAAAGAGATGCTGAAATACCGGTAATCAGTCCCATTAAGGCAATGATCTTTGAATTTTGTATGGATAAGGTAAACCCAGCTAAGGCTCCGGTTAGTTCCACCAGGGCATCATTCAATCCTAAAACAACAGAGCTCATATAGGAAAGTCTTTCCTCATTAATTAAGTTAATAAGTTCGGCTTCATGTTTTTCTTCCGCTTCTATGACTTCTTTCATTTCAGGAATGGCATTAAGCATTTTAGTATATTTTTTTTGTGCTGCTTCTTCGCCTCTTTCTTGCAATTTCACACCAAAAGTCAATCCAAAGATCCTTGATACAAGAACATAAAAAAGTAATCTCAACTTATTAACTTTTATATCCGCACCGGTATATTTCTTAAATATATTGGCATGGTGTTTTTCATCCTCTGCAATCTGTTTCAAAACTTTAGCATTATGAGGGTTTTTGACTAATTTAGATAATCTGCCATATACTTCCGTGCCTACCAACTCATCCTGTTGTGCTTTTTTCAGTTCAATTATCTCAGCTTCATTTAATTGATTCATAGTTAACCTCTGATCTTTCCAAAATAATAATACTCCATCGAATTCTTTAAACTATCAAATTAAAATTCATAAGACAAAACGATTGATTTACTTACCTTCTACCATCTTATAATTTCTTTTAGCTAAATAATCTCCCAATAATAATACAGATAAAACCATATAAGGTACTCCCTTAGTTAGTAAAATACCGGATAGAGGAAAAGCTACAAAACCGGGCATTAAGGTTATCGACCCAAAAAAGGAGGCTAATAAAACACTAATAAATTTGCTACTATTTCCTAAATAATTCGAAATTACTTCATCGGGAAAAAGAAAAAGGATAATTGAAACAAATATAAGCATAGTAATAAAAGTGGGAAATATTTTTTTAAATTTTACAACAGCAATCTTAACGGCCTTGAGGGTCTTCTGTTTATTTATAATAAAAGAAATTAACAATATTAATCCGGTTATTGCATAGGTGTAATACATAATTTGTTTCTCTCATTTTTATATATTTAATTTTTCATCGATGGTCCCATCAGAAAGCATATTATCGGGATGATATTTTCCTTCCTCTTCCATTTCTCTTCTTATACAACGATGGTAATTTCCTTTACAATAACCATCAATCCATTTTATATCTAATTTTCCCTCTTCAAAATATCTTTTCATGGGGCAAACATTATACCATTAAATAAATGAAATAAACGGTGGCAGATAAAACTACCAAAACTATAGCCGCGATAAGTTTCCAATTAATTCACCTGTTCCTTCATTGCCTCCTTGATTTGTATTCAGAATTATACCATCAACCAAACGTAACATCCAGCGTCATCATCAATACAAATCCTATCATAGCAAATATTGTGGCTAACCTTCCGTTGTCTCCTTTTTGAGACTCCGGTATTAATTCTTCAATTACCACAAAAATCATTGCACCTACGGCTAAACCCAAAGTGTACGGCAAAATAGGCTTTGCCACTGTAACAGTCCATGCTCCAATTAGGCTGGCAATAGGCTCGACTATCGCGGAGAGCTGCCCATACTGAAAGCTCCTTAAACGTGACATGCCTGTTCCTCGTAAAGGCAGAGAAACCGCAAGTCCCTCAGGGAAATTCTGAATCCCAATTCCCACAGCTAAAGCTATAGCCGCCGGTAAATTCGCAGAAAGAATCTTTGCGGCAATGGCTCCAAAAGCCACACCAATCGCAAGACCTTCGGGTATATTGTGCAGAGTCACAGCAAGAACAAATAAAGCAATACGTCTCTCAGGTGTCTTGATACCTTTATTCTTGTTTATGGCTGACCCTATACAAAAATGAGGTATTATTTTATCGATATACCCTAAGAAGATACCACCTAAAAGAAACCGACTGCTGCGGGCAGCCATGACGGCAAATTATTTCCTTGGGACATTTCAATAGAAGGAGCTAATAAAGACCAGAAACTTGCGGCAATCATAACTCCCCCCGCAAATCCAAGCATGCTTTCAAGAAGTTTTTTATTTACCTTCTTGGTCACAAATACAAATGATGCTCCAAGAGCGGTTATACCCCATGTAAAAAGCCCGGCAATAAAAGCTTGGGTGACTGGGGAACAATTCTGTAAATAATCTATCATAGCATATGCCTGTAAAAATTTTTATTTACTGCAAAGTATAGAGAGCTGTCCTTATGATTTCAGGACAGCTCTCTATAGAGGCTTACTGTAAAAATTTGGACACAAATGGAGAAGTTTCTCCCCGACGCAGGAAGTGACCGGAAGGCCCTTCTCCCAGAAATTCAGAGAACCAGGATTCATGTTCTATCTCTTCATTAAGAATTGCCTGAACCAAGTCATAAGTGCGATGGTCTTTACCGGCTGTCATATTACAAAGATGGGTATAACCCCGCACTGCACATCTCTCTGCTTCCACTAATACCTTCAATATCTCCCGAACATCCGTCGGGTCATCAGGAAGATACGCCGGGGGACAGGCAGAAATATCATGAAAATCATTCATGTTTCGAGGCAATTTTCCGCCTAATTCGTAAATACGTGGCACTAATGCCTCAAAATGATTGCGGTCCTCAATCCTCGCTGTTTCGGCAATCTCTTTAACTCCTTCTCCCTCCAAACCAATTAAATTAAATCGAAGTATGGTGTAATAATAGAAAGTGGTTAGTTCAGCAGAAGCATTTTTTATTAAAAGCTCAAGTAGCTGATCAACATTAATTCCTGATTTCTCTACCATTTCTCTGGTAACCTTAGCCATTTTTTTCCCTCCTTTTTTATTCATAAAGATAGATGGTTAGTTTCGCGGAAAAAACTGAGTTTGATTTCTGGTTTAAATAGTCTCTTATACTAACTACCTATTAGATTTCTCTATTTCATAAGTAGTCTTACCGCATTTCGACCTGATACGGGAGAAGAAACTATCGTGGTTGGCATGTAAAAATAGGATTAGATAATAGATTATCCTTTATTATATCATACGATATCTGCTAAAAATATTTTTTTTAACCATTGATATAGAGAATAAACGAAATAAATTTAATTAGAAAAGCTTGTACTTATTAAATACAACAAAAATCCTAAAAATCCTTCTTTTTCTGTAAAATAATTTATAAAAAAAGCCCTTCAGCAAAAGCCAAAGGGCTGGAAATTGTCAGCTCCCCCTATTGGACACGTTCAGAACTTTTAAGGGAAATATTGCAACTGAAAATATTAGATTAATAAGTTAATTATTCATAATAATAAGTAGTATCTGAGAATAAATATTTTAGAATATTTATAAAAATAAAAGCCCTTCAGCTAAAAGGTCAAGGCTCCCCGGGAATGTCAATAGGCAGAACTTTTCGTATTGTCTTTAAACTTTCAACACTTTAAAAAAAATCATAAAATAGTTATTCTTCATAATTATGAAGTATTTTCAGAATGTATTTGGTATACTTTTTGCTATAACTTTTTTATTGGTTGTTCCTTAATCCAATCTTGTATTTCAGCCATTATTTGTCTTTAAGAATTAGTTCATATATAAAGTTTGGCTACCCTTAAAAAGTAGTATAAGATTCAAAATTATAAAAAATAAGAATTATTTCCAAGGCTCTGGTCCTTTGTAAATTACAATTGCATCATACTTACCCTGTTGAGGTGAAAGACTAAGTGCTTCAAACTCATCAAAAGACCTCTCAAAATATGCACCAAAAACAGTATTTGGGTCATGTGTAGTTACAATCTTTTCTTTTTTATCAATCCCAATAACTAAGCTAGCATGAGCTCCGTCATTGCTTAAACTAAACTTATGACTAACAATTACTGGATAATTCTTTTTTAGTGAGTTCATTATTTCATCAATACCAAGCTGACGATTTTTGGCGTTAAATCCTAATCCTTGGGCAAACATAAGGATCTTATACTCATTAGTAACTCCAGCTTCATATAGCTCTTTTGGTGTAAAATTAAAACCCCCCACATAATTAACATCCATGCAGGTTGTTGTAGCGGCACATCCACCTCCCCCAGGTATGTAAGCAACATTGTCTAAAAGAATACTTTCTTGGTATGGTGGTGGTTGGGGTGATTCTGGGGTAACAGTACCACTACCAGCACAAGAAGTTAGATCTGCTTTAATTGTTAATTTTCGTTTTGTAACCTTTTTTCTTTCTTGGTAATGTTTTTCGTCTCAAAAGCCTAGTGACCAAAGTGGAGTAATTGCTCTCTCCAGTGATAATATAGTGGCTGGGAGATCTGGTACTTGTTACAGAGTTTACTAATTTCGATTTGACCGGATAGACCCTCCAGTACGATTTTTAATTTTTGCTCACTGATCCATTTACGTCTTTTCATAGAATAAAGCTCCTTTCTTATCTTAAAGCTTATTCTAACTTAAAATAGTCTATTTGTTAAACGGGAGCAGTATAGAATTATTTTTAAATTACAATTTTTCGTTAACTTGTGTTTTATTATTAAATTGATTAATCCTTTACAATCCTTGCGAAATAAGACATAACCTTAATTTACTGCTGTTCTAATTTTTCCGGTTCCAGACTTAAAATTTAGTATTGCTATTTTTCTCATAAATATTCCTTTATAATACCTTTTTTATTATCGCTTTTAAAAGATTAATGAAACTCCTCGCAGCAGAGCTACGAGGTATCTATTACCCCCTAAAACAAACTAATTTGCTGACAGTGTAACTTTTTGTATTCCTTTTCCATTCCTTGATTTCTTACATATTTTCTTATTGTATCTTCACTGCCAAATTTGCTTACAGTATTTACAAAGAATCCATCTGACCAAAATTCTCCACCCCATAGCTGCTTTTTTACTTCCGGGTGTTTTGCAAATATCTTTTTAGCAGTTATACTTTTTATCATTCTTATTATTTCTGTCACACTGTATTTTGGAACTGACTGTATTAGAAAATGCACATGATCTCTGTCTGTTCTTATCTTGAAAAAAACTTATCTCATATCTCTTGGAAATCTCAAGACATATATCCTTAAGAGTTTCATCTACTTCTTTGCTTATAATAACCTTTCGATATTTTGCGGGACACACAAAATGATATATTAGTACAGATACATTATGTGATTTGTGAATATACTTACTCAAATCACTTTACTCCTCTACTTTTTATACCATTTTATCATATTTTATTGATCGCAGCAGAGCTGCGGGGAATGAACCCTAAGAGATTCAAAATAAATTAGTCATTATTGAAGAAGTCGTAGGGGGCAGATCTTGTGTCTGCCCTCTTTGCAATACGAAAAAAGTATCGAGTTAAGAAAGCGAAGGAAAAGAAGGATAAATACAACGTATTGCGTGAATGGAAAGAAAGAACACAGAAAAAAATAAAAAATATTTTTCGAAAAAAAGGATATTAAATATTATTATAGTAGTATAATATAAATAGTTTTCTATTAATTGTATATATAAATTATATAAGAGAAGCAAATAAAGCTATTACCGAAATGATTACAAAGAAGGTAAAGAGGAAATAAGAAGATAACTATCCAGAGAATGAGTTATCGAGGAGGTGGTAAAAATGAAAAAGTTTATCCTTGTTAGTTTAGTAGTAATTATTTCTCTTACTTTGCTATTTACAGGATGTTTTGATAAGCCATTTTGTCCTAATCCAGATGCTTCCAAGATAACAGCAAGTAGGGGAACTATTGGTACAGGAGGAATGATTATTACCGGTGCTGCAGGAGCTGTAGAACCAGGGGCAACTGTAATGGTTGCTGATAAAGATGGAAACACAGCAACTACTACTGCTGATGGAAACGGAAGCTTTACCCTAACAGAAGCAGACCTTCCCGAGGATTTTGACCATACTTTAGAAAATACGATAGAGGTGACTCAGGAATCGGAGGATTGCAGGGAAAGTGGTGAAGCAGAAGTTACAATTGTACTTTAGAAAAATTCTTCTAAGCATCAATATTGTAAATAAAAAAAACACTTTCCTAACTAAAAATAAAACATGCACATAAAACAAAATTTAAATATTTTTCTATAAAAAGAAGGAGTAAGGAAATTTATGTCGTATGTTAAGATATAAAGAACTTTTAATAAATTAATATATTCGGGCAAAGAATGAAATCCTAATAATTAAATCTAATAATTTATACAAATAATTATTAAGTTTCGTATTATTTGAACCAAAATACCATTTATAATAAATAAAGTTATTCGAAATATTCCTCATTTTTAAATTGCCACCAAAAATCTCAAAATTATTACGTCAATATTGATGTATATGATAATATCTAATAATTGCCGCAAACAAAATCAATTTGTATTTACTCTTTAAAGGAGGTGATAGAAAAATAATAAGATAACTATCTAGAGAATGAATTATTTAGGAGGTGATAAAAATGAAAAAGTTCATATTTGTTAGTTTAATCATCGTAATCTCTTTTGCTTTTCTATTTACAGGATGTACTGCACCACCAGTACTTCCTCCAGATTGTCCCGAACCAGACGCTTCCAAGATAACAGCAAGTAGGGGAACTATTGGTACAGGAGGAATGATTATTACCGGTGCTGCAGGAGCTGTAGAACCGGGTGCAACCGTAACGATTACTGATGGAGAAGGGAATAGTGTTACGACTACAGCTGATGCGAACGGGGGCTTTACCCTATTGGAAGGAGACCTTCCCATGGATTTTGATCATACTTTAGGAAATAATCTAAGTGTTACTCAGAATTCAGAAGGTTGCAATGAAAGCCCAGCAGTAAGTGTTCCAATTACACCTTAGATAAGCTTTTATAAGCAGTATACTACCACCGTCATAGACGATGGTTTTCCGAGTTTAATTAAAGATAGAAAAATCAGGGGTAAAATATTACTCCTGATTTTTTTATCTTGCAAATATCCAATCCTTTTTTTTACATTGGGAAACTACAAAAATTAATTAGTAGTTATAAATTTTAGTTTACCGAATACTGCGCTTGCGTCAATTTCTAAATATCCCTGATTAGTGCTAATATCACCTATTCTATATTTTTGGGAACTAAATATCACTGATGACCTATCCGGTAATTCCAATTCACCAAAGGCAGAACTCGCCTTAATCAATGTTGGGACATCAGGATTAAGGATAACTTTTCCCTCTGCGAATATGGTATTAACCTCTATCTTCTTCACCTCGTCTTCTATCTTCACTTTTGATAAATCGACTGTACCTGAAGCAAATACAATATTATATTCATCTTGAACTTCTGAAACCCTTATTATTCCTTCTCTAAAGACAATGTTTCTGCTATCTTGAAAACCAAAACCATTAAAAAGGACAAATACCCCGAATAAGACAATAATAATTCCTATTATTAATTTAAATATATTGATATTAAAGTTAAAAAAACTATTTAGAAGTAAAATTATACCTACTGTTAAAAATATAATTCCCATAAAAACTCCACCAGATAATCTCATTTTTATCTCCTCCTTTCATTTAATAGATGCTTGTTCTTCTTGCTTGTTCTATTTTATTTCTTGAGAGCGGTAATGATAGCCGGAAGGAATACCGAAAGGTCTTGAGGTGTTCTGGAAGTAATTAAATTATTATCTATCACAACTTCTTTATCCAGATAAATCGCTCCGGCATTGATGAGATCATCCTTGAGCGAAATCACACCTGTAGTTTTTTTGCCCTTCATAATATTCGCCGAGATAAGGACCCAGGGACCATGGCAGATAGAAGCGACTATGCCGCCCTTTTCAAAAACTTCCCGAACCAGGTCAAGGATTTTCGGATAACGACGTAATTTGTCAGGAGCATAACCTCCAGGGACTATGATTCCCTGAAAATCACCTGCCTTGGCTTCTTCTGCAGATAAATCAGCTTCAGCCGGATATCCGTGTTTACTTTGATAAACTTTGGCTTCCGGTCCAATGAGCTTCACATCGGCCCCTTCTTCCATTAACCGATAATAGGGATACCACAATTCTAAATCTTCGTATGAATCTTCAACTAAAATTGCAATTTTCTTTCCTTTTAATTTCATTTAAATATTCTCCTATCTCTTTATTTGAAAGTTTTTCTTTAAATATCTCCGTCATTCATAGGAATGCGAAGAATTTCGAATCTATTAACCGATATTATCCTGAAACTTACCCTATCATAGCTCACTGGGTCATGCCCTTACATTCCTTCGTTCTGTTTTAGGGATAAAAGCGGAGATAGCTTTTAAGCTTAATTACTGGGTCATGCCCTAATGGAGAAATACTCCTTATCTCCGCCTTATCGGTCTTTGGTTTCTTAATTCTTTAGGCAGCTTGTCTTATCTGGTTCTTTCTAAACTCACCAAGTACTAATTCTGCCTGGTATTCTGTCTGCTTTTTTATCAGGTTATATATTACCGTTACTATCTTCTTTGAGATAACAACTAGTGCTTGTTTCTTCTTAAGAAGATTATTAGGCCTTGTTTTTAAGTATTGATACAGCTCTTTCATCTCAGTGTTAACGGCAACCATGGTTCTGGCCATCTGATACAAGATACTCCTCAGATTCTTCCGTCCCCGCTTGGATATTTTCGTTTTGCTTTTATTCTTACCCGAGCTGTCCTCTATAAGGTTGTATCCCGCCATTTTGCATATCTGACGTGGATGATCGAATCTCATCGGGTCACCAATCTCACCTAAAAAACTAGCTGCTGTCACCACTCCTATTCCGGGGATACTAAGAATTAGTTTAATATACCCTGTATCAGCCAATGCTTTTTCCATTGCCTTTTCTAACTGCTCAAGCTGTTTTGTTAATAATTCCAATTCCTCAATCATTAACCCTAATTTCAGCTTTGCTGATACTAACCCGTAACCTACCCCTATTGAACTTTTGGCTGTTTCCACAAGTTGCTGGGCTTTTTTTCTGCCCACTGTCTTTTTAACTGCCTTTTTTATTTCAAATAACACCCCATCTATACCTAATTCAAGTATCAGTGAGGGGAAGGGACAGGATTTCAATATTTGCATCGCTGCCTTGCCTTTTAAAGGTTTTTTAAACACAGTCACTATTTCCGGAAAATATTCATCCATCACTGCCGTTATAGTATTTTTTAAAGCGTTAGAACGCTTCATCAGGCTTATTCTTGAATTTGAAAGCACTCTTAGTTCTGCAAATATATCCTGTGGCATATATACTTCATAATACCTGCCATCTCGAACAAGCCTTGCTATGATTAAGGCATCTTTCTTGTCACTTTTAGTCTGACTATTATCATCCAGCTCCTTTGCCCGCTTTGTGTGGTAGGGGTTAACCATAACGACATTTACTTTATTTTTTAGCAAATAGTTTGCCAGGGGTTTCCAGTAATGCCCTGTGGGTTCCATACCTACGATAATATTACCAAGTCTTCTGTTCTTGCAAATTGCTTCTATGCTTGCTAAAATACTATCAAAGCCGTTTTTATGGTTCTTGAATTTAAGGACTTTCCTTAATTCCAAACCACGATAATCCACGAACCGTGCCCACTGTGTTTCCTTTGCGATATCTACTCCAACTACCAGTGTGCCTGGTGTTATTGCTTCTAACTTTTGAACATTACGATTTTTCATTTACTTATGACCTCCTGATTATTATGATTTTTGTGCGTTTTTGAGGCACACATTAATCATAGCAGGAGGTTTTTTAATTTTCAAAGTCCATTTTCACGCATTACAGGAATGCTTTTTAAATTATTTCTGATACC
>Ga0307429_1001559_pt1 | contig 10651 bp, 10 predicted proteins | sample SalMarWE160230MG_FD_202151 | JGI IMG/M metagenome (GOLD analysis project Ga0307429, IMG submission 202151) | Salt marsh sediment microbial communities from the Plum Island Ecosystem LTER, Massachusetts, United States - WE1603-230 | ecosystem: Environmental > Aquatic > Marine > Intertidal zone >...
TAGTAGTAGTAGTAGTAGTAGAGCCTTTGCCTCTATTTTTTATGAAGGCAAATACTATAACTATCTGTTATGATCTAATACTTTAGTGCGCCAGAAAGACACAAAGATCTATGAAAAGGATCTAGATTTATTCAGTAAGTATCTGTCACTATGGGTAGCAGTTTGTATTATATCTGGTACATTAATCGGTTATTTCTTTCCTTCATTATCTACCTCCTTAGCAAGCCTTGAATTTGCAAATGTCTCTCTTCCAATTGCTGTGGTATTGTTGGCAATGATGTATCCTATGATGCTCAAACTAAGATACTCGGAGCTTATCCAAATAAGAAAGAATGTGAAGCCTATCACTTATACTTTGATCATTAATTGGGCAATCAAACCTTTCACCATGGCCATTGTCGCCTGGTTTTTCATGACTATCGTTTTCTCGAGTTTGATTCCAAAAGAACTTCAGAATGAGTATATTATGGGAATGATAATACTTGGACTTGCTCCTTGCACAGCAATGACCCTTGTATGGACTTTCCTTGCAAGAGCTAACCTTAGCTGCGCACTAATTCAAGTATCAATCAATGATCTTCTAATTTTGATCCTTTTCGTCCCGACCGGAATGTTTTTGTTAGGACTAGCCACTGGATTCCCAGTTCCAATTGATACACTATTCTTTTCTGTTCTCCTATATGTAGCACTACCCCTTGGTCTTGCGGCCTTAACCCGCATAATTGCAGCAAGAAAAAGAGGAGAAGAATGGCTTGAAAAGAAAGTGATCCCTAAGACTGAAAAAATTACTCCGGTCGGACTCTTGGTTACTCTCGTTCTTATTTTTGTTTTTCAAGGAGATAAGATCATTAACTTCCCATATCACATAGCATTAATTGCAATTCCATTATTAGTTCAAACCTATTTGATCTTTGCTCTTGGTTATTTTGGAACAAAGAGGTTGAAAATTCCCTATGCTGAAGCCGCACCCACAGCGTTTATAGGCGCTAGTAACTTTTTCGAACTCGCAGTAGCTGTATCTATAATTCTATTCGGAGTAAGCTCTGGAGTTACATTAGCAGTCGTAGTAGGCGTTTTGGTAGAAGTTCCAGTTATGTTGTCACTAGTTGAAATTATGAAAAGGAATAGATCAAAATTCAACTATGGAGTTGTTAAATGATAATTAATAGTGATGTAGTGATGACTATGAACCAACTGACGATAAAGCATTCATGAATGAAGGGCTAAATAGAAAAGACTCATTCGAAGTAGTGGGTAGGCTATCGCTTAATGCCTATCAATTTGAAGCTGTTGGATGCTGTCCCATTAATAGTATGTTGATCTAAGACAGTGCACAAAGTAGATTGATTTAACGGGTCATCAACTCGCAGAATCCCATTCGGGGTGAAAGACCTTTCATTTTATAACTAACACAGGACAAAGTGAATAAGTAAGTACTGCCAGTGCTACACTTCCAAGTAACACCTTTTTTATTCCAGAATACCCTCTCGTACCTATCACAATTAATCCGATGTGATTCTCTTCTGCATACTTTAATATCGCACCAGCTGTCGAGGATTGCGTATATGGAATCAATAGTATTTTCGTTTGTAATTTTACAGCATTTTCCTTGATTCGATCTAGCCATGCTTGTGCTCGATGTTTATCGCTCTCATGGACTTCTTCCATAGTTTCTGAAGACGCCCAACCATAGAGAGTAGAAGAGTGAAACCATGGTTGTGTATTAATTATGGTTAAAGCAAAGAGCTCAGCATTGTATCTTTTTGCCAGTTCCACCGCTTGCTTTGTAGCTTCCATTGATGAATGAGAACCATCAATTGCAACTAATATTTTTGATATCTTTGAAGGCTTCATTTCATTTCTTTGTTGTCTTCAGCCCATCTTTATCAATGGGAAGATGCTTTTATGTGTTCGGTGGGCCCAAGGGTTCCAGCAATGTTATCACTTCTAAAAGTGGGTTTTACATTATTATAAACACTCTTAGCTATAAACCTTCCCACAAAACAGAGTAGATGATACTATAACTCCATACTAATCTATATCTTCCATAGCTATGGGAAGAGGGGATCCATCCCGATGGAGATGGAATAGGGGATCAGGTAGGTGAGACAGATAGCTGTCCTAACACGTACAATCCAGATCAGGCAGACAAAGATAGGGATCACATTGGTGATGTATGTGATCCTTCCCCAGGATAAGATCTAACCTATCTTATCATTAAGAGATTGAATGATGTTTCGAACTGTGATCTCGCCAATGATCCACACATAGCCAAGCACTCTTGTCAGCCTCTTGACAGTTTACACAATGAATGTTAGCAAAGGATTTGCATATATCGCATTCATTCTTTATTCTATTAGCAGAACCTACTTCATGAAGTACACGTAGGTCTTCTATGTTGATTCTATCTCTTATACTAGTAAAGTATTCAATCATTTGATCCTTATACTGCAGATATTCCGGGTCGAGCCCTTCATCCAACACTAGAGCAAGCTGCCTTTCATCCGTTAATGCGTTGTACATTTCTTTAGCATTTGTGATCCTGACCTTGACCAACCTCTTAACCTTGCTCAGCCCTTCCTCCAGCTCATACTCTGTTGAAGAATAGTAGGGATCACCATAAGGATAATAGCGCAGCTCATTCACTTTGCCATTAACAAAATCAGCTTCATAAACGAGTTCGTTATTTTCAGAGATTGAAATCATGCGGCTAAAAGCCAGCTCTGTCGGGATCACTACATTCTCCTGCAGGTAGAATAGACTGTCAACATCGAAGTTTGCGTTTTCACCTATCTTGACCTTGTCCTTCTCATATGGACATTCAAACCTGTTGGGGACTGTACAAGGATACGGAACTAACCTTGCTCTCATCTTCTTGTTTGGTTCTGTTGCCGCTTTCGTTGATGTGTTTGCGTCTGCCTCTTCTGTCATTTGTGTTGTGACGTCTTCAGTCTTACCATCTTCCCTTTTCCTTTCTTCCACATCTGCAATCACCAACCCCTTGGCTACAATTCTGTTGGACCCAAGAAGTATAGGCTCCTTGTCATATTCGGGATTCAGCAGACATCCGGAACACATGCTCTTTCCGTAACTGGCATTTCTTTTGTGCTCCACCAGCTCAAGGTACTCATTTAACCATCTCTCGGCCTCTTCCCTCATGTTATCCTGAACGTCCAACGGAAACAGGTATTGAGAGTAGTCGTCGGGGAAGTATTGCATTGCCTCGCTTGTTCTCTGATGTTCGACTCCATGACCGAAGGCATAGTTGGTGTTTGCTATCTTCTTCCATTCGCTTAACGGTATCACCTTTTTCCCTTTCCAGTAGCTGTTGTTGTTGCTGCTACTGCCGCCATTGCCATTGTTACCTTCTGAATGATTTGACAGGCTGTCCAGTCTTATAGATAGATCAGCAAGTGATTTGTTTTTGTTCATGATTCCCCGATTCAACTTTGCTCAATCTATCCTCCATTGATTTGATCGCTAACACAGACGGTCCTTCCGACAGTAGCTTAAACTTTGTTTCGTTCGATTGTATGATGATCTTCAATGCGAGAAGCTTCTCCCTGACAGGAACTGTCCCGTCATTATATATCTTCCATGATTCTTTCTTTGCCTCTTCGATACCATCTATGGACTGCTTGTAGTAGTAGGCGAGATCAGACTTTGCCAGATCGTACACAAACTGTTGGGACCCCGACTTTAGCGCTTGAATGTCTCTTGATACGGTACAATTCTGTATTACTTTTCCTTCGTGAAATCCCGTATTTTTAGGTTGTTGGGCGTTCTCCTTTTTCAATTGGTCTATCGTATTGTATAATGCGTCGTTGTTAGGTAGAAATGTCTAATGCCATTTGATTTATTTTTGGCATCAGACTCAGTCCCAAGTAAATCGCCGAGTGTATCAAATGCATCTACTAACTTTTGAAACTTTGTTTCGCCCTGCCTTTCATCGCTATTCTTATCCTCAACTACAGCTTTCAGCAAGATAGCTTGTATATGCAGCTTAGTTTGCTTACCTCTAGTGGGATGTACTACCGATTGTAGTATCTAGTCTATTATGGTGCACTTTACAGAATAACACAACTTTATCGCCGTTAAGGATTCCTACCCACTCACCGCAGCATAACTTCTCGTCAGCCGACGGACACTCCTCAAGGAAAATGATATCTCTCGTTAGGAAGAATCTTCGTTCTAAAAGTACGCTATGCAGCTATCACTAGAACTAGATTTTTCTAGCGAGCGGTTTCTATACATTGCAGTTTGTAAATCCAAACTTCAATAAACCCCTAAGCTTGTCTTATATATCATTTATCTCCCGCAGAGGGGCACAAAGTCTAGTATAAGTTGCAGCGATGCCCATTGCATTTGGCCTATCACATGGTCTCTTACGTCCTTGCAGAGGGGTGTGAAGTCTATCACAAGTTGCAGCTACACCCATGGTTTCCAAGTTCTCTATTGTAGAATTAAAGTCGTGGTCAGTCCTCGCAGAGGGGCACAAAGGCAATGTGTGACAGCGATGCCCATGCGTTACTATTAAGCTAACCATTTTGCAAAATACTTTCACTTCTGTGAATCATATTCTTTTTCCATGTCGAATATGACGGACTATATATTTCATTTATATCATTGATTGGCTAGAAAGGTAAGTCACATCATGTATTAGGTCTAAAAATACCTGTCTTTATTAGCTCTTTCGCCAAGGCAGTCTTAGTTTCGCTATTAACTAATGCGTTCTTTATGATTGCTTCCAAGCTGCTTAAACGGTTGGATAAAGCATTAACGGTGCTCGCCTCTTCCTTCATCTGCGTGACTTGTTGACGTAGTCTATTTTCTTCGTTAATTGTGAGATGATTTGCAGCCTTCAGGTACTCCTGTAATCGGTCCTCTTCAGTCGTACGGTCATAGTTTACGCCTAACCCTCTAGAATGCCTATGTCCTACAAGATATTCACGGGAATCATAATCCATCTGAGCTTTTATCATCTGTGTTATAGCAAACTTTCTGAAACCATGATTCTGTTTAACATTTTTTGACCTCAAACCTGAACGCTTTAGAAGCTGCTTTATGATACGCAGAGTCCCATCATTTGACATAGGCTTTGTCCGTTTAGATTGAAAGGAATCCCTAACATCAAACTGTTCTCTAATTAAGGGCGATGTAGGTTCCAGAGTTTCGCCGAACCTGCTACGATAATCTAAGTATGAGTCTAAAGCTTGAGCACATTCGGGAGTACAGAAAGTGTAGTATCTATCTTTTCTGCTGTTTGCATAAACCGTTATTCTATACAGGTTGTACGCTTCTATCTTGCTCAAGTCTGCTAACTGTAAAGCTGTTATCGCTCCGATTCGCATTCCAGTTGAAGCCATGAGTAAAACCATAGCTCTTTCTCTTTGGTCACAGAAACCAAGTATCTCATGAATCTCTTCATGAGTATAACCTCTGTCTTCTCTGGCTCCCTCATCTGCTGGAAGGAATCGCATAACCTTTCGTTTATTCAGTAAAACATCATTCATTTCAAAGAAATGGAATATTGCAAAGCAGTAGGTATGAATTGAGCCATGAGATAAATTACGATTCTCTATGAGGCTCTTTATGTAGTCAATAATCATTGATTCCGTATGCCTAGGGTTTTCTTTGACTTGGGTCAGTAGCTCCAGTTCATCCATATGGAAATGGTCTAGGAACCGTCTAAAGCTCTTATTGTAATTCTGCTTTGTGACCTTTGAAGTAACTCCGTCTGTCACCGAATAAATAACCGTGTTTTGCAGATGTTAGGACCAGTTATTATATGTCATATGCACTATAAATGGGTGTATATGATACCGGTTACTATAATAATTGGTTTGGCGCCAACGGGATTGTGGGCTCGTGGCGCAGACTGAACTTATGACGAAATGTTCGGGCGCAAAATGGATAGCGCGGACGCCTCCTAAGCGTCAGGGCGAGGGTTCAAATCCCTCCGAGCCCGTTTATCATGTGGGTTCATATACTTCTTTCACGCTCTATTGGATGACTCACTGAGGATGCCTTCTAGTCTTGCGAGAGTAATAGAGGATTAAATCCATACCCAATGAAAGTAACAGAAGACTGGTCTGCGAGTTCGCAGACTTCATGAAAAATGCAGACCTATCAGAGAAATACCGGAAAGATAACCTGTTTGTCGTCTTGTTATATGCAAGGTACTTAGGCAACAAGGAACTCTCCCCGACGATCAAGAGATTTGTGGTAACGGTATTGACGATGACGGAGATCATCTGATAGATGAGACATGTCCCGATCGGGAGCCTGAGATCTGTGGTGATGATATTGACAATGATGGAGATGGTTTGATAGATGAAACATGTCCTACGCATGCTTCCCGCGATAACCTGTGGTAGAATAAAGAATGAGTGTCATATATGCTAATCCTTTGCTAATATCTATCGTGTAAACTGCCAACAAACTTATGTGTAGATCATTGGAGATGTCATAGATCGAAGCATACCTCATCTCCTTAACTGTCACCAGTCAGTACAGCCCCCACAGTTTAGAGCGGTCGGCTTATCATTATGGTCTTGACTTATTGAGACTAGTATCGGACGGCACTTCACTGACGCCGGAGTCAAGGGGTTCGATGAGTATACTGACAAACAGATCGAAGAGTTAATCGTCCTTGACAGGATCCTGCGCAGAGCGTATCTCTGACGCGATAGCCTGAGGAGGTAGTTGACGGCTTAAGCGAGACCTTGGTGTGAAGCGCTGCGCGAACACCTTCCACACAAAAGATGGGCTTTTATATTCTGGCACTAATCGCCACACTGGCTCTTACCTCCATAATCACCTGCCTATCTCCGTGCCTGTTACAGAAGTTTCTGGTGTCTGTCATTTCCAAACAACGATTGCATTCCGGACAGATTTTAGCATATTTATAGAATGTTCCTAGCCAGTCGAAAAAGAACCCACAGCGCTCGCACATATATGGGATTTCTTCGTTCTCCTCACTAACACGCACCTCTTGGAAGCAGATCGGACTATAGATGCCGTTACGCATAGAAGCGACTGGAGCACTACAATAGTATAACCCCCTCCTTAAGGTTACACCTTGAATAATTCCTAACCCTGCTACCATAAGGGCCATCGGAAATGACTGCGGTGCAATCCCCAAACTAATATCTATTAGACTTAATGGTCTATACCTATTTCTTATCATTTGAGAAGGTTCAGCGATTAGTAATTGCTAATATGTCGAACCCGCATACCCAAGGGTTCCGAATCCCACCCCCTTGAAGATTACATTGAGGACTTTATTCGAAATAAGATTCAAACTATTAGGAAGAGAGTTGATGGAATAATTCCACCTTATGATTATTCAGTACGAGGCACACTTAGTTCGGAGGAATATAAAGAAATTGAATTAGTAGTATTATGTAACATAAAACTTCTTGCCCATCAGCATCGTAGGAACCAGCAATACAAATATGCTAATGCCAGCGTACCAACTGTTCAAGGACCCTCCAATGTAGATTGCGTCATGAATAATGACTCCTGTAATTAACAAACCTATTATTTTTTGCAATATAGAATTCGTCATAGCCGACTTTGCAGAAGATATAACTCTAAGAATAGATAATATGAAGCTACCAAAAATAAAGAGGTAAATCCAAGTATAATCATTAAAGAGGCCAGTAACTGCAGCATAGGCACCGATAATTAGAGGTGAGACAAAAAGTATGGCATTTAACCGCCCTATCCTGAATAACTGGATCTTGATGGTCTCATATTTGCTGAGAACTGAAATCCCTGAAATATAAATAAACTCAGAAAAACATACTAGAAATATTCTGTAGTCATTCTCTTCCTCAGTAAAACTCAGATTTGTACTGGCACCTAGGACAACGTTTAGTACACGGGTACTACCCATGACTACTGGACCAAAAAAGGAATTCTTTAGCACAAAATCGTAAAGGAAAATTAGGACGATCAGTAATACTACGACAATGAAAGTCGTAGCAGATATGAAATAGCCGAGAACGGTCGATATTACAATGAGTAACAACCCCAGAATAACAGCATTTCTAAGCGTAATCTTACCAGATGGAATTGGTCGGTTATGTCGTTCTTTATGATCTATTTTTCTATCAGCTACATCATTAAAGATAACCCCAGCAGCGTACAGGCTCGCTGATACCAGTATAAGTAGAACTACCGTATCTATGTCAATAGAGTTATGTGTGTGAACTGAAAAGTATCCGGCAAAAATATTAGATGGCAGCGTGAATAGATTTGGGGATCTCACTAATGTCAAATAGCTCTTGACTAGTTGGGTGTTCATTTTTGGTTCACTGGAATAGTATGATGATACATTGGGATATTCATTGCTTTTCCGATCCTCTCACTGCTATTACACACGAAGAATTGGAGGGCAGACGTGAAGGTTAAGCATAAATGTCATTAGAGCGTTAATATTGAAATCAGTGGGTAGCCCTATACTGCCGGATGATGACGGCATAGTTCTGAAGATGGAGGAGATGCAAGTGGAAGAATTATACCATTGTATTTTTGATAGGATAGTCTATTTGTTCTATAAAGATTCACAGGATTTTCTTCATTGTTATGAGATCGGCGACAAACAAGTTGTGAGCGAAATCGAAGCAAACCCTGATGATTTTAAGGAAATAATAAAGAAATATAGCATCGATATTAGGTCGCAATAACATTATATATAGTAATATAAGGGATAGAGTTAAAAGATGTCGGCACAGGGTAGTAATGGAAGCAAGCCAAGAAACGCGGTCTTCATCGGCAAAAAACCTCTCATGACGTATGTAACCGCAACTTTGGTGCAATTGGCAAACGAACCCATTGTTGTTATCAAAGCAAGAGGAAAAAGCATCACTAGGGCTGTTGACGTGGCACAAATAATTGTGAAGAGAATGGATACATTGGGATACAAAATTGGACCAGTTAAAGTGGGAACTGAGATAGTTTCATCCGAAGACGGAAAGCCACGCAATGTATCCACCATAGAAGTTTCAATATCTAGGTCAAAATAGTCGCCATCACAATTTAAGTTCAAACTATTTGAATTCACCATTTTGAACATTCTTTAGCCCTCTCCAATATTCGTAGATGGCTTGAAAAAGAGCCATTCGCATGCAGTGACATCGGTAAGGTAAGGCGGCCTTGTTGCATTAGTTTGGCACGTATGCAAAATATTTATCGATGGAAGCGAAGCAGGACTAATACACGAATTAAAGCAGGAAATACAGAGTACCAGAATTATCATTTGTTACCCAAAGAAGTAATACGTGGTTATGAGACTGTGAGTATAACAAAATCGTACCGATTCACTTTCGCACCCGACATAAAACAATGCTAGTCCAGATAGTAGTCCAGACAGTAGCGAAGCGCCTAATCCGAATAGATACATCCTTTGACAAACTAATTATCGCACTCAGAACCGCAAAAGCAAAAGGAGACTGCAATAGCACCTGAAACTCCCGAAGGTTTGATAGCTCTAGATCGGGTATTCTCTCCAGACTGTCGCGGAGATATATATCCGGCACAGGAGCTTTCCTGTACTATAACATATCAGTTTATTTCTGATACCATAAATGTTGGTACTAGGCCAGGGATTAGGATCGCATGTAAAGCATTGCGTTTTGCATTGGATTAGACGTTATAGAGATTTATTGTTGGCACTAATGATTGTTATGACTGTGAGGATAGCGCAGGTTATTCAGCATACTATTGATCCACCTAATGTGTATGCATCTGGAAGGTCTGGAGGTGCGAACTGGCTGCAGCTTGATGCTGATAATACTCTAATTATTGAAGGGGAACGACCAGCAGGTTGTATTCGCAATGGTATATTACTTGCTGGAGGTGGCCACTTGTTGTTGTTGCGCTCCAAATCCTTGAAGAACCCGCTGGTTGAGGAGGCATTTTTGGAATGGGGGGATAATTTACGAGGTATTATAGACCGTCTGACCTGATGAGGACAGTGAATGTTGTATGGACTAGGAAAGTGTTTCTTGTAAGAACCTGATGTCGAGTCAAGTTTGACTCGAGGTTGAATCCTGTTTTTCGATGTATCTGACAGGATTAAGGACACAATCCTATAAGTTGGAAGGTTGTATGAAGATACAAAACGTAAAACGAATATTAATAGTCCCCATATCAGATTTTTATAGGTCGTGTGGAAGACGTGCACAAACATCTAATTGTCTTTAATGTGGTGGGTTTAGAATCGTCTAATATCTTTGCAGAGAACCTGCCTAACATTCAACATATTGCAGAACTAGGGGCATACTGCCCGGTCACACCTGTTTTCCCTGCAGTCACATCTACTGTGCAGGCAAGTTTGTTAACGGGTAAATATCCTAATGAACATGGAATAATATCGAATGGAACATATGATAGATCTAAGTACTCCGTTTCATTTTGGGATCAAGACAGCTCACTTGTTAATGCTCAAAGGATTTGGGATTTCCTAAACGGCGGCGCATCTGGAGACTTAAAGAGTGCGGTCCTATTCTGGCAGAACACGCTTCATGCAAAATCGGATATAGTCGTAACTCCTAAACCTATTCATCTTGAACAAAGCATGATTATGTGGTGCTATTCTAGGCCTCCGGGTTTTTATGAAGATGTTCTAAAACCTAAATTAGGT
>Ga0307429_1001560_pt1 | contig 10645 bp, 8 predicted proteins | sample SalMarWE160230MG_FD_202151 | JGI IMG/M metagenome (GOLD analysis project Ga0307429, IMG submission 202151) | Salt marsh sediment microbial communities from the Plum Island Ecosystem LTER, Massachusetts, United States - WE1603-230 | ecosystem: Environmental > Aquatic > Marine > Intertidal zone >...
GTGGCATCGGATAGCCTAGAAAGAATCGGCGAAGGCACACACGAAAGATCATTGATTGAAGTCCCTAGGTTCAGGAAAAAATTTGTTGAAAAGCAAAAGAAATTGGGCCTGAAATAATGGTATTTTGATCGAATAAAAGTCTGAATTGTTCAATAATCGAGGATTGTTGTCAAGAAGCAACAACTTAAGCAAGGGAATGCGTCGCATTTCGCCTATTTAGAATGCCATTTGGAATGCCTACCGAAACATGCTTGCTAAATCGTGATGCACTATTTTTGATATGGTACACTTGTAGAGAGAAGTAAAACTAAATAAGTGGCTTCGCAATGCAGTATTGTTCTACTAGGTGAATAGAGTATATGTCAATTCAAACAACAGCTGGTGGAATGCCAGTGATAATTTTAAAGGAAGGAACAAGAGAAAGTAAAGGCAAAGAAGCTCAGAAAAATAATATCACAGCAGCAAAGCTGGTCGCAGAAGTTGTCAAAACCAGCCTCGGCCCAAGAGGCATGGACAAGATGCTTGTAGATTCTCTGGGAGATGTTACTATCACTAACGATGGGGCTACAATTCTTAAAGAAATCGATGTACAGCATCCCGCTGGAAAAATGATGGTAGAGGTTTCGAAGTCAGTGGATAATGAAGTGGGAGACGGCACTACTTCGTCAGTCGTTCTTGCAGGATCGTTGATTGAGAAGGCTGAGGGCCTAATCAATCAGGATGTCCATCCATCGGTGATCGTTGATGGTTATAACGCAGCTTCAGAGCATGCATTAAAACTGCTACAGAAAATTGCTGTAAAAGTCGACACCTCAGACAAAGAACTGCTCATCAAGATTGCAAGAACTAGCATGGATTCCAAATTGGTCTCTGAAGATAGTCCAACCCTAAGTGAAATAGTAGTAAGTGCAGCAAGACAGATAGCAGAAAAGGTTGAAGGGAAAGATGGTTTAAGAGTCGATCTAGACAATATTAAGGTCGAAAAGAAAGCTGGTGGAGCAATAAGGGATACCCAACTCGTAAAGGGAATCGTTCTTGATAAGGAAGTAGTTCAATCAGGGATGCCGAGAAAGGTTGAACAGGCAAAGATTGCTTTGATAAACTCTGCACTGGAGATCGAAAAAACTGAAATGAGTGCCGAAATTAGAATTAGTGATCCGCAACAAATGCAGATGTTTCTTGAGGAAGAAAACAGAATGCTGATGAGTATGGTGGACAAAATAAAAGAAGCAGGCGCAAATGTAGTTTTGTGTCAAAAAGGCATTGATGATATTGCACAGCATTATCTAGCCAAATCAAGCATACTTGCCGTCAGACGAATAAAGGAAAGTGATATGTTCAAGCTTACTAAAGCCACAGGTGCACGAATCATAAGCAACCTTGAGGATCTTTCAAGTAAAGACCTAGGCGCCGCTAATCTAGTCGAAGAGCGCAAAGTCGAGACTGACAAATGGGTCTTCATAGAAGGATGCAAAAATCCAAAGGCAGTCACTATCCTTGTTCGAGGAGGCTCTCAAAGAGTCGTAGATGAAGCGGATAGGTCAATACATGATGCGTTGATGGTTACTAAAGATGTCCTAGAAAAGCCAGCAATAGTTGCAGGCGGGGGAGCACCAGAAGCATATATTGCCAATGAAATTAGGCAGTGGTCGAGCGGTCTAGAAGGCAGAGCTCAACTTGCTGTTCTAAAGTTTGCCGATGCAATCGACACAATCCCTCTTACGCTAGCAGAAAATGCCGGCATGGATCCGATTGATACAATGACAGAATTGCGTTCCAAGCAGAGTAAGGGTTCTAAGTGGACAGGAATCAACGTTAGGAGCACAGTCGTGACAGATATGTACAAACAAAACATATTGGAACCTCTTGCTGTTAAAGAGCAGGTAATCAAATCCGCCACTGAAGCTGCAACCATGCTCTTACGTATTGATGATGTTATAGCTTCTAGCAAATCCAAAGCGCCCGCTGGACCTCCTGGTGGTATGGGCGGTATGGGCGGTATGGGCGGTATGGGCGGTATGGGCGGTATGGGCGGTATGGATATGGAATAGTTATCTGCAATATTACCGCAAGTCAGATTCCTTCGAAGTGGAATCATATCTTCTTTCTTTTTATGGACAAAGCAATTCTTTACCTTCAAAAATTTTAACTGCCCCATCCACTAGCAGATTGTATTAGGGTCGATGGCTATCTGCGATCAAAAATATAGGGGATCTAATTCGCTGTACTGGCAAACACCCTAACGTTCAGAATAATCTAAATCGGATACATTAGGGCCGTACGATTAATTAATTCTATTCTAGTCCGATCGCTCACTATGCCTCAAAATTGTACTTGTGATCAATAGGTACGTGCTGCTCATTCCAATGATGAACAAACATCAACATATTTTTCTCCAATCTGGATTCGGAATGCACTAGAAATGAATACATGAATTTTATGCTAAATCTGTTGCACTCTGGGCATGTTTTTAGATAAGATGAAGAGAAGCCGTGTGCTTCCCCTACTACGCATCGCGACGCACTTCTAATTTCAGAGTAATATCTAAGCCATCTGAGCGAAAACAGTATCGGGAGCGGTTGGCTTAAGCGCTTTGCCCATTTAGGGGATAAAGTATCCAAACTGAGTTCATGCCTCTTCTTAGAAACAAGAACATGTTTCTGAGACATCTACTTAGATAGCCTGAAGTGCTATTAGAAGATTATGCCCTGTCAGAGTAAGATGTTCGTCTTAATGTGCATCTAGGCTAAAGACTGACGCTAAAGAACTATATATTCACACTCTCATACCAATTGCTTGAGGTCCAACTTCATCGATTCAAACAATTCTTTTCGATCAAATAATATGCGATCGAAAATATGCACAAAGTTAATAACAAATAGTCTACAAATTGTAAAAGGTAACCATTGAGGACATTCTCAACAAGAAGCTTAAGAAAGGAAAGAGTATTGGGAGAAGAAGAGCTCTACATTGGTACGGCAGAATCTGAACATGTTGAAATGTACCTTAAAGCTGTATGGTATATTCGCGAAAGGGGCGAAGAGGTCAAGGTTAGCTCAATCGCAAAGTTGCTGAATGTAAAACAACCATCGGTAGTTCAAATGCTTCGTAAACTTGATGAAGCCAATTTAGTAGAATACAGCAAAGGCAACATGGTAAGGATGACTGCTGAAGGCGAACGCATAGGAAAGCAGATGATTCGAAATACACGACTACTGGAAGTGTTGATGAGAGATTCATTGAGGATAGAAATAGACGAAGAAATGGTCTGTGGAATTGAGCATCATATGAAACAGATTTTTACAGATGCCTTGTGCACACTTCTAAAGCATCCAAGGAAGTGTCCACATGGCCATCGGATACCTTTAGGAAGGTGTTGCAGGTGATGGTAAATTGATACCGACCAGATTGCTATTATCTTATCTTTACTTAAGATAAGAGACTATATCTCGTTCCCTGACTTGACGCTATTATCATTATTTTTGTTCCCAACAAGATATACGAAAATATCATCGAGGGTTATGGGAGAAACGGTAAATTGAATATTCATCTTAAAGGCCTTTTCATAAATCTTTTCCGCATCAGTTTCATAGGTAAAGATTCTAACAAAATTAGCTCCTGAATCTACGACAGAGCCTAACGACTTTAGACTCTTATCTAGTTTGATTTTGGGTACATCAATTCTAAGTTCATAGGGAACGATCTTGCGAAGCTCGTTCATCATACCCTTTGCTAAAATATTTCCTTTATCAATTATTACAATATAGTCTGCAAGCTGTTCTGCCTCATCCATATAGTGAGTCGTCAACAGAATTGTTCTGTCCTGATCTTTCCAATCCTTGATTGCCGACCATACCTGTCGACGGGAGACCGGATCTAGACCTATAGTTGGCTCATCTAGGAATAGTAATTGGGAGTCAGGTGCCAAAGCCATTGCAACAAGGACCTTTTGCTTCATGCCACCTGATAGATTCATAGCAGGAACATTCCTGGCATCATAAAGATCTAATTTCTTGAGAATTTGCACAGCTTTTTCTTTGGCAATTTCGTTGCTCTCTCCTCTGATTCTTAACCAATTATACACATGATCCCAAGGCGTTAACGCTCTCAGTGGTCTGCCTTCCTGAGGAATTGCAGAAATTTGGTTTCGTATCCTGTCGGGATACTTTACGACGTCATGACCCAGAACAAATATTCTACCTGATGTGGGCATGAGTTGGGTAGCACATATTCTTACAAATGTAGTCTTTCCAGCTCCATTTCTGCCCAGCATTGTAAATATCTGTTTTGAATCGATACTCAGTGAGATATCATTCAAGGCGGGGTGTTTAGAACCCTTATATGATTTTGTTAATCCCAAAGCTTCAATCACTTTCATGAACCATACCAAACCCAACTTTAACCTTGACTAAGGCTATACTCAATTCTGCATTGCGCAGTGGATTACGAATAGCATCCAAGTATTCGATCTGCTAACAACTGGATATGTCTATCCATTGCTTTTTGACATTTCGCTGATTACATGTTTTACCATTAATGTCAATATTATTGTTCTCATTATCATCTTTCTCGTTGAATGGCGCTGTCCAGTTAATATTTAGTTCATGCTTGGACAAATAGCCAGCTTCAAATATTTTCATTCTAATATTCCTTATCTTCAATGTCTATATAAGCCGTGATCTGAAGAGGTTCCCCTCAAATAAACTCGTTAGAAAATTCAGGGTTGTTACCCTTTTTAGCTTCAGTAGAATAAATCGTACCACTTTCATCAATACTGGTAGTAGCAACCATGCTACAAATTGGATAGGTAGAGATCCAAACCAAAGAATATCCAGTACAACTCCCTCCTCTCGGTCAGGTGCCATCTGTGTGAGTAGATACTACTATTATAAGAGTAGAGACATCTTGATTAGATGCTTAGTAAATGCTTTGCAATTTTCAATAGCCAGTCATTCTTAACTCTCTATCCAATTCTTTTAGCAGCGCCTTTTGAGCGTCATTTATTTTGGTTGGCACCTTTACATTTATTCTTACAAGCTCGTCTCCTCTTCCGTAACCGCCATATCTTGGGAGACCTTTGCCCTTTAGCTTTATGATTGAATTCGGTTGCGTTCCAGGAGAGATTTTGACTTTTTCTTGTCCTTCAAGTGTCAGAACTCTTATTTCTGTCCCCAAAGCTAGGTCTGTAAAACTTATATTTTGATTGGTTAAGAGGTGACCGTCTTCGAGTCTTTGAAACTCTGGATGCGGTCTCACATGAGTTCTTATAAGAAGATCGCCGGGCATTCCATTCTCTGTAGGCTCTCCCTCACCATGCAATTGAAGCGTCATCCCATCCTCTACTCCGCGCGGAATTTCCAATCGTAGTTTTTTTGTTTTTCTGATATTACCTGATCCATTGCATGTCCCACACGGTCTTTCAATTATTTCACCCTCTCCGTGACACGTACGACATGGCTCCAATGATACGAACGTGGAAAACCGATTCTGACTGTACACCCTCCTGGTCTGTCCCTGACCATTACATACGGTGCATTTTCGCGGCTTTGTACCTGGTGCGGCACCGGTTCCGTTGCAACTTGTACATCTATCAATTTTAGGCAGTTCTATTTCGTCTTTCTTGCCTTTCAAAACATCTTCTAACGATAGATCTATGTCATACAGAATATCACGGCCTTTCTGTCTTCCACCTCCAAAGTTGAATCCGAAACCAAACGGATCTGACGAACCTCTTCCAAAGCCGCCCCTCGAGCCAAAAAATTGCTCGAAAATGTCTCTAAATCCTCCAAAACCCATATCTTTAAAGATCTCTTCAAAGTTGGCCTCGGAGCCTCTGAATACCTCTTCAGTTCCCACATGACCGTACGTATCATATCGCTTCCGTTTGTCATCATCAGATAGGACTGCGTATGCTTCTGAAATTTCCTTAAAACGCTCTTCCGCTCCTGCAGACTTATTTCTATCCGGATGGTATTGCAGTGCTAACTTTCTATATGCGCTCTTGATATCTCCCTTCTCTGCATTCTTAGGTACACCAAGTACTTCATAATAGTCTCGTTTGTTAGCCATTTGTTTGTCGCCTTCTCATATCTGCATGAGTAACCCTATTAGCAATAATTATGGAGGGGGTGGTGGTGGTGGCTGCTGAGTACCTGTAGGCGTACTACTTCCGCCTCCGGTATAAGTCTCCGAAGTTTGATTCGCACGAGATGCTTCTTCATCTACATTCTGACCAGGCTGGCCTCCGGCACCAGGCGCTGCCGCAGTTGCTGCTGCACTGGTAGCTCTATAGGCTTCAGTACTTATTTCACCCAATATGTTCTTTAATTCTTGGATTTTTGCTTTAGTGATTTCACTGTTATTTGATGCTAAGGCATCCTTCAATTCTTGCGAAGCTTTCTGAACTCTTTCTACCTGTTCTGGCTTTATCTTGTCTTTTAAATCCTGATTAACCAGTTTCTCAGCGGCATAGACAAGATTATCAGCCTCGTTCTTAAGTTCCGCCTCTTCCCGTTTCTTCTTGTCAGCCTCAGCAAACTGCTCAGCGTCCTTTTTCATTCTTTCGATGTCATCTTTGCCGAGTTTAGTATTTGCAGTGATAGTTATCTTAGCTTCTTTGGACGTTGCTAGATCTTTGGCTGAAACATTCAGAATTCCATTCGCGTCTATATCAAATGTGACTTCTATCTGAGGTACTCCTCTTGGGGCAGGTGGTATGCCAGACAGATTGAACATTCCAAGGGAAACACAGTCTGCAGCCATCGCTCGTTCTCCTTGTACTACGTGTACTGTTACAGCAGTTTGATAATCTGCTGCGGTAGTAAATATTTTACTCTTTTTGGTAGGGATTGTTGTATTGCGTTCTATTATGGCTTCCTTTAAGCCACCCAAAACTTCCACCCCAAGCGTCAAGGGTGTTACATCAACTAATAATATATCTGTGGACACGTCGCCTGAAATAACAGCTCCCTGGATGGCAGCACCCATTGCAACTGCTTCCATAGGGTCCACACCGCTTTCGGGTTCTTTTCCCATGACAGTTGCAACAAATTGACGAACCATAGGCATTCTAGTTGGACCACCAATTAGTATTATTTTGTCAATATCATTAGGACTCATCTTTGCATCTTGTATTGCTTGCATAGCTGGACCCCTACATCTTTCTATGATAGGTCTTAACAATTCTTCCATCTTTGCCCTAGTGATTTGTAATACTAGATTTTTTGGACCGCTAGCAGAATCATATGCTAGGAATGGCAAGTTAATTTCAGTATTAACCATGTTTGATAGCTCTATCTTCGCTTTTTCCGCGGCTTCTCTTACTCGCATCAAAGCTGCACGATCATTACGTACATCCAAACCAGATTGGTTCTTAAATTCCTGTAAAATGTAATCGACCAATTTATTGTCCATATCAGTCCCGCCCAACTGTGTATCTCCTGCAGTACTTTTCACTTGAAAAACTCCACCTCCCATTTCCATTATAGTAACATCCAGGGTTCCACCTCCTAAATCAAATACAACGATCTTTAGGTCTTTTTGAATCTTATCAAGCCCAAATGCCAGAGAAGCCGCCGTCGGTTCATTTATTATCCTGACTACTTGGAGTCCCGCAATCTCGCCTGCGTCCTTGGTCGCTTGCCTCTGATTATCATTAAAGTAGGCTGGAACGGTGATCACTGCTTTGTCTACACTCTCACCCAAAAACGCCTCGGCGTCCCTCTTTATTTTTTGCAAAATAAATGCGGAAATCTGTTGTGGGGAATACACCTTTCCAAGTACGCTGAAGCGAAAGTCAGTTCCCATTTTCCTTTTTGCTGCTAGTACGGTGCCTTCCGGATTGGAAATCATTTGTCTGCGTGCAGGTTCTCCCACTAACAATTGTCCATCCTTCGTAAAGGCGACAACAGATGGAAACGCCTTACCTGCAATAGAAGTTCCCTCAGCCGCAGGTATTATAGAAGGTTTACCACCAATCATAGCCGACGCAGCAGAATTACTAGTTCCAAGATCAATTCCTATAATTTTTCCCATTTCTTCTCAGTCTCCTTTTGTTCTGTTACTGTCAATAGCGCTATTTTTAACTATCCTTTTAGAGATTTCTACCAAACTTGGCCTTAATACTTTGTCAGACATCATGTATCCCTTTCTAATTTCCGCGATCACAGTATTTTCTGGAACTGTGTCATCGTATTTGAATGAAATAGCATCATGAATATTGGGATCAAAGGGAGTACCAGTAGTTTCAATTTCCTTAACACCTTCCGCATCAAACAAAGCCTCGACGTTCCTCAAAATACCTTCTAGACCTTGTATTACAACCTGGTCTGATTTGCCTTGATTCGCAGTCTCTATCGCCCTGGATAAATCGTCACGAATAGAAACAAACTTCAAAATAAGTTCTGCTTTTCCTTGGTTTATCTTGGATTCTATTTGTCGTTCCATTCGTTTTCTATAATTGTCAAAATCTGCCATCAAATATCTCAATTTATTCATGTTATTATCGGCTTCTTCTTTAGCCTTCTGGCGTTCTGCCTCGGCCTGCGAAAGTTCATTCTTTAGGTGAATAATATACACTTGGTCTTTATCTTCTTCTTCTTGTTGTTGTTGTTGTTGTTGTTGTTGTTGTTGTTGTTGCACAACTTTCTCCTCTTCATCGCCTTCACTATTGGACGCATTGTCCTTTTCGCAATTCTCTACGCTCAATTTTACCTTGAAGAATACCTACAGAAAAAGCTAGATAATTACATATCGATTAACACTAAAAATGTAGCTGTTTGACTAGTTAATTAATAATGTTGTGTAGGAGTTGGTGCTAAAAAAGTAGATTAGGCTATGCCTAGATTAGGAAATGTGGATCTGGTAATCCCTAGCTCGCCTTGAATCTTTCGTATCTTGGTGGCATATTCCGTCATTCTAGCATTGTCTGCCTGAACCTTTGCAATTCTGTACCCCTTCCAAGCCTTTCTTAAGGCACCCCAACTCTGTCCTGTAGAGAATCCATTCGTGGATTCTAGTGTTTCGGTGCCTAAGGTCGCACCAGGGTTGAGAGACATGATAGCTGTCATTGCGAGTTACAGAGCGATACAGTACTTAGAATCCGTTGTTAAATATCTACAAGCACTAGGCAAAAAATAATTATGCAGAAATGGCCTAATTCGACACACAGCGGACTTGTTTATATTTCAAGACAATATTTAGCTGCTTGATTGCGCAATTCGCAATTCGGAAAAGCAAAGTGTTGATAGGACGCGGATGATAGGGTATAGTGAAACTAGCCAAACCTAAACCATGATCGACAACGTAACCAAACGGGCATTTGACTGCCCACCAGGGGCAATATCCAATTACCGATTCAAGCATAATTCCCTTTAATGGACGATTTTGCTCCACACGCCTCGCATAATAAAAAACCCAATTTCTTACTCTTTTCAGTTCTAGTATCTGGGCTTCCACAGACAGGACAGATGACGTAATCCTTTACATATCGATCAATTAATGCTCCAAAGGATGAAGGTTCCTTTCTTCCTAAAAATATGACTCTCTCTCCTGCAATATATCCTGCTGAAGCAAGCTCTTTGTTCAAATATAACAATAACTTTTCGGGATCCCTGTTTAACGCTTTGGGAAAGTCCATGAAATTCCTAAAAATTGTACGCTGGCCAACCCAGATTGTCTTGGGAGTAGGAAGTTCTAGTCTCGATGCCTGTTTTTTTGTAGTGTTCCCTAATTTATCTCGCAGCCGGGACAATAACATCTCGTAATCTGACTTAGATTGAACGCTCATTGACGCAGATCCTTTCTAAAACGTACTTAATGTTCTTTGTGATCAAATTAATGGGCTAGTTCATAAATTCCACCCTAGAAAAATGCCTTTCAATTAAAATACTGTGTCTTTCATAAGCAACCACGATCTAGAAAATAGTAGTCAGCCCTATAAGTAGATGTAAAAGCCTATCCCCATGTTCCAAGAAGATATGAGGTGGTAGTGTGCATATTCTGCTAAATAAGATAGTTGCAAATGGAAATTTTAGACCAGCTTGATTTCAACGAAATACAAATGGTTTATGATTGCTGCGCGCAGGTCATAGAACGCAATTAACAGTACCGGTGTAAGCAAAGCTACACCGAAGTTAATTTATCTAATTTCTCCAGCAGAATTTCGAACTAAACAGGAATCCAAATTTACTTGTGTTGTGACTCAGGCAATCGTCGACAGCCAGTCAAAAAAGGGCGCCAGAGTACTAACATATGGTAGGTTTTCTACGTTCTTCGAATTAAAACCCAATAGCAACATCCTTAACTCCATTTTTTTCCCAAGATGCTCCGGAATTTGGGCCGGCCGCAGAGGATTTAGCAGTTCAAAAAAGTAGTCCTGCCGATAGTACGCAATATGTTGCGCAAAGCAGTTTATCAAAATGGTCGGGTCTCCAGAAATTCTGTCTCGTATCTTATTGCTATCTCTCTCTGACGCATTACTCAAATCAGTTGAAATCTGCAATGCCCTCCGAATATAGTTTTCTCTAGCATAATCAGTCCGATTTGGCATCGAATTACATAAATTGACCTCTTTTGTTATCTGATTCATTCCATTGCGGGCTAGATCCTTTGCATTTAGGATGTCGATCTCATTTAATATCTTGCC
>Ga0307429_1001563_pt1 | contig 10636 bp, 10 predicted proteins | sample SalMarWE160230MG_FD_202151 | JGI IMG/M metagenome (GOLD analysis project Ga0307429, IMG submission 202151) | Salt marsh sediment microbial communities from the Plum Island Ecosystem LTER, Massachusetts, United States - WE1603-230 | ecosystem: Environmental > Aquatic > Marine > Intertidal zone >...
ACCAACGACCGCTATTGCTATAGAAGATTCTGCTCATGGTATACAAGCGGCAAAACAAGCTGGTTTATTTTGCATTGGCTTTAATTCTGCAAAAAATAAAGCTTTATTAAAAAAAGCAGATTATATTGTTGATACCTATGATGAAATTGATTTAGAAATGTTATTATACAACTTATAATAATCTTATTCTTCAACTGCCATATTAAAGGAATAAAATGAATACTATCCTTTTTATTTCTTTATTTACTTTTTTTGCGCTTATTTACTTCACTATTGGTTGGATTGCATCGCAACATATTACAACCATGAACGACTACTTTCTTGCTAATCGTAGTCTTGGAATAGTAAAAGTTACCTTCACACTTATTGCGACGCAACTAGGCGGTGCATTATTATTAGGTACTTCCCAAGAAGCATATGAAAAAGGGTTGTATGGTATTATGCTCACCATGGGAATGGTTCTTGGTTTTTTACTTCTTGGCTGTGGTTTTGCGCCAAGGTTACGATCATTAAATGTAACAACAACTGCAGAATTATTTGAAACAAAATATAATTCACCTACCCTCAAAAAAATTGCTTCGATACTTTCTATTGTCACTATGAGTGGTTTACTTGTTAGCCAAATTGTCGGTTCAAAGCTATTGCTAAGCAGTACTGAATTTATGAATGAATTTTTATTCATTATTTTTTGGTGTTTAATCATTTTTTATACGGTTATTGGCGGATTTAATGCGGTTGTACTGACTGATATTTTTCAGGTATTGCTTATTATTACTACTTTTGGTGGTATTTTTTTATATAGTATCTATCATGATCCCTTGTCTCTAGCTGATTTTATCACTACGCAAAAACACTTTCATATTCCCATGTATGCGCCTAATGCGCTTGCTCCTATTTTAATGCCAGCACTTTTTTCACTCATTGAACAAGATTTAGCCCAACGATTTTTTGCTGCACGCACACAACGTATTGCATTTTTAGCAGCGATCGGTACCAGTATTGTTATTTTATTCTTTTCTTTTATTCCAATCTATTTTGGTATGAAAGCACGGTTATTAGCACTGGACATCCCCGCTGATTGTAGTCCCTTATTACCAATACTCAAAACAATGGTGAATGACTTTGTTCTTGCACTTGCACTTTGTAGTATAATTGCTGCAATCACTTCAACAGCAGATTCACTGCTTTGTGCAATTTCTTCTAATCTTGCACAAGACTTTGATTTTTCTTTTTTTGGTGAAACACCACTCAAACACGCACAATATATTACCGCGACTATTGGTATAATCTGCCTCATTGCTTCATATATTTTGCCCCCAAATATGATTACTATTATTCTCACAAGTCTAGAATTGTCGGTAAGCTGCCTTCTTATCCCTCTCCTTTTTTGCTATTTTGCAGAAAATGTAAAAAAATCTGCTGCCATTGGTGGTATGATTGGCGGTTTAATTGGTTTTATTGTTTTTCGTATTTGGATCCCCGGCTTTGCAAGAGAACTGATTACTCTTTTTATATCATTAGTTAGTTATGGTATTGGTAATTTTATTGGTTCTAAAATTTTACAAAAAAATTTAATAAAAAGAATTAGGTAAAACTAAAAAACTTACGCTATCATAAGTTCAAAAGTTAAAAAAGTAACATTCTTTAAACTGAGGAGAATCTACCATGAAAAAAAAATTAATTGCCTTAGGAATAGTAACTTTCTTTTTTTCTGCATATTCAATGGAAACTTATTTCTTTGAAACAATAAACTTAAACTATCATCAAGATGTAAAAACCCTTCCCATTTATGATCAAAATAGGCACGGACACCCAGCTATTCCACAAGATAATCCGATTTTTAATGATGAAGGATTTTCTGTTGTTTTCACTTACCTAAAATTCTGCAATGAAGACTCTCCAGAAAAAAAAGAAAAATTATTACAAATTTTGCGTGATATAAAAGAAAAAAGAACACATTATACATTCAAATCTGACAGACAAGGATTTTTTATTCACATTACTCGCTCTCAAGAACCCAAATCATTAACGAATATTATCAATGAGCTCGAGTATCCTAAGCTCGATGTTAGTGAAATTGATCGTAAATCTCTTTTTGACGCTCTAAGCCAAGAGAAGCAAGGGATAGAAGAAGAAAACAAGACTAATTAATTTTGTAACTAAGAATAACAACTAATTATATTCTACTATAATAGTCGCTTAACAAAGTATATACATCATCTATATCATTAGTTATAGTAAATAGCTTTTTATGTTCCGGAAGAATAGCACCATGACTAATTGCTTGGTCATACCAATCAATTAGCTTTTGCCAATATGAATTCCCTATTAAAATAATCAATTTTGATTTTTCTTTTTTAAATTTTTGTAAATTTAATATTTCAAAAAGTTCATCCATGGTTCCAATTCCCCCTGGAAAAACCACAATCGCTGCTGAATAATGCATCAATAACCATTTTCGAGAAAAAAAATGACAAGTCCTCATTATATTTGTACAAGGATTTTTAAAATCAATATCTAGCCCCTTTACTCCAATGCCAAGTGTACATTCTTCTTTAATGCCAAGCTGCTCTTTTTTTTTCTGCGCACCACAATTTACTGCTTCCATAATGCCAGGCCCACCTCCCGTTATTATCGAAAAACCTTTTGCAACCAGTTTGCCCGCAAGCGCATGGGCTTGCTTTGCATATTTATCTTCTTCATTAATCAATTTCCCGCCAAAAACAGTTATAATAGGACCACGTAGACGCGATAACCGATACACCCCATACCCTATCTGTATCCCTCCATAAATTGACTGTAGAAAAATTCGTATGCTTTCAGTAACCCAGTATTGCTCCATCCCAACTCTCCCCTTATTCATAATAAAGTATTTTTTCTTTATTCTGGCATTTTACACTCATCGCGTACTAAACAAAATGCTTGATATAAATTATCAGTTACCGTAAACAATTTTATATGTTCTTGCTCAACTGCACCATGTTTTAATGCTTCTTGCGTTACCCACTGCATAAATGGTCGCCAATATTCTTCACCTATTAACACTATTGGTACCCGCTTCATTTTACCCGTTAAAATAAGGGTTAACACTTCAGAAAGCTCATCAAGCGTGCCAAAACCACCCGGAAAGACAATAAATGCAACTGAGTAACGAGTAAGTAACCATTTACGTGCAAAAAAATAATCAAGCATAAAATATTCTTTCACGTATGGATTGCGAACTTTTTCTCCTAAATCCCTTACTCCAATACCCATACTTCTTCCCTTTCCCCCATTATTATGCAAAGCACCATAACTTGCTGCTTCCATAATACCACGACCACCACCAGTCAATACAGAAATATTATGCTCAATTAACCATTGCGCCATTTGAACGGCCTGTGTTGCATATATGTTATCCTGTCGTAAACGTGAACCACCAAAAATAGAAACAATTGGTTTTGGTAATGATGATACTTTCCAGGTCCCATACAATAATTGTACCCAAACACGCATTAATTTAAAAAACAACGACGCACAAACCCATAAGCGTTGTCCAATCATGCTTCCCCTATTTTTTATTATTTATTATTATTAAAATAGCGTTAATGTGTTTCTATTGTCGATGGTTTTGGTAAGAGGCTTACCAGTAAAGCTGAATTAACAAATAACTTTGCTTTCTTTAATTGCATTATCATAGGTATTAGCAACAAAAACTGCTATAAAAAACCAAGTTAATACACAACCTACCGTCATGAATAAAGTAATAGTAAGAAAAAGATTAACACCCAATCGATTGCGAAAAGCATTAAAAAATTGAATACCTGCTTTTGACCCTCTTGAACCAAACATGTCAATCCATGCTTGTGCTTTGTATTTAGAATCATGACTTGTTGGGATATATAATTGCTTAATTGTTGGTTGATTTAATGCATAGTTAACTGCTTTTGAAAAAACCATAATCCAAAGAACAACAGTTAATGAGCTTGGATTAAATTTTATAGCTACTACCGCAATAAGAATAAGAACTGGGAGTAACATAAGCGAAGCTTTCATACCAAGGTGTCGCTGAATATTATTAATACCAAGTAAAACACACAACGATGAAACAATGCCTACCTTATAACCATATTGTGCTAAAAATGCTGAAACATCTGCTTCAGAAACAAAGGTAGCAAAGGCAGTTTGCATAAAATGATAATCAATTACTGTGACAATAATTTCATAGATAGTAATAATTAAAAAAATACCCAAAAGATAGGTATGGGTAAATAACAACCAAAGACCTTCAAAAAATACTGAACTTTTTTTTACTTTTTCAGTTTCTACTGCTGGGTGATAACCAACTAATAATTGCTTTGGTGTTGAGTAGCGGAAAAACCCCATTACCAAACAACTTATACCCATAATTATTGCAGCAATACCAACAATAGGAGCACTTGTTGCAAATCCTAATGATCGTGTATTTAAAAAATAAGGGCCAATAATATTTCCCAATTGACCAAACAAGGCAATAAGCGGAAATCCACGTTTTGCTGCATCCGGTAATGTAATGTCAGTAGCCAATGCCCAAAATAATGCCACCAGCAATGAGCCATAACTTTCAACAAATGCATACCAGGCCCAGCCAAGATAGCGGGTTGGGCTTGTTGCTGTATTTGCAAGCCCAATTGTTGGCTGCAAAAAAGCAACCAAAAAACAAAGGGCAATGACAATGTACAAAATATTCAGGAGATAAAAAACAATATGCCGAGGAAACATATCAACTAATTTACTATATAAAAGAACAAGTGGTGCAATAACAAAAACTGAGATAATTTTTGCAAGCCATAAATATTGGCCGCCTACCATCGCATTAAAAATACTATCTTTGAGGGGACGCATTGTCCAGTAGGTACAAATGATGAGACCAAAGAGAAGCGCGAGTAAGAAAAATTTTTTTAACTCTTCTTTACTTGAAAAATTCCCCCATAATGCCGCGGCAATTCTTTCAATCATGTAGTCCTTTTTTTATAATATAAGTATTATTTTTAATAAGAGCTATAATAGCAAAGCTTCCAGTAAAATAAAATCTATTCTTTTTTGATGTATCTTTCATAGCATGCTATATTGATTATTTAAATATTATAATTTATTTTTAAAAATTAATGGATTATTATTTCATGAAAAAAATTATTTTTATAATTTCCATAGTTATTTTATTTGGCTTAACTTTTTTATTATTTTTTAAAAACTATGCCATCCCTGGTACTGTAATTGTACTTAATGGACCATCCGGCTCAGGGAAAAGTTCTATTCAAAAAGAATTTCAAAAACTTATGATGCCAAATTTATGGGTTAAAGTTGGTATCGATAATTTGTTTGATAGTGTAATGCCTGATATTACGCCGGAAAATATGCATTTTTGGCAATCATCTAATCTTATTCGTTGGGTAGAAGAATCAAAAAACAAAGAAGACAACAAGATCATTACCCTTTTTGTTGGCGAACAAGGTGAAAAAGTCGTCTATGCTATGAATAGCGCTATTGCAGCATATGTCCAAAATGGTTGTAATGTTATTGTAGATTACATTGCATACGATCAAAAGTGGCTTAAAGATTTAGAGAAAAAACTACATAGCTTTAACACCTATTATGTTGCAGTAGAAATACCACTCGAAATTTTAGAGCAACGCGAGCAAGCTCGTGGAACTTCGCCAGTAGGCCATGCACGAAGCCATTATTTTTCAGCATATGGTGATAAGAAATATGATTTAAAAGTAAATTCTGCAGAAAATAGTGCACAAGAGATAGCACACCAATTAAAACAGTTAATTGAGAAATAATATACTTAGATCCAATGAACTACTCTAATTCTTTTTGCACCTCTTCCCACGCCTCTAATAAATCTTTTTTTTGTGTATTTAACGCAACTAACTGCTGATCTGCTTGCATATATTCTTGAGAGCCATACCGTAAATCTACAAAACCATGTTCGACTTTATTAATTTTTTGTTCTAGCTCGGTTATCTGTTTTTCAAGCAGATTACTTTTTTTCTTCAGTTTCTGCCATTCCTTTTGGTTACACTGCCTTTTCTCGGTTTCTTGTATTTTTGTAAAATTTTTATCTTTGTTTTGCTGAAAAACTTGCTTTTTATAATAAAGATAGCCTTCATAATTACCTTGATAATCAATCACCCCATTCGGCGTTAATTCAATAATACGTGTTGCTAATTTGGTAATAAAGTCACGATCATGCGATACAAATAAAATAGTACCTTGATACTCTTGTAATGCTTTTAATAAAAGTTCTTTTGAAGGAATATCAAGATGATTAGTTGGCTCATCAAGAAATAAAAAATTTGCTTGTTGCAACAAAACACGAATCATACCAACGCGGTTTTTTTCACCACCACTCAATACTTTTACTTTTTTATTAATATCATCATTACTAAATAAAAATGATCCTAAAAAAGTGCGTATCGTTTGCTCTGAAACATTACTGGTATACTGGATAATATTATCAAAAATAGAAGCATCTAAATTAAGTGCAGCATTCTGATCTTGATCAAATAAAGTATGAGTAATGTTGTGCCCAACATGAATGGTCCCTTCTTGCAGAGGCAATTTTCCCACAATCAAATTAAATAAGGTTGTTTTTCCAACACCATTAGGTGCAATCAATGCAACTTTTTCTCCCCGCGTAATGGTAAATGACACTTGAGAAAAAATTTGTTTTCCCTTAAATTGATGCGCAACATCTGCAAGAGTCAACACAATTCTACCTGCGCGTTTGGTTGGTGGGAAACTAAAATGAATAGTTTTAGGACTTGGAGGCAACGTAATATGCTCCATTTTTTCTAACGATTTTATCATACTTTGGGCCATTTTAGCTTTGCTCGCGCTTGCACGAAATCGATTAATTATTTCCTTTTTTCGTTTAATCTCTTTTTGTTGCGTGCGATATGCCGCTTCACGTAGTTGCAGATCATGTTCTTTTTTTGCTTCATACGCATCATAATTACCCGTGTATAAAACACCATCACCTCTTTCAAGTTCAAGAATATGATCACAAAGCATATTTAAAAAATAACGGTCATGGCAAATAAGAATAAATCCAAATGATGCTTGTTTTAAAAACTGTAAGAACCATTCCATTGCAGTAATATCTAAATGATTGGTCGGCTCATCAAACAGATAAAAATCTGCCTTTTGTAGTAAAAGCTTTGCCAAAACAATACGCATTTTCCATCCAACACTTAAATTATGAACTGCCGTTGTTTCAATTTGTTCAAGTGAAAAACCAAGCCCCATGAGCACTTTTTTTGCTTCTGCTTTTGCGGCATCAATATTAAAATCAGCAAGTTGTTCTTGAATGGTCAGATAACGCTCAAGTATCTCTTCATTTTGTTCTTTTTTTAACCGTTCCTCAAGTTCTTTACCCTCTTGCTCTAACCCAGCAATTTGATCAAACACAGATATAGTTTCATCAAGAATTGATTTAGCTGAAGCAAGAACAACTTCCTGGGGCAGATAAGCAATTTTTTTACCTTTACTTACCGTCACTATTCCGCTATCAGGCAACTGATATCCCGTAATTATCCGAAGCAAGGTTGATTTACCAGCACCATTGTATCCAACAAACCCAACTCGCTGTTTTTGTTGTATGGCAAAAGAAAGACCATTAAAAACTTTCTGTTCATGAAAAGAAAGCGATATATTGTTCGCATTAATCATATTTGCAGGCTATTTTGTAAGCTATAAAAGCAATTTTTTTAAAAATTTATTAAAATTATTACAAAATTCTGGTTATCAATTAACTACTTGTAAGTCATCATTTTACAAAAAAAGCCAAATAGAATCAAACATTAAAAGAAATTTATCAGAATTTACCCAATTTTTGCCTATTTAACGATAAAGATAATTATTTCAACATTTTTTTGAAAATAAATATCTTTTTTTGCTATTATGATATATATTAAAAATAAATATAATTATTAAATGCAATTGATAAAATTTATATAAAAAAAAGAAATAAATTAACTAATTAGTTGGAAAAAAAGCTAAGGGTAACTAATGCTATCTCGACCAAAAAATTATTGTACATTACTCCTGATTACCATGTTTTTAACCACAAGCACATCAGTATTTCCGGTAAAAACTGCTTTGCCGAAAAAAGAAAAGGAAACCTGGATTACTGTTTTTGTACATGGCATTATGAGTATTCGCCCCCATCTTAATTTTTCTAATTTTATCAATTTTATGCGCGATGATATTGAAAATACTGTTTATTCCAAAACGGTAGAATTAATGAGACAAGACAATTTTTTTCATCTTAACCAGGCTATGCAAGAATTTGGCCTTGAAAAAATTGACCTTTCCCACCTATCAAAGAAAAATGCAACGAGCACAACTGCTTTTATTTATGATGAAATAGCAAAATTAAGCGGAGCTCCCGAAGCTAATAACCACTACTATACTTTTGGTTGGTCTGGGCTATTAAGCCCAACAGTACGTTACAAAGAAGCAGAAAAACTTTTTACTAACCTTATAAAAGAGTTAGATATTTTCTAGAAGCAAGGTATTTATCCTAAAATTCGTTTGATTGGCTACAGCCATGGTGGCAATGTCTGCCTTAACCTTGCTGCAGTACGACAAGACAAATATCCCTTATCAGCATTAACCATCGATGAATTAGTTCTCCTTGGCTGTCCTGTTCAAACAGAAACTGATTATCTTATTGCTGATCAGATATTTAAAAAAATTTACCACTTTTATTCTCGGGCAGATCGTATTCAACGAATCGATTTTTTTTCTTTCAACCGTTTTTTTTCACGTCGCCACTTTCAGAATAGGCAACATTTTAAAGTGCCCAAAAATTTAGCCCAAATTCGCTTGAAAGTTATGCGAAATAAAAAAACAAAAGAGAATAGAAAAAGTAAGCAACAAGAACGTGCCCTCAATTTTAACAATCCAAGTGTCGTATCTGGAAATTCACCCGTATTGCGCGACATGTCACCAGGCCACATGGAATTGTGGTTTTTTGGGTGGACACCAGGCCATTATCGTAATAATTTTTCATTACACCCACTTCCTGTTCTTGTTTTTGTTCCATTACTTATCCATCATCTTCAACAAGCTGAATCCTCTCTTGTTAATCCCTACCCCATAACCATTGATGTACGACCTGCACAAGAAGTGTTATTTATTAAACAGCAGCGGCGCAATAAATTTGTGCAACGGTTCCCTTTTCTTTCTCAAGCTGATTTTAATATCCTAGCAACAACAGCATTCAATTACGCCCCTGGAAATTACACAAAAGAAACTTACCAGCACCACATTAAAACTTCTTTTCAGGAAGCAAAACAATATATTAAAAAACAAGAAAAATCCAACCTGCTATTTTCTAAAAAACGCTCAAAAACTTCAAAAAAAATTGTGAAAAATAATAAACATTAAGCTAGCAAAGTTTTTTTGAATTCAGAACTCTCGATCTGTCATCTCTTTTATTTCTGTAAGAGTTAGTCCTTCGCCAAGTAATTTTTTTATCTCAAAATGATTTAACTTAATTTGATCATATATCTCTTTCGCCTGAGAGGTAAACCTCAGTGATGGCCCGTTTTCAATATTCGCAAGAGTTAAAAAGTGCCTAGGCGGATAGTAATTTTGTCTCAAAACTATCCCTCCTTCTTGAATAGCCATCCTGTTTTTTCTAGCTTTTCTAGCGCTCCAAAGACCTCTTTTAAATTTTCTTAATTTGTCTAATTTCACCTCATCTATTTCAATTTCTTTTTCAGTTTTTACAGAATAAAGAAGCTTTTTGATACTTGTGTTCGCTTCGACGTGGTGAGGGGCAACTTCTGCCTCACAATCAAAAAAGGCCTCTTGTAGTGATTCTTCATTGGTCCCATGAGTAATTAATAACTGTGCTATGTTTACCCGATTTTCTTGAGTAAGAATTTGATTAAGTTTAAACCCATTAATCACAAGCCATCGAAGTGGGCTTATTGTTGATCCACCACCCGAAGAATTAATAATATCTTTTTCCTCTTTAGTTTGTTGATTAATTAATGCTTCCGCTTTAGCAAGGGTAAATTTTCCAGAATTATCTAAATATGTTTGTAATTGTTTTAATGGATTGTCTTGTTTGGCATCTTGGTTACGCCAAATATCTAACCATAGAGACCGTCTCCAGCCAGTTTGTTCTAATTCTGCAGCACCAGAAACTGCAGCGTTAAAAAATAAACAAAGTGATATATTTAAAAAATAAATTAAACGCATTTTTTCCTTTCAATTATAAATTATAACCCATATAAATATAACTCACTCGTAAATCAATTCCCACAAAGATAAAAAATCTGACATACTCAACTGCTGCGCACGCAATGATAATGTTTTTGCCGGGATTTTTTTTAAATCATAGTGAGCTTGTTGTAAATTATTGCGTAACGTCCGGCGAGGTTGTTTAAATGCAGTTTTAATAAATTGCCAAAACTGTTTTTCATTTGGAATTGAGGCAAGCTTTTGATACGGCTTGAAATAAAGAAGACGAGAAAAAACTTTTGGGGGCGGCTGAAAAGCAGTTGGTGGAATTTTATCAAGCAATCGCCAAGAAAAAAAACGTTGGAAAAACAAAGAAACAAAGCCATAGCCACGCCCTTCTGTTTTGACAATTTTT
>Ga0307429_1001566_pt1 | contig 10623 bp, 16 predicted proteins | sample SalMarWE160230MG_FD_202151 | JGI IMG/M metagenome (GOLD analysis project Ga0307429, IMG submission 202151) | Salt marsh sediment microbial communities from the Plum Island Ecosystem LTER, Massachusetts, United States - WE1603-230 | ecosystem: Environmental > Aquatic > Marine > Intertidal zone >...
GACCTGCTTAGTATCTTAATATATATTCATATATTAATCTACTAAGTATATGTTTATGTCTTGCCAGGGTTTTTTTTTGCGAACCTAGCCTGTTTTTTGCCGAAAATACCGGTATTTCCAGGGGGAGGGATTAGATAGGTCTAGGGGTGAGTCCAGCCCCCATCAAGGAAGACCTGGCCGGGGGATAACCAGACGCCAGGCAAATCAAATCGAACGCCCACAACGTGGAGGTTTTCTTCGCCTCGTCACCAGTCATCAGAAAAGATAACGTCACAGTCTCCACACCTAGCGTAATACGGCGGTATATGCTTTACCTCCTGATGGGTGATGATGTTTATATATAGATGGATAACACAGATAATCTGAACGTCAGAGTTTCCAATACGGTAATAAAAAGGTCTGTACCACCAGTAAAAACCGCCCCATTCACTATCACATTTATCAAAGCGGCAACCTCCGGCCATAAACCTGTGCCAACCGTCCCAGCCAGGAGCGAACGTCTCGTCAACGGTTTCATATCCTTCTGTAAGGAGGAGCATGTTTTTACTGAACTCATAGGCGTTTTGTGCGCCTGTGGATCCAAGCTGGTTCCTGCGGTTTCTAATGCAAAAGTCCATAAAACTTTTAGAAGATTCAGGCTGGTAGTAGTCCCAAAGCTCGTCGGCAGTTGCCTCCGACTTATCGAGTCCGGGCCAACCCTGGGCCTGACCTTCTTGGATTCCGAACTCCTCGAGAAGATATTTTGTAGTGGGATGTTGGGGTGCCGGGGCTTGAAATAATACGTTTTCAAGGCCGTTAACCTGGTCAAGAGGCTGCCAATTTTTAAAATAGGGTTTCAAGATCTGCGTGGCGCCATTGAGAGCTATCATCATAAGCCAGTGTTCATCTTCGGTCATAACGTCCCTGGCAAGGCCGACAACCTGGGCAAAGCGCAAGCATCTCATGGCGTTGCTTTCAGCACTCCTGGGTGCGGGCGGTGGGCTTTTCCAGGTGACTTTCTCTCCTCTTGCTGTGCGTACAGTTCCGGCAACTATATCTTGAGCAAAACCGACAACAGGACCAAGCGAAAGGCCTATACCGAATAACTGGTCAGTGGTCTGTAAAGCCTCTATGATCTCCCCCTTTCCAGGCATGACACGTCTCAACTTGCTTGCACGGCGGGCCTTTGCATTTTTAGAGAAAGGGTTTAAATCTCCCACTGATTCAAAGTTTCGTTTTCCGGCAATGCAGGTTAAAGGCAACATCCAGAGGGTTTGTAGAAGGCTAAAGAGATCGGCAACGAGTAAAAGCCAACCTGCAGGGCCAAGAAAGAACTTAGTCAATACCCTGGGTGCGAATCGTGCGGCAATCCTGCAAACGACTGCGGCGGTTCCTGCCATGTCGTTTACATCGTCCATGAAGGTCAAAACACTTCCGGCATTTCTTAGCCAGGTAGGCGCGGGTGATGCCTTGTATCGTTCGAAACGTTCACGCTTGCTGTTGATGTTGTCCTGGATCTCGTAGAATCGGGAAGATGTGATTGCTTCCTCTGCCTCGGCTGTCCACTTGGGTACGGATTTTGACATGGGATATTTTCCAAGTAGGTACTCTGATCGACTCCGGATCTTCCACCGGTCGAACTCCTCCGGATCCGGTTCTTTGTGAAATCTGATCTTGATAACATCTTTAAGCCTGGGAGGAGAAACATAATAACCGTTTTTGGCAACGTATTCGGCCCGTAAGCGGGTTAGCTTATCATCTTCAAAGCGCGGTAGGTCGACGGGAAACTTCCATTCGGGCATTTTGGGGTTTTTACTCCGGATCAGTAAAGAGTAAGGCCGAAATTTGGCCCACAATCAACGATATTTAAGGGGTCAAGGCTAACCGCTGCACTAAACAGCGTAAATAAGGACTCCATAAGTAGAAGCGGCGTCCATGAGGTCTGAGTTGATGTTCTCTCCCACCAAAACAATGCGCTCCATCTTCAAAATTTTTGGATCCCGGAGCCAAAGGACATGATAGGTTTGAACCTGGCCCAAAGCTCTAAGGCCCGGTTCTTTTGCAACCTCGATTATCCAGACTTCGTCATAGAGCTCTACGATCGCGTCCGCTCGTTTTGAATTAAGGATCTGCCAATCCCTTTTGTAGGGGTCTTTGAGTTCATCCGGGGAAAAAAAAGGGCCTCCTAAAAGGCAGTCGTAATATAGATTTAAAAAGGGGCTGCCATACTTTTCAAGAAATCTATACCAAACGGGAATATCGGTCTTGAGCATGTGCGGGGGATCCCCGCGCCAATCTAAAGAGTAGGATCTTCCAAGTCTGGTTGGCAAGAGTTCATCTCCTTTTTTATCCAGGATATATCAGTCTGGACCTTAGCAATCGATACCTCTAACCTGATCGCCCAGGCAAAAAGCAAGGCAAGGATCAAGAGGGTTTGAATTAGGACGGGTGCCCAATTTTTCACTATCCTATACCCATAAGAAGGAGGTGTTGAGGAAAGCCGGTTGAAGGGGTTTCAATTCCTATGCTCTCGGCAAATCCGTCACTATCAACACCATCAAATACCATTGCGTAAATATTACCACTAACCCTGATAATTTTAGGATGATAACATCTGGACGCCTCAAAAGTAGCGTTACCCAGGGTAGTGGAATTAAAAGAGCCAAGAGAATCCATCAAAACAGTTGAAATCTCGCCGATCGCAGCGGGGCCTTGAAAGACAACAGCAAGATAACCTCTGAGCATAGGGATTATACGCGGGCTGTCTGTTACCTCTGTGGCGAGTTCGTAGGTATCGGCAAGGGGGGTCTTGATGTCTCCGCCACTGTCTATCTCTGCGCTGACAAGTTGAAGATGTGAATCAACTCCGGAGTAAGCGACAGAGACAAAGCCTGATCTAGCAAGGCAAAGATCGAGCTCGTCACAAGCGACAGATTCGAATTGAACGGCGTCAATAGGGGACGCAGGCATTAGCCCTGATGCTGATATTGAAAAGGTTTTGAGATGGCCTTCGGTGTAAGGTTTGAAAAAAGCAGCGGCATAGATATGGTCTTTTAGCTGGCAGATACGGGGCCATAAAGTCTCGTGGTTAGCAAGCTCAAGCGTATCTGTGGGGTCTGAATCCATTGTCCCGTCCGCACTTAGCCCAAATGTCCGGACAAAACAATGTGAAGATCCACGGTTATAGACAAAAGCGGCATAGAGACTACCGACAAGGAGAGAGTAAGGTTGCTCTGCGCCACTGGTATCCATATCAGCGCTGCCAACCACGGACGGAGTTATATTACCATCGTCATCAACAGGGATGGAATATATGCTTGAATTGCCGCCGGCACGTTGGCCGGCAAACAGAACATGGCCGGGTACCGATTTTATAATACTGGTTGTGGAAAAGGCGGTGTCAGCATTTTCATAGTGAGCTATGACAGAATTTGAGATGTTCCCGGAAGAATCGACACTGAATGTGAAAATATGGAGATGGCCATCACCATCAAGATAAGTCCCGCAAAAGATGTCTCCTGAAATATGACAAAAGGCGGGGTGGGTGGCTTGAACAGTGTCAAATTCAAGAGTGTCAATGACTGCGCCTATATCTCCAAAGGACATTGTTGTACCCCCTGGCTAGGCTTCGTCGTAGTAGAGACAGTAGCCGCTGACCTGGACCGCTGAGGATAGAGTAATCTGAAATTTCTCGCCCACTGTGCACACCATAGGTATTTGAGCGTGATTTGCAACCATTCCCCTGGGCTCATCAGTTCCGCCGAAATCCATAACACCGCTGATAGCGCCTGTCTCGTCCCTGAGCGTGACGCTCACATCACCGGCCACCGTGAACATGATAAAGGTGATCTTGTGCTTTTTCCCGGATACGGCTGCTATGATGTCATGGGTAACACCGGTCGCAATATTGATTGCTGCTCTAAGTGGTGTCTGTGACGTTCCCTCGATCTGAACCTTACCGATAAGATTAGTACCGGCAGAAAGTTCGAGGCTCAATGATGCGGAGGGGTCAAAGTCATCTATGTAAACCTTCAAAGCTCCGTCATCGGTTCCCTTGATAGTAACAAAACCCTTGTCGGTCTGGCCTATGAGCTGAGCAATTACCCTGCTGATGACATTGGAAACAAAAAGGTTAGCGGTCTGCTCGAGCTGTTGGTTGACATTGGTGACCTGCTCGATAGAGGAAAGGGATATGAAACGCTCTGCCTTGTCAATGTACTTCCGGAGGTGCTCGTATTTAAGGGGTGTTGGTCGGCGGCTCGTGCCCGTAGCCACACGGAACTTATAGGCAAGCTCGATCATGACTATACCTCCTTAGTGGCTAACTCTAGCCGGAATAGATCTCGTAACGGTAAATTCCCCTTATGGTGCTGGTGCTTGTTCCGCAGCTGAGGGCAGCCTTAAGGGTTGCGCCGACTGGTATATCGTGGCCTATGCCAATCTCATTGAGCCGGTTAAATGATTTGCTGAATTTGTTGGCGGTGCTTTCCTCGATGCAGTCAATAAGGTAGTCCGGGATCTCGGCTATCTTCTCGGCCTCTAGCCACAACTGAACATCATTGTCTTTGTACCTGGTCGTCTGAATAATGACACTCAATATGCGCTTGGGGTTCTCCTTGCTGCTGTGTAGGCCGTCGTCATAAGTAACAGTACTGGCTACCCCTTCGATCTTAAATTTTTGATAGTACTCCATAACTAAACCTCCTGAAATTTGTATAACCTGGTTACTGTCTTACTCTAACCTGGTTACTCTCTCAATAAGGGCAATTTCATGTAGAGCGGTGGAGATGTCTTGTCCGGATCCGCCTTGTACAGTGGTCACGTAAATATTGAGCTCATCGCCTGCCACAAATTTGAGGGGTGGATCGAACATAAGAGGATCATTGATGTCGTACTCGCTCTTATTGCCGATCAAAGATATTCCCTGGGCCACGCTGTCAACACGTGCCGTCAAGTCATTCTGGCGGTTCTCGAAAATAATACCGTTTCGATCCTCATCGAACATAACAGCGCGATCCTTAACAAATTTAAGATATCTGGTGTAGATGTAGTCCGTGTCGTCATTCTCTTTAGGGGCAACAGGTGAAGCGCAAACACCTAAGATCTCGATCTCATGTTTTGCAGGTACAACCGCGCCAAAAGGAAAAGAGGGAAATTCTGCGGGGCTCTGGCTGGTCGTATAGAGGGAGTCTCCGCTTGCATTTATGGCCGCGCCGCAATTTCCGTAGTTAAGAAACATATAGCGGAGGGATTTTGAACCGTTCTCATTTTCAGGTTTGATATCATCCGCGTCGTAGATCTCATAGATCAAGATTTGTTTGGCATTGGATCGAGCAACGCCGGTGATCTTCAAGATTTCGCCCTCTGCTACAGGAAAGCCTTTCCAAAGGCCCTTACGGGCAAGGTAGGTCAAAAGTGCCTCTTGCCGGGCAAGTGTTACCCGCTGGACAGCATCGTTAAACCTGTAGTTTCCCGCTATTTCTCCGCCTGCGTCGGCTGCCATGCCTAGCAAGATAGACTCACCGCGCGCGTTTAGCACTTTATACTGATCTGATTCGTCAATCGGCTGGTCTATGTTTAGAGTGATCCCGTGACTATGCCTGTTCCAGGCTGCCTTCCGGAAAATATGAGCTCCCAGGGTGCCGCTCTGACGGAAATATCCGACAGTGGTCTTGTCGATGGTGAGCGTGCAATAATCCTCAGCGCAATAGTGAGTCATGATGTCCTTGATAAGAAAAGATTCACCAGGGTGAGCCTCAAGGGTCAAATCGGTATCACCCAAAACATTCTTTACAGCGAAAGGTTGTTTCAGGGCCATTTTTATACCTCCTGATTTTTAATTATTTATTGATGTCTAGCTCAAGTGGTACGTCAAGGATTATGCATATCATCTGTGCAAGGTCCACGGCCTCTGTGGCTGTAACCTTGCCATCCTCAAGAGCATTGACGCTCCACTCGGAAACAGTGGCCATAATCTGAAGGGCCTTCATAAAATATCTCATGGGATCACCGAATAAAAAGAGTTGAAAAGGTTTGGATCAATACTGGAATTAGCCTACCTTCTCCTCATGCAAGGCCATGCCTGTAACCTTGGATCTCTCGTAATTCCTGAGATCCCCTTTAGGGAATTTGGGAGGCAAGGTGGTCCGCTCTAAAGCGGCATGAAAGGGTGCAAAACCTTTACCGTAATCAGGCCCGGCAAGGGCTACGCCCTCCATGAATCGGGTAGGCCCTTTCTTCAAGGAGTGATCTTGCCACTTATCGGTACCGGCTGCCTTGACGCCTTTAGGAAACATGCCTTTAGCATGAGCGGCGTCTACACCTGCCTTGTATCTGTCCGAGGCCTCGACTGTCTCGGTTTCCCAGTCCCGTTTAGGGTTTTTGATTCCGAGGGTGTAGTCGGTGGACCGCCCAGGTGTAACCCTGGTCCACTTATCTTCGATCGCGGATAGTTTTTTTACTTCCATGATGATACGACCTCCATAAAAGTTATTAGTTAAAAATAGCTACCGTGGTAAAATAAACACACTTGACAGCAAGGAGTCAAGTAATTTATTCCTAAGAAATCAAGAGTAAACCTTTTATCGAGGGTAAACCTTGCAGGCGTCAGTAAAAGCCATACCCCTCTTGTCGTTATTTCATGCGCTCAATACCAAGTACGATAAAGATTACTGTTTCCCTGCTCAACTTACAATATTGTCTCTGCTAAAGGATAGACAAGGGTTCCAAAAGTCAAGGGCAACGCTTAACAGGTGGCTCCGGGTGATAGAAGATGATAGATACATTAAGCGCAAGAGGAGAATCAAGAGGCACAAGGTTTATGGTATGGTGTTTCATAGCACACTGTACAAGATCACCAGAAAGGGATATTTCTTCATGGCAAGGATCGGGATTAATGTGTCAAAAGAGATAGCCAGGATCATAGCGGCTAAAAAAGCGATCACTCAAAAAGCGGGTTTGTTTAAGAAGGATGTTAAGCCTGGGGTAACTCTCGCTGACCTGGTAAAGGCGGCTTTTCCAGAAAGTGAGACACGGCCTCCGGGCTAAAAAATACCCGTGTCTCACTTTTTGAGACACGGGCGCAAAGTCAAGGCTAAACTATATTTCCTTAAAATCAATCCTCCCCTGTCAAGTCTATATGTTCAGACAGTTCGATGTGCGCTTTTCCGACGCTCCACGTTAAGCGAACATTGCCTTTTAAAAGCCTTCCTCCGTCTATTTTTAGGCTCTGAGTACAGTAACGATGTGCGTCAACAAGGGGCTCAAGTAGGTTCATCTCTTTCTCTGTCAACAGTAAATCTCCCATAACAAAACCTCCTTTTATTGTTTCCGTTTTTTCCATGCCTGTGAGATGGCCATTGATGTTTGCCTGTCGGCTGCAAGGATATCCCTAATATCAATCAATACCTCAATCTTTCTCAACTCTACCCATAGGTGTGCGTTTGTTTTATATTGCTCATCAAGAATATCATGATTACAATCAGTTAAAATCTCCTCTTTTGTTCTCATGGTCTAACCTCCCTTTTTAAAAGCATTTCAAAGATAATTAACGGTAATTAAAGATCGTGTTGCTCGCTGCGAGCTCGCTGCAGGCGAGCCGGATCCAGCGAGGTCCTGATCATGGCGCCGGCTGCCGGCAGCTGCATCGATGCTCTTAATTTTGTAATGAAATCCGTTACTTAAAAAATTATACCGAATTTGAATTGAAAAACGCTTAAGAGTGGCCATGCTCATCATCACCAGTTAGATCGATAATTGATAATTACCTATAATAGCCTCTAATTCCTTATTTCAACGATATATCATATTTCTCTAGCCTTTCCGCTTCCTCGTAAGCCTCCCGGAAAAACTGACCTTTAAAAGCCAGGTCGAAAAGTCGCTGTATGCTTGGTACTTTCCGGGCCTTCTCTAAATCAATTTGACGGTATGATTCATCCCTGAATTTCTTTAACTCTGCGATCTCTTTTTTGTGCCTCGAAACAAGGACACCGTAAGCTATAGCGCCTTCGCTGGTTTTGAATAAAAGCTCGCCCTTCTGGTTCCTGGGCCACTGATTTATTTTATCCATTATTTTAGTCATGTATTTTGACCTCGTCGTTAAAGTTTATTCAACACCCATACCTACCGGGTAGGCTCCGAATCCCTTAATAGGGGTTGTCCAGAACACAATCTTACACTCTGAACACATGATATTTATCGCCTGGCCTCCACGTGGCCCCGCTAACATTGAGTCAATGGCGCCACACTCCGGGCACTTCTTAAAAATATGGATCTGAGTCCACATATCCAGTTTTTGCTCTGTGGTGTACTCATCTCCTTTTAGTGATATCGTTAGTTTTGTCAAAACGGCTCACCTCGTTTTTTCTAAATTTAGTTCGCTTCATCCGATATACCTAAAGAATCAAGCCAGGTTTTAAATTGTCCCTTGTGTACGCGGAGATCAGAAGGCCGTTCACGCTCCATGTATTTTTCCCATGATGTGACAAAATCCATCATGCGGTTAATTAGAAGCTGGCGCATACTCAAGCCGTAGGCTGCACAAGCTGCCTTAAAGTCTTTATGCAGCTCCGGGTCAATGTTATAAATCCTAATCTCTTTTAGGTTTTCCAAATTAATTCACCTCCTTGCTATCGTGGTTTAAAACCATATATAACATAAACATGATAAACATGTCAAGCACTTTTTTATATATATAAAGTTTTCCATTCATATCTATTAATTTATAGGGGTTTTAAGGGGTATCCCCTTAATACAAGATCTTGTGGTTCCCGGAGCTCCTCAAAGCGCAAGATATTGTGGTTTGTCCTGTTAAACCTGGCACGTTTCTCGCAATCTGCTTACTAAAAGAGTATTACCGTCAAGCTCTAGCCTGCGTGCTTGACGGATCAAAAGTCTTAAAGATCAGCTTGCTGATCGTTCCGCCTAAAAAAACACCACTTTGAGCGGCGGTTTTTGGACCGCTCAATGTGGTGTAATGATCTTTATACCCTGGAAGGGTGTATGGTGTCGCAAAAGTGAGACACGGCTAATCAAGGGAGACACGGTGGTTCTGCTGCCCGTGTTTTTTGGGCATAGAGCCACGGTGTCTCTGCCTGTGTTTTCAACGAGGGCGAATCTATGACGGAGATTTTCCCGGCATAGTTTCGCCCTTCGTCTTGTTTTCAGGGGTGGGAGAACGAGTCTGTTTCGGGTAGTTTTCCGAAATAGTCTCGTTCCGGTCGGGGCGGTCTGTGGCAAAAGATAAAAATATTGACAAGATCCAGAAAATAGCCTATTAACCTAAGTCATGGGTGCATACATAGTCAAATTAACACAAACAGAAGGGCAGACAAGGCTAACAATACCAAAGACGCTGGCCGAGGAAACAGGGCTTGCAAAAGTCCTGGTGGTGGAGGTATGGAAAACAGAGGAACATATAATACATGTAAAGGAGTGGGATGGCGAAAAAAGAAGAAATCGGGAAGGTAGTCAATCTTGAAATGGACATGATCGATCCGCCGGCGGATGTGGCAAGGTTGGAGATACCTCAAAAAGAGATAATGGAGCTTGCACAGTCGATAAAGGAACAAGGATTGTTACAAAATATAGTGGTAGCAGAAAGGGACGGAAGGTATGAGATAGTAGCTGGTCATAGAAGGTTCCTGGCCTTTAAATACCTCAAGAAAAAGAATATCAGCTGTAAAGTGGTAGAGAGTGACCCTAGAATTATAGCCCTGGCCAGGGCGGTGGAGAACATCCAGGACAAAAACTTATCTCCGCTTGAGGAAGGAATGACCTACAAAGGGTTATTTGAAAAATTAGGAATGGGGTTGGATGAAATAGGTGAAAAAATGGGAGTGTCAGCAGGCGTAGTGAGGAGAAGACTGAACATCCTAAAAATGCCTGATTCTCTGATAGATGCTGTTCATAAAAAGCTGATAACACAAAGTGTAGCAGAGGAGCTTATGAGGTGCCCGGATGTAGCATACAGAGAATATCTAATAGAGATGTCACGTGATCACGGAGTAACGAACCTGGTAGCAAGGGGCTGGGTTGATGATCGTCTGAAACAATTAAGAAGGGAGGATTCCGACAACGGGGGGAGCAATCTCCTAGAGAAGGTTTACGTTGAAAGGCCGGTGTATCTTACATGTCAAGCATGCTCAAAGGCATGTGATTCGACAAAGGCTAAATCAATATTGATCTGTCCTGAATGTGAGAAGATCATTATTGAAATGATAAAGTCAGGGAATTTCAAAAAAGGAGGTGATGATTAAATGGCAGAGTACACAAGAGAGATAGAAGTTGAAAGGATTATGAACGTTGCAAGGGGTTTTGGATGGGAAAAGATAAAAGAGGAAATGATCGGGGATGAAATCCATATAACGCTCAAAAAAAAGATAGCGGTGCATGTACCGACTGAGGAGCCGGCAGAATAAGGCTAGGTGCAAAAAAAACCCTGGCAAACATATACTTAGTAGAGCGCCGCAAAGCGGCGCAATATATTAAGATACTAAGCAGGTCGGGGCTCCGGTGGCCTAATGTAGTTAGCTCGTTTGCGAGCGTCAGGCCACGGAACCAAGCCCCCAGGGTCCCGGCGTAAAGGGATATGTTTTTTTATATCCCTTTAGGGCGGGCGGGGGCGCAGGGCGGAGCCCCGACCTG
>Ga0307429_1001567_pt1 | contig 10623 bp, 3 predicted proteins | sample SalMarWE160230MG_FD_202151 | JGI IMG/M metagenome (GOLD analysis project Ga0307429, IMG submission 202151) | Salt marsh sediment microbial communities from the Plum Island Ecosystem LTER, Massachusetts, United States - WE1603-230 | ecosystem: Environmental > Aquatic > Marine > Intertidal zone >...
TTCATCTGGGTTTGATGTAGTATACTGTGGGATGAAATTCCTAGTAAGAAAGTTGACATCATAACCATTATAACTCCCGCAAGACGCATTTCTCATCAAAGTTTCCTTTTCCACTAATCGACGCAATTGAACAGAAGATGGTGTTAGAACACGCAAACCCATATAGGGTAGCAGGGATTGCCATCGCTTGAAGCGTTAATTGTATGATGGCAAAGGAAGTCAAGAAACAATGCGTGACCCCAGCAAGAGTCAAACTGATCTGTCCGTAAAGCAATCCGCGACCAAAGGGAGCGTTGCGATGAACCGTATCAGTTGGATCTGCCTGATTGGTCTTATCGGCTTAATTGCACTCGCGGGAGTGCTCACAATCCACAATGGAATCCTCATCGCTGCGGAGGAAGGAACCTCTACTCAGCAGGAGGAAGCGCAGTGGCAAATAGGGCAAAAGCCCTGTCCTGAAGTAAGGCGTACCGAACAATGCACCCTGACCGCCGGGAACACCGAGTTCGCTTTTGATCTGTTTCAAATCCTTTGGAATCCAAAAGATAACCTCTTCTTTTCACCCTACAGCATTTCGCTCTGTCTTGTTATGATGTACGGAGGTGCCCGAGGAACAACCGAGGAGCAAATGGCGAGTGCGCTTCATTTCATGCTTTCCCAGGAACGTCTCCATATCGCTTTTAACGCGCTGGATCTTGAGCTTGCCAGACGTGGAGAAAGGCTTGCCGTCACAGAAGACGAAAAGCTTCAACTGCACCTTGCAAACTCGCTATGGGTGGAGGGCGAGTACAAATTGCTCGAGAGCTACCGTAAGCTTCTAGCCATGAACTACGGTGCAGCTGCCGAACCACTTGATTTTGCCAATTCTCCGGAAGTCTCACGTCAAACGATAAATAAATTGGTATCCCAAGAAACCGAAAAGAAGATTAAGGAGCTTTTACCGGAGGGGTCAATCACGTCTTCAACGAGACTTGTACTTACTAACGCGATCACTTTCAACGCAACCTGGAAACACAGATTCAACGAGGAATTCACCTACAACGAGCCCTTCTACCTGTTCGACGACCGCCAAGTGACCGTGCCCATGATGCATCAGATAACCCCATTCGCCTACGCCGCGACAAGCAGTGTCCAAGCGGTCGAACTGCCGTATATCGGTGATGAATTTTCGATGGTCATACTGCTTCCGGCACCCGGTCAGTTAAAGACATTCGTAAAGTTGCTCACCTCCGATCGTGTAATCTCCATCTTGGGACACCTAAGAAAAGAGATGGTTCAAATCTACATGCCGAGGTTCGAGTTTCGGTCGTCATTCAGATTATCTTCCGCCCTGAAAGACTTGGGTATGACAGATGCGTTCATCCTCGGTCAAGCGGACTTCACCGGCATGACAAAAAGCCGCGATCTCTTCCTCGACGATGTATACCACCAGAGCATTGTTTCCGTTGACGAAAACGGAACGTTTGCCGCAGCGGGCACCGCAGCGGACATACCAATGCCCATCGTGCCAACCATAGAACTTAATCGTCCATTCATCTTCCTGATTCGCCACATCAAAACCGGGACCATCCTGTTTATAGGGCAGGTGGTGGATCCGAGTGCGGAGTGAGATGGAGAAGCTCATTGCCACAGGAAGCGATGAGAGACAAAACAGGGAACGGCTCTTTGTTTGCCACAATTAACAATCATTTCTGATAATTTATGTTAAGTTTTTTCTCATTTAGAAAAAAGGTTGCAAAAATCGTCCTGTCTGGGGAGCCAAGACAATAGACAGTCCTTTAGCATTTGCTGAAGGGCTTTAGATTGTCTTGTTAATTCCTTAAGAGTTAAGTCATAGTAAAATAAATTATTTAATATATGTATAAATTAAGTGTATAAAAAGACAAAATAAACTAAATTTTCAAGGAGGATACTCCACTAAATACAAAATGAAATTCTTATAACTAATTAAATAATAATTAGATTATTATAAGCAATCATTATATAAAACGTCTCCATAATTTATGATCAAAGATCATAATAAGACTTACCCCAATTCAATGTTCCCATTCTCACATCAATAATATTTTAAATAATATTTCCACAGTTATTCCATCATTTTAATAATTAACATCTTATTTTAATATTTAAATAACGAAGGAAAAATCAACCCATAACTATAGCATGCTAGTCAAAGATGTTACACATATTCATTGAATAACAGCTTTCAAAAATACGCTCCTTAAATCTTGGAGGGTTTCAGAGTTTTCTGAAATGCACAGCAGACTTAAAATAAAGGAGGTGATAAAAAGACAGTGGTAAAGTCTAGGAATATCTAAGTTAAAATATTTAAAAAGAAGTAGTAAGGAGGTAATAAGTATGTTTGGATTTAAAAAAATCATTTTTATGTTAGTAATTACTATCTTGCTATTGGGGTTCGTAGCTACTCCTTTGACAGTTTTAGCCGGGCCTGAAAATTTAAAAGTAGCAGTTGTTGTTGAGGATGCAGATTACTGGATGACACAAGTAAAGCCATCATTCGAGAATGAATACATAGGGGTAAACATCGAGCTCGAGGTTATGCCATGGGAACCTCTTTATGCAAGAATCATAGAAGATTTTGAAACACATGAAGGTTACTATGACGTAGTAGTAATGAAATCCTCAAGACTTCCTGAATTAATTGCATATGCGGAAGATTTGACCAAATATAGGAAAGATTTTGAGAGTGCAGGTATTGATTTTGTTGAATACAACGGCAGAATACTTGGAGCTAGTTCGCCTGGGCCAGATGCTAATCAGGATTGGATGTTAACCATCTCGAAGAACTGTAAAAACAAGGATTTGGCATTAGAACTTTTGAAGATTACGGATTACCTAAACGAAGCAAAAATTCTGTCTCAGGATAACTTCAACACCTCCGGGAGTGGTTGGAGCATCAGCACGAATGACGAGCGTAAAAAGACCTATAAGAGTGGGAAATACTCTATCACCGTGAAGAAGCCTAACTGGCAGTTTATATCCTGGGCTCCCGGGGAGTCTTTCCCAGCAGACTTCAAAGTAAAAGTCGAGGCCAGACAAGTCGCGGGCCCAACTGGCAAGTATGGCATTATTTGGGGAAAAGATGGCGATAACTACTATGTATTCACCATCAGCTCGGATGGTCGATACCGGTTGCGAAAACAGGTCAACGACGTTTGGCAAAAAAAACCTGTCTCATGGACTAACAGTCCCGCAATCAAACGAGGGACGGACAGTAATCAACTCAAGGTGAATGTGATAGGCAATTCGATCACGCTCATTGTAAATGATACCGTTCTCACAACTGTGAAAGGCTCCAGCTTTGGCCCTGGAAAAATAGGTTTGGTCGGTGGGTCTTTCGATGATACTGACGTTGAGGTTCAGTTTGATAACATAAAAATTGTCGGTGTGGAGATGATCTCCAAGGTAACATCTCAAGAAGGGGATCAGATTACCTTTATATCCAACCGTTACGGCAAATACGAAATCTTCGTCATGAACGCCGACGGCTCTGATCAGAAACGCCTGGCGAAAAACCTAGACGACTGGGACTATGCCTGGTCGCCAGACAGCAAGCATATTGCATTTAACTCCGACCGTAACCGCAACTATGAAATCTACGTCATGAATGCTGACGGCTTTGGCCAGAGGAACCTGACCAAAAACCCGGCATCGGACTGTGACTATGCCTGGTCGCCAGACAGCAAGCATATCGCATTTATATCTGACCGAGATGGCAATGAAGAAGTCTACATCATGAATGCTGGCGGCTCCGACCAAAGACGCCTGACTAATAACGCGGCCTACGAAAGTTACCCTTCCTGGTCGCCAGATGGCAGGCGTATTGCATTTTTTTCCGACCGTAACCGCAACTTGGAAATCTTCGTCATGAACACCGACGGCTCTGATCAGAAACGCCTGACGAAAAGCCTGGACATATTTGAATATACTTGGTCGCCAGACAGCAAGCATATCGCATTTAATTGCATACATGACGGCAACTGGGAAATCTTCGTCATGAAGGCTGACGGCTCTGGCCAGACGAACCTGACCAACAACCCGGCCTTAGACTGGGACTATAATTGGTCGCCAGACAGCAAGCATATCGCATTTATATCTGACCGAGATGGCAATGAAGAAGTCTATATCATGAATGCTGACGGCTCTGGCCAGACGAACCTGACCAACAATCCGGCTTGGGAATGGCGCCCTACTTGGTCGAATGACGGCAAGCACATAGTGTTTAATTCTAACCGTGACGGCAACTGGGAAGTCTACGTCATGAACGTTGACGGCTCTGGCCAGACGAACCTGACCAACAACTCGGCTTGGGATGATTGCCCTAACTGGTTGAATAAGCGGTCTTCATCTTTCGTGTTTGCTGTGAGTCCATTTACATGCATGAACCGATTAACGCCGGTGGCGAGGTTTATCGGACGAACTAACAATAAAGTTCAGATATCAAGAACTGCCTCCAGGTCTAAAATAAACAAAGCCCCTCCGTCCCGTATAAAAGAGGCGAAGAGGGCTTAAATAGAGATTTATAAGGTCAGATACTGTCTTGCAATATAACAAAAATATATGCTGTATCGCCAACATGACCAGACCATTACGGATAGAATTTAAAAAAGCAGTTTATCTATTATATCACTTCCAGGGGAAATGTCAGGCAGGAGATCTTTTTTGATATATGCCCAGCGATTCAATAAAAAACATCAGAGAGCTAGGCATGTTTTTCAAGGTAGATATTAAGCAATTCTTGTGGATAAAGGAGATACTGAAAAAGCAGCATTTTTAAAAAAATTGGTGGGGAAGATGAAAAGTGATATTGCAAGAACTGACCCCTTAATACTCAAAGTTATACGTTTAAGATAATTTATTGCTATAACTGCCAGCTTTTTAGTGGAGAAATATAAAAGTCATACTAAAGGTATAAAGCAAAAAGAAAGAATTAATAGAAGCAATAAGAGTGTTTAGGCGTAACGATTTTCACAAATAGTATTTTATAAAATTAGGGGGGTGGTAAAAAGAAAAATCGTCCAATTAATGTTTTAAATAAATTTTAAAATTTTAAAAGGAGGAATTAAAAATGAAAGCTTCAAGAAATCTATTGAGTATTATATTGATAATATTTCTGGTTATGTCTTTTACAGTTATGGCTTTAGCTCAGGATACTGAGATTATTCCTATTAAAGTTCGTTGCAGGACGAAACCTCATATGGAGAACTGGCGTGTAAATAGTTTCTTGGCAGCTGCCAAGGACCTTAACGCCGATTTAGAGGCGAGGGGTGATCCCCGTCGTGTAGAGGTAGAAGTTATACAGGATAATTTAGGTTGGGCTGAATATGTAAATGAGTTTGTAATTGGCTATGGTGTTGGTGAGACGCCTGATATATGGTTAACTGGCCATGAATATATTGGTGCTCAGTCTGAGGCGGGTCGGATTATTGCCTTGGACGAAATGATGAAGGAGTTCCCAGGATTTAAAAACATCATTGATAGTCTGTGGGATCGCACCGAATATAAGGGCAAGATTTGGGGTGTTCCTCAAGACCCCGAGGAACGATTATTACTCTACTGGAATAAGTCCTTATTAAAAAAAGTTGGCTGGTCAAATGAGGAAATAGCAGCATTGCCTGAGAAAATCGAAAAAGGTGAATTCACCCTTTATGACATTTTGGAGACCGCCAAACAAGCAGTGGATAATGATGTTGTTGAACCAGGTTATGGCTTCTGGACTCGTCCGAATAACGATCCTGACTTTACTGCTTTCTACTATGCCTTTGGTGGAGAAACCATTGACCCTGTTACTGGTAAACTGGTCTTCGATAAGACCGCTGGCTTGAAGTATTATAAATTCTTTTCTGATGCTGTTCAAAAATGCGGATTTATGCACTTTGAGTCGGGTTACCGCTTTGGTATAGACTGGGGCAAGGCGTGGTATACCGAAGTCTCTGAGAGTAAAGTCTTATTTTGGGTTGGAGGAACATCGCAGTGGGTCGAGTTAGCAGAAATCTACCTCAAAGACATTGGTGGAGAGAAATATGCGTGGGAAAACCTCGGCTTCGGGTTAATTCCCGCTGCAGAGAAGGGTGGCAAACCCAACTCTCTTACACACCCAATTGTTTATGTTATTAACTCACAGTGTAAACATCAAGACTTAGCCTTAGCCCTTTTAGGAAGTCTCCAGAGTCAGACAGAGTATAAGTTCTACAAGGGATCTCGCTTACTGAGCGAAACGCTTTATATGTTAGATTACACCACTTTTCTACCCAACAATCCCTACTGGGAGACCTATTCCGCTACTACTTACGAAGCCCTGGCAGAAGTGGTAAGTGGTACTTTTACTCCCGAAACGGCAATAGACTTTGTAGCGGGAGAACTTCAGCACAAGCTGGGCGATGAGGCGATTGTTGCAGATAATTGGCTGCTCGTCACCGAGCCCGGGATCGTGGAGGGTGAGACTGTGCTGGACATGAAGGTCACGCACCTGGAGAAACTGGACTCCATGCTCTTGCTGGTGCTGGCGTGGGCGATTGATCCGGATCCGGAAATCAGGCGGGGACTGGCCAATCTGTCTGACATGATTGAGCTGATATTTGAGGGCGATCCTGCATCGGATCCATTGCGGGTCGGGGCTTTCTTGGTCGCCACGCCCGATTTCGCTGACTCCAATGATCTTCAGAATGTTTTTGGAGATGACGTGACCGAGCTGTTCGGGCCGATCGTGCTGGACGACGGGAGCCTATCCTACAGTGGGGCAATTTCAGTATATCCGGGAATGTCGCAGGAGAGCCAACCGTTATCCAGGATAACAAATCTGGATGGTGTCTTAAAGCTCGAGGTCTCGTACCTCGAAGAAGAGAATTTAGACATTAGCAAGAGCAATGAAGCAACCTCAGCTGGACTGTGGAAAGGTATTGATGCTCAGACACTGCACACATGGGGAATGAACGGCCAAAAAGCCATCGTGGGAGTAATTGACTCGGGCATTGATTGGCGGCACGAAGATTTCTGGAGGACAGGGCCTGGCAATACGAAGAACTCACGCATCCTGTACTTATGGGATCAGAACTTAAAACCAAACGAAGCTACTGACGTAAACAACAATGGGAACAAAACGGACCCTGGAGAGGCTAAACCAGCGGATGATTTCCTCAATGAGAAGACACCTACAAAGAAGGTTAAAGGAAAGTCCAAGCCCGAGGCTTACTCTTGCGGTGGTGTGGAATACAAACAGAAGCAGATCAATGATAGTCTAAATGGGAAAGATGGACGCACCGTTGATGTCCGCTCGTACGATCTTTCCGGCCACGGGACTGCGGTGGCAGGAGTAGCGGCGGGGGACGGATCTCATAGTGGTGGTCGCTTCACGGGTGTCGCGCCTGGCGCTTCCCTCATTGTCGTTAAAATACGTGCTACCTTCAGTATTACTAGCATCACTACTAGCAGTTTTACTACTGGCTTCATCAAAAAATCCCAGCGCCATATGATACAGGCCTTGCAATATATCTTTGAACGTGCGAAAAGCATCGGACTACCGGTGGTAGTGAACTACAGCTCGGGAAGTAATATTGGCCCGCACGACGGCACTTCCATTTACGACCAGAAAATTAAGGCATTGCTAGGTTCAGGCAAAATTATGGTCAACGCTGCAGGTAACGAGGGAAGAGGTGTCTATCACACCGAGAACGACGGAAAGTCAAATGCAATAGGTGAAGATAAAAGTATGACACGCCGCTTCAACGTTCCAATAGATCAACCGCTCGTCTTTCTCGATGTCTGGTTTACAGCTGCGAACAACTATACAGTAGAAGTTCGCTCCCCGGACGGGAAGAAGTGCAAAGCTCAACCAAAATCTACGGATCCGTTACAGGAATTCAAAAAAATTGTTATCGGGAGGAAACACCGAATCGAAATCGTGAACTACAAATTGGGTATGACTCCGCCCGGTGATAGGAGAGTAACCATTTTAATTACAGCACTTGACGGAGGTATGGTTGAGCCGGGTAACTGGGAAATGGTAATTATGCGTCCGAAGAAAACTCCCGGAGCCGATGGACGCTTCGATGCGTACTGTAGAGAGAAGACAACCTTCACGATACCATCTAGCCAGGAGACCATCACCGAGCCTGGAAACGGAGAGAAGGTAATAACTGTAGGTGCGTTCATCCATCGCGATCCGGACAACCCTTGGAAGGTGGGTAAAATGGGCGGTATTGCCAGCTTCAGCAGCCGGGGACCGACCCGGGAGATCCCCTGTGTCCGTACAGGGCGCCGCAAGCCAGACATTACAGCACCCGGGCACAGGGTGATCATGCCTCGCTCGGCTCATGCTAATAAGTATTTTCCGACCTATAAAGATAGCCGGGGAAAAGAGATTAAAGGTTATACGATAAGCGAGGGTACGAGTTTTGCTGCACCGCACGTGACCGGATTCATCGCCATTATGCTGACAGCGAACAAGGACCTTAAACCTGCAGAAGTACTAACCTGGCTACAGAAATACTTCAATCGGACAGACGGCGTTTCTACTTCAGATAATACCTGGGGTGCCGGAAAACTGTGGTGTGGGTGCAACCAGCTAGACTCGGGTGAGACAAGTGATACTAAACAAGACTCCGATGGCGATGGTATTCCAGATTTGTGTGAATACGAGCAGATTGCCTTTATGTCTAACCGCGCTGGTAATTACGAAATCTACGTCATGAACGCCAACGGTTCTGGACAGACTCGGTTGACCAACAACAAGCACTGGGACTGGCAACCTGCCTGGTCACCGAATCGTGCACGTATCGCGTTTGCCTCCAACCCCGACGGGTGTCTTGATATCTACGTCATGAATGCTAACGGCTCCAATCAAGTCAATTTGACTAAAAATCCGGGTATCGATGACTATGAACCCACCTGGTCACCGGATGGCAGTCGTATTTCGTTTACGTCTAGTCGCGGAAATCATCAAATTTACGTTATGAACGCTGACGGCTCCGAACAGAAAAACCTGACCGACCTTAATCGGAACTTGAACCCCACCTGGTCACCTGATGGTAAGTACATCGCGTTTCAATCTGACCGAGACTGGAAAAAAGGGAAGTGGGAAATTTACATCATGAATTCCGATGGCTCCAACCAGACGAATTTGACCAAGAACGATGCCTACGACACGAACCCCACCTGGTCACCTGATGGTAAGTACATCGCGTTTCAATCAGAGCGAGATGGTAATCTTGACATCTACGTTATGAACGCGGATGGTTCTGGACAGACTCGGTTGACCAAAAACTCAAAAGAAAATAAATACCCCTCCTGGTCGCCAGATGGCAATCGCATCGCATTCTACTCCGACCGCGACGATAACTGGGAAATTTACGTCATGAACACCGACGGCTCAAGCCAGACGAGGTTGACCCACAACACCACAGCAGAAGATTGGCACCCCGCTTGGTCACCGGGGCGCTGATAGACAAGTCTTTGCTGTGAATCTTCTCACATGCGTGACCCGATTTGCGCCGGTGGCGAGGTTTACCGAACGAACTAACGATAAAATTCCGACCTCAAGACCGGCCTCCAGGTCTAAAAAAACCAAGCTTCCTCCATCCCACATAAAAGGGGCGAAGGAGGCTTAGATGCTCTCCCGGTAGGATTCCCTTTTTGAAGGAGAGTAGCGGGGTCTTGCAATATAACAAAAGAGATAGCAGAATATATTGGACTAATATACTACAGTGAAAAGTGCAATTAAAAAAAATAAAACGAGAAGATAAAAAATGATATTGCAAGACCTGAACTTCCCATCTGAAAAATCAAGATAATTTTAAACTTTTTTATGCTACTTTCCTTAACTCTTTTCTAACAATATACTCTCTATCTTCAGTTAACATTTTATATATTACTCTAATTAATTGCCGGGCCAAGCAGCGAAGAGTATGATTATGACTTTTTCCTTCCGCCCGTTTTTTTAGATAATAATCCCTGCACTGGAAGCTAAAACGAATACTACCTCCGGCCATAGTAATTAAAGTGTGTTTGCATATTTTATTAGCCTTATACACCGCTCTGGCTTTAGTTACCTTACCTGAATTATTATCTACACAGGCTACCCCACAGTAGACAGCCAACTGTTTTTCAGAAGGGAAACGGTTAATGTCTCCGATCTCTCCGACTAATCTGCTGGCTAGTTTGGTAGCAACTCCGGGGATAGTCTTTAAATGTTTAACCTCTTTACTCTCTTCTCCTATTTCATCTAATTTTTTATCTAAACCCTCAATCTCTTTTTGTAACTCTAATATACGTTGGGCGTAAGATAAGATGATCGTTTGGTATATATCGGTTAGACCAGGCATATACTCTATATTATTTAACCTTTTAAGCAAGAAGAAAGCTCCCTTTTTCCCTATTCCCCTTATCTTTAATAGAGAGCAAAGGGTAATCCTTTTATACTTAGAAAAATCAGGATACTTGGTTAGGATAGCTATTATCTTTTTATTCTTCAGTTTACCCAATTTTAATATCTGGGGACATACTTCCAGTATTTTTTTTCCTAACCGGTTAGTAAGCCTCACCCTCTCATCAATCAGAGTCTGCTGGTGGCGGGAGAGGAGTTTCAGGCTTTCGGTTACAAGAGAA
>Ga0307429_1001570_pt1 | contig 10596 bp, 10 predicted proteins | sample SalMarWE160230MG_FD_202151 | JGI IMG/M metagenome (GOLD analysis project Ga0307429, IMG submission 202151) | Salt marsh sediment microbial communities from the Plum Island Ecosystem LTER, Massachusetts, United States - WE1603-230 | ecosystem: Environmental > Aquatic > Marine > Intertidal zone >...
GATTATTCTATTGATGTTAATTATATACTTGAATTTACCGGGCTTGTAGACACACAACTAAATCAAGCTTATGTCACCCTGAGATTTCCATCTTTTGAAATACCGACTCCTACTGACACTGTGATATTCCCTTCTTTAAGTAATATAGAAATTCCTTCCCTCAATTTACAAATAGGGAGAGATTCCATGAGATGGGGACCGGCCTATCAAGGCTCCCTCATCTTATCAGATAATCCTCCTCCTTTTGATATGTTAAAATATTCCGGTACAGTTGATCTATCTGATTTTGGAGGAGGCTATGGTAACCTTAGCTTCACCAAATTTTTCTCCCTGCTTGATCCCCTAGAGGGAGAGAACAGATACTTTTCGGGCCAAAGATTAGAATATAAGCCTTTTGATTCCCTTACCTTAGGTCTATCCGAAACAGCTATAATATCCCAGGACTCAAGTCTCTTATTTTATAATCCACTTCCTTTTGTTCCTCCTTATTATGCTACCTGGTGGATAGCAAGTATATTTAGTCCCCAAGAGGTTAATTGTAATGTTAGTGTAGATATGGAATTAAATTTTCACCCGGGAATTAAACTATATAGTGAATGGATGGCAGATGACCTTATATTTTTTCCTGAGGAAAATCCTTATCCTAGCCGTACCGGCTTCCTTGCCGGGGTATATTTTGCCGACCCCCTCGGTAGAGGTAATACTGACTTTCGAATCGAATATACCCATATAAATAACTATGTCTACTTTCCCACCCACCCCTGGCAAGATTACCTCTATCAGGGTGAATATATTGGAAATCCTTTAGGGCCTGATGCTGACCAGATCTATTTAGAGCTAACCCATCGCTTATCTGATAAATTCAATCTTTCTTTAAGTTATACTCATGAACGCCATGGAGAAGGGCAGGTAGGGATACCTTTACCATCAGATCCAATAATTGCTAATGAAAATATTTTTCTTTCTGGTATAATAGAGAAACAGCAAGCATATCAGGCGGAAATATCTTATACTATATCACCCCAGTGGGAGCTTTCGGCAAGTGCAACCTTAGAGAACATTGAAAATAAAGATAACACTGTAGGTGAAAATGAAAACAACACTTACTTCCAACTCGAACTAAACTATCAGTTTTAGCTACGAGTTACGAGTGCAGGGGCTCGATTCATCGAGCCCGCATTTTGCATTTTGTATTATCTAAAAACGAATAACGAAAAACGGATTTTATAGTATTTTTCTCGCGCTTATTACTTGCGCTATAACTATCCGCTAGCATTTTATATTTTGAATTTATTCTCTGTATTTTTTTACTAAATACTATATACTAAATACTAACGACTAATTTGACTGGTAGACTGGCCGACCGGTAGACCGGTCGACTAAATAAACTTGCATCTTGCAACTTTTTAAACGAAAAACGGATTTTATAGTATTTTTCTCGCGCTTATTACTTGCGCTATAACTATCCGCTATTACTATACGCTTATTTTGTATTTTTAACTAAATACTAACGACTAAATACTAAATACTATATATAAAGGAGTAATATTATGATAAACAGAAACAAGAAATATCTAAATTTTGTTTTTTGCACTCTATTATTTTTCTTACTAATCATTACTTTTACCTTCTCATCTTTTGCCACCGAAGGCTCGCCTAGTAATTACTATGTCCTTAGCTCAAATGATGTCCTGGAGATTAGGCTCTGGGGTTATCCTGAATTAACCAGAACTACACTAATACAGCCTGATGGGATGATTTCTTTACCTTTAGGTGGACAAATTGATGCTGCCGGAAAAACACTGGAAGAATTAAGGGCCGGAATTGTTAAAGAACTGAGAAAAACTTTCACCGCCTTGGAAGATAATCAGGTAAGTGTAACTGTAATAAGTTTTGGGACTTTTAATATCTCGGTTTTAGGAGAAGTTCATTCACCCGGATTGTACCCCTTATCCGGTAAAGTAGATGTCCTAAAAGCTATCTCTGTTGCTGCCGGTCTTACCGATGAAGCCGGGTTAAAAAATGCCATGATTATTCGTGAAAATCAAGAAATTACCCCGGTAGATTTAGAAAAATTGTTTAACCAAAATGACCTTAGCCAGAATTACGAACTTAACTCGGGAGACTCTTTATATATTCCTAAAGCCTTTACCATCACTAATATATCTATCGCCGGAGAAGTAAATTCCCCCGGATTATACTCTTTGGAAGGTAAGGTTGATATATTAAAAGCCATCTCTGCTTGTAAGGGTGTAACCGAAAAAGCCAATCTCAAAGATGCAATTATTACCAAAATGGACAATAGCAGCATTCCCGTAGACCTGGAAAAGCTCTTTCTCCAAAATGACCTTACCCAGAACTATTCTCTGGAATCAGGAGATTCTCTGTTTGTTCCCCTGTCATTAGAAAATAATATCTATGTTTTAGGAGAAGTGAGAAGCCCGGGACTCTATCCTATCAAAGATGAATGTACGGTAGTAAAAGCTATTACTCTGGCAGGTGGTTATACAGCCAACGCCCGCTTAAAATCTTGTGTAGTTATTCGTCGTTTTCCGCAAGATGAAGAAGGCTTAAAAATGCAGACCATTACTTTAAAGGATGTAAAAGTAATAAGAGAAAAATATGAGCAGGTTATTGAAATAAATCTGGTAAAAATATTGAAAGACGGGGAATTAGACCAAAATATCGTATTACAGCCTCGGGATATTGTTTTTCTCCCAATTCGACCTTTATCTGAATTCGACATAGCTACTATCTTAGATGTTGTTACCACCGGCCTCACAGTATACAACGTTCTGTTAAAATAGTATTTAGCATAAAAACAGTATATACTATTTAGTATATAGACAGATAACTTTCCATCTTGTATTTTTTCTTAATTTTATTTGACTGGCTGACCGGTAGACTGGTCGACTGAATTAGACCGGCAGACTGGCTGACCGGTAGACCGATTCAGCTTGCAACTTGCAACTCGCATCCTGTATTTTTATTTGCATTTTTTATTTTCTTAGCTAAATACTATCTTTAAAGGAGTTTTTTTATGAGAGAAGAAATCGAAGAAGAAATATCCCTACAAGACTATATACGAATCTTACGTAAAAGAAAATGGACTATATTCACAGTAACCATAACAGCCATTATACTTGTTATAATCGCAAACTTCTTTATGCAGCCTGTCTACAAGGCTACCACTACGGTATTGCTTTCCAAAACTAGCAACCCCCAGGCAATCTTTGGTAGTGCCGAAGGCAATCTCCTTTTTGGCCAGGCTGATGAGATAGAAACCCAGATTGAAATTCTAAAAAGTTACAGCATCGCTAAAGGAGTAGCGAAAGAATTACCTCCCGATATTTTTAAAGAAGCTCAAGCACAAAATTTCGCAAGAAAAATAGAAACCTTCAGATGGTTAATCAATATATTGGATATATTGCATCTGAAAAATTTTGCTGCTTCCATATTATTAGGTGTAAGCGACAATCATGATAATAATGAAGAAAAAACAGCTTTAGAAGATATAACCAAACTAGTAAGAAAATCAATAACAGTCAATTCATTAAAAAATACCAATATCATTGAAATTAACTCTGAAAATCTAAATCCCAAATTAGCATCTATAATAGCGGATAGCACTGCTAGTGTTTTTGTTGAAGAATCGCGTTCTATAAACCGCTCTCGGGCAAGTGAAGCAAAAAGATTTATCGAAGAACAGCTAATCGAAAAAGAAACTGAACTAAAACAGGTAGAAGAAGAGAAATTAGAATATAAAAGACAGGAAAATATTCTCTATCTGGATGAAGAGACCAAAATAAATATTGAACAGCTGGCTAATTTTCAATCCCAGGGAATAGAAGTCAACAATCAGATCGTAGAAAACAAAGCAGAATTAGCGGAAGTTCACAGGCAATTGGAAAAACAAGCCGAAACCTATATCTCTTCGGAAACCATTACCACCAATCCGGCGGTCCGGGAACTCCAAAGCCAATTAACCAATTTAGAGATCCAACTTCCTACTCTATTAGAAAAATATTCCAAAGGAAGTCCCCAGGTATCGGAAGCAGAGATAAAGATTAGAGAGATTAAAAATAAAATCAGTGAAAAAGTCGCAGAAATTGTAGGCTCTAAAGTATCCGCTCGAAATCCTATTTATCAGACTCTTCTAGCTCAAGTTGTGACTTTGGAAACAACTCTCATATCTTTAGGGACTAAAAAGGAATCACTCGCATCTTCAGTAAAAGAATATGAAGACCGTTTAGAAAGGCTGCCGGATAAAGAGTTATATCTTGCCAGACTGGAAAGAGCCATAAAGGTATCAGAAAGTACTTATATTATATTATTGGAGAAATACCAAGAAGCTCGAATCAATGAAGCCATGGAATTAGGAGATATCAGGGTAATCGATGAAGCGCGTATTCCGGAGGGCCCCATTAAACCTAATAAAAAATTAAATCTTGCCATCGGCGGAATCCTTGGCTTAATGCTGGGGGTAATGTTGACATTCTTCTTAGAATACATGGACAATACCATTAAAACTACAGATGATATAGAGCGTTACTTAGGATTACCAGTATTAGGACTAATCCCCAAAGTAACTCAAAAAACAAAAAGAAAAAGAGCATATTAAATTCGTATCTCGTATCTCGTGAATCGTATCTCGTAGGACAGGTGTCCCCCGTTTTCACGAGGGCGGGCTTGCCTGCCTCTGTCATTCCCATGAAAATGGGAATCTATTATTACCTTTTTCCTATATCGTAGGACAGGCGTCTCGCCTGTCTATTGTAGGGGTTTGATTTATCAAACCCGTATCTTGTATCTTTATTTGTGTTTTGTATTTTGCTTTTATTCCCGACTGGCAGACCGGCCGACTGGTAGATGTAATAATTTTGAAAACCGAAGTAGACAGGCGAGACGCCTGTCCTACGGAGTTTTATATCTCGAATTTATCTGTATATTTTTTCTGACCGGAAGACTGGCAGACTTATTATTCTTATATTATCTAAAAACTAAAAACGAATAACTAAAAACCATTCTCCGTGAAAGGATGTGACCAAAGTGGCATTAAAATTAAAATTAAAAAAATTTGAACGAAAAGACTTTGAAAATATCTTTGTGGTACAAAACGACCCAAAATCTCCTATCAGTGAAGCCTTTCGTACCTTACGGACCAATATAAAATTTTCCAGTTTAGATAAACCGATAAAAACCCTGCTAATAACCAGTCCTATTCCGGAAGCGGGAAAATCGTCAACCGCTATTAATTTAGCCTTAACTATGGCTCAGGATAAATATAAAGTAATTCTGGTAGATTCCGATTTACGTAAACCAATAATTCATAAAATATTTAAACAGGATAATAAAACAGGTCTTACCAATATTTTAGTTGAGGATAAAAAGATAAAAGAAGTAATGCGAAGAGTAACTGATGTTGACCCTAATTTGTATTTTATTCCCAGTGGTCCTATTCCCCCCAATCCATCCGAATTACTCGGCTCTAACAGGATGAAAGAACTAATAAAGGGATTACAAGAACAAGCTAATTTTGTAATATTTGATTCTCCCCCGGTTATTGCCGTTACCGATGCCTTAGTATTAGCTACTCAAGTAGATGGTGTAGTGCTGATTCTGAATTTTGGAGAAGTGCCCCGAGAAGCAGCCAAACAAACAAAAGTACTATTAGAAAAAATAAAAGCAAATATTTTAGGAGTAGTCTTAAATAAAATCGATATGGAAAAAGAAGGACAATACTATCCCTACTACTACTATTACTACTACGGCGACGAAAAGAAAAAAAGAAAAAAATAAATCGAAAGGAACTCCCTGTGACCACAGTAAAATCATTTGAAGATCTAACAATCTGGCAAGAATCAAGAAAATTTACTAATAAAATATATGTTTTGACTAAAAAATTTCCGAAAGAAGAACTGTACGGGTTAACATCACAAATAAGAAGAGCTGCTGTTTCTATTTCGTCAAATATTGCGGAAGGATTTGATAGAAGATCAGATAAAGAATTATCAAATTTTTTATCTATTGCACGCGCATCAACAGCCGAAGTTCAAAATAATTTATATATTGCTTTAGATTTAAAGTATATTTCTCAAATTGAATTTAACAAGCTTTATCAAGAAGCAAAGAAAATTGCCCAAAAAATTAACAGTTTAATGACTTATCTGAAATCTGGTAAATAAATTTTATTATTTTGTTTGTCTGATTGATTTTGTTTTGTATTTATCTTCGACCGGCAGACCGGCAGACCGGCAGACTGGTAGACCAAATTGACTGGAGTAAAAAAATGATCGATTTACATTGCCACATCCTCCCCCATATGGACGATGGTCCCTCCTCCTGGTCCACCTCCCTAAACATGTGCCGTCAGGCAAGCGAAGACGGAGTTAAAACCATCGTAGCTACTCCTCATACTCTTAATGGAATATACGAAAATCATCCTCAAGATATAGAAGAAAAAGTAGAAATATTAAATCAGAAACTAAAAGAAAACAATATCCCTTTACAAGTCCTTCCCGGAAGCGAAGTGCATCTAAAATATGATATAATTGAAAAACTAAAAAATCAAGCTATAATGACTATAAACAAAACGAACTATGTTCTTTTAGAATTTTCTGCTGACCAGATTCCTAATCAAACAGAAGAAATTCTTTTTCGAATTCAGATAATGGGAATAACTCCTATTTTTTCTCACGTAGAAAGAAATCTGGAATTCCAACGAAAACCATATTCGCTGGCCAATTTAATACAAAAAGGTGCTTTAGCTCAATTAACTGCTGCTAGTTTATATGGAGTTTTTGGTTCAAAGACCAGAAAATTTGCTCAAGAACTTTTAGCTAATGGTCTAATCTACTGTATAGCCAGTGATGCCCACTCTGATTCGAAATCGGGAAGAAATATCGTTTTATCTAAAGCGGTAACAGAAGCATCTAAAATCATCGGCCACCAATCCGCCCTAAACTTAGTCCACTCCAACCCTAAAAAGATAATAGAAAACCAAAGTTTGGATTAATTAATATTTGTCATTCCCTCGAAAGCGGGAATCTATTATTATCTTTTTCCTATCTCGCAGGACAGGCCTCTTCCTATTCCCATCCTCGTAGGACAGGCGTCTCGCCTGTCCTACGAGAGAATCAAGGGGGACATTCTTCTTTGATATATTCGCAATTATACTTTGAGAAAAGTAAAGTGTGTCCCCCGGATTCGGTTTTTTGATTTTCTTTTTCTTCATTCGATACCCGATACTGTTTTCCTATCCGCTATTCCTATACGCTATTTTACACTTGCAACCCGCAACACAAAACCTGAAACTTGTTTTTTTATCTTGACGATTACCTTTATGTATGATAATATTATATTAAAAAGGAGGCGCTTTTAAATGCCCAGACATACTGTATATTTATCAGATCCTGATGATAGGTTTCTACAAGAACTAAAAGATAAACATGGTTCCATCTCTAAAGTTATTCATATTTCTTTGAACAAATTAAGAGCCGAACGATTGAAAAAATATTATCTTCAGAAATCAGAGTCTTATCCTGAACTTCGTGAAGCGCAGACAAAAGTTATAAGAAAACAGGAAGAGGAAGAACAATTATGAGTTTCCCTCGACGCGGTGAAGTCTTCTGGGGTCCCGGTAAAAAGAAAATTCGCCCTCTTATTGTTGTCTCAAATGATCAAGGAAACCGTTACAGCAGTGATGTTGTGGTTATCCCGGGTACTACACAAAAAAAAGATATAGTTTACCCCGTAGAAATTCTGGTCACAAAAGGATTTTCTAAACCTACAAAATTTCAAGCAGACTCTATTTTTACTATTGGCAAAGAAGAGCTCGGTGAAAAAATTACTGAACTTTCTCCTGATATTATGGCTGATGTTAACGCAGCCCTTCAAATTGAGCTTAATTTAGAATAATTCAATCAGTTCATCTTTCCCTTTGCCTCTTGTATTTTAACTACAATTTTTCCCTTCGAACCTATACGTTAAACGCTCTACGCTCTACGCTAACATGCACCTTGCACCTCGTATCTTGCACCTTGTATTTTTTCTTGATTTTATTCGACTGGTAGACTGGTATACTGGCAGACTAATCTTGTGTTTTTCTTCGACTGGTGGACTGGCCGACCGGAAGACCGGTAGACAATTCGTACGCTTGACATTTCCTGCCCACATATAATATAATCTACTCAAGTTCACATCCTGAACATTGCATTTTGCATTTTTCCTAATTTGCACTTGTAGCCTGCACTATAACTATGCACTATTACTATACGCTTGCATTTTATATCTTGTATTTATTCTTAGTATTTTCTTCGACTGGAAGACTGGTAGACCGAGTGACCGGTAGACCGAAATGAGGTTTTTCTCATGTCTCAACACGAACTAAACACTCTATTAGAACTAAAACAAAATCCGTCTCTATCCCAGCGTTCTCTATCTCATCGTCTCAACATCTCCCTGGGCCTAACCAATGCCATTCTGCAAAACCTGATTCATCGGGGCTGGATTAAAGCCAAAAAACTGACTGGCCGTAAAATTCTTTATCTCATCACCCCCCAGGGTATGACCAGGGCTACCAACTTAATCTATGATCGTTTTCGCGAGACCCAAAATTACTACCAATACACCAAAGAACTACTCACTTCCTATCTTATCGCCCTTTACAACCAGGGCAAAAGGAAGGCAATAATCTATAGAACCAACCAGTTGGCCGAGATAACCTATCTTTCCCTCCTGGATAGTCCCTTAAAATTGCATTCTATCCTAAGTGATGACCCATCCAAAAAGAAATTCTTAGGCCATGACGTTCTAACTTTATCTGACTTTGCCCAAAAATATTCTAAAAATCTTTCTCAAAAAAATCTAATATTACTTTGCACCACCGATTCAAAAAAATTATCTAAAGAAATATCTAAATATAAAAACATTAAAAATAATCTTAAAGTTATATACATAGAAGACATACTAAAAAATTCCACTTAAAAATTTTTTTGACTACTTTCTACAAACAATATACAAACAATAAAGGCGAATACCAATGGACTTAAAGAAAATAATTTCTCAAGGTGAATCAGAAACTGTTGAATTTAAAAAATCACTAAGCGAATCGAAAGAGATAATTAAAGCCATTTCTGCTTTTGCCAATACAAAAGGTGGCAAACCACCCTACAAACGAGTAGGTAAATCGACCCTCAGAATGAATAAAGATGAATACGAAAGATCAATCTTAGAAAAACACAAAGATAAACTATATTTTGATTCTCAAATCTGTAAAGAAGCCACCTTAGGCGATATAGATAAAGAAAAAATTAGATGGTTTCTAAAAGAAGGAAAGAGACAGGGTAGGGTTAATGTTTCAATAGATGCTTCAATAGATGAAATTTTAATGAAACTGAGATTATTAAAAAACAGTAAACTAACGAATAGTGCAATTCTATTATTTGGGAAGAATGTAGAACAATTTTTTATACAGTCAGAAATAAAGTGTATTTTATTATCTACTTCCATGTTTGCAAAGCCCTATGCGAGCTATCAAACATATGATAAAAGAAATAAAAGAACTTATTTAAAAGAAGATTATAAGAAGAGTAGGTAAAGGAAAAGATACATATTATATATTTGTGACCGAATAGTGACCAAATAGTGACTGAATGACAACCTATATTTAAAGAAGTTACCGGTGGTTTCGCTGTAGTTTTAAGGAAATTTCAGATACCTGAAAATCTTGAGTCATTAGAATTAAACGAAAGACAAAAAAAGTGATAGAATATCTTAAAAAATATAGAAAAATTACAAATAGAGAGTATCAAAATCTTTGTCCTGATGTAAACAGAGAAACTCTCCGAAAGGATTTAAATGATCTAATTAACAAAAAAGCCATTATTAGAAAGGGCGAGAAAAAGGGGATATATTACGAGTTTATATAATATGCCAACTTTATGCCAACTTTATATGTCTGATAGCTGATTGGTAAATTGTTTTTTTGATTGGTCGATTGACGCAGTATTGTTTCTATGGTATAGTTTATATAAGTTCATTTTTTGAACATTCTATCATTGCGAGAAAGTGAAACGACCGAAGCAATCTTGATCTTACAATTTACACCTTTTTTGTTTTTATTGTATAAAATTTACATGTTCTTCCAAAATCCAAAGGGCTTTTAATCCATTCGATATCTTCACGACTAAAGAGGATAGGAATTTTCTTCTCTTTTTTCTAATCATATTTATCCTGTTTCCAAATTTTGATAGTGTATTTAGAGTAATGGTCTTTGACATTTTTAGACAGATTTGGAGAACATACTTCCGTTCTATACTGCGGTCTTTAATTTTCTTTCATTTCGAATAATTATTTCGGGATTTTTATTTTCCTTAGGAATTGGTAACCCTCTTTCTTTTAATAATTTTATATGTTCTTCTATCTCCCACTTTGCTTGGTAAAGACAATCTTCTATTGAATGGCCGACCCCGGTAAATCCTTCAATATTAGGAGAATAGAAAGTAAAAAATGTAGGATCTTTTGTAGCCTCTATTATCAGAGAATATTTTAAATTAATCATATTATAAATTCCTCCTTTATTTTAGACCAGCACTC
>Ga0307429_1001573_pt1 | contig 10581 bp, 7 predicted proteins | sample SalMarWE160230MG_FD_202151 | JGI IMG/M metagenome (GOLD analysis project Ga0307429, IMG submission 202151) | Salt marsh sediment microbial communities from the Plum Island Ecosystem LTER, Massachusetts, United States - WE1603-230 | ecosystem: Environmental > Aquatic > Marine > Intertidal zone >...
CAACATCTACCTCCACAGCATCTTCTAAGAATTTGTCTATTAAGATAGGGTGTTCTTGGGAAGTATCTTGGGCCTCCTTGATAAACTCATCCAGCGATGCCTCATCATAAACTATCTTCATCGCTCTGCCGCCTAATACGTATGAAGGCCTTACTAATACAGGATATCCTATTTTTTTAGCAATTCTCTTTGCCTCTTCTTTTAAGGTGGCAGAACCGTTGGCTGGCTGATTTATCTTTAGTTTCCTTATCAGCTTGGCGAACTTGTCTCTGTCTTCGGCTCTGTCAATCGACTTAACAGATGTACCAACTATCGGTACACCTACATCTTCTAACTTCTTGGCTAAATTAAGAGGTGTCTGACCACCAAATTGGACAATTACCCCATCGGGCTTCTCTTTGTCCACAATATTCATAACATCTTCAAAGGTTAGGGGTTCAAAATAAAGCTTATCAGAGGTATCATAATCGGTTGAGACTGTCTCGGGGTTAGAGTTAACCATAATGGTCTCATAGCCCAGTTCTTTAAGAGCAAATGCAGCGTGGCAGCAACAGTAATCAAATTCTATACCCTGACCTATCCTGTTGGGCCCGCCACCTAATATTATTATTTTTTTCTTTTTAGAGACTCTGGCTTCATCTTCTACTTCATAAGTTGAATAATAATAAGGCGTATATGCTTCAAATTCTGCGGCGCAGGTATCTACCAGTTTAAAAGTAACTTCTATGCCGAGCTTTTTTCTGTGGTTCCTAACAAATAATTTATCTAATCCAATAAGTTCCGCAATCTGACTGTCGCTAAAACCATATTCCTTGGCCTGTCTTAATAGCTCCTTATTAATGGCTTTCCTCTTCGAACATCCAAGTCTTATCTCGTTTTCCAATTTTACCATATCATTTATATTGCTTATGAACCAGGGATCTATCCCGGTAATCTCTGAAATCTCTTCAACGCTCATCCCTTTCTGCAGGGCATACTTTATGTAAAATATCCTTGAGGCATTCGGCTCTTTGAGCCTTAGCATAAGCTTATTATCGGCAACCTCTTTATAATCCTTTTTATTGTCGAGACCCCAGTGTCCAATCTCCAAACCCCTCAGTCCCTTCTGAAGTGCTTCCTTAAAGGTTCTGCCAATTGCCATTGTCTCACCTACTGACTTCATGGAAATCCCTAAAATATCTTCTGCTTCGGGAAATTTTTCAAATGTAAAGCGAGGAATCTTAACCACACAATAATCTATGGTTGGTTCAAACGATGCTGGAGTTTCTTTGGTAATATCATTCCTTATTTCATCGAGGGTATAACCCACTGCGAGTTTAGCGGCAAACTTTGCTATGGGAAAACCAGTGGCTTTACTGGCAAGAGCGGAGCTTCTTGATACCCTGGGGTTCATCTCTATAACAACCATTCTGCCGTTTTTTGGATTTACGGCAAACTGGATATTTGAGCCACCCGTCTCAACCCCAACCTCCCGGATTATAGAAATGGCGGCGTCTCTCATCTTCTGGTATTCTTTATCAGTTAAGGTCTGCGCAGGAGCTACTGTTATTGAGTCTCCTGTATGAATACCCATAGGGTCAAAATTTTCTATTGAACAGACAATGACTACGTTGTCTTTTAAATCTCTCATAACCTCAAGTTCATACTCTTTCCAGCCAACAATAGACTCCTCAATTAGAATTTCACTAATCATACTGTTCTTTAGACCCAAATCTGCTATTTTCTCAAACTCCTCTTCTGTTGTTGCTATGCCACCACCTGTTCCGCCGAGAGTAAAGCTTGGCCTGATAATGACCGGAAGCTCTATTTTCTTTAAAACATCTTTTGCCTCCTGCATATTATAGGCCAAAGTACTATTAGGTAAATCCAAACCTATTTTTTGCATCGCTCTCTTGAAATATTCCCTATCTTCAGCCTTCTTTATGACATCATAATTAGCACCTATCATCTTTACACTATATTTATCCAGAATGCCTCTTTCTGCGAGCTTAATAGCGGTATTTAAGCCTGTTTGCCCACCCAATGTAGGAAGAAGCGCATCTGGCTTTTCTTTTTTAATAATCTTTTCTAAGACTTCGGGCGTTATCGGCTCTATATAGGTAGCACCAGCCATCTCAGGATCAGTCATTATGGTGGCCGGATTTGAATTAACAAGCACAATCTCAAATCCTTCTTCCTTTAGGGCTTTGCAGGCTTGGGTTCCTGAATAGTCAAACTCACAGGCCTGACTTATTATAATTGGCCCTGAACCAATGATTAGAATCTTCTTTACATCAGCTCTTTTAGGCATTTTTTTATCTGCTATTCCTCATCAAATCAACAAACTCCTTAAATAAGTACTCGGTATCGTGAGGACCAGGGGAGGCCTCAGGATGAAATTGCACTGAAAATAGAGGCAGCCTGCGATGCTTCATTCCTTCTAAGGTATTGTCATTAAGATTAATGTGGGTTATTTCAATATCTTCTTTATTCAAAGACTCTATATCTACACAGAACCCATGGTTCTGAACTGTAATAGAAATCTTGCCTGTCTTCAAATCTTTGACGGGATGATTTGCGCCATGATGGCCAAATTTAAGCTTATAGGTCTTGCCTCCAAAAGCCAATCCTAATATCTGATGTCCCAGACAAATCCCAAATATAGGTAGTTCACCTATTAATCCTTTTACAGTTTCTACCACATAGCTAACCCCTGCGGGGTCCCCTGGACCATTAGATAGCACTATGCCATTTGGCTTCTCAGCGAGAATTTTGTCTGCATCTGTATAATACGGCACAACAGTGATCCTGCAATCATTCTCTGCTAATTTCCTTAAAACGTTAAATTTTACTCCACAATCAATAACCACTACTTTATATTTGCCCTCTTCATTCCAGTGCTGGATTCTATTGGATGTAACCTCCTTAACCAAATCCGTGCCAACCAGACCGGGTGACTGTTTTGCCTTTTCAACTAAGCGTTTGCCATCTAATTCCCTGTCAGAAATAGCCGCCTTCATTGCACCCTGAAGTCTGATACGTCGTGTAAGTGCGCGCGTATCTATGCCTTCTATCCCCAAAATATTGTATTCCTTTAGATATTCGTCCAAATTTTCTTGTGCACGCCAGTTACTGGCAATGCGGCTATATTCTTTAACCACAAAGCCTTCCACAAATGGCTTTCTTGATTCAATATCTTCAAGATTTACACCATAGTTGCCAATGAGAGGATAGGTCATAGTCACAATCTGACCTTTATAGGAGGGGTCGGTTAAGATTTCTTGATAGCCAGCCATACTGGTATTAAAAACCACCTCCCCAGTTCTTTCTCCCGAAGCACCAAAGGATTTCCCTTCGAATATTGTTCCATCTTCTAAAGCAAGGATAGCCCGCATATTCTTCCTCTATTATGACGAGATTCTTTCCAAATTTTTCCTCGCTTCCACCACATCCATCCTTGCAACTATCTCATTAGGCAAAACTGCGTTTATTCCTTACTTAAGCCATAGAGAGGTTAGTTCCCAGATCTTTCCATCGGATTTATTGGCTAAGAGACCCACAAATGAACATTCGTATGCTTAGGGAAAAGACATCCTAACCCCAAAGAGTCTCAGTTGCAGCTAAAACCACGATGCCAGATAAGAAGAGGTGGATGAAAAAGCTGCCCTTTTATCCTCTCCAATGTTTCTTTTTCGTAGATAAATTCAGGGCTCAGAATTTGGTGCATTTTCTTAACATGCTGTTGCAATAAACTACGGTAATAAATCATAATGTCATTATCCAGTCTTCTTAGGGTATCAGTCAATGCTTCGTTATTCTCAGCTTTTATAATGAGGTCTATGTCTGAAGTAAATCCTGCTGTATCTTCCACCGTGCTTCCTGTAAGATATACCTCTTCTAGCTCTTGATGATGCATACCCAGAAACGCACAAATCCCCTTGCTTAGGGCATACCTGAAAGTGCTGTGAACCCAACTATCCTCCTCAAGCAACAGGTTCACAACGCTCTCTCTATCTTTGAGGTGTGAGTTTTTCCCCACACAAAAATCAAGTGCTTGCCGGATTAACTTCCATGCCATAAATGATGATTTTTCTCCACTAATCGCTAAAAACATTCTCTAGCCTTCTTTGTTAACCGAGAAGTTCCTGTACTTCTTCCTTATCAGCATCCATAACAAAGGGAATACCGGAAATCTCTGCTGCTTCCCTCGTAAGGGCAAAAAGGTCATCCCTATCAATACAACTCAGATTGAACTTCCTTGCTCCAGCCATCAGCTGTTGTAAACCTGCCTTAAGTCTACCATAGTAGGTGTATACACCAATAGCACCGGCTGGAATGCGCTCAAAGTCTTTACCGTATTTTCCCCTCAATTGTGCCGCCTCCATGAAGATCCGGTCTACTGTATCTCCGTATTTTCTAATTCCTCGGGGGATCCTACCTTTCTTTATAGCCTCTCCGATAGTATTACCCACCATAGCTGCTGTCATGCTGGAGCGACCCAGGCAGACTGCTTTGATAAAAGGAGCCCCCAGAGAAATTACTTTAAATATGTGGTCCTCCAGAGAGAGACCTCCAGCCATAGCACAGGCAGGAATAAAAGATCCTTTTTCCTTCAACCGAGAAAGAAACCGGTATAAAAGGCATTCCAGATAGACCGTAGGTATACCCCACTCATTCATCATACGCCACGGACTCATTCCTGTCCCTCCACCAGAGCCATCAACTGTTAGAAGATCAATTTTAGCATCAGAAGCGCAGCGAACAGCGCGAGCAAGATCTGCGGGTCGGTAGGAACCGGTTTTAAGAGTGATATATTTGGCTCCCAAGTCTCTTAATCTTTCCACCTCGAGGAAAAATTTTTCCTGTTCTACCATCCCTAGCCGGGAGTGTCGTTCAAACTCCTTAAAATCACCATTTTTGAATGCGTTCTGCACAGTAGAGTCCTCAGGATTGGGAAAAACCACATAACCTTTTTTCTTTAATTCCAAAGCTCTTTTCAGGCTTTCCAATTTGACCTCTCCTCCTATGCTTTTTGCTCCCTGCCCCCATTTAATCTCAATTGCCTCTACTCCTAATTTACCAATTACGTACTCGGGAACACCTAATGCACCATCTTCTACGTTATACTGAACCACAAGTGCTCCATCTCCATCCTGCCATTCTCTGAAGATTCTGATTCTTCTTTCCATCTCTGGCGAGCGTACTATACGGCCATTTCTAATTTCACTATGAGGGTCCATGGCGCAGACATTTTCTCCCACAGTAACTACGGTCCCACTAATGGCAGTTCCTACAGCCATGGATTCCCAGTGAACACGGCCTATCTCAGTGGAACCCAATGCACCAGTAAAAAAGGGAACTCTGAGTCTAATCTTGTCTCCAGCTCCTATTTGTGTAGTGACATCAACTGCGGAGAAGATAGCCTTATCTGAATCTGGTTCCATCCCATAAGCGCCCACACAGCTCCCCTGAATATTGAAGTGAGAAAAATCCACAGGATAATCTTTTTCTGATCCGGCTGTTATTTTGCTAAAGGGTTGAGGATAAAGAACTTCTCTTCCCCTGAGAGCTGAAAGACCTACTTCGCAGTAGCCAGGGCACCCGTCAAGGCAGGTCACACATAACCCCGAACCGGGAGCGCTCTTTACCCTATTCTTGGTTAAAGTTGCTGGACTTGCATTCGGTTTGCTAAAAGACATTTGTTTTATCTCCTTTTCTATTAAATTATTTTCTTACTGTCTCTCTCCTATAAGTTCACTCTCCTGCTTCTTTTCCATCACCTCCTACCTTTGGGCACCCAATAAAAAAAGGCGCCTATTTTCATAGACACCTTTGTCCTTTAGCAACACCGCTGTTACGGGACACCTTTGTCTTTTAGTAACATTCCTTTGTGCTACTGGTCTTTCTATTACTTAACTATATTTATATGCCATACATACTTTTCGTTAACTCCACCTCCTAACTTCATTCTGCTTTCCTTCTCTTGCATTTTCTTCCAATCCGTTTTTTACTCTCTCTATTACACTTTTTGTCTTTCAAGATCCTTGGTGAGAATTACCGCTTCAGCCACCTCTCGCATAGATTTGCGAGTATTCATGCTATGTCTTTGTATCCTGTGATACGCCTCTTCACCACTAAGCCCTAATCTTTTCATCAAAATATCCTTCGCTCGCTCTACTAACTTACGAGTCTCAAGTTCCTCCTGAATTACCCTTGTTTTTACCATTAGCTCGGTATTTTCAATAGCGACAGCTGCCTGATTGGCCACACTGGTAAGCACATCAACCTCTGTTTTAGAAAACTTATGGGGATATGAGGTATAGCAATTAATTACTCCTATCGCCTTCCCTTTCACTCTTAAAGGAACACAGGCAAGCGAGCATAAACCTTCCTTTTTCGCGATACCTTTATATTTATATTCTTTTTCCTGACTTACATCTTTCACTATTATGGTTTTTTGCTCCTTAACCGCCTTACCAGCGATTCCCTCTCCAATTTTTAAAGGGGGTTTTTTATTGTATTCTTCACTAAGACTTTGAGTTGCCCGGATCACTAGCTTGTTATGTCTGCTGAGAAGCATCAGTGAACATATATTTGCTTCCATAATTTGAGCAGTTAATGTGACTATGAGTCGAAGGATATCCTCCAGGTATAATTCCGAAGTGATAGCTTTACTTATTCGGGATAAAGCTTTAATTTGTTCTTCATAAGTTACATTATCCATATACAGATTCCTTTCGCTTTTTTAAATTTCGATACCCAAAAATAAAAAAAGGCGTTCCCCGTCATGGAACGCCTTTGTTCTTTTTGATACTAACTTTGTATCAGTATTCTAATCTAGCAAGCTTCGCTAAAGTAAGTAATATCTCGTTTGTTTGGTAGAATTATATCATAAGATTTGAAATTGTCAAGACCTCGCACTCTTTTGGCTATAACGATACTGTGCGTTTCCTAGAGAATGACTACAACAGGCATTATTATTTCTTTTTTCAAAACCTCACTTAATAGCAACCCAAAGAAATTCTTCAAATAGCGATACTGAAATTTAAACCCAACCACGAAGTTTCATTGCTCCAACCACACGTTCAACAGCAATAACATAAGCAGCCTGTCGCATATTTATGTTGTATTTCCTGGAAGTGTTTAGTACGGAGTAATAAGCAACGGTCATTTTCTTGTCTAAACGACGGTGAACTTCTTTTTCGTCCCAGTAGTCCATATAAAAGTTTTGCACCATCTCAAAATATGAAACTGCTACTCCGCCGGCATTACATAAGAAATCAGGTATTACATGAACACCATTTTTATATAGAATATCATCCGCTTTTGGTGTAGTCGGGCCATTGGCTAATTCAGCATCAATCTTAGCTTTGATGTTCGAAGCATTCTTTTCTGTGATAACATTTTCCAAGCCTGCAGGAATAAGCATATCTACTTCCAGTTCCAAAAGGTCTCCATTGGAAATAGCTTTAGTATTTGGGAAATTAATCACTGAACCTGTCTTAGCCTTATGTTCACGAACCGCCTCTGGATCAAGCCCCTGCCTGCAGAATATACCCCCCTTACTATCACTAACAGCTACTATTTTACAGCCAAAAAGAGATTTAGCAAGATATGCTGCATAATATCCAGCATTCCCATACCCTTGCACGGCAACTGTAGCTTTCTCAAGATCTATACTACATTCCTTGGCCGCCTCACGAATGGTATACCAACCACCCCGTGCTGTTGCGTCGTCTCGTCCAGCAGAACCACCAAGGCTAAGTGGCTTACCAGTAATAACACCAAATTGATTCTTCCCAGCAATTTTTGAATACTCATCCATCATCCAAGCCATAACTTGAGGATTTGTATAAACATCAGGGGCAGGAATATCTTTATCAGGACCAATGAACTGCCACACACCTTGGATATATGCCCGGCTTAAACGTTCCAATTCACCTTGAGACATTTCTTTAGGATTACAGACAACGCCGCCTTTTGCTCCTCCAAGAGGTAGATCGAGAAGAGCACACTTCCATGTCATCCAAGCAGCAAGTGCCCGCACCGTATCAATTGTTTCATTCGGATGAAATCGAATTCCCCCCTTTGTTGGACCTTTTGCATCATTGTATTGAACCCTAAATCCCCGAAACACACGGATTGTGCCGTCATCCATACGAACTGGCAACGATACGTGAAATTCCCGCATCGGAACTCGAAGGATTGCATTTACATCGGGGTCTAACTTTAGAATCTTTGCACACTCATCTAATTGCCGTTGTGCAACTTCGAATAGGTTAGGTTTTGACATTTCTTATACCTCTTCCACTTCCATTTCAAATCTTAATCCAAATATTTCTCTATCCTTGAATATATCTCTTAAGCAGACAATTTCGCCTAATCATATAATAGACACTCTCGCTGGACAGTGGGAATCCCCCATTCATTCATCATCCGCCAGGCGCTCATGCCGGTTCGGGCACCAAATAAAAAAAGGTGCCTATTTTCACCTAGACACCTTTGTCCTTTAGCAACACCCCTTTGTGCTGCCAGCTTTACCAGATTGTTTTAAATAATACCACAATTATTTTGCTTGTCAACTATTCTTTTCTGAACGGCCTCAACGCCTTGGCCTTACAACAATCCCACCCCTGAGCGGGGAGATTTCCTTATCTCTTAATCAAGCTTACCCAACCGATATTCCAGATATCTCCAGACTTTACCTTAGCCAATCGAAGTACCCTAAACTATAAAGAAACTTAAGGATAATGATCCCCATGGCGATGAAAACTACCCAGGAGAAATAATATCTCACATAAGCTCCTCTTAATCTTTTGTTTAGCATCGCTCCAAACTGTGAACCAATGAGTGAACCAGCCAGAATACAGGCCACCAGAGTAAAATCCACATTTCCTTTAAAAAAATGAGTTAGGGCTCCATAGCCTGAGGTAAAGATGATCTGAAAAAGGCCGGTTCCCACAGCTACACTGGTAGGAACCCCAAAAAGATAGATAAAAGCAGGAGTTATAACAAATCCTCCTCCCACTCCCAAAAGTCCGGAAAGGACTCCTATTAGAAAACCAATCACAATTATACTCCAGACCGAGATAGAGACTATCCTGGAGGTGGGCAAAGAAATGAGAGGGGGAGCTATCATCTCTTGAATCTTTCTAGAAATCCTGGTGGCTACTATTCCTCCCTGAGGAGATCTTTTCTTGGCTTTTCTGCTTTCTAAAAACATAGAGACCCCTACCAACAGAAGAAGGACTATGTATATAAATGTTATCCATAGGTACATCTTCCCAACCAGATGATTATGAAGAGTAATGGATCCTAATTCCCTTAATCTTACCAGAACTCGGGCACCTAATTCTGCTCCACCTAAAGAGCCTACCAGAGTGAACAAGGCGAGCTTATAATCTATATGCCCGTAGCTTCTGTGTCTTAGACTTGCGGCAGCACTAGTTCCCACCATCTGAGCCAGGCTGCTACCAACGGCAATATTGTAAGGAATACCAAAGACTGCATTAAGCATAGGGGTCATCAAAAATCCACCCCCTACCCCAAACAACCCTGAAAGAACTCCAACCACAAAACCGAGGCAAACTAAACCGAGAAAAATTATCACTCCACTATCTCCGGGTAAAAATGTAGTTAAAATAGCCATCTATCTCCTCTTTTCCATCCCTTCCTTGCTTAAATTCAGTTACCCTTTTCTTACATCTTTCAAGAATTCCTCTATCACATCTAAGCTTTCATTCTTAACAACTAAATTAAACATTTTATCCTTTACCTCGGCTGGAAGCAGTTCAATGCTTCGAGTTGTAGCAGTATCAAACTTGGCCATTGGATAAACTTTTAGAATCTGATCTTTCTGTTCCTCTGTACATTGTAGCTTAAGCACTCTCATGCCGGCTAATACATCTTCTGTCATATTAGCAAGACCGGCTTCCTGGAGTTTCTCGTATCTTTCATCATTAATCCATATATTAATAGGGTATTTTTCGGCCATCCCTTATCTCCTTGAATAATTAACATTGTCTAGGTAATCTTTCAAATAAAGTTAGATCAACTTTATTTTTTCTAAGAATACGGAAGTAGCCCTCGCTGCAAAACTTGTCTTCCCTCAAGATATAGCCTATTAATAGCTAGGGAGAGGCCAAAGCCTCTCCCCTTTTGGCTATGAAGCTGCCATTTCTGCTGCTAATCCTCAAACTCAATAATATTAGCCCTACATGTATCCTAGCTTGCGTAGTCTATCCATGGCTTTTTCTTTGTCTTGTCTTCTGCCACCCCTTTCGATGGTATTTTCAAGATCCTGCTGCCAGGCAGGGACACCAACTTCCATGGGATTGCTGGTAGTTCTTACCCCTAAGGAGCGGTAACCTATCTCATAAAGTGAACAGTAGGGAAGGCTGTGCAGTTTAATGTTGTCCCATATATCTCTTTCTGTGAAGTGTAAAATGGGAGCTACTCTGGTGTGCCCAGGTGTTAAATGGCCCTCTTCTTTTTTGGTAAAATACTTATCGTCCTTCCTTGCTGGGTGCTCATCCCATCGAACGGCCATGAACAAAGCTTTTATGTTATTTTCTTCCATGAATTGATTGAGAACAACCGTTT
>Ga0307429_1001575_pt1 | contig 10568 bp, 10 predicted proteins | sample SalMarWE160230MG_FD_202151 | JGI IMG/M metagenome (GOLD analysis project Ga0307429, IMG submission 202151) | Salt marsh sediment microbial communities from the Plum Island Ecosystem LTER, Massachusetts, United States - WE1603-230 | ecosystem: Environmental > Aquatic > Marine > Intertidal zone >...
ACCCCCAGAACAAACCTATTTTATCTACAGAATAGCAAAAATAAGCCTGTATAATATCCTCCCAGACTTATTTGGCTCAATTGGCAACTATTTGCCAGCATTTATTCATATATTCTCATTCATATTGATAACAGCAGGATTGCTTTGTCGTCAAAAAAGAGACTGTCTTATTATCTGTTTGAGTTGGTTCCTCGTTGACTGTGTTTTTGAGTTGGGCCAGAAATTTAATAATTTAGCATTGAAAATAATCCCCGATTGGTTTCTAGGGATTCCCTTTTTAGAGAACACTGAAAGCTATTTTCTCCAAGGAACTTTTGATGTTATTGATCTGGTTGCTATTGCCTTTGGTGCGATAATCTCTTACCTTATATTACTAACTACAGATATAAAGGGAAGTTGATAATGTTATGAACAAAAAGGAAAATGGATTTTTAAAAGTTTTGCGTTATTTTCTTCTAACTTGCGTAATTTCCATTGGATTTATAAGCATTGTTGCCACTGGTGGTGGCGGAGAAGAAGATGCAGAGATTACGCCCTTAGATATAGAGAACAGGGTATATAATCTGGCGAATCAACATCGAACCCAAATAGGGCTAGAAGAATTAAAGTGGAGGAAGATAATAGCAGTACAGTGCAGAAAACACAGTCAGGATATGGCAGAAGGCAGAACTGGTTTTGGACACGGGGGGTTTTCCGAGCGCGTAGAAAATATAAGAAAAGAGATAACCTTTGCGAGCGCTAGCGAACTTGTTGCTTATAATTATGGATATGCAGATCCAGCAGAAGCGGTAGTAACTGGTTGGTTAGGGAGCACTTGGCACAGAGAGCAAATCGAAGGGGATTATGATCTGATTGGAGTTGGTGTATTCAAGAATGGTCAGGGCATATATTACTTTACACAAATATTGATCCGTCTCTAAATTGTTAAAACAAAGGCAGGTATGGCAGCACAGAGACAAGAGAGCCAACTATAAGCACAAACAATTAATGTTACAAGCACAATTCATACAATAGATACTAAAAAGGAATTTATTGATAACTGATGAAAACTTTAACAGTTTTAACTTAGGGGATGCAATAAGATGAAAAAAGCAAAAGATTATCTGATATTCCCATTAGATGTTCCGACTTATGACGAGGCAATCCGGTATGTAGAACTCTTAAAGGAGTATGTAGGCATTTTCAAAGTCGGCCTGGAGCTCTTTGTCAGTGTTGGACCGAAAATCCTCAATGCTATTAAAGAAAGGAGTGAAGCAGGGATATTTCTTGATCTAAAGTTTCATGATATCCCTGCTACTGTTAAAGGTGCCTTTCTGGCTGCAAGTGCATATGGTGTGACCTTTACGACCGTGCATTGTGATGAAGGAAAGGATCTTCTTCGCTCTGTCGTTGACAATAACCCTTCCGGTGTCAAAATATTGGCTATCACAGTGCTCACCAGTCTTGCAAGCAAAAATCTAAAGGAGCTAGGCTACCAAGATAGATACATTGCAGACATTACAGAATTGGTTATGCTTAAGGCCAGAATGGCCAAAGAGGCTGGTTGTTCCGGTGTCGTGTGTTCTGGACTGGAGGTCGAAAAGGTTAAGGCTGAATTAGGAAAAGATTTTATCGTTGTTACTCCTGGTATCAGGCCACAGTGGTCTATGGTAGGAAAGGATGATCAAAAGAGAATTATTACCCCTGATCAAGCGATAAAGGGGGGAGCTGATTACATAGTGGTTGGTAGGCCTATCCGGACTGCCGAAAAACCAATTGAGGCTGCAAAAAGGCTTGTGGGCGAGATCGAAATGGCAATCTCTCAATAGATGACTTTCCGCCACCAGAGGCTACACAACGTACACAGGTATCTTTGTCTTAGCCAGAACCTTTCTTGTGTTACTTCCCAAAAGGCGTCTGTCCCCTGGTTTTCCTTTGGCTGATACAACAATAAAGTCATAATTGCCACTTTCTACTTCTCTCAGAATCTCATCTGCTATCTCACCTCTTGCAGTTTTTGCCACTGCATTAATACCAGCCTTTTTAAGTATCTTCGCACCACTTTCTGCATATTTAGAGCTATTTCTGGTCACAGCCCGATCTGTATCAATGGTCACTTCAGACATCCTAAATTCTGCACCAAGCATCTTGTCTATAAGAGCATGGGATGGACCCACACTTAAGACAGTAGCATCTGCGCCTAATTTAGTGGCTAAGGACGTAGCTGTCCGAATAGCGTTTTCCGATTTTTCACTACCACCAGTACAAAAAAGTATCTTCATAGATCAATCCTCTTTCTTTGAGTTTATTGGGTTTATCACGACTGTTGAGTCTAAACTGGCTAAGAGCAGCAAACAACGTTAGGCAAAAATGACTCAGCTTCCATATACACTGATAAACCATTTCAATCTACCATATATTATATCTTACGCCAATACAGAAATTATCGTATAATACATCTCTGGACAAAGCCTTCCATGATTTCCTTAAAACAGTCGAGTTCTTCATCCGTGCAACTTTTCATATCTAAAAATGTATCATCTAATGTCTTAGAGGGAACAAACTTTTGCAAAACATATAACCGCGCATTTTTTATTAACTGACCGATCTTATAAAAATCCTCCTTTTCAAAAAGGGCTTTTACAATAGTAGTCCTGAACTCATAATCCAATCCTGAATCCATAATCAGTCTGATACTGTCAAGAATCTTCCTTGTATCTATCTTTGCCTTTATTACTTGATGGTATTTATCCAAAGATGTCTTTATATCCATAGCAAGGTAATCTACGGATTTTAACTCGATTATCTTTTTGAGCCTTGAAGGGAAACTCCCATTGGTATCAAGCTTCACCAAATACCCCAATCTCTTTATCGCCGATAAAAAAGCGCTTAAATCACTTTGTAGAAGAGGCTCTCCACCAGTTATAGTCACGGCATCAAGCTTTCCCTTTCGCCTATCCAAAAATGACAGGATCTCGTCCTCTTTTAATTCAATACCAAATTTTTTGGGGTCTACCAGTTCTGGATTATGGCAGTAAGGGCACCTGAAATTACACCCCTGAGTAAAGACAATAGCACAAATTTTACCTGGATAATCGATTAAGGAAAATTTTTGAAATCCCCCTATAATCATATCTTAAACCTTAAACATCGTATTGTCCGTTGATCGTTGTCCGTAGTCCGTTGTTAATTTAAGTTAAAGTGATAAGTGTTAGTTCCGCAGTAAGAAAATTTACGAAGTCAGAAATATTCAATCGCATCATATTGTAAAAAAGTTGTTATATTTTGCCATCCCGATTTATCGGGACTGACAATACCTAAACCTTAAACATCTTTCTCTCTTGAAATTCCTCTTGCTTCCCCTTATTCCACTGTTTCAACGGTCTTAGATAACCGACCACCCGGGAATAGACCTCACATTCTCTGCCACATTTCGGGCATACACTCTGTTCCCCGTTTAAATATCCATGGACAGGACAGACACTAAACGTAGGGGAAAAGGTAAAATAAGGAAGGTGATAATTTTCGCATACTGTTCGCACCAATGATTTAACGCTACCAGAGTTGGAAACCCTCTCGCCTGCATAAATATGAAATACCGTTCCTCCAGTATATTTTTGCTGAATACTATCCTGCAAATCCAGGGCATCGAAAACATCATCAGTGAAGTCAACTGGTAGATGAGTAGAATTGGTATAGTAACATTGATCACTGTCGCCGTTGCCTGCAGATATTATGTCAGGATATCTTTCCTTATCAATCTTTGCCAGACTGTATGAGGTTCCCTCGGCAGGGGTAGCTTCAAGATTATAATTATTTCCTGTCTCACTTTGAAAACCTAATAAGACCTCCCTCATGAAATCTAAAACTTTTATAGCAAATTCCTTCCCCTCTTTATCGCCAATAGTCTTGCCAAGAAAGTTTTCACAGGCCTCATTCATTCCAACAAGCCCGATAGTTGAAAAATGATTCTTCCAATATTCATTGAACCGCTTTTTTACACTCCTTAAATAATATTTGATGTAAGGGTAAAGACCCCTGTCTGTGAATCTCTCCAGAATTTTTCTCTTGATCTCCAAACTTTCTTTAGCTAGGATCATCAAGTCTTTAAGTCGGCTAAAAAATTCCTTCTCACTGCCGCTAAGATACCCTATTCGCGACATATTAATTGTTACAACACCAATAGAGCCTGTCAAAGGATTTGAACCAAAGAGTCCGCCTCCTCTCTTTTCTAATTCACGATTATCTATTCTCAACCTACAACACATACTTCGAGCGTCCTCTGGGTTCATGTCTGAATTTACAAAATTAGAAAAATAAGGAATCCCATACTTGGCCGTCATCTCCCACAGGTTGCCAAGAACAGGATTCTCCCAATCAAATTCTTTGGTAATATTGTATGTCGGGATGGGGAAGGTAAAGACCCTTCCTCCGGCATCTCCCTCTGCCATAACCTCTAAAAAGGCCTTGTTAAAAAGGCCTATTTCTTCCTGAAAATCCCTATAGGTAACATCCTGTGCTTCTCCTCCGATAATAACACCTTGATCTGCATAGTATTCAGGTACAGTAAGATCCAGTGTAACATTGGTAAAAGGTGTCTGAAATCCAACCCTTGTGGGCACATTAATATTAAAAACAAACTCCTGCAGGGCCTGCTTTATCCCAATATAGTTTAACCTGTCGAATCGTATGAAAGGTGCTAACAGAGTGTCGAAATTAGAGAATGCCTGAGCACCTGCCGCCTCTCCTTGAAGCGTATAAAAGAAATTTACGATCTGTCCCAATGCACTTCTAAGGTGTCTGGCAGGCCCGCTTTCTACTTTCCCAGATACCCCCCTGAATCCTTCCATCAACAAGTCAAACAAGTCCCAACCAACGCAGTAAACAGAAAGAATGTTTAAATCATGGATATGGTAATCACCTTGTATGTGCGCTTCCCTGATCTCCGGAGAATAAATTTCATTTAACCAATATACTTTGCTAATCTCCGAGGAAACATAATTATTCAATCCCTGTAGAGAGAATGCCATATTACTATTCTCATTAACCCTCCAGTCTGTCTTATTTAGATATTGATCCACCAATGCAACGCTAGCCTTATCAGTTATTTCTCTTATTCTTGCATGCTGTTCTCTATAGATAATATAGGCCTTGGCAGTTTTACGATACGTAGAGGATAGTAATACCTCCTCTACAATATCCTGAATTTCTTCTACTGTTGGGGGCTCCTCCCCAATTACCTGATTAGCTAAATTTAAAACCTTGATGGTAAGCCTTTTAGCTACCTTTTCATCAAACTCCCCTGTTGCCTTTCCAGCTTTAGTAACAGCATTTGTAATCTTTTCGGCCTCAAAGGCCACCTTTTTGCCATCTCTTTTTTCTACCTCAGTAAACATAATATCATCTCTCCATTTATGCCTGCCTGTGCGCCATGCCTGCGCCGTTGCGCGGCAGGCAGGTGACAGCACGCAGACAGGTCTTTATCCAACATACGTTGACTTAATAAATTCTGCAATTCTCCCGCTCCCATCCAAAATCCTGAGTACAGGGAAGCGCAGTATATCGTGGGATCAAAGAGGTTATTTTTTTGCACATGCTCCTTTCCTGTCAAGTAATCTTCTAAGGTGATGCTAATCGCAGCCAATGCAGGAAACCGGCCTTTCAGGTAACAGCCCTGTACCATTTTCCACAAGATATTGTGTTAAATTATAATAGATATCCAATATAAAGTCAATATGGAAACAATCATAATGGAAAAATCAAATGCATTTTTTTGTATATTGTCTCCCTAAGAAGGCTCCGAAGTAGATTTTATTGCTATTAGTTATATTATAGAGGGGAGGCAAGAGTAGATAATTATATGAGATATCCAAGATTTACAGGATCTCGGGGCTGAATCCTAAAAAGTAGGATTCAGCCCATCATTTTTCATTGCTATAAGAAATAGATAGAGTGCAACCTAAAACATTAAAGAAAGTCCTGCTTTTAAGGTCCTTCCGGGTGATGGATAATAAGTATTATAGTCCTGATCCTCAAGGTAGTCTTCAAAGCCCATCGTAGAGTACTCCTCGTTAAACAGGTTTTCTGCACCCACAAAGGCCAAAAGTTTATATTTATGGTTTGGAGGTCTATAGCGCACCAAAATATCTACCAAAGAGTAGTCTGACAGCTTCTCTCCATTATTATTTTTGTCATCACCCAAATAGCATGCACCTGTATATCTAAGCTCGGGAACCAGCGAAAAGCCATAGGGAAAAAACAATTCCAAACCTAAAAAAGCCTTATGGTTGGGAACTAAGGGAACATCTTTATCATTAGAAATCCCCTTTGTAAATTTTGCATCTTGGTAAGTATAATTACCGTAGATATTGGCCTTTTTTCCAAAGTTATATGAACCATTAAGCTCTAGTCCCTGATGTCTTGTCTCATCAAGGTTCTCATTTCTAAATGTGGCATTATTCCAGGCAATTTCCTTCTCCATATCAATTCTAAATAATGTTATAGCAAACCTCACGTTTTCAATGGGATAAAACTCTGTACCTATTTCATAGCTTTTACCTTCCTCTGCCTCGAGCTCCTTATTAAACGCATTACCCCATCCCTGGTAAGAGGCCTGTTCATCAATAAACGGGTATCGATATAGTCTGGTAAACTTCGTAAACAACTTTGAGCTCTTCTCTATCAAATAAGTAAGTCCAATACTCATTGCCTCTCCACGATGATCTTTCTCATCATCAAAGCTCTTTATACTTGTTATTGGGTTGAGTTCTTTTCCTTTAATCTCTGCCTTCTCAATCCTTGCCCCTGCACTTAAAATAAGTTCATCAAAGAGATTAAATTCATCATTTATGTAATATCCTACAGAACTCTTCTTTATTTCAGTTAAAGAACTCGTAGTATCTCTACTTATATCAGTAAAGATTTCTAAATTAAGGGTTTCATCGTAATAGTCCAATCCCACAATCAGTTTATTTTTATGGCCTAGAATATCTTTATTTAATAGATATCTGGGTGTTATTCCAAATGTCTTTATTTCTGTATCTCTATATGAAGGAAAAGAATCCATATCTGAAGTAATATCCTTTAGGCCATATAAAAAATTCACATCAAAATTACCAAGGTTAGCGGATATCATTTCCAGCCCTAAGTTAACATTATAATATTTATCCAATGATTCGTCATTATCATGGGACTGAGTCCATCTCGCAGGTCTGGCAGGTTGGAATTGTTTACGATTTTCTTCCATCTCACTCTTTGTGAGGTTCCCTGGCATTTCATAGTCAACCTTATTTAAAGATCCACCTAAAGAGATATTTAAAAAATCGCTGAGGTCATAACCTATATTAAAGCCAGCACCTTTCGATGAAAATCCCGTTCTCTCTCTCCATCCGTTTGTTTCTTGTATTTCACCTGAACAGGCATATGATAATCTGTCTCTAGAACCAGTAAGGCCAACTCTTACATCATGAAGGGCGTCTTCTCCAATTATTCCTGAAGCGCTTACCTCGGGTTTACCCTCTCCCCTTTTAGTAATGATATTGATTACACCTGCAACAGCATGATCTCCATAGAGAACACTATTCGCACCGCTAACAACCTCTATCTTTTCAATATTATTAATTGGTATCTGGAGCCAATTTATACTTGCCATATCAGGTCTATTTAATCTTCTTCCATCTAATAGGATTAATACCCTTCCGTGGCTATTTTGCCCAAATCCTCTCATATCTATTTCCGCCTGTGAAGGATTGCCGGAAAAAGTTGTAAAATGGATACCCGCTAACTTTTTCAGAACATCAACAAGACTGGTAGCCCCTGATTTTTCAATATCTTCAGATTTAATCACAGTAATATTTGCGGGTATCTTGCGTATTTCCCTGGTATCTCTGGTAGCCGTCACTACAACCTCTTCTAATGTTACTAATGGCTTTTTAATTGCCTCCTCTTCCGCCTTACTCAATCCAGAGATGGCCAATGCAGCCAAAAACAAAGACACAACAAACCACTTTTTCATCCTTAGCCTCCTTTACTTTTCGAAGGCCCGGTGCTAATCTATTTTTGCCAGATTAACCGAACCTCCATTTCTGCTTGGTTAATAATAGCGGACAGGGCGGTTATAGGATTGGGTTCATTCCGCCCTGCTCGACCTTATCCACACAGTCTGAGTTCCCGGCCAGTGAGTTTAAGTTGTGAACAATTTACAACTTCAGCGAACATACAGATAATAAGTTTCATGCCTTTAACCGTTAGCAGCCACCAGGCATGCATTACATCAAAATTTCCATCCATAGATGCAACCACCTCGATCCTGTCTGCACTGATATCTAATCCTTTACCAGCCTCTTCAAAATCGATTGTATCATCCAGGCTTTCCTTGCCCACAACATATACAATTACCCCTGTCTTCATTTTCGTCACCTCCTTTCTCAATAAAAAAGCCCGCCATCGGTCTTAGAATGGCGGGCTGAAAAATTTTTCTGCTACCTGCCCACATTCTCAGACCGGAGAATAATAAGGTTTCTTCCTGGCAGGTTTTCTGGCTCTCCCGACTCTCTGGCTCGCCTTCCCAATCGCTGCTAATGCGGGACCAGTGACTTTAATCTTCTAAAAATAGAATATCCAGTGAGCTTCCCCGATCAATTAATCGGGGTCGGGATTACAGCAGCAGTCTTCTGCAGCGGCCTCTCACCGCTTTTCCTTTTTTAACCAGGAATCCTCTTAAACGAAAAAACCGATTTCCCTCATCTTTCAGGAAACCGGCATATAGATAATTATTAGTTATTTTTCTGCCTCAATCTCCAGACCAGGAAATAATCCAGCATGCTTCGATAGGTTTTCTGGCTCTCCCGACTCTCTGGCTCGCCTTCCCAATCCCGCTAATGCGAGACCAGTGGCTTTAATCTTCTAAAAATAGAATATCCAGTGAGCTTCCCCGATCAATTAATCAGGGTCGGGATTACAGCAGCAGTCTTCTGCAGCGGCCTCTCACCGCTTTCCCTTAACTCGAAGTAATATACTGTAGGTTTTAGTAACAAATCGCCTTTCTACTTGTCAATGTTTTTATTCCAAATTATGTAGTTGAAGGAAGGAAGGCATTGAAAAACTTGTAAGTAGTTGATCGTACTCATTCCAAACTTTTTAACTTATCAAACACCTTACGCCCCCTGTAGTGGCATGGTAGTTTTTGAAGGGAAGGGCAGCCAGGACCTTCCCTTTTTCCTCATAGTGGCTATTTCTTTAAATTGTAGTTGAATGTAATGGTTCTGTGCTTGCCTAACCAATTTTTTTCTAAAATAACCTAAGATTTCCTAACATAAAAAATAAAAAAATATATTTTGATTTTGCGTACTTAGATGATTTCACTAGATTTTCTGAAACTGCTGTTTTTGGGCGAAACATCTAATGAAAATATCAAGCAATCTTTCGGTTTTTTCAGCTTGTTTAATCTCTAAAAATATTGGACTCTTTATGAAAAAAGGTATAAATAGCATATAAAATAGCCACCGTAGCTCAGATGGCAGAGCACCTCACTCGTAATGAGGATGTCGGCGGTTCGACCCCGCCCGGTGGCTCCAAAACCCTTTCTGAATCCCTCAAAGGCCCATATTGGGAGGAATTATTGCCATAAAGGGGGTGACCATCTGTTTGTATAACCATTATAGGACCAGCATCCGGGCAATCCATTATTTAATTGGAATTTAGGATCCTCTATCCATTGGTGCATAAGTTCATTGGCCCTGTTTATTTCCCTAAACCTATCACCATCGCCGCCTTTATCAGGATGATAAACTTTTGCCATTCCCCTGTAGGCTTTTTTTATCTCCCTGGCATAGTCTCCAAACACTAATGTTTTCATATGTATATTAAGATGTTTAAGGCCCTTTTTCTGATCAGTGGATAGTTTTGGTATTTTTTTTGTATTAGGTTTAATTGAATCAGGGTCGATACTATGCTCAACATTTTCTTCAAGAATAGACTGGGATGCAAAACTACGAGAGATTCGCCTGCTTCTTTTTTTATACCACTCCTTGCCAGCTTCAAGCGTTAATTCTTTAAGTGTGTTAGCAGGAGAGTAACCTGATTTTCTCTTATAGACAAACCTTGATATTCTATTTGACCAGGCAGGCATCACATCAAGGGCAACAAAATGTTCGGTAAATGAAAAGGCTGCATATCGTGTATTGAGGGTTTGAAGTAATCCCTTAGACAAAGAAAGAGACCATATTAGTTTCTGCCTGCATTGCTTTGAACAATACCTTCTTCCTGGTTTAATATCATAAGTTCCACAAGCAAGGCATCTCCTTATCCTTTTTTCAGGAGAAGAGGAAGATATTTGTTTTTTGTGCATCTTTAATATTTTAATAAACAACATTAATGGATCTATATGTAAGGTATTGACGATATTCTAGATTGACTTTAAATACTATCATAAGAAGTAGGCTTAGTAAAAGTTAAAATTGCTACTAAAAATTGCTACTATCTGTTAGGAATTTTTTAAAAGTGGACTATTTACAAATTAAAAGTGGACTCCACTATGAAGCAATACTTTATTACCTGTAAACAAGAACAACTATAACAGCACCGAGAAT
>Ga0307429_1001576_pt1 | contig 10568 bp, 15 predicted proteins | sample SalMarWE160230MG_FD_202151 | JGI IMG/M metagenome (GOLD analysis project Ga0307429, IMG submission 202151) | Salt marsh sediment microbial communities from the Plum Island Ecosystem LTER, Massachusetts, United States - WE1603-230 | ecosystem: Environmental > Aquatic > Marine > Intertidal zone >...
CTGAATAACCACCCTGCTCTTTTCAGGTATCACTCGAAGCACCTTACCGGTGGCACCTTTATGCTCGCCGGTTATAATCTGTACCATATCACCTTTTTTAATATGCAATGCCATTTTTTATTCTCTATTATCCAACCTCACAACTGGGGCCTGTAACCTTGTCTAAACGACCTCACTGGCCAGAGAAATAATCTTCATATAATTTTTTTCCCGCAGCTCACGGGCAACCGCGCCGAAAATTCTCGTCCCTATCGGATTGCCGTCGTTGTCGATCATCACCGCTGCGTTACTGTCGAACCTGACGTAGCTGCCATCAGGTCTCTTAATAGGGCTTTTCGTGCGAATTATCACACATTTATGAACCTTCTTGTCGTCCAACTGACAGCTTGGCAGAGATTTCTTTATAGCCACACACACAATGTCACCAACGCCGGCTGTAGGCCGATAGTTGCGCCTCCGGCAGCCTCCTCTGCCGAGAACCTTTATGCACAACGCCGATTTAGCGCCTGAGTTGTCTGCTATATCCAACATTGTTTCCTGCTGTATCACAAATCTACCTCTCAGTCTGAAAATCTATTCTGAGCATCAATCCACAATCGCCTTCTGCACCACACGAACAAGACGCCATCTCTTTGTCTTGCTCGAAGGCCTGCACGGAGCAACTTCGACAACATCGCCCACCGAGGCCTGATTGTGCTCGTCGTGTACGCCGAGTACGGTCCTGCGCCTGACGTACTTGCCGTACCTCGGATGCTTAACCTTGTAATCAATGGCAACCTTAACGCTTTTGTCGCCGCTGCGACTTGTCACCACAGCTGTGTTGGTTTTTGCCTTTTTATGCTCCATATCTTCTCTGCAATCAAATACCGGCAGGCGTCCCACTTGCTGCCTGCTTTTCACCTAATACCGTTTTAATTCGTGCAATATCGCGCCTGATATTCCTCACAGCCTTATTATTCTCCAGTGTCTCTGTCACCGACTGTGAGCGAAGCTCGAACAAACGCCTGGTAAGCTCATCCAGCTTGTCCACGAGCTCATCAGAACTCATTTCACGATACTGCTTTGCCTTCATCTCAAACTGTCCTTTTTCGAACCCGCGGCCTCGCCGCGAGGCGGGTATTGCTTCTGCCGTTTATACCCGGCTGTTACAACGAATGTCTTCTTTTGACGAATCTGCACCTTATCGGCATCTTATGAGCTACTCTGACAAGCGCCCGCTTGGCAACGTCTTCACCGATACCGCCGATTTCGAGGAAAACCTGACCCGGCCTGACCCTTGCAACCCAGAACTCCGGCTCCCCTTTACCCTTGCCCATCCTTGTCTCAAGCGGCTTTTTGCTTACAGGCTTATAAGGAAATATCCTCAAATATACCTTACCTTCACGATGCAGAAAATGCGTCGCCGCTACTCTGCCTGCCTCAATCTGCCTCGCCGTTATCCAGCTTCTCTCAAGTGCCTGCAGACCGTATTCGCCGAAGGCAACAAAGTTGCCCCTCGAAGCATTGCCCTTCATTCTGCCTCGCTGGCTCTTACGGAACTTAACTCTTTTGGGCATTAACGCCATCTTCAAAAACCCTTAATCATCTGTATATTCGAAATCAATGCAACCGCAGCAGCCGCTATTTTTCTGCTTTTTCTGCGCCGCCGTCATTTTGCTCCGGCTGCTGCTTTTGTTCCTCAGCAGCCTCAGGCCTCGCGGCCTTCGAGCCGAGGGGTGCCGATTGAGCTTTTTCACTCTTTTTGTCTTCTACAGCAGCAACGGAACCGCCCGCATCACGCTCACCCTTGCGGGCACCTGCCCTGCGCCCAGGCCGACGCCGGCGAGCCGGTCTTGTCTCAACTTCCTGCTGTTCTCCGAACTTACCCTTGTAAATCCAGACCTTAATACCGATAGCTCCATACGTCGTCCTCGCCGTCGCCACTGCATAATCCACATCGGCATCGAGAGTATGAAGCGGAATGCTGCCGATTTTCTGTGTCTCTCTGCGGGCCATCTCCGAACCAGCAAGACGACCGCTGCAAATAATCTTAACTCCCTTGGCGCCGGTATTCATTGCCGAGTCACAATACTGCTTCATCGTACGCCTGAACGACGCCCGCTTACACAATTGCTCGGCAATCGACTCTGCCACTAAAGCCGCATCGAGCTCCGGGCTTTTCACCTCGATGACATTGACATTCACCTTGCGGCCTGTCATCGCTTCAAGCTCTTCACGAAGCTTATCAACCTCGCCGCCGCGAGGCCCGATTACAATCCCGGGCCGGGCACTGTGCAATGTCACCTGAACCTCGTTTCTCGTCCGGATTATCCTGACCTTCGATACCGCACCTTTGGGCATCTGCCGATTGTATTTTTTATCAACGAAACGTCGTATCTTCTCATCTTCAACGAGAAAATCCCCGTAAGTGGCCTTCGGTGAAAACCAAACACTCTGCCATTCCCTGGTTATCCCCGTCCTGAATCCTATTGGTGATGTCTTCTGACCCATATTTTATTTCTCTATCTGTACGTTTTAGTTTTTTATGCCTCTGTTACAGTCACATATATATGGCAGGCCTTTTTACTTAGCGAATGAGCTCTGCCCCTGTCCTTCGGAATCCACCTTTTGGTGCCTAATCGAATACCGGCGTCGTCCACGCGGGCACAGCTGACATAAAGATTATCAACATCCGCCTGCTGCTCATCCGCATCCGCAACAGCGGCCTTGAGAACCTTGTTAACCATCTCCGCAGCCCGCCTGTTCGTGAATTTCAATAAATCCATCGCATCCTGCACACCCCTGCCTGTTATCAGCTCGGCAACGAGTCTGGCCTTTCGCGGCGAGCCCGGTGCATACCGGTAAGATGAACGCCACTGTGACAGCTCATTAACATCGACCGAAAGCGCCGCTGCAAGATTGCGCACATCCTCTTTGCGAGGCAAGGGCTTCATAAGACCTTTTTGCCAGTTCCTGATTGCAGCAGCTGCCTTCGCTTTACTGAAACCACCCCGCGCAACCTGCTCTGCAAGCTGCTCCGAGCTTATCTTTCGCTGCTCAAAAACCTTTTTTAGCTTTTCGGAACTCAACATTTTAATTTCTTTTCCGGCCTATTAAACTGCTCTCACTACTTTGCTATTTTTTTGCTCGAATGTCCCTTGAAAATTCTCGTCGGTGAAAATTCGCCGAGCTTGTGACCAACCATATCCTCGGTAACAAAAACCTTATGAAACATCTTGCCGTTATGAACCATAAAAGTATAACCTACAAATTCCGGAATTATCGTACACCTCCGCGCCCAGGTCTTCATCGGCTCATAAGTACCCGCCTGAGTCTGCTTTGTTACCTTGGCAAAAAGCTTCTGGTCAACGTAAGGCCCTTTTTTAAGTGACCTGCTCATATCGCTCCTTTTACTCTCAACAAATCAATCCTTCGACAGTGAGCTCAGGACAGTCGAACTGTTACAGCACAAGCTGTCCCTGTCTCTTGTTTTTACGTCTTCGAATAATCCTCTTATTGCTCGGCTTTCTTGGATTTCTTGTCTTGCCTCCCTTAGCCAGTACTCCAGTCGGCGAACAGGGTTGTCGGCCGCCGTTTGCCCTGCCCTCACCGCCGCCCATCGGATGGGATACCGGATTCATCGCCTTGCCTCTTACGTGGGGCCTTCTGCCCATATGACGCTTTCTGCCGGCCTTGCCGAGCTCAACGTTCTGATGGTCGGCATTGCTCAAACTGCCGATAGTAGCACGGCACTGCTTGCGAAGCATACGCATCTCACCACTCGGCAGAACAATGCTCACCCAGTCGCCCTCCTTGGCAACTATCCTCGCCGCACTTCCGGCGCCACGGACGAGTTTGCCGCCCTGACCCGCTGTCATCTCAATATTATGGATTTCAAGACCGGATGGTATAGCTGCCAGAGGCATAGCATTACCCACCCTCGGCTCACAATCCAGCCCGCTTTCAACCATCTGGCCTACACTTATGCCGGCCGGCGCCAGTATGTATCTTTTCTCGCCGTCGGCGTAGGCAAGCAGAGATATAAAGCAGTTGCGGTTAGGGTCATACTCGATTGTAGCAACCTTCGCAGTAATTCCGTCTTTGTCACGCTTGAAATCTATCAGCCGGTAAATCTTCCTCGCCCCGCCGCCTCTGAATCTGCTCGTGGTAACACCGCGATGATTTCTGCCGCCGGTCTTTTTTATTCGAACACAAAGCGACTTCTCCGGCTTATCGCCGGTCAGCTCGGAATAATCAATCACCGACGCATTTCGCCGCCCTGCGCTCGTTGGTTTATATATTCTGATTGCCATAATTTAATCCTGTATTACACTTTTTTTTACTCTTAGAACAAATCTATATGATGTTCAGGCTCAAGAAAAACAACCGCCTTCTTCCAGCTCGGCGTACGGCCGAAATACCTGCCTCTGCGACGTTGCTTGCCCCTGCGGTTAGCCGTCCGCACCTTCATCACCTTAACCGAGTATATTCTCTCAACAGCGCCTTTTATCTGCTGCTTGTTGGCCTCTTTGTTTACCTCGAACGAGTACGCACTCTTCGTATTGGCAAGGTGCATCCCCTGTTCCGTAACCAAAGGCCGAATTATCACGCTATAGTCTTCCATATTCCCGTCGAATCATCAATTATCTTTATCTTTACCCTGCCCAACAACAGACAGAAAAGCCTGCTTAGTAAAAAGCAGCTTGCTGTGATTGCAGACGTCACCGGCGTTAATTTGTGACACAGGCATTACCGCCACCCTGGGTATATTTCTCGCCGACCTGTAAATATTATCATCGGCATCACCAATCATCACAAGACAGCTGCGACTAATCTTAAGATTGCCCAGAATCGAAGCAAACTCCTTCGTCCTCGGCTTTTCCATATTCAGCTCGTCAACTACAACAACGTCGTTGCTCAAAAGCTTTTCCAGCACAGCCGATTTCGCCGCCAGTCTCCGCTGTTTTTGGGGCATCCTTTTGCCGAAGTCGTGCGGCAGCTTGGCAAAAGTCACTCCGCCGCCTACTCGTTTTCCCGTCCTTATGTTGCCGATACGTGCGTTACCTGTGCCCTTTTGCCTGAACAGTTTTTTCGTCGAGCCGGCTACCATATTTCTTCCCTTCGTCGCCGCCGTTCCTACCCGACTGTTGGCGTGATACATCACAATCGCCTGTTTAAGAAGTGTAAAGTTCACCTCGCTGCCTAAAGTCGACTCATCAACCTTCAGGTTCTCAACCTCTTTTCCATCTCTGTTGTAAACTGCCAATCTAATCATCTTCAGCTTTCCAAGCTTCGTGCGTCTATTGTCTTCGCGAGCTTCGTACTATCACATAGCTGCCCGAAGGACCCGGCACAGAGCCCTTGACAACTAATAAATTATTCTCTTCGTCTATCGAAACCAGCCTGTGATTACTCGTAGTCACTCTCTCATGGCCCATATGGCCTGCCATTCTCTTTCCTTTTTTAAGTTTTCCGCTGTGACCTCTGTCAGTCGCAAAGCTCGCCAGCGAGCCGCCTGCTCTGTGCTTGCGCTCCGTACCATGTGACGAGGGAAAACCGGCAAAGTGATGTCTTTTCATAACTCCGGCAAATCCCTTTCCCTTGCTCGTCCCGATAACATCAATAAAATTATTCTCGGTAAAAACCGAAACTGTAAGCGAATCGCCGCTCTTGTATTCCGTCTGTGCGTCGTCTGCCAATCGCCACTCCCTTACAAGTTTCTTTACCGATGTATTGGCTTTCTTTGAATGCCCGACCGCCGGTCTTTTCTGCCGTCTCGGCTTGACATCATCATAACCCAATTGAACAGCATTATACCCGTCTGTCTGTTTCGTCTTGACCTGAAGAACTGCGCAGGGACCTGCCTCGATGACCGTCACCGGCAGCAATCTGCCGGACTCATCGTAAACCTGTGTCATTCCAACCTTTTTTCCCAATAGCATCGCCATAGCTTCAATCTCTAAACATCAGACGCATACAAAAAAACATAAGCATCTCTGCTTATGCCTTTATCTTCACAAACACGCCTGCAGGAACCACAAGCCGGTTCAAAACTTCCACCGTCCGCGCATTAGCCTCATAGATATCTATCAATCGCTTATGTGTCCTCAGCTCAAACTGCTCTCTCGATTTCTTGTCGACATGCGGGCTTCGAAGCACCGTGTATCGCTCTATTCTTGTCGGCAAAGGCACCGGCCCGCTCACACGTGCGTTGGTCCTGCGAGCATGCTCGACTATCTCTTTTGCTGAGGCATCAAGCGCCCTGTGGTCGTATGATTCCATTCTTATCCTTATTTTTTCAGTTTCCGTCGCCATAAATTTCGATACAGTAATCTTCTGCCTAAATAGAGATACAATTCACAAATCTCAAGATTCTATTCGCTTATTTTTATGCAGGAAAGGCCTTTTATTTATCGGCCGGTTCCTCTGCCACTTCCTTTCACCGGCCAATGTCGCCTTCCTTAAAGAATTCGGGCTCTTGCAAAGCTGACAAAAATCCGTAAAGCATCTGCCGGCTCTGACATTGGCCCGAAGCTTTTTACTTACCGTCCCTGACCATCATTTTCAGATATGTCACAGCCCAACTCGTCTTCGCACAGCCGTCCCTAACCGTGCTCGCTACGGCTGAAAAACCTACAATTTAGCAGCTTATGAAAAAACTGTCAACAAAACAGAAAAAAATATTTTCGTTCAAATGCAAAATAAAACGCCTTTTTAGCACAAAAACGGCTATATAAGAAAAACTGAAACTATTAGAAGACAATTTTTTGCGCAAGCTGCTCGGGAACCTTCTCATAAGTCAAAGGTTCAATCGTAAAAACACCTCTGCCCGCTGTAAGACTCCTTATATCGCTCGAATAACCGAACATCTCAGCAAGCGGTGCCCTGGCGTCAATAACGCGCATCATCCCGTGCATCCGAGTATCTGTTATCACCGCCCTTTTACCGAGCAGATTACCCTGAACCGCCCCAAAATAAGCCTCCGGAACCACTATCTCAAGGCGCATTAACGGCTCAAGCAATACAGGCTCTGCCTTCTTCAAAGCCGACTCTATCGCAATACCCGCCGCCTGCTCAAAGGCCAAATCCGATGAATCAACCGCGTGATAAGAGCCGTCAAGCAAAATTATCCTCACTCCCACAACAGGAAATCCCGACAAAACTCCACAGCCGAGCGCCTCTCTTGCGCCGGCTTCGACCGCACCAATATACTCCCTCGGTATAGTTCCACCGGCTATCTTACTGACAAATCCATTCTCTCTATCCCAGTGACCGTCTTCGGTCATCAACGGCTCAATTCTCAACACCACGTGCCCGCCAGTCTGACGAATAAACTTGCCTTCTGCCTCCGCTGACCCTGCAATCGTCTCCTTATATGCCACTCGAGGCTTTCCGACCCTGACATTAACTTTCTTCTCTCTGACAAGTTTGTGCTGAAGAATCTCAAGATGAAGCTCTCCCATCCCGCTTATGATTGTCTGGCCTGTTTCAACGTCAACTTTGCAGCCGAAAGTCGGGTCTTCCCGTCTGAGCTCCGCTAATGCCTCGGAAAGCCTGCTCTTGTCCCCGGACGTCTTTGGCTCTATCGACATGCTGATAACCGTCTGCGGAAATGTAATAGACGGCAGACATACCGGATGCCTTGTGTCACAGATAGTATCACCCGTCAGAGCCTGCTTGAGACCTATAACCGCCACGATGTCACCGGCACCTGCGGAGTCAAGAATCTTGCGCTCATCGGCATGCATCTCGAATATTCTCGTAATATTCTCACGCTTGTCCCTGCTCGCATCCAGAACCCTGCTGCCGGATCTCAATGTCCCCTGATAAATCCTGATAAAATTCAAATCACCGTGAGCATCAGAGGTAATCTTGAAGACCAAAGCTACAAGCGGGGAGTCCTTATCGCACTTAACTATCACCTTTTTCTTCTCGTCTTTCGGCTTGTGACCGACGATAACAGGTCTTTCCAAAGGTGAAGGCAGGTAATTAATTACCCCATCGAGAAGCCTCTGCACACCGATATATTTCAAAGCTGAGCCCACGAATACAGGATGAAGCCTCCCCGCCAAAGTCCCCTTCCTTATCGCTCTGTGAATAAGCTCAGCTTCTGCCGGCTTATTCTCGATGTAAAGCTCCATAAGCTGCTCATCGAATTCCGCAGCAAGCTCCAGCAACTTATGCCTGTACTGCTCTGCCGTTACAATGATATCGTCAGGTATCTGTCTTTCCTCGAAGCTCGCTCCCAGCTCTTCTGATTCATAGAAAACAGCTTTCATTTCTATTATGTCTATTATCGCCGTAAAATTCCCTTCGCTTCCATAAGGTATCTGAACTGCGACAGGATTGGCGAGAAGTCTGTTACGAATACTATCCAGACTCATCTCAAAATCGGCGCCTACCTTATCCATCTTATTGATAAAACACAGGCAGGCAAGCCCGTATTTACTTCCCTGTCGCCACACCGTTTCACTTTGTGCCTGCACACCTTCGCTGCCGTCGAATACCGCCACGGCACCGTCCAGCACACGCAGTGACCTTTCAACCTCCGCCGTAAAATCGATATGTCCCGGCGTATCAATCAGGTTAATCTCATAGTCCTTCCACGGACACTTCGTCGCTGCTGATGTTATCGTAATCCCTCTCTGCTGCTCCTCTTCCAGGTAGTCCATAACAGCCGTGCCGTTGTGCACCTCACCCATCTTGTAAGTCTTGCCCGCATAATAAAGTATCCTCTCGGTAATCGTCGTCTTGCCGGCGTCGATATGAGCCATAATACCTATATTGCGCAGCTTGGCCAAATCAGTTGCCATCGGAATCTCTCAGCATTTCTTCAGCGTCGAATCAGCCTTTACAAAAAAGCTGATTAGCTGATTACTCGAATCCAATTCACTTTCAAAAACTATTGATAAAAAAGCTGCCACGGCCATTTCGAAAAACGCACCGTGGCAGCAAAAAAACGCTCTTACCACGCAAAGTGGGCAAATGCCTTATTAGCCTCCGCCATCCTGTGCACATTCTCTCTGGCTGTCATTGCACCGCCCTGCTTATTGTACGCATCCATCAGCTCTTCAGCCAGCTTATCGCACATCGGCTTTCCTTTTTTCGCGCGGGCCGACTGTAGTATCCATCGAAACGACAGAGACTGCTGTCTCTTGGCGCTGACCTGCATCGGCACCTGATAGCTCGCACCGCCTACCCGTTTGCTGCGAACTTCAATCATCGGCTTGACATTATTAATCGCCGTCTCGAAAACTTTCAGCGGCTCTTCCTTCGAAACCTTCTTGGCTATCCGCTCCATAGCATCATAAAAAACCTTTTGAGCTACGCTCTTTTTGCCCTCGTACATCAGGCAGTTAATAAATTTCGAAACCAACCTGTTGTTATATTTAGCATCCGGTTTTAATTGCTGTTCTGATGCCGTAAACTTCTTTGCCATTACCGACCCTTTTCTTACAACTACTCGTCTATTTCAATTTAGGAAATTAATTATTTCGCTTTTTTTGCGCCGTATTTACTTCTTCCCTGTTTACGGTTCTCTACTCCGCCGCAGTCCAGCACACCGCGAATAATATGGTATCTGACTCCGGGCAGGTCTCTGACTCTGCCGCCGCGAATAAGAACCGTGCTGTGCTCCTGCAGATTATGGTCTATACCGGGTATATAACAGGTTACCTCCTTGCCGTTCGTCAGCCTCACACGCGCTATCTTGCGCAAAGCCGAGTTCGGCTTTTTGGGAGTCTGCGTCCTGACTATCAGACAAACTCCCCTTTTCTGAGGACAGCCCCTTATATCCGATACACGTTTCTGCTTTTTTGTCCTTCTTCTGGCACGATTCACTAACTGATTTACTGTCGGCATAATTCGTTTCCGATTTTCAATTTACCTTTCTGACAAATAAAAACATCATTTTATACCAAGCGCCTCTTTTACAGCCGCTTCGGCCTTCTCCTCCGCCTCTTTGACTTCTTTAATCTCTGCAAACTCCTTCGGCAGAGGCGCTTCTGCAAGGTGCTTGACCTTCATCTCAAGGTACGGCTTAAACGCGGTGCCCGCCGGTATCAGGTGGCCAAGAATAACATTTTCTTTCAGGCCCGTAAGCTCATCTACTCTACCTGACAGTGCTGCTCCTGTCAAGACCTTTGTTGTCTCCTGGAAACTCGCAGCCGCTATAAAACTCTCCGACCACAGAGACGCCTTCGTGATACCCAAAAGAAGCGTCTTCGCCGTCGCAGGTTTGGGCTTCGTACCTTTGGCACCTGTGCCTCCTATAGCCTCAACCTTCTCATTTATACGCGAAAGCTCATCCCTGTTGACAACCTGACCTTCTTGGAGCTCGGTCGCATCACCTACCTTGCTGACCTTAAGCGAATCGGAAATTCTCTCGTTCTCTTTCCTGAAGATAAACTTATCAACAACCTCTCCCGGAAGGAAGCCGCTGTCACCAACAGATTCAATTTCGACCTTACGCATCATCTGAGAGCAGATAATCTCAATATGTTTATCATTAATACTGACGTTCTGTGAACGATAGACGTTTTGAATCTCTGTAATCAGATACCTCTGCAGCGCCTCTTCACCCTTGATTG
>Ga0307429_1001578_pt1 | contig 10567 bp, 9 predicted proteins | sample SalMarWE160230MG_FD_202151 | JGI IMG/M metagenome (GOLD analysis project Ga0307429, IMG submission 202151) | Salt marsh sediment microbial communities from the Plum Island Ecosystem LTER, Massachusetts, United States - WE1603-230 | ecosystem: Environmental > Aquatic > Marine > Intertidal zone >...
ATCAAAGACATAGAACTCAAGCTCCGGGCTAAACAAAGCGACCCCTTTCCGAGTTGAGGCCATATATTGCTCTGCCCTTCTGGCAACATTGCGTGGATATCTAACGTAGGGTGTTCCATCAGGCTCGCAGATATCACACGCTATGCTGAGCGTCCTAAGGTCGGGAAAGCGGTCAATGATACCAGTACTACTATCCGGTATTATTTTCATATCCCCAGCTGTAACCTTCTTATAACCAGGATAGCTAGAGGCATCTATCCCAATACCATCGGTGAACGTAGACTTACTTAACTGGCTTGCAGGGATAGTCACATGATGCCAACGACCGATTAGATCAACAACCTTGAAATCCACCATTTCAACATTTTGATCCTTAACAAACTTGAGTATTTCTTCCTTCGTTGGAACCATATTTGCCTCCTATTAGTGGGATTTACATAACCTTTGGTGCTACCCGCAATCTACCATGGCTTGGTCTCTAACACGCATCAATTCTCTTGATTCTTCGAGTAGTTGGCTGCTATCAAACCACAAGTTAGAGTGGAAGTCAACTAGATAGTTGTCTCGCCCCTGACAATGATACAATGATAATGGATGGGGACTTGACAAAGCGTTTTAATGGTGCTAAGGTAGGTAAACGGTTGCCGACGTCTATTATTAGAATCGAGAGGTACTTGGCGTATGAAAAGAGTGTATGTTAAGGAAGAGGTCTGCATTGGCTGTGGCCTGTGTCGAGTTTTCTGCCAGGTGGAGCAATCCCAATCTAAGGACCTGATCAAGGCATTTAAAAAAGAAGACCCCCGTCCTTTGCCCCGCGTGCGTGTGGAGAGGAATGTAGAGATTTCCTTTCCAATTCAATGTCGCCATTGCGCTGAGCCATGGTGTGTTTATTCTTGCCTTACCGGTGCGATGCACAAAGACCCTGTAACTGGCATGGTCAGCGTTGATGTGGAAAAGTGTATTGGCTGTTGGACATGCATAGTAGCCTGTCCTTACGGGGCGATTAGTCAAGACACGAATAGCAAAACTATTATTAAGTGCGACCTTTGTCCCGGGCGGGAAATACCTGCCTGTGTACTGAATTGTCCTAACGAAGCGCTTGTACTCGGTGTAGATGAGAAAGAGGATTGATATGGATAAGATGATCGCCATAATCGACTACGGTGCAGGCAACTTGCGTAGTGTCGCTAATGCCGTCAAGAAACTGGGCTACCACCCGAGGGTGACAAGCACGCCGGATGAAGTACTTGATGCTGCTGCAGTTATCTTGCCAGGTGTTGGCGCTGCTGCTGACACCATGAATAGCTTGGAGAAACTAGGTATGACCGACGCTATTCGGAAACTGATACAACGAAGGCGACCACTCTTCGCCGTTTGCGTAGGGTTGCAGATACTGCTCTCAGGCACTGAAGAGGGAGGCTGGCATGAATGTTTGGGCATAATTCCCGGGAAGGTAAGAAGGCTACCCCAAGGACCTAAAATCCCTCATATAGGTTGGAATCAGGTGAAACAAAGGCTTACCCATCCCGTTTTTGAGGGCATACCGGATGAAGCTAACTTCTACTTTGTCCACAGTTTCTATGCCGAGCCTGAAGATAAGTCGGTGGTGGCGGGCACGACAAACTATGGTTTGTCTATATGCAGCATGGTAATCAAGGATAACCTGATCGCAACTCAGTTTCACCCTGAGAAAAGTGGTGAGTACGGATTAAAGATGTATGCTAATTTTTTGAAGACGGCACTGAGCAGGAGATAAAAATGCGAACAAAATATCTTCTTATAGGAAATTCGGCCGGCGGCATTGGAGCTGCTGAAGCCATACGCCAGGTGGATAAGAAAGGGGCTTTGACCATAGTTTCCGACGAGCCTTACCCTGTCTATTCGCGCCCTCTTATCTCAAAATACCTGACGGGAGAACGAACTCTTGAGGAGATATTGTTCCGTCCCCTCGACTTCTATGACCAGAACAATATTATTTTTCTCCCGGGCAAGAAAGTGAGTCACTTAGAGCTAGATCAGCAGACCGCTCAATTGGAAGACGGCGAGCAGGTTGCTTGGGAAAAGCTTCTGCTCGCCGTAGGAGGGAAACCCATCTTTCCCAAGATGACAGGGAGTGGCAAGAGAGGTGTTTTTACTTTCACCAACCTTTATGATGCCAAGGCGATTGGCAGATTCCTGGATAACGCCAGAAAGGCGGTAGTTATTGGCGGCGGGCTCATCGGAATTAGCGTAACTGAAGCTCTAATAAAGAGAGGGGTTGACGTAAGAGTAGTGGAAATGAAAGAGCGAATATTAAATACCATACTCGACCAACAGGCATCCTTAATGGCTGAAGAAGTTCTTAAGCAGGCCGGCGTGGAGATCATTGCAGGTCAGACCGTGGCTAAGGTCAACGGGAAAGATGCGGTTGAAGAGGTTATTTTGGATAATGGAACCGCTCTACCCTGCGATTTAGTAGTGATGGCTATTGGAGTATCACCGCGCCCGGAGCTTGCACAAGATGCTAAGTTAGAAATAAACCGAGGTATAGTAGTAGACCGTCATATGGCTACAAAGCACCCAGGTGTTTATGCCTGTGGAGACGTAGCTGAAGCTTACGATTTCGTGTACGAGGAGAATAGACTTACCCCCATCTGGCCTAATGCCTATGTTGGAGGCAGGATTGCTGGACTTAACATGGCTGGCATTACATCTGAATATCCCGGCAGCACAGCTATCAATTCGCTTAATTATTTTGGAGTTGACATCGCCTCCGCAGGAATGCCCGCAGCACCCAACGACAACGGCTACGAGACTATTAGCAAACAAGAAGGCGATATATATCAAAAGGTCATATTGAAAGATGACCTCATAATGGGAATGATATTTGTAGGAAATATTGAAAAGTCGGGCATAATTTTCGGTCTTATGAGGAACAGAGTCAATGTAGAGAGCTTTAAACAGTCGCTTTTGGCTGATGATTTCGGCCTGGCATTCTTTCCCCGGTCATTATGGCAAGAGCGACTGGCACCATCACCAGATATAATTCTTCAACCTTCCCTGCCTATCGAAGCTGAGGAGGAAACCTTTGCTGGCGAGTAACTGCCTAGCTTTGGAGTGATGAAGTGAAAGAATTAAGCTGGATAAACAACTTCTATCGTGATGATAAGGTGATCGATGCCTGTTCCATCTTTGGGATGATGGACACTTCAGGGAATCGGTTTTCGGGCAAGCCGGTCATAGAAGCTATCGCTAACATGCATGTTAGGGGCAATGGTCTGGGTGGCGGATTTGCTGTTTATGGGTTATATCCTGAATACGCCGACTATTATGCCTTCCATATAATGTATCTGAGTCGGGATGGGCAAGCCAGAGTGGAGGATTTCCTCAGGCACAAGTTTCATGTAATTGATGCCAAAGAGGTGCCCACTAAGCCAACGCCCGTTATAGTAAACCCTCCCTTAGTACAGCGCTATTTCCTCGAAGTGAAAGCCGACGCAAGCAATGGGCAATCAGAGGACGACTATGTCGTGGATAGAGTCATGGAAATCAACACAAAGATGGAAGAAGCCTTTGTCTTTTCCAGCGGCAAGAATATGGCAGTGTTCAAAGGGGTGGGTTATCCTGAAGACATAGCAGAATATTTCTGCTTGGAGCAATATGAAGGTTATCTCTGGACAGCCCATGGCAGATTTCCCACCAACACCCCTGGTTGGTGGGGTGGAGCACATCCCTTCAATATCCTGGACTGGACAGTGATTCATAATGGTGAAATCTCTTCCTACGGCATAAACCGACGGTATTTAGAGCAATTTGGCTACAATTGCACTATGCAGACCGATACTGAAGTGGTAGCTTATGCCGTTGACCTTTTAATACGAAGGCATGGCCTTCCCATAGAGATAGTAGCCAAGGTATTAGCACCTCCTTTCTGGAGTTATATAGAGCGCTGTTCCTCAGAGGAGCAAAAACTCTTTCGAACCTTGCGCCAAGTATATGGCAGCCTTCTATTGAATGGGCCTTTCACCGTAATCATTGCTCATCAAGGGGAGATGATTGGTCTTACCGACAGGATAAGGTTACGTCCTCTCACCGTGGGAGTGAAAGGGTCGGTGCTTTACCTATCTTCTGAAGAATCGGCTATTCGCTTGGTCTCCCCCGACCTTGACCGGGCCTGGATTCCCATGGGTGGCGAGCCTATTGTGGGCAGTTTGGAAAAACCACTCGAGCCTAAAAAATCTTCAACGGCAGAAATAGAAGGTGTACGGAAGTGTTAACTAAGAGAATTATCCCTTGCCTTGATGTCACTCAAGGGCGAGTAGTCAAGGGCACCAGCTTTACCCATCTCCGTGATGCTGGCGACCCTGTAGAGCTAGCTGCTTTCTACTACAAGGAGGGTGCTGACGAACTTGTCTTTCTGGATATCGGTGCTACTCCTGAGGGACGTGATATCATGGTTGACATTGTCGAACGGGTCTCCGAGCAGGTTTTTATTCCCCTCACTGTGGGCGGAGGTTTGTGGGGCATCGAAGATACGCGTCGCATGCTGAAAGCAGGGGCAGACAAGGTATCCATTAACACCGCCGCAGTGCAAAATCCCAAGCTTATCACCGAGGGAGCAGAGAAATTTGGCAGTCAGTGCATTGTCGTGGCTATCGATGCTAAGCGACTAAAAAATGGTACCGATGCTAAATGGGAGGTCTGCACTCACGGGGGACGAAAGCCTACTGGCATTGATGCCATTGAGTGGGCTAAGCAGGTTGTGGTTCTTGGGGCTGGGGAATTGCTCCTTACCAGTTGGGATGCCGATGGTCAGCGAACTGGATATGACCTGGAATTAACCCGTGCTATTAGTGAGACAGTGATGGTGCCGGTAATTGCCAGCGGTGGTGCCGGCAATTTAGACCATCTTTACGAGGCTTTAGTCATAGGTAAAGCCGATGCCGTTCTCGCCGCCAGCATCTTTCATTACCAAATTTATTCCATTCGTCAAGCCAAAGACTACTTAGCGGAAAAAGGCATACCTGTAAGAAAAGGATGAGATGAAGACATATTTGCCACCAAAATTCATAGTGGAGAGAGACGATTCTCGGTGTATCAGATGCGAGGTCTGCGTCAACCAGTGCACCTTTGATGTTCATTCTTATGATACGGAGGACGATGAACTAAGGAGCCGCGAGGAGAATTGTGTTGGCTGCCATCGTTGCGTAGTCTTTTGTCCTACTGAAGCTTTGACCATTAGAGAAAATCCACTGGATTACAGAGAGAACTACAACTGGCGCCCTGAGGTTATCGAAGATATCATCAAGCAATCCGAGACCGGCGGCGTGCTTCTCACCGGAATGGGGAATGATAAAAGCTACCGCATTTACTGGGACCATCTGGTTCTTAATGCCAGCCAGGTGACCAATCCCTCTATTGACCCTTTACGTGAACCGATGGAGTTAACTACCTATCTTGGGCGGAAACCTGACAGGGTAGAGTTTGGCTCGCTTGGTCTTAAGACAGAGCTAGCCCCTCAGGTCAAACTCGAGGTTCCAGTAATGTTTTCAGCTATGTCTTATGGTGCAGTAAGCCTGAACGTGCAGGAGTCCCTGGCCAGAGCTGCCACCGAGATGGGAACCCTGTGGAATACAGGTGAAGGCGGACTTCACCCCAAGCTTTATAAGTATGGGGACAACACCATAGTCCAAGTAGCTTCGGGGCGATTTGGCGTTCACCCTGAATACCTCAATGTGGCCAAGGTAGTAGAAATTAAGATTGGGCAAGGGGCTAAGCCCGGCATTGGGGGCCATCTCCCCGGCGAGAAGGTGAGTGCCGAAGTATCAAGCACCCGAATGATTCCTAAAGGCACAGATGCCTTATCCCCAGCGCCACAGCACGATATCTATTCCATTGAGGACCTGGCACAGCTTGTCTATGCCCTGAAGGAAGCCACAAATTATACCAAGCCAATAGCCGTAAAGATTGCTGCAGTTCACAATTCAGCAGCTATCGCCAGTGGCATGGTACGGGCAGGAGCAGACATTATAGTTCTCGATGGGCTGCGAGGCTCTACAGGCGCCGCGCCTAAGATAATCCGTGACAACGTTGGCATTCCCATTGAACTAGCTCTCGCTTCTGTGGATGACCGCCTCAGACAAGAGGGCATTCGAAATCAGGCCTCTGTCGTAATCGCGGGCGGAATCAGAAACAGTGGCGATGTAGCTAAAGCCATCGCTCTGGGCGCCGATGCCATCTATATTGGAACTGCTGCTCTGGTCGCTCTTGGATGCACCCTCTGTCAACAATGCCACACCGGAAAATGCGCCTGGGGCATTTGCACCACAGACCCCTGGTTAACCAAGAGGGTCAATCCCGATATCGGAGCTAGGCGGCTGTCCAATCTCCTCCGCGGCTGGAGTCTTGAGCTTAAGGACATACTGGGTGGCATGGGCATCAATGCCTTAGAAAGTCTCCGTGGCAACCGCCTTCATCTGAGGGGGGTGGGGCTAACCGATACTGAATTAGAAATCCTGGGAGTCAGGATGGCAGGAAGCTAAGATGAAAGAAGCTGTAACAATAGATGCCAAGGGCATTTTCTACCGAGAACTCAATGCCAAATTGAGGAAAGCGGTATCGAACGGAACTCAAAAGATTGAGTTACGAAATGTCTACGGACAGAGATACATCGGCACGGACCTGGACAAGCCAGTCGAGATTGAGATATTCGGCACCCCGGGTAATGATTTAGGGGCTTTCATGGATAGTCCCAGGATTATTGTTCACGGCAATGCCCAGGATGGCTGCGGGAACACTATGAATAACGGGGAAATAATCATTCATGGTCATGCCGGGGACATTCTTGGTCTATCAGCTAGGGGGGGCAAGATTTTCGTTAGGGAGGATGTTGGTTATCGGGCAGGTATCCACATGAAAGAATACCAAGACAAAAAGCCAATGGTGGTCATTGGTGGCACGGCACAGGATTTTTTAGGCGAGTATATGGCAGGTGGAATTCTAATCCTCCTGGGGTTAAACCTGAAAGAAGGAGAGAGCCATAAGGCGAATTTCATCGGCACCGGTATGCATGGCGGTGCTATCTATATGAGGGGAGAAGTTCAGGAATTTCAGCTAGGCAAGGAAGTAGGTGTCACTGAACTGGATGAAAATGACCACCAGATTCTTAGCCAATTCGTTGGTGAGTTTGCGGCTCATTTTGGCTACGAAGCTGAAATGATACTAAATAACGAATTCAGGAAACTTTTCCCTCGCTGGCTGCGGCCTTACGGAAGGCTCTATGCATACTAAGAGAGCAACTGAAGAAACTAATTAAGACAAAAGGAGGTCAAAAAATGGAAAACAGAAACAGAGAAGAAGGCAAAGAATATGTTCTCAAGATGGCTAAGGAGCACGATGTTAAGTTCATCAGGCTGTGGTTTACCGATATTCTGGGTATACTGAAAGGCTTTGCCATTACTGTGGAGGAACTGGAAGGTGCTCTGGAGCAAGGGATGGGCTTTGATGGTTCCTCTATTCAGGGCTTTGCTCGGATCGACGAGAGCGATATGGTGGCTATGCCTGACCCGGACACATTCCAATTGCTCCCATGGAGACCCAAGGATCACCATGCTGTAGCGCGGATGTTCTGTGATATCCAGAGACCCGGTGGTGAGTTTTTTGAAGGTGACCCCAGATACGTGCTGAAGAGAAATTTAAAGCGAGCGGCTGACATGGGATACACCTTCTATGTGGGCCCGGAGTTGGAGTACTTCTATTTTCAGGATTCAAAGGGAACTCAGAGATTGGACGAAGGGGGCTACTTCGACATGACACCGCTGGATGTCGCCACTGACCTAAGACGAGAAACGGTTCTTACCTTGGAGGAGATGGGCATAGCAGTCGAGTATTCCCACCACGAGGTCGCCGCCAGCCAGCATGAGATAGACATGAGGTACACTGATGCTCTAACTATGGCTGACAACGTGATGACCTACCGCTTGGTAGTCAAACAAATAGCTTTACAGCAGGGAGTCTACGCTACCTTTATGCCTAAGCCAGTCTTCGGCATCAATGGCAGTGGCATGCATGTCCACCAGTCACTGTTCAAAGGTGATACCAACGCCTTCTTTGATAAAAATGATAAACACCATCTTTCTAAGGTGGCCAAGTGCTATATCGCGGGACTATTAATGCATGCCCCTGAAATCACTGCTGTCACTAACCAGTGGGTTAATTCCTACAAGCGATTGGTTCCTGGATATGAGGCACCCGTGTACCTTTCATGGGCACGGCGAAATCGGGCCGACCTTATCAGGGTCCCAGAATATATGCCAGGCAAAGAAAAGTCTACCAGGATAGAGTTCAGATCCCCTGATCCTGCTTGTAACCCCTACCTTGCCTTTAGCGTTATGCTGGCTGCCGGATTGGAGGGAATCGAGAGGGAATGTGAAGAGCCAGACCCCGTAGAGGAAAATGTGTATGAAATGACCGGAGAGGAGAGAGAGAGGCGAGGCATAGGCACTCTACCTGGCAGCCTTTGGGAAGCAATCCAGCTCACGGAAAAGAGTGAACTGGTGCGACGAGCACTTGGCGACCACATTTTTGATGCCTTCATCGAGAATAAAAAAATCGAATGGGATCAGTACCGGAGCCAGGTAACCGAATACGAGCTTAAGAGCTATTTGCCAATCTTGTGAGTAGAAGGTCCTGTTCTTGCGTAAGGAACACCCTTCTACTTGAAGGGGTCCCACCGCACCGTCTGTTTCTCATACGCAGGCGGAAATAGCTTCAAGAACTCATCGTAATAGAGGAGTTCTTTGAACGTGGCGAATGGCATGCCGTAGGCTGACTTTGGGCGCCTCTTTATCTCTTCGGGGTCGATTATATTGGACACCAGCATGTCCATGACGTCATCTGTGCCGACTCCCATGGAGAATCTGAGCTTCTCACGATTGGCAATCTTTTCAGGAAGCATATCGCGGAACGCCTCACGCAGAATGAACTTTTCTATCTGTTGCTCACCGTAAATCTTCCACTCCATCGGTATCTTCTTGGCAAAAGCGACAATCCTGGCGTCCAGAAATGGTATCTGATACACTAAGGCTTTCGCCATCCAGCCCCTGTCGAGGCGCCTTAAAGCAGTATTGTAGGCGATGTCCAGCAACCTCTGGGCAAGCTGTTCTCGATGTGCATCGCTGGTCACTTTTGGGTTTTTTAGAACCATACGGTATCCCCCAAATAGTTCATCGGCCCCTTCACCAACCAGGATAGCATCGGTGTATTCCTTTGCCATGCGGGCAACGTAGTAGTTGGAGATAATGCCCGATATACAGTCCTCGTCAAAACTCTCAAGGTGCCAAACTAGCCGGGGAATCAAATCGCAAATGTCAGAATCGCTTATCCGGTAGATATGAAGCTGGTGCTCCAGACCAAGGAATTGAGCCATCAACACAGCATTTTCCAGGTCGGGACCGGGTGCGCTGTCAATAGTGGCAGTGAACAAGTGCAGGTCCGGATTGTACTCCTTGGCGATGGCGGCCACAATAGAGCTGTCCAGACCACCGCTCAACGAGACGCCCAGTACGCCAGGCATTCTTTTCTGTACCGCTTCTATGAGCAGTTGACGTAGGGTCACAGCTGCTTCCTCTATGGTCCCTGGCTCAGGCACGTCAGGGACAAAAGGCTCAAATGGCTTCAGTCCTTCGTTGGTGCTGTAGATGTAGCCAGGAGGCAACTCATTAACGTCAAAGCGAATGTGGTCTATCAGTCCCTTCATCTCGCTGCTGAAGCACAACAAGCCATGCTCCGACCCGTAGAAGAGAGGTCTGGCACCCACAGAGTCTCGTGCCAGGATTACTTCGCCTGAGTCAGCGATGGCGCACGTGTAGCTTCCCTCGAGCAGGGAGAAACACTCCTTGCCGTGCCTCTCATAAAACTCCTTGAACAGCTCAACATCATGCTGGCCTGGGGCTCTTTCATTGAACAACTCCCCATCGAAAACGATGAATGGAGGTCTTGAGAGTGAGGTGCAGCAGGTTCTCTCCGGAGTCAGATTGATTTCATTGGCGCCCAGAGCGCCGTGGCGGTCAGGCAGTGCCCGAACGACCGTATTATCTGGACCTCGGTGTCGCATCTGCTCCAGCATCTTGCCAACCTGTTGTCCGCATCCCTCCAGCACGTCTCCATTCAGTGAAAAGATTCCGGCTATGCTTGCCATACAACACTCCTTTGCCGCACTTATTTATACTGACTACGTCTACGCTCTAGACTGCCTATTGGTAGCTGTCGAGCACTTTGACCGCATCGAATGCATCAATACAGTAGGCATCGGCCCCTATCTCCTGGGCAAACTCATTGGAGACAGCAGCACCCCCGACGAGCACTTTTACACTGTCCCTGAGCTTGCTTTCCTCAAGAGCTTCGATCACAACGCCCATCTCAGTCATGGTGGTGGTAAGCAAGGCTGATAGTCCCAAGTACCCCGGCTTTTCTTCTCTCACGAACTCCACCACTTCCTCCGTAGGCACGTCCGCTCCCAAGTCATGCACCTCGTAACCAGCGCCTTTCAGTAAGATAGCAACGATGTTTTTGCCGATATCATGGATAT
>Ga0307429_1001579_pt1 | contig 10551 bp, 8 predicted proteins | sample SalMarWE160230MG_FD_202151 | JGI IMG/M metagenome (GOLD analysis project Ga0307429, IMG submission 202151) | Salt marsh sediment microbial communities from the Plum Island Ecosystem LTER, Massachusetts, United States - WE1603-230 | ecosystem: Environmental > Aquatic > Marine > Intertidal zone >...
TGCAAAAATATGCTTTATTTGAACCCTTATTGATAGTATTATTTTCTATAGGAAAGAGTAGAAAATGTAAACGCCATTTGAAAGTAATACAAATTTTAAATTAAAATTATAATTAAAATAATATTCTTTTCAATGATTTACTAAACATATTTTATCTAAATAAAATTGCATGCTATACTTAAGAAGAATTTAATTATATTAGGAGGGGTTAAAATGGATTTTGAAAAAAAGCTGGAAGAATTGGGATTCGTATTGCCTGTTGCGGCAAAACCGCTTGGTTCGTATGTTCCTTATAAAATTGTTGGAAATATGGTGCACCTTTCAGGGCAAGGCCCATTTATTGATGGACGGTCGATATACAGCGGCAAAGTCGGTGGGGAAGTTTCCCAGGATCAAGGTTATGAAGCGGCAAGGGTTTGTGCATTAAACTTGCTGGCTCAACTTAAGGCGGCCGCAGGCAGTTTGAATAATGTCAAACAAATTGTCAGTGTAAAAGGATATGTTGCATGTGAATCCGATTTCACGGGGCATCCTTCGGTAATTAATGGTGCTTCGGATTTGTTGGTTGACGTATTTGGTGAAGCCGGGAAACATGTCAGGTGTGCGCTCGGAACGAATGTATTGCCATTAAATATACCTGTCGAAATTGAGATTGTCGCAGAGCTGAAGGGTTGATATTTGAAAAATTAAAATAGATTGGGAGTGAAGTCAATGGAAAAATTTGAGAAAATCAGAAAAGAATATCAGGTATTAGAGCATCAAGCGTATCTGGACACATCAACAACTGGATTGATTTCGAAGAAAAGCTACGAGGCAATAAGAAAGCAATTGGATCGAAGGCATTTTAATGGCGTAACACTATCGGAGTATTGGGCGAACTGGACATATGCCGACAAGGTGCGTGAATCACTGGCTGAAATGATCAATGCAGATGAAAAGGAAGTTTTCTATGGCAAGGACTGCTCAGATATGCTTAATGTTTTTGTCAGTAAAGTAGGCATTCCCGCAAACGCGAATGTTGTTATTCCCGATATCTCATTTCCATCTACACGTAACTCCTGGTTGAACCGCGTACCGGACGGTCTGGAAGTGCGTTACTTAAAGAATAATAATGGAATCGTAACTACAAAGCAGATCATTGAGGCCATGGATGAACAGACTCTGGCGGTTTCTATTTGCTCGGTTGAACCCAGTAGCGGTTTCAGATATGACCTTCATGAATTGGGGAGAGTCTGTAAAGAAAGGAATGTCTATCTCGTGGTAGATGCCACTCAAAGTTTAGGCGCCATGGAACTGGATGTTCAGGAGATGAATATTGATGTGATGGTGGCGTCGACATACAAGTGGTTGAACAATGTATTTGGAATCGGTGTTGGCTTTATTCGCAAAGAGCTGCTGGTCAAGATTGTGCCAAATCATATGGGATGGGTGGGTACTCGTGATCGCATCAAGGATTTTACGAATCTTGAACTGACCCTAAATGAAGGGGCAAAGCGCTTTGAAACAGGAGGATTGAACTGGATTGGTCTAAGTGGTCTTGCAGAGTCGATCAACACCTATCTGTCCCTGGGGAAGCGGGATGTCGAAGATCACATTTTAGCTTTGGTGGATGTGCTGTACAGGGGAATCGAGGGGTTGGAAAATATAAAGCTTTTGCCTTCAATACCCTTGCGTAACCGCAGCAACATTGTTTATCTGAGGGCTGCAGAAACGAATAATTTGACGGAGGACGATTTTCGCGCAAACGGAATCAGAGTAAACATATCCGGAAGCAAAATCCGCGTTGGAATTCATTTCTACAATAATGAAAGCGATCTTCAGTCTCTGATCGATTATTTGAAGATATTAAATACTAAAATAAAAAAAGAGGATTGGAAATAATTGCTGCATACGAAAAGACATGAAACCCAAAGTTCTAATCGGAGAGGGTTATGCTAACGTGACAGGGAAGGTGTGCCAGATCAATAATTAGGTAAGTTTTAGCGGAAAAGCTATAGGACACGAGGAGTTTTTTAACCGGATGGTTGAGGCTTTGATATAAAATGGAAAATTAAATCATAGAAAAGATAGGATGCATCCATATTTTAATTAAATAAATTGAGCGGGAAGATGAAAAGTGATATTTCAAGACTTGACCCCTTAACGTTCTTAACACTTGCTTTAACACTTAAAACAATGTGCTGATGGGCATTGTGGCTGGTTATTTATTGATAAGAGCCGTAATAATAGAAGGCGCTGATGTATCATGAATGATTATGGTAATTGTACTAAAGCCCATCGTTATTATGAACGTAAAACTCAAGGTAAAAAAATTATAAATTATAAAACAGGAAAAACTTAGTAGAATAATAACTTAATAATTGTTAAAATTATAAAAAGAATATAAAATATGAACTTAAAGCTAAATTATATTTTTGACCAATAGGCAGTTCTTGTATGTTAATACATTTCTGTTTAGCGAAAGGGAAAAGAATGGAACAAATGGAACAAAAAGAAGAAAAAATTAACTGGTATACGCGTACAGTGGAAGATATTACTCAATACTTTAATGTTGATGTATCCAAGGGTTTGTCATCTAAAGAGGCAAAAGCTCGACTGGAAAAATTTGGCCCCAACCAACTGAAAGAAAGCAAGGGAAGAACCGCATGGGATATGTTTTTTAACCAATTTAAGGAGGCACTGGTACTTATTTTATTAATTTCTGCTATTATTTCTATATTTTTGGGAGAAGTAAGCGATGCGATAGTTATTGCCGTAATTTTAGTTTTAAATGCCACACTTGGTGTTGTACAGGAATTTAAAGCGGAGAAATCTTTGGCAGCCTTAAAAAAGATGACTGTGCCGGATGCTCTTGTGGTAAGAAATGGCAAACAAACTAAAATTAAATCCAATAAGCTTGTACCCGGCGACATCGTTCTCCTTGAATTCGGCGATCGTATTCCTGCTGACCTTCGTTTATTTAAAGTAACTGATATCAAAATGCAGGAAGCTATTCTGACCGGAGAATCAGAGCCCGTAGAGAAGAATAATATTGTGCTTGAGCAGGATAAAATTCCTCTGGGTGATAGAGAAAATATGGCTTTTATGGGAACAACCATCATTTCCGGTCGTGGAGAAGGAATTGTAGTTGAGACCGGCATGGATACTGAAATGGGAGAAATTGCAGGTATGCTGGAAGAGGGGAAAGAGGAACCAACTCCACTCCAGAAAAAATTAAATATTATGGGAAAGAAATTGGGTTTGCTGATACTGATGATTGTAGCAATAATAGTCCTTCTGGGGTGTATTCGTGGTATTGAATTTTTCGATATGTTTATGATGGGGATATCCCTGGCGGTTGCTGCTGTTCCAGAAGGTTTGCCCGCGGTGGTAACCATCGTTCTTGCTTTAGGTGTCCAGCGAATGATTAAAAAAAATACTATTATCCGTCAATTACCAGCTGTGGAAACATTGGGTGCTACAACCATAATTTGTTCTGATAAGACAGGGACATTAACTCAAAACCAGATGACTGTAAAAATATTAGCCCTTCCGGACAGAACTATCAAAGTAGAAGGGGAAGGCTACCAACCATTTGGACAGCTTCAACAATCCAATCGACCTATCCAACTAAGTGATGATTTGGCTCTTTCTCTTTTATTAAAAGGAGCTGTTCTTTGCAATAATGCAATATTACAACAAAACAGTGATAATCAGCAATGGGAAATTATTGGAGACCCGACTGAAGGGGCACTGGTGGTAGTAGCTGCCAAAGCCGGTTATCAGAAAAAGGGTTTGGAAAATGAATATCCCCGAGTAAGAGAACTTCTCTTTGATTCGGATAGAAAAAGAATGTCAACGATCCACCGGAGTCCTGAGGGGACATTCATCCTATTTGCAAAAGGTGCACCTGAACAGATGATTACTCAGTGTAAATATTATATGGAAAATGGCAAGCAAAAGGAACTTGGCGATTCTGTGAAAGAAAAAATATTAAAGCAAAATAAAGAATTAGCCGGCTCAGCACTACGTGTTTTGGCAGTAGCTTATCGAAAGCTTAATGATATGGAAGAAAATAAGTTAAATCAGAAATTAAAAACTGATGATATTGAAAATGATTTAACTTTTTTAGGATTAATGGCAATGATAGATCCTCCGCGCAAAGAAGCGATTCATTCTGTAGATACCTGTCGAAAGGCAGGGATTCGGCCCATAATGATAACCGGGGATTATTCTTTAACTGCCAGGGCGATTGCATCGCAACTGGGCATTTATCATTCCGGAGACCGAATTATTACCGGTATAGATTTAGAAGATATGACACAAGAAGAGCTGGAGAAAGAAGTATTAAATACAACGATTTTTGCCCGTGTTTCCCCCCGACACAAACGTAGGATTGTAAGAGCTTTCCAGAAGAATAGGCATGTTGTGGCCATGACCGGTGATGGGGTTAATGATGCACCAGCTTTAAAGGAATCTAATATTGGTATAGCGATGGGGATTACTGGTACAGATGTATCCAAAGAAGCATCCGATATGATTCTTATAGATGATAATTTTAGTTCTATTGTGGCGGCAGTAGAAGAAGGAAGAAAAATCTATCAGAATATTAAGAAATTTATACAATATTTATTATCCTGTAATTTGGGAGAAATTTTGATTATCTTTTGTGCCATTTTGATTGGGCTTCCCCGACCGTTAATTCCAATTCAAATTCTATGGGTAAATCTGGTAACAGACGGATTACCTGCCTTGGCACTCGGTTTGGATCCTGCCGAAGAAGACCTGATGAATCAAATGCCTCGCGAACCGGATGAGGTAATTTTTTCCGGCAAGATGGGATTTAATATTTTTTCCCAGGGGATATTTATCGGTGCAATTAGCTTGTTTGCCTTTATATTTGGTATTAGAAATTATTCATTGGAAATTGGGAAGACGATGGCTTTTGCTACCCTCAGTTTTTCACAATTATGCCAATCCCTAAATTCTCGCTCTCCCCGTTTGTCATTAATAAAATTGGGAATCTTGACCAATCGTTATTTAATATTAGCTATTCTAATTTCCGGTGCGCTTCAGCTGGGAGTTATGCTAATCCCTACTTTTCAGCAAATATTTATGGTGGCACCACTTAATGTTTATCAATGGTCAGCCGTTATTTTATTATCATTTTCACCTATTATGTATGTAGAAATTTTAAAATTATTTGGGTTGACTTATAAAAAATAAATATTTTGGAAAACAAAAAGCTTATCACCTCGACATGAGTTGATAGCCTTTTTTATATATGGAATTAGAGCATTATTGGTTTTTATAAGAAAAAATGGTAAGTCTCTAAAACGCAGAAAATATAAGGGTTTCTGCGTTTTTTTGTTATATGGGATAGTGCTAGTGCTTCTAAAATAGGGAGAAAATGAGGCAAAAAAGGACTAAAACCCTATTTTTAACAGTCCGAAACCCTTGCCATATAAGGCTTTTAGCGAAATATCATCGTAGCTGCGTTTCTTGAGGTTGCCTGGGGTGATTGTTCATATTTTTAAAATAGGCGCCTAAAATAGCTTAAAATGGCTTATTTTAGATGTAGGCGGAAAGCCTTATCTTATAAGGCTTTTAGAAGCAGTATTTTAAGGTAAGATCTATTATTATCCGTTTTATGTGGTTAATAAATAGAAACCCTATCTATGTATTCGCGTTTATTGGTGCATAATAGATATTGTAAAAAAATTATAAACACTTTTTATAAAATTAAGGGCTTACCTAATCTTTAATTTGCAATATTATCTTGGAGGTGTTAAGAATGAATAAATCAGTAAGTTTTCTTTGAAAGAATAACGGGGTTACAACATTTGACATAACTTCTAGAAATGGTAAACTAAAATGCACCTAACGTGGGAAAAAGTAAAGAAAGAAAAATTTTTATAGAGGTTTTATTCTTAAAAGGCAAAGTATCATGAAGAAAGTTAAATATAAAGGAAAAAATAGATATAATGAATTTTTAGCTGCTGCAAAAATAATTTCTAAAAAGATTTCTAAGATAGAGGGTGTGATGGGAATATTAGCTACCGGAGGAATGGGACGTGGTTATTGTGATGATTATTCTGACCTTGATTTAATAGTGTATGTTGATGATAAAAGGGTTAAAGAAATTGAAAAATATATTGCAGTAGGTGCTTTAATATATAAAGATATTGCGTTGGATACACCGGTTGAATCGTATCAAATAGCATTAAAACATAAATCACCCTCTAAATATTGGTCTCAGGTTATGAGGTGGGATAGAGAAAATTCTCAAATTTTATTTGATAGTGAGCATAAAATAAAGAATTTATTAAAAGAAAAATTAGTCTTTCCGGATTGGGAACAGAAAAAACTATTAGAAAAATATAGAGAGGGAGTAAAAAATCACCTTAAATATAATTTTGAAATGTGGGAGGAAAGAGGAAGTCTAATTAATCTTGCTGATTCTTTAATTAAAGCTACCGAATATATTATACTGTGGATTTATGCTAAGAATAAAAAGTTTCAACCATATTTACCAAAATGGCTTTTTTATCATTTGGAGAATAATTTTGTGCCGGAAGCAAAATACCTGGATATAATTAAAAAGGTTTATTTAAATCCCGTTAAAACAGCTGTCCAAGCTAAAAGAATTAGAGCTGAATTAATCGAGTTAAGTAAAAATATTGGAATTAAATTTAATTACGAAGACCTAAAAGATATTTTTAAACAAGATGGAAAGAATTGGGAAAAAGCATCAGAAAAAACAAAGCATTATTTAAGTTGGTAATTATTTGAACCAGATGTTCTAGGCTTCGATACAAGATTAATGCGATTAATATTTGAAAAATAAGATTGCTCATAACATCGCCTAAGATTGTATATATGAACCTGGAAAGGTCACATATACCAGAACTTTATAAAAAATAAATTTAGTTATAAGGAGTTTCAGCCATGAATATTTGCAAATTTTGTAAAATTATAAATAGACAAATTCCCTCTTGGATTGTCTATGAAAATGAAAAGGTAATCGCTTTTTTACCAGAAAAACTGGAGGTTTATGGTCATACTCTTGTTGCGCCAAAACAGCATTACGCAGATTTATATGATATTCCTGAAGATGTTTTATGCGAATTGATAAAGGTATCGAAAAAAATCACTATAGCATATAAGGAAAAAATTAACTCAACTGGCATGAATTTAATGCACGCAAGTGGTGTTGATGGTCAACAATCAGTTTTTCATTTTCATATTCATCTACTACCAAGATTCAAGGACGACAAATTGAATACATGGCCAAATTTGCTAAAAATTGAAACCGATAAAGATGAACTCTTGGAGAAACTTAGACTTAGCTAAATTGACATCAAGTGAAATTGCCCGAAGCCCTTTGAGACTCATAAAAGCCGTTGAGAAAATAAGAAGTGAACTATATGGAAGGTGATGAAAAAATGAAGTTAGATAAAATGGAAAAAAGGGCTACGGTATGTCAAATGTAAAGATCTGTGACTTCCTATATTATAAATATTATTAATATTGTATATAATAGTTAGAATGAACTTTAGTGATGTAGTTAGTGATTCAAAATTTGCAACTTGTTTATTATTATGTTAATATTAAAAAAAGATGGTGTTGTTTTAGATAAATTGGAATCGTTTCCAATAATTAACTTTAGCAAAATGATACTTTGTAAAACCGACAGGGGACGATCCTTTGGCATATGATTAGGTTGGAGCAATATGGATAATTTAGCTATCTTGAGGATATTTGTGGTGTAGATCTCTTGATAAAACAGGCCAGATCTCGGGGAAATGTCTTAGCCCAACCGATAAAAGAGATAGTCTTACAATACTTGTTCAGTGATCAAATAGTGGATGTAAGACTTTCAGAAACATCTGAAAATGCAGTGACAGTTGGCGCTGCAATTTATACTACTACAAAATGGTTGGAAAAGAAGAGTACCGAGCGCGTGTCTTTTAAAAGGGGGTGAAAGATAGGAAAAGAGATTTTAATTTTATTGGTTAAATTGGATATTCTGCACCGAAAAGAAAAATATTAAATTAAATGGAGGTTAAAGTAAAATGAAAAAAATTTTAATTCTCTCGTTGATGTTAGTGTTGGTATTTTCACTTGTGGCTACTGCACAAGCGCAGGTTAAGGTGACCTACTGGACAGCACCTAATCCACCCCAAGAGGTCTTCTGGCGCAATTTGTCTGAGAAGTTCAATGCGAGCCAAAATAAAATTAATGTCTACGTCACGGCTATGGTGGAGACCCCGAGTTCGGAGTCAACTATTACAAATGCCGTAGCAGGTGGAAAGGCTCCTGCAGCCTCAGGGAATATTTTCCCTGGTTTTGGAGCTACCCTTGCTAACAGTGAAGCAGTAGTCGCTTTAGATACTCTACCGGGCTTTGATGAAATAATCGAGAAGAGAGCAATGAAAGAAATAATAGAAGGGTGGAAATTTGCTGATGGCCATGTCTATATTCTCCCCGTCTATGCCAATGCCATGCTCTTTGGGTGGAGGATAGATACTTTGAAGGAATTAGGATTTACAGAAGCACCTGCGACATATAGCGGGATAATGGATGTAGGCAAAGCTCTTAAAGCAAAATATCCCGATAGATTTTTGATTGCTCGAAAGGAGTTAATAGAGCCCACATGGTGGCAAAGATGGTTCGACTTTTTCATGCTCTATAATGCTGCAAGTGATGGTCGTCCCTTTGTAACCGGCAATGAGGTTACCGCTGATGATGAAGCAGTAATTAAAGTATTTAAGTTCTATGGAGATTTAAAAGCCAATGACTACCTCTTAACAATGCCAGCTACCGATCCATTTGAAACAGAAGTTAGTATATGGCGTAGTCTTGGACCCTGGAGCTTCCCCGGTTGGAAAGAAAGATTCCCAGAACTGGTAATAAATAAGACCTTCGTAGCAGCACCTCCACCTCTTCCGGATGATGTAGGATTGTCGTATGCTAAGACCTTTGCTGATGCGAAAGGCTTGGTAATTTATGCACAGCGGTCTCCAGAAGAACAGGCAGCTATCTGGGAGTTCATTAAGTGGGTATTTACTGATCCAATAAATGATCTGGCATGGATTGATGCGACAGGAATGTTGCCAATGAGAGGAGATTTAGTAACTAATTCAACCTTTGACAGGGTCTTTAAGGAACATCCTGAGTTGATTCCCTACGCAGATGAGATGGCTTATGCTGTACCTGCTATTGCAAATGAGAAATTTTCTGATATCCAGACCATACTTTCAGACAAAGGACTTGTCCCGGTAGTCTTGGGTAAGGTAACTCCTCAACAAGGCTGGGCTGATGCCAAGGCTGCTATAGAGGCATTACTTAAATGAGAAAAAGCAGAAACCCTAACCGAATGAAAAAAGTAGGATGGGTTGAGGTAAGGGGATGGTTTTTCACATCCCCTTACCTTGTTTTTACTTTGATATTCTTTATTCTTCCCCTCATCTGGGGCTTTTATTTACTATTTACTAATTGGAATCTTATCTCGCCTCAAAAAGAGTTTATTGGATTACTTAACTTTTTTGAAGCTCTAAAGAGTCCCAAAGTTCATGCTGCATTCTTTACCACATATAAGGCGATGGCTATCTTTATGCCTACTGTACTGATTAGTTCTCTCGGTATAGCTTTATTAATAAATAGTATTCCGAGATTTAAAGGGATAATTGCAGTAGCTTTTTTCTTGCCCTATCTTGTCTCTGGTGTAGCTTTTTCACTAGTGGTTAAAGGGGTAATATCTTATAATAGTCCTTTAAGCCCTGTCTTTCGGCAACTTTTTGGTTATATTCCTGATTGGCTTGGTACTCCAATCTTAGCTATTATTGTAATAAGCTTGATGATAACGTGGAAACTTTCTGGATATTACGCATTAATATTCCTCTCAGGCCTCTCATCTATCCCTAAAGAGCTCTATGAGGCAGCAGATGTCGATGGAGCTACCTCCTGGATAAAATTCTGGAAAATCACTATACCTATGCTTTATCCTGCCCTTTATACAGTAATGATCCTGGCAGTAGGATTAATGTTCGGCATCTTTACTGAGCCATATATGCTTACAGGGGGTGGGCCACAGCTAGCTACACATACCTGGTATTTGGAGATATATTATCAGGCTTTTAGTGCTATGAGAGCAGGATATGGTTCAACAATCGCTTTTATCAACGCCATTGTAACATTCATTTCCATTATAATAATTAGGAAAATTATGGAAGGGTGGGGAAAAGCTTATGGTCCGGTATAATAAAGGATTGATAAATTCATTTAAGTATTTAATAATAATTATCGGGATAAGCATTGGTGTCTTTCCGTATATCTATATGGTCTTACAGTCCCTTGCCCCCTGGAACGAGGTGGACAGAAAGATCATCCCGACAATTCTAACCTTGAGATCTTACAATTGGCTTCTTGTTGGTTCTGAAATAGCAGCAGCAAAACCCTGGCTAAGAGCTCTAATTAACAGTGTGATTGTAACAACCTCCTCGACTTTCCTTATGGTATTTAGTGCAGCTATCGTAGGTTATGCCCTCTCTAAACTTGAATTCCGAGGGA
>Ga0307429_1001582_pt1 | contig 10529 bp, 12 predicted proteins | sample SalMarWE160230MG_FD_202151 | JGI IMG/M metagenome (GOLD analysis project Ga0307429, IMG submission 202151) | Salt marsh sediment microbial communities from the Plum Island Ecosystem LTER, Massachusetts, United States - WE1603-230 | ecosystem: Environmental > Aquatic > Marine > Intertidal zone >...
AAGAATAAGGCCCTTGTCATTGACGACGAACAGATTGTCCTGGATAGTGTCCGAAAGATACTCAAAGATGAAAACTATGAGGTAGATGTCTTCCTGAGTGGACGTGAGGGATTAAATCAGGCCATTGAGAAAGAATACGATATTATACTTACTGACATCCGTATGCCAGACATCGGAGGCATGAGGGTCTTAAGGGACATTAAGAGAGCCAGGCCATCCCTTCCTGTTGTTATCATCACTGGTTATGCCTCGGTGAAATCAGCAGTACAGGCCATGAAACTTGGTGCAGCAGATTATCTTGAAAAGCCATTTACCCCTGATCAGCTTCTTAAAGCAGTAGATTCAGCGCTTGAGATAGCTGCGACACAGGCGCCTGAGGTGCAAGACCTGATTCATAAAGACGAGATGATCAAGGTCCTGGAGAGGGCTGCATCAGATAGTGAATTTTTCACCAATCTTCTTGAACAGGCTACAGACGCCTTAGATGAATATGACCTGACAGGCCCTGAGAAACTTGCCCTCTTAACAGGCGATGTTGAATGGATAGAGGAGCAGATCGGACCCCTTACACGATCTCAGAGGCGTTGGCTTGATCTAAGAAGAAGCGCTGAGATATGGTGAAATAAATGCCTAAAGTTATAAGTGTACTAAAGTGCCTAAAGTGAACTAAATTGATGATCAATAGCTGAAAGGGATTTCAGCATATAGGATTTCATAAATGCACTTGATTCATAAGATTTTAAAAAGCGCAAACATCAGCAGATTGCAACAGGAGCCTTAGTGAAAAATTGGTCGGCAGCCTTGCAGTTAATGATAGTTGGTTTTTATGTGCCATTAAGCCTTTTGATACCAACAGGAATAGGGCTGTGGCTTGACAGGAAGGTGTTTCATGAATTTCCTTTGTGTACCCTCATCGGTCTTGGCATGGGCACAGTAATAATGGTGTATGGAGTGTATCAGATGGTGCGCCCCTTTTTGAAGGAGGATAAGACGGCGGGGAAAGAAAGTCACGTTAAACAAAAGAGGGCTAAGAATACGACATTAATAAATTCAGGGAAAAGAGGGTAACTTCTCAATAAGTCTGGGTAATTCCTTGCCAATGCCATTTGCCGTCATTGCGAGGAGCGGAGCGACGTGGCAATCTCATTGCTATAATGGAGATTGCTTCGCTTTGCTCGCAATGACAGAACCTGAACTTATTGAGAAGTTACAAAAGAGGAGCAAAAAAGAGGGATAATGATCGAAAAAAGACACAGAGGGAATTTTTTAAAAATAATGGTACTTGTCGTTGCCCTTTTCGCCATGATTATTATCAGCTTTATCGGCAGTAAGGTCGGGAGTGGGATAGTTGGGTCTAAGCCATTAAGTTTCCTTAATGTTGAGGCTCCTAAATATCACCCGGCCCCTGAAAGACCTTTTCACGCTCTTCCCATAACGAATACCATGATTACCGCATGGATAAGCATTGTAGTGTTAGGTGGTCTGTTTTTTATTGGCACCCGCAAAATGAAACTTGTTCCCACTGGGCTACAGAATTTTCTGGAGTTAATAATTGAAGTAGCAGCAAACTTTATTGAGGATCCGGCAGGGGAGAAACATGGGAGATGGTTTTTTTCCGTTTGCACTACCATCTTTCTCTTTGTTGTGGCCAATGCATGGGTAAGTCTCATACCAGGATTTGAGACCATCCATATAAACGGGGAGCCATTGTTGCGCAGCGCTAACACCGACCTCAATGTCCCTGCAGCACTCGCTGTGGTCTCCTTTTGTTATGTCGAATACTGGGGATTTAAGGCGAAAGGGATTTCTTATCTTAAGACATTCTTCCAATTTGGCCCTTTATGGCAGGCGATAAGACTGGTATTCAGCGGAAACATCAAGGCTGGAGCAGGTAGTCTTTTGAATGGTGTAATATCTCTTTTCGCTGGCCTGTTAGAAATAGTCAGTCACCTAATCCGGATGGTTAGCTTTACCTTCCGTCTTTTTGGCAATATGACAGCAGGGATGATATTAGTGATGATAATGATCTTCCTTGTTCCCTGGGTGCTTCCTTCACTATTCTACGGCATGGAGGCATTCTTTGGCTTTGTTCAGGCCATGATATTTGCTGGATTAACCCTGGGATTTGCGTGTGCCGCTGTTATGGAGGAAGAATAAGGGTGAATTACTCTGAAGCAAGATGTGACAATAAAGTACAATTTGATTTTGCCCTCAGGGCAATAAGGAGGTAGAACTGATGGAAATATGGACAACTGTGGCTAAATTAATCGGCGCTGGTCTTGCTATGGGTCTGGGTGCTATTGGACCAGGGGTTGGGATTGGCCTACTTGGCATGGGCGCCATGAATGCATTAGGACGCAATCCTGAGGCCAGAGGAGCAATAATGACCAACATGATCTTAGGCATTGCCTTTGCTGAGGCAGTAGCGATTTATGCATTAGTGGTGGCTATTTTGCTTATATTCGTAGCATAATATTCCGGTTTTAATAATGGAAGGATAGGTTTATGGAAGGTTTCTTGGGATTAACCGTGCCAAGTTTTATTGGCCAGCTCATCAACTTTCTTATCTTGCTGGGGCTCCTCACATTCTTTGGATATAAACCGATTCGCAAAATGCTCGATGAGCGTGCTAATAGGATAAAGAAGAGCATGGAGCAAGCTGAGGCAACAAAGCAGGAATATGAGCGTGCACAAGCGGAAGTAGAAAAACAGATCAGCAAGGCGCGAGATGACGGGCAATCAATAGTTGGGCAATCAGAACAGGCAGGAGAAAGGATCAAAGAAGAAGCACGACAAGAGGCTCGAAAAGAGGCCCAGGCTATTGTTGACAGGACTCGGGAAGAATTAGAGCGTGAGCGTGATAAGGCTATCAATGAATTACGCAAGGAATTTGTTGACACAGCTATCCTCGCTGCTGAGAAGGTAATCAGCGAAACGTTAGATAAAGAAAAACACCGCAGCTTAATTGAGAAGACATTAGAGGAAAGCGCTGCCTTAAGGAGAAACGAGGGTTAACAATGCCCCAGGTAAGTTCTGGCAAACGGTATGCTCAAGCTGTCTTTGAATTGGCATTGGAGAAGGGTGAACCGGAAAGCTGGCAGGTTGGCTTGAGTAAAGTTACTGGCATAGTAACAGATATAAAGATTATGGATTTATTGGAAAACCCAAAACTACCCTTTGATACTAAGAAAAGCCTTCTGAAAGAACGGCTTGGTAAAGGAGACCCTTTAGTCCTCAATTTAGCCTGTCTTCTTATGAGCAGGGGAAAATTGAAGATTATTGGTGATATTTCACAGCACTATGGACGGTTATTAGATGCCCATTATGGCATTGAACATGCAGAACTTATTACTGCTGTGCCCTTGGATGATGAAATAAAGAAACATCTTTCAACTCGATTTGCAGAAATAGTTGGGCACAAGGTTGTCATCGATGCCCGGGTCGATCCTTCTATTGTAGGGGGATTTAGGGCCAGGATTGGCGATACGCTTATTGATGGAAGTATCCATAATATGTTAGAATCTTTAAAGAAAAGATTGGCTTGGGCTGGAAGATGATTCAGTAATACGATGATATTAAGAGATAGGAGACATAGATGGCAGCTCGAGATCAGGATATTGTTTCGATAATCAAAGAGGAGATTGAACATTTTGGCGCTGTGGTAACTACAGCCAATGTAGGCACAGTGGTCGAGATAGGCGATGGCATTGCCCGGGTTCATGGACTGAGCGCTGCAAAATACAACGAACTGTTGCAATTTCCTCATGACATTATGGGATTGGCTCTAAATCTGGAAGAAGATAATGTTGGTGCTGTTATCCTCGGTGATTTTAGCCAGATTAAGGAGGGAGATGAGGTAAGTGCAACGGGAAGAGTGGTCGAGGTTCCGGTAGGCAATGCACTGATCGGAAGGGTGGTTGATCCTCTGGGGCGCCCGCGTGATGGCAAGGGGCCGATTAAGACAGAAAAAACACGTCCAGTGGAAAGGGTGGCGCCGGGTGTAACAATGAGAAAGCCTGTGGATACGCCAGTGATGACTGGTATCAAGGCTATAGATAGCATGATTCCTATTGGGCGTGGTCAACGTGAGCTTATCATTGGGGACCGCTTCACTGGTAAGTCAGCAATTGCTATTGATGCTATCATTGCCCAGAAAGGCCAGGAGGTTAAATGCATCTATGTGGCTATTGGACAAAAGACATCCAAGGTTGCACAGGTAGTGGCTCTTTTCGAGAAATATGGAGCCATGGAGCACACTATTGTGGTTGCCGCTGACGCCTCTGATCCAGCGCCACTACAATACATAGCACCATTTTCTGGTTGTGCTATAGGCGAGGAGTTTATGGAACAGGGGAAGGATGCCTTGATTGTGTATGATGATCTTTACAAACATGCCTGGGCTTACCGGCAAATTTCCTTGCTCCTTCGTCGTCCACCGGGAAGGGAAGCCTATCCCGGAGATGTCTTCTATTTACACAGCAGACTTCTTGAAAGGGCAGCTAAGCTCTCTACCGAACATGGTGGTGGCTCACTAACTGCGTTACCTATTATTGAAACTCAAGCAGGGGATATGTCGGCTTACATTCCCACAAACGTGATTTCAATCACCGATGGGCAAATTTATCTGGAACCTGATTTATTCAATGCTGGCATTCGTCCTGCAGCAAATGTCGGCCTGTCAGTATCTCGAGTCGGAGGGTCTGCGCAGAGAAAAGCCATGAGGCAGGTAGCTGGCACATTACGGTTGGAGTTGGCTCAGTTTCGTGAGCTTCAAGCATTTGCTCAGTTTGGCGCTGAAGACTTAGATAAGGCTACAAGGGACCAGTTAGAGCGAGGTCGGCGTATCACCGAAATATTGAAGCAGCCACAATACTCTCCCATGTCTTTGGGGGAACAGGTAAGTATTCTCTATGCGGTAACCAATGGCTTCCTTGATGAAGTGCCTGTAGATAAGGTCATGACCTGGGAAGAGAACTTCCATAGATTTATGAAAACCAGCCATCCTGAAATAGAGCAAAAAGTAAACGACGATAAAGAGATAAAGCCTGATACAAAAGAGGTCCTGGAGAAGGCTATGGCAGAATTTAAGCAAGGTAGCACTTATTAGCCCCTTAATAATGCAATTCGTGCCTTTTGTGGCAGAAAATTTATTCGAACCTGCTGTGTCGCACAATGGCACAGAGATTTAGGAATTTAGGAATTGGGGAATCAAAAATAGAGACTTTACTGCTAATCCCCAAATTCCTCAATTCACAATTTCTTAATTCCGGTTTATCCGGGTTAGGAGAATATATGATTAGCACTCGAATTCTTCGTAGGCGCATACACACTGTTGAGAACACAGCAAAAATCTGCAAGGCTATGGAAATGATTGCAACCGCCAAAATGAAGCGGGCTCAAGATCAAGCCAGGGCAGGGCGCCCTTATGCCGAGAAGATAAGCGAGGTGATTGCAGATCTTGCTATTCATCCTCAGGTTGGTGAGGATTCTCACCCACTGCTCCAAAATAGAGAAACAAAAAAAATTGCTATAGTCCATTTTACCACCGACCGTGGACTCTGTGGTGGGCTCAATGCGAACCTCAACAGGGTTATTGGCACTTTCATTTCGGAGCAGATAGTGCCAGTCACCCTTATCACAGTAGGGCGTAAAGGAAGAAATTTCATGCTTCGTGCCGGGCAAACTATACGTGCGGAGTTTACCGGAATAAAGGATAGACCGAGCCTTCAGGACACTTTGCCTATATCTCGGGTTGTTATCGATGACTATAGTAGCGGTGAAGTTGACCTTGTGTATCTCACCTATCCCCGTTTTGTCTCCACCATGGCACAGCGGCCTGCCATGGAAGCGCTGCTCCCTGTTGATCCAGTGGAATTGCCTCTATCACAAAGAGGAGAATATATCTACGAGCCTGAGCCCAGCATAGTTTTTAATGAACTATTGCCCCGATTTGTGGAGATGCAAGTGTACCATGCAGTGCTCGAGCTTATTGCGTGTGAACAATCAGCACGAATGGTAGCTATGCGGAGTGCTAGTGATAATGCCAAGGAAGTCATCGAGGATTTGACTCTCACATTAAATAAAGCCCGACAGGAAACTATAACTAATGAGATCTGTGATATTTCTGGAGGTGCTGAGGCTTTGGCAAGATAAGGAGGTTATGAGTGGCAAAAGGGAAAGTAGTGCAAGTTATTGGCACAGTGATCGATATGGAGTTCCCACCTGGTGAACTGCCAGCCATTAATAATGGCATAGTGATTAATCAGGATGGCGTTAAAATTATTGTTGAGGCACAGCAACATGTTGGAAACAATTGGGTGCGAGGTGTCGCATTAACTGCTACAGAGGGGTTGCAGAGAGGCGCTGAGGCTGTGGATATGGAAACCCCGATAACTGTGCCTGTGGGGAAGACAACTTTAGGAAGGCTCTTCAATGTCTTTGGTGAGCCCTTAGATAATCTTGGTGAGGTAAAGGCTGATCTACACTACCCTATTCATCGCCAACCACCTACACTGGAGGAACAGGAGACCACTCCCCAAATATTAGAGACAGGCCTTAAAATAATGGATCTGGTAACGCCGTTTACAAGAGGAGGGAAAGTTGGGGCATACGGTGGAGCCGGTGTGGGCAAGACAGTGGTGATCATGGAGCTCATACGTAATATCGCCACCGAGCATGGTGGCTTCTCTGTCTTTGCAGGTATAGGTGAAAGATCTCGCGAGGGGAATGACCTGTGGCTGGAAATGAAGGAGTCCGGGGTTTTGGAAAGGACTGTTCTTGTTTTTGGCCAGATGAATGAGAGCCCTGGTGTGCGCTCGCGGATAGGACTAACCGGGGTAACCATGGCAGAGTATTTTCGCGATGTTGAGGGGCAGGATGTTCTTTTGTTTATCGATAATATATACAGGTATGTTCTGGCAAATATGGAATTGTCTGCCCTTTTAGGGCGCATGCCCTCGGCAGTAGGTTATCAACCAACGTTAGGCACAGATGTTGGCGAGCTGGAGGAAAGGATCACCACGACTAAGAAGGGATCAATTACGTCATTCCAGGCTATCTATGTGCCTGCTGACGATTATACCGATCCTGGCATAGTAGCTACCTATGGGCACCTCGATGCTGTTGTTGCATTGGAACGCTCGATTGCTGAGTTAGGCATTTATCCTGCTGTTGACCCCTTGACCTCGACATCCCGAATACTTGACCCCGCTATAGTTGGTGAAGAGCACTATCAAGTGGCACGAGGTGTGCAGAGGACATTACAGAGATACAGGGAATTGCAGGATATAATAGCTATCCTGGGTATGGAGGAATTAAGCGACGAGGATAAACTTACCGTGAACAGGGCACGACGCATTCAGAGGTTTTGCTCCCAGCCGTTTCATGTAGCTGAACAATTCACCGGTATCCCGGGTAAATATGTACCGGTTAAGGAAACGGTGCGCGGTTTTAAGGAAATTTTGGAAGGAAAACACGATGAACTTCCTGAAGCTGCCTTCTATATGGTGGGCACTATTGACGAGGCAGTGGAAAAAGCTAAAGAGATGAGTGAGGTATAGTGGCTACATTTAGGCTTGAGATTGTTACCGCAGAAAGAATGGTTTACTCCGATGATGTGGATATGGTGATCGCATGGGGTATAGAGGGTCAACTGGGTATTCTACCCCATCATGCCCCTTTGATGACTATGCTTCAGCCCGGGGAGTTAATTGTAAAAAAGGATAATAAAGAGACCTATATGGCGGTAAGTGGTGGTTTTCTTGAAGTACGTCCTGATAAGGTGATTGTCTTAGCTGATGCCTGTGAACGTGCCGGGGAAATAGATAAGACTCGAGCTGAAGAGGCTAAACGTCAGGCAGAAGAGATCATGAAGGCTCCATCGCTTGACACAGAAACCGCTACAGCTGAGGCCGCGCTTCGTCGATCATTGGTTCGGCTTAAGGTGGCTGAAAAAATACGCCGTAAACGAGGACAGAAGCTGAGAAGCCTGTAGGAGTGATATTATGAAAGCATTTGCAGACAAGCTTATTGAGATTACAGAAAGACATGCAGAGGAAATTTCCGAACAATGGTGCAAAGATATAAGGACAAATAACAGAACACCATCATACCATGTAATCCCAGAGGAAGAATGCCTTTTTAAGGCTGTAAGCTTTTATAAGAATCTGAGCAGGGTATATTTTAGCCAAAGACCCAGCAGAGATTTGTATGAGTACTTTACGCAACATGCTGAAGATACATATAATGAAGGCATTTCCTGTCCTGAAGCGATATATGCCCTTTTTATGATGAAAAAACATATGTGGTTATACGCCGATTCACAGGCGCTTTTTATCACACCTATGGATCATCTACAGGCAGTAGAAGCACTCAATAAAACAATACGTATCTTTGACCTTGGTACGTTTTTTATCGCGCAAAAATATGATGCACTGAAAAAACGGGATGGATTTATTTATTAACAATAAAGGTAAGTACATAGGTTCAAAGTTCCGGGTTCACGCCTGCCCGCCGGACGGCAGGCGGGGTTCAATGGTTATTTGCTGAAACATTAATCCCGATTTCATCGGGAAACTCTGAACCCCTGGCCCAGACCTGATTTCCAGAAGTTGGGATTTAAGAGAGATACTTTTAAATAGTAAGGAGTTGCTCTCCTTGATAATGTCCGTCGCGCCAGGGCGGGCTTGAACCTGAGAACCTGGGTGGTTATAACAATGAATGCCATGAAAATACTTGTTGTAGATGACGAAGATATTGTGCTTGAGAGTTGCCAGGCGGTATTTGAGCTCGAGGGCTTTGAGGTCATGCTTGTTCCCAGTGCAGATAAGGCTCTGAAAGCAATGCAAAATGACGATTTCAGTGTTTTGATTGTAGATGTAAAGATGCCCAAGCACGATGGTATATATCTTATGAAAAAGATTAAGGAACAATGGCCGGATATACCCATTATTGTCATGAGTGGCTATTCGACAACAGAGACTATTCAGGAAGCCTTTAAAGTGGGAGCTGCAAGCTTTATTGCCAAACCATTTGAGCCTGACGAGCTTGTTAAAACAGTCCGACAAATAATTGAAAAGGAGGAACACCATGGAAAAAAAGAAAGTCCTGGTAATTGATGATGAACAGATTGTCTTAGATAGTGTCAGCCAGATACTAATCGATGAAAATTACGAGGTAGATGTCTCACTGAGTGGCCGTGAGGGGCTTGATTGGGCCATTGAAAGACCTTACGATATTATCCTTACCGACATCCGCATGCCAGACATTGGGGGCATGAGAGTCTTGAGAGATATTAAGAGGGTCAAATCATCCCTTCCTGTTCTTATCATCACCGGTTACGCAACAACCAAGTCAGCGGTACAGGCCATGAAACTTGGGGCGGCAGAATACATAGAAAAGCCATTTGAGCCTGAACAACTTCTCGAGGCAGTGGCCCGAGCTCTTGGTCTTTCCTCTGAAGATGAGGAACAGGGATTGATTCACAAAGAGGAGATGGCCAAGGTTTTAGAGAGGGCTGAATCCGATGATGAATTCTTCGCTAACCTTCTCGAAACTGGTGCGGATGCCTTAGATGAATATGACTTAACTAAGGCAGAGAAACTTGCGATCGTGACTGGTGATGTTTCGTGGATAGAAGATCAGGTTGGCCGCCTAACACGACCCCAGAGACGTATGCTTGTTTTCTTGAAAGTTCAAAGCGCCTCTTAGCCAAGAAAGGCGCTGAAATAGGCACTTATATGGTAAGCAGTAAGCAGGAAACAGTAGGCAGTAAGCAGTATGCAGTAGGCAGCAAAGAGGTTTTTGTGCCTACTTTGAAACTTTAGACACTTAAAGTTAGTGATTGGATTTTATGTTTTGCTTTTGTCTTAATTTTAGGCACTTTAGGCCTGCCCGCAACGCTCTCGCTTGCGAGGCGGGCGGGCATTTTAGCTCACTTTAGACGCTTACATAGGTATTTCAGATGTTTTCATCAACACGGTCCAAGCTCATAGCAAGCTTTTTAGTGGTTTCCTTTCTGGTTGGTGCGGTTTCTCTGTTCATCGGTGGCCAGCTCCTTTACAAATCTGTGCTCAGCGAGGCAACAAACCGTGTCAGGTTAGACCTGAATACTGCCCGTGAGATTTACCTGAGCCGAATAAAGGCGATTCAATGCCCTCTTACCGTTACCTCTCTGGAACCGGTATTTTGTGCTGCCCTTAAAAAGAGAGAGGTCTCTGAACTTATACCTCGATTAGAGACAGTAGCACGACGTGCAGAGCTGGACTTTGTAGGTATAGTGAGAAAAGAGGGTGAAACACTCTGCGGTGTTGGAAAAAGTTCCCTGCGGTGTAAGGCTGTGGAAATTAGTAATCCTATCGCAGGATTGGTATTTGATCGTAAGGTTCCTGTATCAGGCACGGTTGTTCTGACCAAGGAATTTCTCTCTGCTGAAAGCCCTGAACTTGCCGATCGTGCAAGAATCGAACTGCTGCCCACACCACGGGCAGCCCCGAGAGAAGAAGAGGAGGAAACCTCTGGAATGGCGCTTG
>Ga0307429_1001583_pt1 | contig 10510 bp, 17 predicted proteins | sample SalMarWE160230MG_FD_202151 | JGI IMG/M metagenome (GOLD analysis project Ga0307429, IMG submission 202151) | Salt marsh sediment microbial communities from the Plum Island Ecosystem LTER, Massachusetts, United States - WE1603-230 | ecosystem: Environmental > Aquatic > Marine > Intertidal zone >...
CGCCGGACGTCACTAGGTCGTGACACTTAAACAAATGTCACCAGTGACATTCACTTAGTATGTCACTTCCGCCATATTCCTAATCACACAAGACGTACATAGTGACATTCTTTGTTCTGCTCACAGTTTACCTCATTTCACTATATTACCCATTGTAAAAACCTTACATTTTCGCATATATTTTCGAGATTTGTGTTGCGTTGTGTAGTGCGTTGTTGATAAGATAACGGAGTAGGGTAGTATGCCCTTTGATAGAATATTATCAGAGGGATTAAAAGTACATGGGGCAATGAGATTGAAAGGATAGAGTCATGGCAAAGTTAACCGCCGTTGAGTTTCAAGAGAAACACGCCCGTAGGTTAAGTGCTGCTGTAGAGGATGTTCGTAAGGGTATAGACCGTGTGACGGTTAACCCTTGTGAATTGGCCGCTGCAAAGCAGGAAAAGATGTTAGCCAATTTAACCGCTGCCGTTAACGATGGACGTTGGGCTGCTGGACTCAAGCGGGTGACACTTGAGCAGTGGAAGGACAAGGCCAAGAACGTGGGTGCTGGCCGTATCGCATCGGGTATCAATGCTGCAAAGACAAAGGTTATAGCTTTTGCAGAGCAGTTGTTACCTCATATTGATGCTGGTACTGCAAAGCTGAAAACAATGCCTGACATCACGCTCGAAGATAACATTCAGCGTATGACGACTTTTATTCGTCACATGGCCGAGTTCAAGCGTACCAAGTAGTTTGTTCTTGTGTTTATGGCACACTAACAATACGTGGTGACACTAACAACGCATAACAATTTTCATAGGAGATATATTTATGTTACTGCAAGGTAATATGGTCAAGAGGTTAACCGATGCTGAGGGCGGTGACTTAGAGGCCAAAACAGGTGAGTCGTTACGGGTTAAGCGGATAGAATGTATTCCGTCTGCAAGTGACAACTACCTGACAATCACTGTTGACCGTGTGACGCTTGCCTTTTATCGTATTAAGGGCAAGAGCGGAAATCAATTAGGTACACTGCATGATTTTTACCAAAAGGGTAACATCATGGAGTTTCTTACCGAACAGGGCATTGACGTCACCATACCTGTTGCCGAAGGGCAAACGCTGAATGTAAAACGTGCCGATGAAGCGGGTGACGTCGTATTGATATACGACCGTTATTCGGCAGGTGACGTCAAAGAGACTGACCCGAATGGTTCGGCAAGCAAGGTTTACACTTTTTTACAATATGCAAAAGTGGGTACTGCTCCTATTGCATCGGGTGACCACTTAATTGATACCTCACTGTCACCCAAAGAGTTCCCTGATTTTCCGTGTGACAGGGTTGTACCGTCATTACATACAATCGAGCTTTTGGGTATCGCCGCCTCTGCTTTCAACAACGGTACTGGTATGGGTGCAAGGTTCGTTTCTAACTACCTTAAAATGGTTCGTAACAGGGAAGTATTATTCGATTCTGACCGGCTCGGAATCCCGTTTGAGGGTGTTGACACTGACCAAAGTGACGACCTGTACAAAGCTGCCTTTTCACTTATAGGCTCAGGGGCTGAGGTTTTGCTTGATGAGGAGTTTGCAGGTGACGTGCTGCAAGTGCCAAGCATAACACCTGGCAAGCCGCTCATGTTTGACCCGCCCTTAAAGTTTTCGGCCGGTGAGGAGTTAGGTACATATCTAACCGTCACCAAAACAGGTGCAGCAACATGGACGGATGGTGTTGACGACCTTGCTTTCATTCTCAGAGTACGTAGAACATAGAATTGCGTATAAGTATATCATTTTACGTAGTGAGACAATCGTAAACTTTACTTAGGCTTATAGGAGTCTTTACAATGTTAAGGTACAAACGCATAGAAACACCTACCTTGACCGATGGCAAGGAAATTATCGCCGAGATACTAACTTGTCCAGAGGGCAAGAGGTATAAGATAGTTTCAATAACAACCGACCCGCTGGCTGATATGTATTTGCGTGTTTACAGAAACGCTGAGCAAATTGTTGACATAGCCTCAATAGCTATGACAACCGCCGCTCCGCTTTTACCTATGGACTTACCGCTTACTGTCGGTAATGTTGTCAAGGCAGGTTTTTACAACAACGGTGCAGCAACAACGCCAAAGCAAATCACAATCGGTTACGAAGATGCGTAGTTAGTTAACGGTGTTATATTTGATATAACCGATAGAGATTAAGGAGTTTCATAATGGGCTTGAACGATAGTCCGGTGAAAATGCCTGAGCTTAATTTGATACCGGAAAGTGAGCGTGGTATTGAGTTAGACAAGGGCATGAAACAGGTAATGTCACTGCTTACCGCTTTTTGGCAAGAACAGAGGGTGACATTAAAATGTTCGCCAAGCGGTGTTTTGTTTGTTAGCAGTTCGCAAGTAGGTGACATATTTCATGTTCCTGCTACTACCGACAATTTTGAATATCAAGGTAGTGACATATCATGTTCTGAGGTTTTGGTAATGGCCCATCCGTCAAACGGTAACACTATTTGGGTTCGGCCTCACAAAATAGCTACAGTTGACAACGCATGGCCTCTACTCAAATATGATGTTATAAATTTGAGTATAACTAACCTGAATATGCTCCATATACTGATACCAGTTGACACTGAGCGGGCAATTATAGCCTATACAATGTAATCGTTTATAAAGGTTAGGTATTATGTTTTTCAGTAAAAGTACAGCGTTGATATTTGATTATATAGTTTCGGAAGTGCTTACTTTGAATGAAGCTATTGCTGCTGCTATACTTGAATCGAAGGGCTATACAGATGATGAAATAAATGGGTTACCGCCTATGGGTAATTGTTCATTCAAAACCGGTACATATACCGGAAACGGAGTTGATGATAGAGAAATAGACATTGGTGTTGACCTTGCATCTAAAACGCATAAATATGCAATTGTCAAAGCTATATATGACAAAGCTGCATTACAACGTATAGAAGCGGCACAAGGTGCTTATTCAAACTATTTTACTGCAGTGAATCAGACGCTAACTGGTATTAAAGCGTTTTCATCGACCGGATTTATAGTAGGTACAGGTGCTGAAGTAAACACAAATGGTTGGTCGTATTATTACATAGCATTATGGGTAGATTAAAGAACGGAGTTAAAATATCATGCTAAAGTGGCTAAGTAAAAATCAGGGCGTTGTTGTAGGTGTAATAATTTGCATTATCCTTATGGTCTGGACGTTTGGGTGTGAAAGTCAAGTCAAGTCACCTATAAGCGGTAATATGGTAACACGTCCTGAGCTTAATCTGGAAGTGGATATACAGGTTAAGCAATTAGAGGCACAGCTTGACAACATACAAAAACAGGCTGCTTTACAATTCGCATCACTTGACCGGCAGGACGAAATTAAAAGCAAGCTATTTGAGTTTGCCTCTATTACCTCAGCGTCAAATACATTTAATCCTACCGGCCTTGTAACCTTAGCAGGTTCTATATTGGCTATGGGCTTAGGTGTTGACAACCGGATTAAAGACAAGGTTATTAAAAACCGACCACTAAATAACAAGGTGACAACATGACAGAAGAAAAGGCACAACCAGTAAAACAACCGCCTCAAATATGCAGTATTCGTATCGGTTTTCCTGTTGATTCGGACGAACAGGCTATTAGCTACAAGCAAAAAATTGCTGCTATATTGACCGATATTCCACAAGCCCGTATTGAATTCGGTCTGAGTTCAATGCCCACTCGGCCTCCGACTATTACCTAAAATGGGTGACTGGACAAACAAAGAAGAGTTCCTTGCCGACTTAGAATATTTCTATGTTGATGCGTGGGACAAACGTTACACAGCACAGCACTGGTGTGACTTAGGTTATGATAATTTTGTATTAAATCCTGATGGATATGCTGTATATATGTATCAAGTGTTTGACTGTTTGCAAGCACTTATAGACGCTGTGGACTATCTAACTTGTAGTAACTGGGATTATATGCCGCCTTTTGCCGTTCCTTATGGGTTTAAGAATTGGACGGGTGCTGTTGATATGGATGCAATCTTAGGGGCTATATGGGACTCTGATAAGTTAAGATGGTTTCACTTCATAAATTATATAGATTCTATGAGGGCGGGTATTTGGAACATTGAAATATACGAAACTCACCTTGCAGATATGTATAGGCACTTTTCAATATGAGTATAGAAGACCCTATTAGTTACGCAGACTGGTACTGGAAGCATAGTGTTGACGCCACAAAAGCGGGTAGTAAACTTGCAGAACAAACATACGCTCCAATTATAAGTCAAATCATATCAGACTCAGGTATGGCTGAATTTATACCTAATTCACTTAGACCACTATTTGGTATTATAGCGTCACCTACAGAAGATTTTTGGGACGATATACAACGGCCTTTTCTTAACACAATGACCAGAATTACCAGCATGGCTTTTGGTGAGGAAATTGCCCGTCCTGGAATCTATGCTATGAAAGCCGGTACACCTACTCTGAAAATTGACGCCGAAATGGCGGCAATACTTACTCAGCGTAGGCTAATGAGTGAAGCTGTTTATAATGTATATGCAAGTTTTGCAGGGTATGACGAAGCCGAAGCAAGTCAATTCTATAAAACCCGTATTCCTTACCCTGCAATTCCTGACATAATTACAGCGTCAAGGTATCTCGGCGATGCGACAAATCCAGAGCCTTATGCACAATCTCTTTTCGATATACCTGAAAACGATTATAAAATATGGGACTGGCTTTCGTATCAAAAGCTAACAACCGAACAAGTTCAGGAATTATTTGTACGTCATGTATTTACAGACGATGAAACAAATAAGGAATTAGCACGTATAGGCTGGCATGAGTACGATGGTTTTATGATTAAGTCACTGGCTCATTCATTACCTAACTCTATGCTAATGGCACAGGGTTTATTGTTACAAAATGCTAACAATGAATCAATACTTGACGGTGTTAGTGAGGCAGGTATAAATCCCACTTATGCCCAAACGTATTTAGACGCTATAATGACAAAACCTGCAACCGAAGATATTATTGCCTATGAGTTAAGACGTGACCCAAATTTGTCACAATTACATAATGAGTTACGTAAAATAGGCGTACACCATGATTATAATGATTTATATAAGGAATTAGCATATCAAATACCGCCGGTTGCTGATATAATTACTATGGCTGTACGTGAGGCATTTACACCCTCTATAGCTGCAAGGTTCGGCCAATATGAAGATTTGCCCTCAGATTTTGTTGAATGGGTACAGAAAAAAGGGCTTAGTAAGGAATGGGCAGAACGATATTGGGCTGCTCACTGGTCACTACCGTCACCACAACAAGGATTTGAAATGCTACATAGAGGCATAATCGGTAGGGACGATTTGTATATGCTAATGAGGGCACTTGACATAATGCCGTTTTGGCGAGATAAGCTAATTGAAATGGCTTATCGTCCACTTAGCCGAGTCGATGTTCGGCGTATGTTTGCTTTAGGTGTAATTGATGTTAGTGGTGTAAACAAGGCATACAAAGATTTAGGATATAGTGACTATAACTCTGACTTAATGACCAAATTTACTATTGAGTACGTAAAAGGTGTACCGAAAAAACTTAGTACAGCAGACATAATAACATCGTACAAAAAACACCTGATAGAATCTGGTGAGTTAAGGTCATTATTGTTACAAACGGGTATTGAAAGCGAAGATATAGACCCTATAGTAAAAACGGCACAACAAAGACGGGTATGGTCTGATACAGAAGATAACATCGCTAATATTGAATACTTGTATAAACAAGGCAAATATACCAAAGATAAGACAAAAGCTGAGTTAAGGAATCTGAGGTTAACCGATGATTATGTAGAGAATCTAATACCACAGTGGACAGCAAAATCAATAGCCGAAAAGGAAACGCTCTGGACTACGGCTCAGACGTTAAGTTTTATGAAAGCAAACATAATCACTGTAGAACGTGGTAAACAAGAGTTACAAGATTTAGGATATGACGCCGAGCATATCAATGTTTACCTTGCCTCAGTAGTTCCCGCTCCATAGACGCTCTGTATCGTAAAGCATACCTATCAGCTAACTCTTTAGGTATATGTAATGCTGCTAACAATCCATTACGATAATCATTTACCCACTGGTCAAGTAACTTAGTTTGTTTTGCAGTTAACATAACTTTTCTCCGTAGCCAGGCTAAGGGTTTTCCTTAGCCAGGCAAAAAGGTTTTACAACTCCAGAATCCGTAACAATACCCTTAGTGTATTTTCTTGATAGGTGTTTTGTGATGTTCTTAACAGTGTAAGTATTTATGTCACCTGAATGGAGCAAGCCCTTGAAACTTGACCACTGCTCTTGACTATAAATACCCTCACTAACTTTTATGGCATTTTTACGTATGCCCTTTATAACGATTTTAGTATCCTTTTCATAGTCTTTAAGACCGTGTATAATTAGCTTGTGTGTTGTTTCTTCATGTTTCATAAATCCAAGTTTCGTATCATGTAATACAGGCGTTAAGTTATCCATACCCTTATCGTTAACTATCAAAGAATCGGTATCACAATAAAAATAATTACCTATACCGGCTAATTTCATTAGCGACCATAAGTACATACGACCATAAGCAGTAACATGAGACGATATAGCAGGAAATGAATTGTATGCCTCACTATAACTTTTTAGCTCAAAAACCTCACCTAACAAGAAACGCAATCTCATTACTTTGTTAGATTCATTAGTAAAAAGCAGTTCTTCTCTATCAGGTTCGTTTGGACAATTACCTATCTTAACCCAGTTTTCGGCCTTTTGTCCCCACTTACCGTATAAACTATTGAGCAAATACTTGCACAAATTCTGATATACGTCAATACCCGCTGACTTAAAATCCTGCCTTAGTGTGTATATTGTATCAACATAACTTTTGAATATGTTAGCACGTTCGTATATAACACAATCATACACCTGTTTAATATGCCCATGATTTAGTGCGTAGTCTAATTCAGGCGTACATAGCGTAGTTTGAAATTGACCTATTGGAAATATTGTACGTTCCCGCTTAACAGCATATACAGGCTCATTTGTTTCTATTTTAACCTTAGCAATAACCGATTTAGTTCTAAGATAAGACGATAGACGTTGTATTGTAACTGCTTTGTGTATTGACTTATACTTAACAGGATACTGATTGTTACGCATAACATAAGGATACAGACTGTTAACATCGAGAACATAATAAATATCATAGTTTGGCTCTCCAATATAAAAACATTCACAACGACCGCCCTTGTAACTGTCACGCTCTAATTTAATAGCCTCTGCATTATTGTGTATGTATATCGGTGTATTATAGTGACGTAACAAATACGCCGCCATAGCTGTAGAGGCTCTTGTATAGCATAATCTTGATATTGTATTGCCCTCAAGGAAACGTATAAACTGTCGGAAATTCTCAAAGTCTATAAGTACATCATTCTTGCAATAATCTATTAGTTGTTGCTCTGTACAGGTATCAAAATCTATTTTCATTTTCGGTATGCCAATACGTTCACCTGTTTTAGCAAGTGACTCAGGAAACCAATTCATGCTGTCAAGAAACACTATAGACTTGTTACCCTTGCGTACATTTACAATAACCGAAACGCCATTGTTATGGAAAAACCTTAGCTTGTAACCCTCTTTACGTAAACTTTCCCAGCCTCTGAATATAGTAAAATCAAATACGATGTTCCTTGCTATAATCCATAACCGCTGCTTAGGCTCACAGTGGGTATATACAAAATTCCAAAAGCTATCTATATTAGCAATATAAAACCATTCTACCTTTTCTGTATGCCTACCGTATGCCCTACTGTAATAACACAACCAGCCAAGCCTAAAATGCTGCTGTATGTCACCATGTTTATCCTTAATCGCCCTTGTCTCTGTATCAACAAATACAAAGTGTCTCGGAATAGACATAGTCTTTTCACGCCTTAGAGCATGAGGTTTACGGTCTATGCTGCTCATTAGTTAATCCAACTCTAAGGGTGACGGTATTCTATGGTAAGCCGCTGTTACTTGTATTCGTTCAACCTTTTCAGGTATGTATCGTTCCCACTCTGACCATTTAGTAGCTATCTGTTCTTCGACTTCACGGGGCGTTAACGGTACATCAGATTGAAATGTCACCATACGCTCTGTTAAGGGGTCTTCTGGGTGAATACGTGACCATGTATTTGCTTTGTATATGTATTCCTTGTCATAAGACCACTCAACATCGGCCATGAAACGTGCTGAGGGTGTTCGGTCTTTACGTACATACTTTATTGCATCCTTTTTAGCCTCTATCTGATTAACTGTACGCCAATCAGATAACATCTCAGTACGTCTATACGTTAAGCCCTTGACCCTTAACTGATTTATAAAAGACGATGCACTTAAACCGCCCTTAAATGCTGAGGGAATTAGTTTAATTGCAATAGCCCGTCTTAATCCAAAAGCTATTAGTGGCATGACTGAATCCTTTCAGTATATATCCACAATCCGTTAAGTGTTATAATGATGCATAAATGTTATTAGCTAATTCGTCAAGTGTCTCTATACCTTGACCTAAAGCCTTAACGCCCTGATATAATGGGTATGTCATTAAAGCTGTTTCGACCTCTGCTGCATCTTCTTTCTTGTATTTATCCGGTTGTGTCTGTATCAACTGTACTGCAATTAGCTCTAAAGACACATTGATATGTTTCAAGCACCAGTCCAAGTTACTATGAACACCCACAAAGTGTTCTTTGAGTTTACCTCTTGTATTACCTGCCATGCTTAACTCCTTTTAATTGTAGGTGACGCTCCATGATACCCTGATGAAACGTCACCCTACCGTAAAATAATGTAAGTCCAAATAGAAGGTGACGCCCTGCCTGATAAGCTAATGCGTTGGTAAACACTAAATATCCATATTCCCCTGATATACCGTTATCACGCCTATCACAAATACAGAACGTCACCCTACCGTAGGTGAACAAGCTGACTATTTGCTCATTACCTCAGAGGCATCCTTAACCGACTCGGCTATCATATCAGGCTCAAAATCAGACGCCGCTATGTCACTTAGCCGCTTAAATATCTCAGGCTCAGGTATAACCTTAATCTCATACTTAGCATTGACGTCACCCTCTACACCATGACGTATTACCATAAGGGCATGAGTACCAAAAACCTTTTCATGCTTAGCCAGTTTACGGGCAAGACGTTTGCCGGTAACAAATAACAAATAACCTTCGTCTGTTACAACAGGACACCCGATGCGTTCACCCTCTTTGCCCTGATACCTGCTTTTCATTAGGACGGGTAAGCCGACAACAATGAAAATTAAGACCTCACCATCGGACGATAAGAATGTAAAATTACCGCCGCCAAATTCCTTCATTTTACCTGCCCATGTTGTCGGTTCTTGCGTTTCCTTTTTAGCCATAATAAACTCCTTACTTAATGTTTCTTATTGTTGTGTGCTTCTATTTCACGTATCATATTGAAATAGTGTTCTAAACCCTTAGTGAAACTTGCTCCTAAAATACTACACCTATCCATACCCATTGACTTAGCTGCTTCTATTAGCCATGATAACTCAGGCTCGGCTAATTCAGTAGTATAAATATTGTCCCGCTCTTGTGTAACAGCTATCATAATCAAACCCTTAATCAATATGGTTTACATACTCATACTCACCTATCCATAGACCGTCCTGCCATATTAGCATAGGATTTTCTACGTAGTAACTTTCGTGTATGTCACAATACTGCTCGGCTGTGAATACAGCAAACAACTGACTATGGTTAAGACTATGAGTATATGCCCATACACTACCTACGGTCATGCCTTGACCCTGCATTTCGTCAACTAAATCCTTAGCGACCTCAATACTTGATACTGTCATTAGTTTGCCTCCTTAACTATACTAACCTTAGCATATACAGAGGGATTATCAATATCAAATATACGATATACATTGTCACCCATGTATAACGCTACAGGGTTAACCATGTTAAACTCTGCCTTACATATTTCGACCATGACCGGAATCAATTCAATAGCTGCATTAGATGACATACTGCGGTCAATGACCGGCTTGTGTTCGTCTTGTGGTTCTACTTTTATTGAGTACATAATCTATGTCACCCTCACACAAACAGTAGTAATGTAAAACTAAGGGCGTCCATGCCCTACGTCCCATCCATGTATCGGGAAAAGTTACGCCGGTAAGGTGAAACCGCCTGACTTACCGGGTACGCCAGCAAATCGTTGTGACACAACATCAACAGCCTTTTGTAGCTCTTTTATAACGGCCTGAGCCTGCTCAGTTGTGTAAGAATAACTCGGTAAGGTACAATCGCCAACCATGCGTATGGCTTTCAATGCCTTGTCCATACGTGGCGGTAATACCCTTGTAAAGTTATCCCGCTTGACCTGTTTCTTTTGTGCCTCAGTTAGAGGCGGTTTGTTTGTTCCGTTTTTCTTAGCCATAACAAAGCCCTTTC
>Ga0307429_1001585_pt1 | contig 10506 bp, 8 predicted proteins | sample SalMarWE160230MG_FD_202151 | JGI IMG/M metagenome (GOLD analysis project Ga0307429, IMG submission 202151) | Salt marsh sediment microbial communities from the Plum Island Ecosystem LTER, Massachusetts, United States - WE1603-230 | ecosystem: Environmental > Aquatic > Marine > Intertidal zone >...
GGTTGGCGATTTTCATACCCGGGTAATTTTCTGATTTGGGGGATCCTCATCCTAACCATGGGATTAGTATTAACCCCGTTGGCCTTTATGCTGGTATCCTCAGTTATGCCTTATCATGAAGTGATGCGGATGCCCTTTCGCTGGATTCCTAATAGCTTCCACTGGCAGAATTTCTGGCAAGCGATTCGTGGCAACGACGGTAGTTTCATTTATTTACGCAATATTTTCAATTCGTTCTTTGTCGCCTCTATGGTGACCCTAACCACAGTTTTTATCTCAGCCATGGCTGGATATGGACTTGCCAAATTTCCGTTCCGCGGAAGAAACTTAGTTTTTATGATAATTATGGCCACTATGATGATTCCCTTCGAAGCGATTATGATACCCCTCTATTTGACTGTAACTAAATTCGGCTGGCAGGATAGCTATATAGGACTGATTATTCCTTTAATGGTCAATGCCTTTGGTATCTTTCTCATGCGACAGTTCCTGATTACCTTTCCGGATGAAGTTATTGATGCTGCTCGGATTGAGGGCGCCAGTGAGTTTCGGATATTTTGGAACATTATCCTCCCTAATGCGGCCCCGGCAGCAGCCGCCTTGGGAATTCTTACTTTTCGCCAGCAATGGGATAATCTGATCTGGCCGCTATTAATAACCCAAAGTGAGGAGATGAAGACTATTCCACTTTATATTGTCCGGTTCAATTCAGAAAAATACACCAATGAAGGGGCCCTGATGGCTGTAGCGATGATTGCCTCTTTGCCTATTATTATTCTCTTTTTTTCTATGGCAAGATATTTTACTGGTGGCTTAACTATTTCTGGGATGAAGGATTGAATTTAATGATGGTATTAAGAGAAAAATTGTGAATAGAACAAAACTTTGTATATTTGATATGGGGGGTGTTCTACTCCAAGGCAGATTTGATGTCATAATTGATATATCAAGAATTTTGAAATTGCAGCCCGATAAATTCTTATCCATAGCCGGAGAGAATCTACATCTTCTATATAGTGGAGAAATTAATTCTCATCAATTTTGGGAAAGGTTTTCCAAGAATTCCGGTCTTGAAATTCAAGATGATCTGTGGTCAAGGTTCTTCCAACCTACCTCAAATGAAAGAGTTGTAAATTTAGTATTAAAATTGAAGAAATTTGTAAAAGTTGTGGCAGGGACAAATACTACAGAATCTCATTATTGGCATGTTAAGGAAAAAGGATATTTTGATATTTTTGATGCTGTGCATGCATCATACAAAATAGGTTTTGCGAAACCTGAATCAAAGTTTTTTAATTATATTATGGAGTCCGAAGATTGCCAGCCTATGGAAACCATATTTATCGATGATCAAAAAGAAAATGTTAAAGCTGCGGAAGAATTAGGCATAAATGCAATTCTTTTCAGAACAGTTGAAATTTTAAAAAAAGATTTATCAAAATTTTTTCCGGTCCCGAAAGAACCAATTTCTTAAAATTTACTCAAGTTTGTGACAAAAAAGCTTAAGCTTGGATTCAGCGATTTAAACAAGACTTTTGCAAAAAGTTAAGCAAAAATTGGCTCTTTCACTTGTGGATACTGACAAGACTTTGATGTAGGTAAGATAAGTTTTGAGTTAGTCAATGATAGGCCCCGGTTTGAAAACCAGATTAAATGTCCTAACTGTGGGCCATTGACCTTAGATGAAGTAGAACTGACAGAGATTGGTCAAGCAGAGCTTACTGAAATTTATCTATAAGATGTGGAGTTAGAAGATTCGGAAGAGGAAGATTAAATAAGATGAGAGTTTCCTTACAAAGCAAGAAGGGGGGTTCGGGGGGCAAAGCCCCCTGACTAGCTTGATGGTTCCATACCGAATAAAGCATGTGGCAATTTTTCTTTGTTCTGATAGAATTTGGTCTGTCTCATGAGATTATTAAACCCATCGATGGTGTTGGTGAAAAAGAATCTTCGTCTGAATACTTTTCCCGAGGAACTGACAAAACAGGCACAGTGTCTTATCTTCCCAACATCTATGGCAATGATCAAGGTATTCTGAGAACTTCTTATTTCTACTTTCAGATCTTGCAGAACCTGTTTTACTGATCTTTTCTTTTTTTCTTTCGATGAGGGATAATGTCCTTCATCGAAAGCTTTCTAACTACGGGGGTAAATATCCCAGTAGTAGATGATTTGTGAGAGGAGAAACTATGCTCATCGGGCTAAATGGGGCTACTACTATGAAGAATGCAGACTTGTTCACTGACATTCGTCTTGCCGAGAAAGCTGAGTACGACTTACTGGAAATTTGGAAAGCTAAATTAAATGACTATTTAAGTCAGAAAGATTTAACCAGTTTAGTAAATTTATTTGCCGGAGTAAAAATCAAACCCTACGCCATCAATTCTATAGAAAATATCACTTTTAGAAACAAAGAGGACTTTGGTCAGATTAAAGATGAGACTTTACGTTTAAGTGAAATTGCTCATAAAATTAAATGTAAATATCTGGTGGTGGTACCCAGCCATAAACCACCTGGCATAACGAAAAGAGAGATCATAGAGGAGTCGGTGGAAAGTCTGCGGCAATTATCCAAAATAGCGCTGGATTACGACGTAGCTATAGCATTTGAGTTTATCGGAAGAGAAGATTCTTCAGTGAACAACTTAGCTACCTGCTGGGATATCGTTAAAACTGGGGATCTTGAAAATGTGGGCCTGGTTTTTGACACTTTTCATTTCTATCTTGGTGGTTCGAGCCTGAAATCCCTTCAAAAAGTAGACCCTGAAAAAATTTTCATGTTCCATATCAACGATTCTGAAGATTTGCCAAAAAATGAGCTTGAGGATAAAAATCGTTTGCTTCCCGGCAAAGGTATCATACCCTTACGGGAAATCGCTAAAGGACTACAAGGAATCGGATACAATAAAATGGTCTCTGTCGAACTTTTTAGGCCAGAATATTGGAGGTGGGATCCAGAAAAGCTGGTTAAAGAGGCGCGACAAACAACAATCGCTGTGCTTAAGGGATTGTTCTTCTAATTTTCTGCAAAGTACGGAAAGTAACCTCTTACCTTATTCTGGTCCTTACCGCCAAAACATCACCTTATTCCTGCCAAGGATTTTTTACCGTTAATTTCCAGGTACTCAAAGCAAGGTAAAAGTATTCTTGGCATTTTTGTAAAAGGTTTGATAAAACTACACTGAAATTCTATTAAGGAAGTGAAGTACAAGAAGAGACTTAAAAATTAGGAGATGCAAAAATGGGACTTAAAGTTGGAATAGTAGGAGCAGGGCATATGGGAAAAGTTCACACTCAAATGTTAACTGAGGATGAGCGAGTTACTTTAACAGGAATAGTGGATATTAAAAAGGAAGCCAGGGAAGCTCTGGCAGCAGAATTCAAAACTAAAGCCTTCGCTTGTTTAGATGATCTTTTTAGCGAAGGTGTAGATGCTATTTATATTACCAGCCCTAATACTACACATACAGAGCTTACCTTGCAGGTCTTAAAGGAAAATATTCATATATTTTGCGAAAAACCTATGGCTACTAGTTTTCAGGATGCCAAAAGGATTTTAAAACTACTCGAATCTAAAAATATTGTATATCAGGTAGGACATAATCGCCGATTTGCTCCGGTATATAAGTTTGCCAAGAGCCTCATTCAAAATGGAAAATTTATCCCTTATTCAGCTCACGTTAAGATGAACCGGGGAGAGCTTAAAAATCCCCCCTGGGTTTCCCATCCTAATATTACCGGAGGATTTTTGTATGAATCAACTATTCATCTGTTAGATATGGTAAGATGGCTCTTGGGGGATGTAAAGAAGGTGGAATGTATTGGCCAAAAAAGTGTGTATAAAGAAATAGACGATTTCGCCCTGCTTTTGACCTTTACCTCTGGTAGGATAGCCACATTTCTCTCTTCCGCTCATGCAAGTTGGGTTTTTCCCTTTGAGCGAATAGAACTTTTTGGCGAGCATTCAGCTATAATTACCGAAGAGATGGAAAAGGTGACTTTCTCCTCAGGATTAGAAAGAGAAATAATAATGAGGGATTATTCTCAATATCCTGAGTTAGTTAAGTGGGGATATGTTGAGGAAGACCGTCTGTTCATTGACGGTGTTTTAAAAGAAGGAAAGCCGGCCGTTTCAGCCTGGGATGGATATGAATCTGTTGAGCTTGTTGAGGCCTGCTATAGGAGCATAGAGAAAAAACAAAGGATAGATTTACCTCTCTAGGCGGACTGCGCAGAGGAATAGCTAAAAGTTGTTAAAAGTCTTTGCAGGAAGGGGTGGTCGAAAATCTTGACAATTGGTTAATTTTTTGTAGAATTAAAGCTGATATGATTCTTACCGTCACCCTTAATCCCGTCTTGGATCGGGTAGTTGAGATACCCGATTTTCGAGTCGGGAAGGTCAACCCGGTAGAAAAAGAGAGAATAAGGGTGGCAGGGGGAAAGGGGATAAATGTCTCCCGGGTAGCTAAAATCTTGGGCGAGCCAACCTTAGCTACTGGTTGGCTGGGAGGCCGTACTGCAGGGTTTATAAAGGAGAGATTAAAAAAGGAGGGTATAGCTTCCGATTTTGTTTCCATCGCGGGAGAAAGTAGGCTGAATTTGACCATTCTCGATCCGGTAACCCACAGCCAGACCCACCTGGTGGAGAAAGGTCCCCGGATTTTTCCCTCTGAAATAAAGAAACTAGAGGAAAAAATTGGAGATCTGGTAAGAAAGGCGAGTGTGGTAGTTTTTTCTGGAAGCATCCCCCCAGGAGTAAGTGAGAACATCTACAATTCCTTAATCCGTTTAGCCTACCAGGAGAAAGAGGACATTATCCCTATTCTGGACACGCGAGGTGAACCTCTCAAACAGGGACTTGAGGGTAGACCCTTTATGCTTAAGCCCAATAAAGGGGAGATGGAGAATCTCATTGGAAAAAGCCTTGAGTCTGAAGCCGATTTAATTCGACAGGCAAGGGCTCTTGTTAAAAAACATGTTCAGCTTGTGGTTGTCTCCCGAGGCAAAGATGAGGTTATGGTAATGGAAGAAAAGAGGCTGCTCATGGTCTCTCCTCCTGAAATAAATTCTCTGAATACAATAGGAGCAGGAGACGCTCTGGTGGGTGGTTTTGCTGTGGGACTCTCCCGAGGATTAAGTTTAAAGGAGATGTCAGCTCTGGCGGTAGCTTGCGCAGCAGCCAGTGCAGAAAAGGGAAGAGAAAAGCCGCTTTCTCTTAAAAGAATAAACCGGCTTAAGGATAAAATTAGGTGTAGAGAGGCAAGAGAATGAGTTCTCAGAAAAATAAAAACCATGCAGACTACCAAAAGAAATGTTTAGAAATAAAAGCGAAATTAACAACTGAAGAAAAAAAGCTTAAGGATGCTAAAAGGGAGATTTCCTCCCTTCGGAACCAGCTTAAAGCAGCAAAGGAGGAGCTGAAATCGACAGATAAAGAAGCGGGTGAGTATCTGGATTATCTTAAGCGATTAAAAGCAGAGTTTGAGAATTATAAACGTCGGAGTCAAAAAGAAAGAGAGAGGATAGTTAGTTGGTCCAAGGAGGATTTAATTAAGCAATTTTTGCCTGTCTTAGATGACCTGGAAGGAGCGGTGGACTCGAGTCAACAGTCAAATAACCTTGCCAGTCTGATGGAAGGGATGAGGATGATTCTTGAAAAGCTAAAAGCCGTACTTCAGAAGCAAGGATTGCAGGAGGTTAAGGCAGAGGGCGAAGAGTTTGATCCCCATTTTCATGAGGCGCTTATGAGTGTCGATCTAGCCGAATATCCGGATAACTTAGTATTGGAGGAAATGAGAAAAGGTTATAAGCTCAACGATAAGATTTTAAGACCAGCTATGGTTAAGGTAAACAAGAGAAGTGAAGAAAACAAGAAAAAAGATAAAAAGTAAAGATTAGTGATAGGGACAGAACGGATTTTACCCTAATCATTGATCTCTAATCACTTTAAAAGGGGGAATATCTATGAGTGACAAAAAAGTAACTAAAAAAATAATCGGTATTGATTTGGGTACCACCAACTCCTGCGTGGCAGTAATAGAGGGGGATGAGCCTGTGGTTATAACTAATCAAGAGGGTTCTCGAACAACTCCTTCCGTGGTTGCTTTCACTGATAAAGGAGAGATGTTAGTAGGTGGACCCGCTAAAAGACAGGCTATAACCAACCCTAAGAATACAGTCAATTCCATAAAAAGACTGATGGGTCGTAGGTTCGATGAGCCAGCCGTAGAGAAGGCGAAGAAAAGAATCCCTTATGATCTAATAAAAGATTCTCAAGGCAGAGTCAAAGTGAGGGTAAACAAAGGAGAATTTCTACCCCAGGAGATTTCAGCCCGTACCCTCCAGAAGATGAAGCAGACAGCCGAGCAGCATCTGGGAGCAAAGGTAGAGCGAGCGGTAATTACTGTTCCTGCTCATTTTCGTGATAGTCAGCGCCAGGCAACTAAAGATGCCGGTGCTATTGCTGGTCTTAAGGTAGAGCGTATCATTAATGAGCCTACGGCAGCAGCTATGGCCTATGGATTGGAAAAAAAGGGAGAAAAGAAAATAGCAGTCTATGACTTAGGTGGGGGAACCTTTGATATTTCCATTTTGGATGTAGGGGATAAAGTGGTGGAAGTTCTTTCCACTAATGGTGATACCTATTTGGGAGGAGATGACTTCGACCAGCAAGTGGCGGACTGGGCGGCAGAGGAATTCAAAAAGCAAAGTGGCATAGATACAAGAGAAGATAAGATGGCTTTGCAAAGGCTTAAGGAGGCGGCAGAAAAAGCTAAATGCGAGCTTTCCTCCAGTCTGGAGACCCAGATAAATCTACCCTTTATTACCGCTGATCAAAGTGGGCCTAAACACTTGAACTTGACCCTTACTCGGGCCAAATTAGAACAGTTAACCGAAGATTTAATTGGAAAGACCATCAAGCCATGTGAGCAGGCATTAGCAGATGCTAAGTTGAAACCTGGGGATATTGAGGAGGTAGTTTTAGTGGGAGGCCAGACCAGAATGCCCAAAGTGCAGGAAGTAGTGAAGAAGCTCTTCGGAAAAGAACCCCATAAGGGAGTTAATCCGGATGAGGTAGTAGCGGTAGGGGCAGCTATCCAGGGTGGAGTTCTGGCGGGAGAGGTCAAAGATATCCTTCTTTTGGATGTTACTCCACTTTCCCTGGGAATAGAGACTCTGGGAGGGGTGTGCACCAAGCTCATTGAGAGAAATACCACTATTCCCACCAAAGAAAGCAAAGTCTTCACTACGGCTGCTGATGGTCAGACAGCGGTGGATATTCATGTTCTGCAGGGGGAGCGAACTATGGCCGCCGACAACCGCACTCTGGGGAGATTTCAGCTTACGGGAATTCCTCCCGCTCCTCGTGGTGTCCCTCAGGTTGAAGTTACCTTTGATATCGATGCCAATGGCATCGTAAATGTTAAGGCCAAAGATAAAGGCACTGGCAAAGAGCAAGAAATTACTATTAGAGAATCAGGTGCTTTATCCAGTGAAGAAAAGGACCACATGGTCAAAGAGGCCGAACAACATGCTGAAGAAGACAAAAAGAAAAGAGAAAAGATTGAAGCTCAAAATCAGGCAGATAACATAATCTACGCTACCGAAAAGACTCTTAAGGAGCATGGGGATAAGGTTGGCGAGGCCGAGAAGAAGAATATCCAGGGAGCAATCGAGGAACTTAAGAAGGCAAAAGATACAGGTAGTGTGGAGGAAATCAGAGATAAGATAAAAAAGCTGAGTGAGGTTTCGCAAAAACTGGGGCAGGCAGTATATGAGGAGGCAGCCAAAAAACAGGCTCAAGAAGAACCTAAGCAAAAAGGTGAGGCTGGCGAGGAAAAAAAGGAGAAAAAAGAGGGAGAAGATGTAACTGATGCTGACTATGAGGTAGAGGAGTAGCTGAGTGGCCAAGAGGGATTATTATGAAATTCTGGGTATTTCCCGAGATGCTTCTCCTGAGGAGATAAAAAAGGCTTACCGCAGATTAGCCATCAAGTACCACCCCGATAGAAACCCGGGCAATTCCAAAGAAGCAGAGGAGAAATTCAAGGAGGTATCCGAGGCTTACAAGATTCTCTCTGACTCTGAAAAAAGGCAAATCTACGATCAATATGGACATGCGGGACTGGAGGCAGAAGTTGGCGCAGGTGCCGGATTTCGTGGATTTGACGTCGATCCCCTTGAGATCTTTGAGGAGGTCTTTGGTAGAGGAGCTTTCGGAGAGGATATCTTTGGAGATTTTTTTGGACGCAGAGCCAGAACAAGGGAAACCCAGCCAGGCTCAGACCTTCATTATACTCTGGAGATTAGCTTTGAGGAAGCGGCTTTTGGAACCGAAAAGGAAATCAGAGTTGGTAGGTATGAATCATGCTCCAGTTGTGGAGGAAGCGGAATTAAGCCTGGTTCTGAACCTCAAACGTGCCCAACCTGTAAAGGGACTGGTTACGTATCGGTTGGCCAGAGCTTTTTCTCCATATCCAGAACCTGTACTCAATGTCAGGGAAGGGGAACTATCATAAGAGACCCCTGCCGGCAATGTCGAGGTACGGGAAGGATTCGAACTGCTCGGAAGATCAAGGTGAAGGTCCCAGCCGGGATCGATCATGGAGCTCACCTGAGGTTAGGGGGGCAAGGAGAGGCTGGTTCACGTGGGGGTCCACCTGGTGATTTATACGTTAGTCTCCGAGTTAAGCCCCATCCCATATTTGAAAGGGATGGAAATAACATTATCTGTGAGGTTCCCATTAGTTTTGCCCAGGCCGCCCTGGGAGGACGGGTCATTGTTCCCACCTTGAATGGCAAAGTAAAGTTAACTATTCCCCCCAGAACACAAACCAATAAAATCTTTCGCTTAAGAGGTAAGGGCATTCCCTATTTACACTCTCCTAATCGAGGGGATCAATGGGTAAAGGTAGTGGTGGAGACCCCGGTGCATCTGAGCGAGGAACAAAAGGAGCTTCTCAGGAAATTTGATGAACTAAGACAGGGAAATGGACAGCCCCGCATGAAGGATTTCTTTAATAAAGTAAAGCGGCTTTTCGGTAATAAAAAATAAAAAAGGGGACGTGATTATTTTTTAAGTTTGTGTTTCTCTATTACTCTTTTATTTTATATAGTAATAGGTGGTACTCTCTACTTTTTGGTGATAAAAAATAATCACGTCCCCTTTTTTCGATGGTGATGAGGATGCTCAAAGTAGCTTTAGCCACTCTAGGCTGCAAAGTAAATCAATACGAAACCCAGGTTTTGCGGGAGTGCCTCATTCAGGCTGGTTTTCGAGAGGTTCCTTTTAAGGAAAAGGCGGATTTTTACATTATAAATACTTGCAGCGTCACTGAGAGAGCTGATCACAAATCAGAAGAGTTAATCAAGGCTGCCAAAAAGAATGGTTCTAACGCATGGTTAGTTGTCACTGGCTGTTACGCAGAAGCAGAAAAAGACAGGCTAAGAAAGAAGTTTCCCCAGATAGATCTAGTGCTCGGAAATGAAGAAAAATTAAAGATACCGCGTATAATCCTTGGACCCAATAAAAATCCTAAAGATACAAAGCCCTTTATTCAGACCTTTCATGCTCATAATCGAGCCTTTGTAAAAATAGAGGATGGATGCAATCAGTTTTGTAGTTATTGTAGGTTGCCTTATGTGCGTGGAGCTACGATTAAGAGCCGAGCTCCCGATGAAGTTCTCAAGGAAGTAGAAGGTCTTATCCTCAATGGGTTTAAAGAAATTGTTCTGGTGGGAGTAAATCTTGCCCTTTACGGAAGAGATCTTGACTTGCCCATTAGCCTGGTTGATCTTTTAAGGGGTATGCAATATCTTGAGAAAACTGTGAGAGTGAGACTGAGCTCTCTTGAGCCCCATCTTCTCCCCTCAGGACTAATTGATCTTATGAGTAATTGCCGCCTAATCTGTGCTCATCTTCATCTTCCCCTACAGAGCGGAGATCCCGAGATTTTGCAGCGTATGGGAAGAAAATATAGTCCTCATCAATACCGAAGACTGGTTGAGCATATTAAAAAGATGGTTCCCTCGGTAGCTATTACCACCGACGTTATGGTAGGCTTTCCTGGTGAGACCCAAAGACAGTTCCTTAATACCTATCATTTCGTGCGAGAAATTGGATTCAGTCGTCTTCATATCTTCAGATTCTCTCCCCGCATAGAGACCAGGGCCTATTCAATGCAGCCTCGTGTGGAAGAAAAGGTGAAGAAAGAAAGAAGCAAGCACTTGAGGGAGCTGGGAAAGAATCTGGCTCAGAATTTTGCCTCCCGTTTTTTAGGTGAGAGCTTAAGAGTCCTGGTGGAAGAAAAGGTTGACTCAAAAACTGGGTGGTTTTCCGGATATACTGATAATTATATTCGAGCAAGTTTTAAAGGTGAAAATGAGCTAAAAAATAAATTGGTGATGGTGAGACTGGTAAATGCTAACCAGGGACAGATATTGGGAGAAGTGGAAAAGGTATTCTCATGTTGATGCCAAAGAGGTTAAAAGATTTAAGTAGGGGTG
>Ga0307429_1001586_pt1 | contig 10502 bp, 10 predicted proteins | sample SalMarWE160230MG_FD_202151 | JGI IMG/M metagenome (GOLD analysis project Ga0307429, IMG submission 202151) | Salt marsh sediment microbial communities from the Plum Island Ecosystem LTER, Massachusetts, United States - WE1603-230 | ecosystem: Environmental > Aquatic > Marine > Intertidal zone >...
TCCACTCCGACTGTCGTAATCTCTTCCATGGGCGGCTCCTCTTGGATCGTGATTGCTTCAACAGCAACCACATCGTGGCACGCAGATGCCGGGTGAGGAGCCGTCCACAGCATCAAAAGCGGACATAATGCAGTTGTCCAGGCTGCACGTGATTGAACCCAGAAAGCCGCTGAGCGCTCACGAAGGCCGAGTAAGCATTTGGCAGCGGATCCTATTGGTTCGTGCGTGCCGAAACCTTACTTGTAGCAGCGGAAATACCCAGGCGCAGCGCGAGAGGACCCAGCCGATGGCTAAGCTGAAACTCACCTACTTCGACTTTCACGGTGGACGCGGAGAACCCGCACGTCTCGCCCTCTCGGTCGGCGGAATTGCGTTCGAAGACGATCGCGTTCCGCTCACTGATTGGGAGCGTCGTAAGGCGGACACACTTTATGGTGCTTTACCTGTCCTTGAAGTGGATGGACAGACGCTCGCGCAGTCTAATGCAATCAATCGCTATGTGGGCAAGCTCACAGATTTGTATCCAACTGATCCTTGGCAGGCCGCCTTGTGCGACGAGGTCATGGAAGCAGTGGAAGACATAATCAATAAGTTGGTGGCCACCTTCAATCTCCCTGAGGAGCAAAAGAAAGCGCAGCGCCAGGCGCTGGCTGAAGGCCCCATTACCTTCTATCTCACGCGGCTACAGGAGCGGCTTGAAGAACATGGAGGCCGCTACTTTGCCGCCGATCGCCTATCGGTCGCCGATCTCAAGGTCTTTATTTGGATCCGTCAACTAAGGTCCGGAGTGCTCGATCATTTACCGACCGATTTACCCGATCGCGTCGCGCCCAAGCTCATGGATCACTACGAGCGGGTAAAGAACGATCCAGGAGTGAAGGCCTACTACGCCAAGCGTGGAGTTGCCGCCTGAGCTGAGGTTCCTTCTGACCAGTCTCGCATGCATCTAAGAGCCTTGGGTGCAGACCCGGAGCAGATCATGACCAATCATAAAGTCCTATCGCATAATGAATGGATAGACGCGCGTAAAGTTCTATTGGCAAAAGAAAAGGAGTTCACGCGATTGCGCGATGAACTTACCCGGCAGCGCCAGGACCTGCCGTGGGAGAAAATTGAAAAGGACTACGTCTTCGAAGGACCAGAGGGGAAGGAGACCTTGTCAGATCTTTTCGGGGGCAAAAGTCAATTGATTGTCTATCACTTCATGTACGGACCTGGCTGGGAACAAGGCTGCAAGAGCTGCTCATTCCTGGCCGATCATTTCAATCCGGCGATTGTCCATCTAAAGCAGCGTGATGTCTCGATGGTGGCAGTTTCGCGGGCGCCACTAAAGGAGTTTGCGAGTTTCAAGAAGCGCATGGGATGGACCTTCAAGTGGGTATCCTGCAGCGAAAGTGAGTTCAATGAGGACTTCAACGTGTCCTTCTCAAAAAGCGAAATCGATAGTGGGCATGCTTACTACAACTACAAGAAGCAACGCTTTCCCAGCACAGAAGCGCCGGGCGCGAGCGTTTTCTACAAGGACGACAACGGTGACATTTTCCATACCTACTCGGTATATCAGCGCGGTCTTGATATGTTCATAACCGCCTACCACTATCTCGACATTGTGCCGAAGGGACGCAGCGAGGAGGATCTTTCCTACACTATGGAATGGGTGCGTCTACACGACGAGTATGATCAATAAACGCTTGAGCGTGGTTCGGCGGACAAGACTCGCGCGGAACAAAGTCGGCAGCGCAAGTGAGCCTGACGTGCGAACGTCGTCATCCGCATCCCCCAGAGGTGCCTCTAGAGACGATCGGATATCTTCAATGGATGCTGCGGCCGATTGACAACTGATATGATGACAAGTGGCTGTTGGGTTGAAGGGCATGACTACATTCAAATGGGATTAGCCAGAGTACTGTGAATGCAGACACCCAGATTGTAATGCTAGAGAGTAAATTCGAGGCGACCACGCCTGATCAGACTCAAAGCACCGTAACCATAACCACTCAACATCGATCCAATGCTCACCTGTGCAACCTATGCTTCACGCTGTCATCTCTCAATCTTGAGTCTTGGGGATGTTCAGAAAATCGAAGATGAAGTGCGTGTGGCCATTAACCGCAAAGATTGAAGAAACCCAGTCCTTCGATATGGAAGAGCAAGCGCGGATCGCTCTGGCGACGTATTGCGAGCAGTTCGGTCGTTTCAGAACGCTGGAGCTGTTAGACGAATTGCGTCGAGAGGTTTTGGCCAAGCCCTTGCGACCCCACTAGCACGGCTGCACAACGCTCAGCTCAACGAGAGTCGGAACTGTTTGATTCGACTCCGGTTGTCGCTGATCCTCTAAGTCTGTTTCTCGCGCTTATGCTCACGTTGCGCGCACGCCCCCAAAAATCGTCGCAAATCCCTTTTATGCGTTGTCACATGATCAGGGGGATCAGCAAAATCGAACACGCTATCGAGGCCAACATGTGGAAATGCGCCCGCATGTGGGAGGACTTGCCCAAGCGCATCAAGGGCAAGGGATGGGCCTATTCAATCTCTGCCTGGCTCAATGGTCCGCCTGATGTGCATGATTTCTCGCTCGGCCGCTGGGATGTGGCGATGCGCCATGCCATCAAGCTGACCAAAGTGGAGCCGCGCAAGCCCAAGCCACCAGCGTCAGCCTTCCACCAATAGGAAGAAGACGGCGTAGCGCCGACCCACTTTAGGATCCTTAAGCCAAGCCCTATCGTCGCCAACGCAATGCTGCGTACGCCAGGAATGTTCGATTTCGTGCCTCGGCATGAATGAGGGTTTCCGGCTCCGGCTCTGAGAGCCGCCAATGTCCGCTTTGAGTCAAAGCAGACATTTCAGGTCGAGTTAGTGATGTCCGCTTTACCCCCAAAAGCGGACATTCTCAGAGGCGGCGCGCATGTCCGGTAAGTGCCAGAAGCGGACATTGGACCCATGCTGGTTCAGTCCAAATCGGTCTCCAAACACGGGCGTCGATAAGTTTAGAATGCCCTGTGCACCCTCCACACCGTTAGATGGCGGAGACAGTTTGAGTGGAGTTGAATCGACGAGCCCATGCAGAATCAGAACCCATAGAACGTGCGAATCCCTGCGAGCGCCAATTGGGCGCCAATGGTGGCGAGTAAGAGCCCACCCATGCGCTGCAAGAACTGTGCGGTTTGTGGTTTTAGGCGTGAAAGCGCGTCGCTGAGATAACTCATCGATAGAAACGTCAACCCTGCAACTGCCACTACTCCGAAAAGAGCTGACAACATCGACGTCGCCGTATCATCTCTAGAGGCGATGGCGATCGTTGTCGCGATGGCTCCTGGCCCAGCAATGAGCGGGATGGCAAGTGGGATGACAAGACCAGAGTCTTCGTCGGGTCCTTTGGTCTCAATGTCGCTGCCTTGGGCTTTGCTGACCCCGCCTGAATAGAGCATTTCAAATCCCATGCTGGCCACGATCAAGCCGCCGACGAAACCGAACGCACCAAGATTGATCCCAAACACTTGCAGCAGCTCACGTCCAACGAGCGCTGATGCCCCGAGAATAACAAGAACGATAAGCGCCACTCTTGCTGCCGAAGCACGGCGGTCAGAACCTTCACTTTCGAGGGCAGTGTTGAAGAAGAGTATTTTTACGGGATCCCAAGGGGCGGTGATCATCAGCAGGCCAATAGCGGCCTGAATATAAATTTCCAAAGTTGTCATGAAATCTCTCCCACTCTCGTCCACCAAATGCCAATAGCGATCTCTGCTGGCGTGAAATATTGTCGATCAGCTTAAGCCTCGCCGTCAGGCGCACACTACCGCAGGCTCTAGCAGCAATGGTGATGGTTCCAATCACGGCGGCTAGCGTCCGATTTTGCGTTGGGAAGGTAGACAAAAAATGATGAGAGCGTTCGTTTCAAAACTCCCGATGCTCGTTCTCTTGAGCACACTAGTGGCTTCGTGTTCCGAGGAACAATCCGCCGAGGTCGACAATAAGGCCAAAGCGCAGTCTGCTGACACGGTCTACACCAACGGCAAGATCTACACCGTCAACGAGAAACAGCCCTGGGCCGAAGCGGTTGCGATCAAAGACGGGAAGTTCCTGGTTGTCGGCTCCAACGCAGATGTCAAAGCCGTCACCGGCGAAGACACCAAAGTCATCGACCTGGGCGGCAAAATGGCGATGCCTGGCTTGATGGATGTCCACGTTCATCCATTCGACAAAGCGGATTTTCTCGCCAACCTGGATATCAAGAACCCAGCGAATGCTGATGCCATCTTAGAGGAACTCCGGAAGTACGCGGAGGCGAATCCGGATTTGCCAGTCATCCGAGGCGGATCGTGGAATCTGGGGGTTTTTCCAAATGACAGCCCTCGAAAAGAGCTTCTGGACGAGATCGTTCCCGACCGGCCCGTTTACCTGGTCAGTCAGACCGGGCATTCCGCGTGGGCGAATTCGAAAGCTCTCGAACTGGCTGGTATCACGAAGGACACAGAGAAGACCGACACCTTTATCTTCGACACCGATTCCGAAACCGGTGAGCCATCCGGCACAGTTCGGGAATTTGCCATGGGCGCAGTCGTGCAGGCGCTTCCGAAGACGACACCGAAGAAGCTGGCACCGGCAATCAAGACTGTACTTTCTGAATTCAACGCGTTTGGATTTACAACACTCAAACCGGCGGAGGGCGCACGTAATTGGATAGAGGGCGCTGCGCTTCTAGAGACACAAGGTGGGCTGACTGCACGTTTGTTCCCCTCCTGGGACTGGCGCAGCCACTACATGCCGACAAGCATTGAAGTGGCGAAAGAAAGCATTGCGAACTGGAAGGACCTCGAAACCGAACTGATCAAGCCTGGCAACGTCAAAATGTTCTTTGATGGCGGACCTGACAGTTACACAGCATTGCTGCTGGAGGACTATGAGGGCCGCCCCGGTTTCAAAGGTCAGTTAAACCTGCCCAAGGAGCAGTTTCTCAAGGAGATTTCCGACTTCAATGCTAAGGGCATAGGCGCAATCGTGCATGTGATCGGCGACGGCGGCAGCCGGGAGCTGATGGATATCTTTGAGAAGGTTCGCAGCAGCGGAGGAGATGAGGGCGCGTTGCTGCATTTCTCACATGCATGGTTGACGCGCCCTGAGGACTTTAAACGCCTAGCGCAGATCAAAGGCGTCTGCTTGGATTTCTCCCCTGCGCTCTCTTACCCAGCAGCGGAAATCGAAGGCAGCATGGCGCCCCCGATTGGCGAAGCCCGTTACCAGACTTTCTTCAATGCAAAGTCCGCTTTTGACGCCTTCGGGGAAGCAAAAGACATTCATGGGGGCATACCCATTGGTTTCGGCAGCGACTGGCCGTCCGCCCTTATCCCAGACCCGAACGGTTTTCATCAGATGCAGGCGTGGATCACGCGAGCAAATCCTGAGGACCCGTCCTCCCGCAAGCTCAATCCCGATGAAGCGATCAGTCTGGAGCAGGCAATCCATGGGTTCACACTCGGTGGTGCCCACTGCCTGGGCCGCGGCTGGGAGAAAAAAGTTGGGTCCATCGAGGTCGGCAAACTGGCCGATTTCATCGTGCTTGACCGCAATCTCTTTGAGGTCCCCATTGAGGATCTTTGGAAGACGAAGGTCGATCTGACCGTGCTCAGCGGGAAGCAGGTCTACGACCGAAGCGCCGGACCGGTAGACGACATCATCAACGAAGAGGCCTTCAAGCCGGGCAGTCGCTACGTCGATTAGGTCTCGCGCACGGGAAGTGGCCAATGTCCGCTTTGGGTCATAAGCAGACATTTCGGCTCGCGTTCAGGATGTCCGCTTTACCCCCGAAAGCGGACATTGGTTTGAGCGTGCGGAATGTCCGCTAAGTGCCAAAACCGGATATCACTGCGTTCCCTCTGGCCTCTTGGTGGAGCTGAACTAGGTAGTCTAGTCACTCCAGTTGAGGTTGCGAGCCTTGCTGATGCCCGCTGCCTTATCCAAACCTTGCGTGGCCTTGAGATTAGCACCGTCAAAATTCGCCTCGGCAATATTTGCGTCGGTGAGATCCGCTCCAGACAGGTTAGCCATAGTGAGATCGGCGCCAGAGAGATTAGCGCGCGTAAGAATCGCATTCTGGAAGTTGGCAAACCGCAAGATTGCCTCCGACAGGTTGGCTCCTTCCAAAATCGCGCCTGAGAAGTCGCACGCGATCATAACCGATCGCCGTGTCAGCGTGTTCTGAGTCGTGTCCCCATAGGGAGCCAAATTGGCACGCTCTAGCCTGGCATTGCGAAAGTCAGCGCCATCGAGCCGGGCGACAAGCCGTGCGCCCGATAAGTCAGCACCAAAAAATCTTGGTGAGCTTGCTCGATCGAAGGCGACACTTCCCGCCGCATGGGGCAAACGGATGACAGCCTCGCTAAGGTCAGCGCCCGAAAAATCAGCGCTAACTATTGTTGCCCGATCGAGCATGGCTCTGGAAAGATCCGCGCGGCTGAGGTTTGCGCCGGTGAGATCGGAGCCATGCAGGCTCGAACCAGCCAAATTCGCTGCTCTGAAGTCGAGCTCACTGAGGTCAAGGAAGCTCAGGTCGTGTCCAGCTAGATTCACGTGCGAATTTTGGGGGGCCTTGACGAGCAACTCAGCAATCTCACGGACCGAAATGTCCGCGGATCTGCCCGGACTAATGATGGCGAGTGCCAACAATACCGTAATTACGAATCGAGTTGGCGATGTCCCGAAGCAGCGCCCAGGCTCTGAAGTTCCCTTGTACACCATCAGCCAGCCCTACTTTGCATCCCATGCATTATAAGCAGTATGCTTTGTACCTCTTTTCTAAGGATCAGACACAACGCTGTCGATCTCGTATTTGAATGCCCCCTGCGGGGCTCGCGTCAGGCAGAAAGGGAGAAGAAGATGATCGGGAAGATTTTTGCTGTTGCATTGGGTGTTAGCGTTGCCATTAGTGCAGCCATGGCCGACGATGAGCGAATTTCATTCCCTGCAGATTACAGCACGAAATTCCACAATTATCTGAGCCTCGACCGGGTGCAGAATGACGATCAGGTTATAAGGCTGTTTGCAAATGAGATCGCGCTTACTGCTGCAAAAGAGGGACGCGAACTGCCCAACGGTTCGGTCATTGTCGGCGAAGTCTACAAGGCCAAGAAGGACAAGGACGGCAAGGTGGTCGAAAGCTCTTTGGGCCGGCGCATTCGCGACAAGCTGGCCGCCATCGCCGTTATGCAAAAGGGGGAGGGCTGGGGCGCGGCCTTCTCGGAAGACCTGCGCAATGGAGATTGGGACTTTGCAATCTTTTCCCCTGACGGCAAGCAGTTGAACAAGGATCTCAACGCATGCCGCTCATGCCACGCCCCGCTCAAGGAGACGCAGCACCTGTTCTCATTTGAGCACCTGTCGAACCCGGGAAAGTGAGACGGATCGTCGTTCCTCGCTATCACCGGCAAGGGGTTAAGGCCGATATGCGTTGCGAAAATTGTTTCTGGGAGCATAGCAGGCGGATTGGTGCGACTTGCCGGCAACTCGCCGCAATGGCCCTAGCGTTTACGTTCATAAGCCAAGCCCTTCCCGCCATCGCATGGGACTTAGAACACTCTCTCTGCACCGAAGACGCGATGGTCGTTTTAGATGCATCCGGCTCGATGTCGCACGACAGCTGGCGGATCGGCAGCGAGAGCGCGCATACAATAAGCCGCATCGACCTCATGCGATACGCGCTCGGCAAGGTCCTGCCAAGGGTCACCCGGTTTCGTCGCGTAGGGCTCATGACCTACGGGCCCACTGTTAACCCGGGACTCTTCAATCAATGCGACAACATCGAACTCAATCTTCGACCAACGCCGAATGCCGCGGCCCGGATAATGGCTTCCGTGCAAAAACTAGAGCCGGCTGGGGGCACACCGTTGACGAAAGCTGTCGAGCAGGGAGCCGAAGTTCTCCACTTCCGTCGTAAACCCGGTGTGATCGTTGTCCTGACCGACGGCGAGGATACGTGCGGTGGGTCGCCCTGCCGCGTTGGCAAGGAGCTTCACGCCGTTGCCGAGCATCTCACCATTCACGTCATCGGCTTGCGGGTGAAAGGCTTGTCCGGGAGGGATGAAGGTCGCATTCCCGAAACTCAATGCCTCGCCGATTATAGTGGTGGCCTGTATCTCGTCCCGGAAACGACCGACGACCTTATTGCGGCTCTTGAGAAGACCCTGGGTTGCCCGATGGTGAGCCGACACGGTCTAATCGAACGCCAGCGGGCAGCCCCGCAATGCGGCCCTCTGGCTCCAATGCGCCTGCCCTCGCCAATGTCCGCTTTGGGTCAATAGCGGACATTTGAGCGCTCGCCAGGGATGTCCGCTTTACCCCCGAAAGCGGACATTCTCAGAGGCGGACTTCATGACCGCTAAGTGCGACTAGCGGATACAGTGAAGAGGCCCGGACGTTCATAGAGCCGATCTTGAAACGGTCATGTTGGCCTGTCATTAGCTGTCGTCTCAAGAAGCACAATCCAGCGAAACTGATCATGACAATCCAGCAATTGGCAAGTATCCACGTGTGTGCCCTGAGGCACGTGCCCGAGATGGTTGAACGGACCGGCGCACGTCATCTCGTCAGCGCTATCAACGCCGATTTGTTGCCGGTAGCGCCGGCGACGATCTCCATAGACCGTCATCTCAACCTCAACATGCACGACATCATCGAGGCGCAGCCCAACTCAACAGCTCCCGCCTCACAGCACGTCAAGGAGTTACTCGATTTCGTGCAGAGCTGGGACAAGCAAGCGCCGATCTTGATCCATTGCTTTGCAGGGCTCAGCCGTTCGACGGCGGCCGCCTTCATCTCGCTGTGCGCCTTGAACCCTCACACTCCAGAAAAGTCCATCGCGCGCGCCTTGCGTCGGTCCTCTGATACCGCGATCCCAAACCGATTGTTCGTCGCGCACGCCGATCGTGCGCTTGCCCGCCAAGGCCGCATGGTGGCTGCGCTCAACAGTATGGGCCAAAATAGAACTGCACATGAGTGCATCCCGTTCGGGATTGAGGCGCTTCACGGGCCAATCGACACCGAGACCACGCCGCAAGCCGCGTGAAGCCGCGCTGCCTGTCTGGCGTCCCGAACAGACTTTGGCAGCGCCTAGCCCAATCTAATCGTGTCGATCCCCTCATGGCGCGACAGCCTGACATGATACCGGTCGATTTCGGTAGGGATGCCACCGATGATGCTATCGAGTGCATCGGCCCAAAGTTCGAGGGCCGCTCGTTTCTCAGCCTCGTACGTATAGTGATTGTAAACGCCGTCCGTCATGTTGCCCTTGCGGCTGCCGCCATGATTGAGGATGCGTTCGCGCACCTCCTTGGGCACACCGAGGCGGCTCATATAGGTGCCCGCCGTGCGCCGAAGGTCGTGCATGGTGATGTCAGCGATACCAAGCTTCTCTCGGGTGCGCTCCATGGCCTTGCTCACGCTGCGCGAAGCGATATGGGAACCGTTTTTCTCACTGGGGAAGACGAACTCACTGTCACCGGCCGCTTCCACGGCTTCTCTAAACAACGCCGCTGCTTGGGCGCTCAAAGGTACGCGATGTGCGTACCGGTTTTTGGCGCGCCCTGTGGGGATGGTCAGAACAGGCCGCTCCAAGTCCAGGTCGAGTTCGGACTTGCGCGCGGCGGCGAGCTCGGTTCGCCTCAAGCCAGTGAGGAGAGCCAGCTTCACGATCCTGATCACGGAAAGCGACATCGCCGCCTCGCCGCTGTCCATGGCCGAGCAAAGCCGGCGGATATCATCGTCGCTCGCCACGACATCACGGGGTTGATAGTCGTGTCGGTTGCGTAAGCCGGCGGCTGGATTCGAGGAGACAAGCCCACGGTCCATAGCGTGGCCATAGATTGAGCTGATCACGGCTCTTGCCGTATCGGCGCGTCGACTGGCGCCGCGCATCGATATGGCATCTAAGACGCGAATAATGTCCTCGCGCGTTACGTCTCTCGCCGGTTTGCTGCCGATCAGGGGCAAGACATCTCTCCGAAGAAGATGCCAGTAGTCGCGCTGGGTTCCAGGACGCAGCGGATCACCCTTCTCCGTCCGCTCAGTGGCGATGTCGGCGAAGGTCATTGACCTCCGGGATTCGTTCTTTTGGAACGCGGGGTCGGCACCTTGTCGGATCATGGGCCGAAGCTGTTCCGCCTTCTCCGCCGCTTGAGCCAGCGAGACCTCATCCAGCCGTCCAATTTTCAGCTTTCGTCGATCCCGCTTATTGCCAACGTCGACGTCGTAGTGGACGTACCAGGTGGCGGTGCCGCTCGGCAGAACATGCAGCACCAGTCCGCGTGCGCCCCTAATGCGGAATTCGGTGTGCTTGCCGCCGGCGCCGCTGACCAATTTCACGGCCCTCTGAATTGCCTTGGTGTTTGCTGGTAGCAGACGGCTGCTGTCCGTTTGTCGCGCCATCCTGCTGCATTCCCCCGGGCAGAAAAAATTGGCCCATAATTGGCCTAAAAAGACGAAACTTGGAGCAACCCGGTGATACACGGCGC
>Ga0307429_1001587_pt1 | contig 10495 bp, 10 predicted proteins | sample SalMarWE160230MG_FD_202151 | JGI IMG/M metagenome (GOLD analysis project Ga0307429, IMG submission 202151) | Salt marsh sediment microbial communities from the Plum Island Ecosystem LTER, Massachusetts, United States - WE1603-230 | ecosystem: Environmental > Aquatic > Marine > Intertidal zone >...
GTTTTTATAGTAAATTTCATGTTCATTCATCTTATGTATTTATCACTCTATTTGCATTGGAATGCGAGAGTAATGACTTTTTTAGTTCCATTACTCCATTATTTCTTTCCTGTTATTTCTTCAAATTCAGATAAATCTTTAAGGTTTTGAAGATCTTTGTCCTTTCGAGCCCAGTCCGTTACCGATTTATCTAATGAAACTGCTTTCTCTAGATTGTCCAAACTTTTCATCACATCTCCTTTAATGGCATAGAGACATGCCAGATTGTAATATGGGTCTACATACTCTGGTTTCAATCGAATAGCACTTTCAAGGCTATCTCTAGCCTTTGAATAGTTGCGTTCTTGAATATAGATCACGCCTAAGTTATTCAATATAAAGACATTGCCTGGCTCAGTCATGAGGGCTTGTTTATAAAGCCTCTGTGCTTCCTTCAAACGGCCGACTTTTTGAAAATATTTTGCCCGCTTGAAAAATTCCACTCCATCCGAAGAGGCCTCTACCTTGTAACGTACCACAGTTTTTTGATTCTTAGAGGATGATAGTGTCTCTTTATCATTAGAATCCAACCATGAATAGAGTGCAAAAGCAAGCAAAATGACAAAAAGAGAAATCAACCATACAGTTCTTGCAGAATGAATACCCAGTTTTCCCTTAGAGGTAAAAAATATTCTTTTGTATTTTGGAAACCTTGCATCTTTCTCTTTCTGTGCCTTTAACAGGGCATTATGGATGTAACTCATGGCTCTTTTAAGTTTGTTGTGATTATTGAGTTTATTCTATTTCTTATGCTTATTACATTTATTTTTGCTTAGTTGTTTCCTGGTTTCGAAGCAAATAGGCAATCAGATTGGACTATGTCCGAGATATTTTTTCAGCTTGCCCATAGTTATGATTATGCGTTTCCTCTTTGCGTGCCTCCTGCCAACAATAAAAGTGTTAAAACCCTTTGAATTTTCATCTTTTCAACGAAACAAACACACCCAATGCCAATCCACTACAGCCCTATAAAGCCTTTTCGCGTAAGTTATAGGCCTCAAGTTCAGTATCCCCCATATTCCTCCAGCTCCCTCTTTTCTGTTTGGGCAACCCAGGCGTCAGTGACATCCAGCATGGGCATAATCTTTTTCCTCACTTCAGCCGCCTCTGAATAACCCTTGAAGAAACCAATACGAAGTCTTATCCATTCCTCTCCTTTCACCTTGGTTCTGGTAATGTACACAGGGTACCCATTTTTCATAAGGGTAATTGCTGGGGAAATGATTTCCTGTGAGTTTTGGGTAGAAAGCACATTAAGAACCCAGACCTTCTGGCCCAATTTGCTTACGTTCTCCAAGGCCTCATTGGGCGTTACAAATCTCAGTTCAATACCTTCAGGAAGTGCTTTATGGGGAAAATCCTCCGCTACTTTCACCCCACCCAGCTTATTCATGTTAAGGCGAAAGAGGCTGGGCCATTTTAAGGGGTTGTCATACACATCCCGAAGCCCTGCAATCTTGAGAAGGCTATCGTCTTTCTGAACTTTGTAATAACCTCCTTCCTTATTTGCCTGATACAATAAAGCCATGGTTTGGGTACCAATAATCCCATCAGTTTTAAGCCCTAAACGGGACTGAAATTTTATTACACTCTTAAAGGTTGAATCATCATATTCCCCTGTAATTTCAATGGGATATCCTATCTTTCTTAGTGTTTTCTGCATCTTCAAGACATCCAGACCACTCATTCCCTTCACCAAATCAACATTTGTGTTTTCATGGGGATAGAGCCAGGAAACCTCCGCGCCCCAGTGGGTTTTAAGAAAATCCTTGGTAACATGCCTATCCTTGCCTTCGGCATCTACTGCTATGGCACCATTGGTTGTTACTTTACGGATCAGTAGATACCGAGGGGATGAGACCATGTTGGCAGCCGTATCGCCTGGTAAGGGGTGCTGAGATTGAGAGATCCCTGAGTGAGCTAAAAGTATCTGAAAAGGTTTTTTGAACATAGTATAGTTTTCGATCTTTGTGTGAAATGAAAACAGACCTAACTGAGTTTTATCTGCAGCATAATTATCATTATCCATTGTTTCCTTAAAAAGTCTGAAGAGTCCTGTACGGCTTGCTTGTTCATCAAGGAATAAACTAGCTTCTTTTTTGGGGATGGGGAGATAAATCTTATACTTGCTTTTTGGTGCAGGAACAGAAGCCTTTTCATTAGATGAAAAGATCTTTAATATATAGGCTCTATAGGTCCATCCGGAAAAGCCTGCTAAAATGATTAGTAATAGAATGAAAACAGGTAGTAATTTTGCCCTCTTCAGAAACAAATCCCATACCCTTGTCTCAGTTGCAAAATTTCCCCAGATATCCTCAGTTGCTTCCCGAACCGTTTCCTTAGATATGGTGAATTCATCCCTGGCATAGGCAACAAGGAGTGCTCGATCACAAACAGCATTGATCCTCCTCGGATTTCCCTGAGAGTAACTGTAGATTGCCTTGAAAGCGCCCTTTGTAAAACTCAAATTTCCCCTGCCGCCTGCCACCACCAATCTGTGCTCTACATAGCCCTGGATATCCATGTGGGCCAAAGGCCTCAGTTCATAGCGAACCATAATCCTTTCATTAAGCTGTCTTAACGAGGAAGAGGCCAAAAGCTCCTTTAATTCAGACTGTCCCACTAAAACAATCTGAATCAGTTTCTCCTTTTCTGTTTCTAAATTTGAAAGCATACGTATCTGCTCAAGAACCGTGTCTGAAAGGTTTTGAGCTTCATCTATCAAAAGTACTGCATTACCCCCACCACTAAAGGTCTCAAGCAGGAACTGGTTGAGTCTGTCAATATGTTCCTTTTTTGTTTGCACCCCCGGATCCAGATGAATACCAAACTCCTGATTTATTATCTCTAAGAGTTCCTTCTCAGTGATAAAGGAGTTAAATATCAGAGCGCTCTTCGTAGATTCATCTAACTGGTCTAAGAGAGCCCGGCATAGGGTGGTCTTGCCAGTACCGATACCCCCAGTAATGGCAATAAAGCCCTTCCGTTCGTTAATTCCATAAAGGAGATGATCAAGGGCTTCCCTGTGATGAGGACTCAAAAAGAGGTATCGTGGATCCGGTGTTAGATTGAAAGGACTCTCTTTAAAACCAAAATAGGATGTATACATGTGAAATTTAAAAGTGCCTAAAGTGAGCTAAAGTGAGCTAAAGTGAGCTAAAGTGAGCTAAAGTTTGAAGAGGAAATTCTTAATACAACAAACCCAACAAACCCAACAAGTATCTCTTACCTGAATTTATAATTTATTATTTTCTGCTCATTATTTCTCATTATCTGCAATGCTACCTGAGATCCTAATCTAAATTTTTTGTACATCTCCAGTACGTCCTCCGGGCTCTTGATAATCTTACCATCTATCCCTTGAACAATATCACCATTCTTCAATCCCAACTTTGCAAAAAAAGATCCAGTCTTTATATTAGTAACCGATAAACCGTCTGCCTTGCCATCCCTGAAATAAGGCCTTATTCTTACCTGAGATAATAGGTTGTGAACATTTCTCATTGATTCCTGTACAGCCGAGCGACTTACCATTATAGTATCACCTGCCTCGATTGGTTCTGACCTCAGGTATTCCTTTCCACCTCTTAAGGCAGCAGCTTCTTCTATTGTCAGAATTTCATCCCTCTCCTTGACCCTAAGAATTACCTTACCTCTTAAAATTTTCTTAACTATAGCACCCTGAACACTATCACCCACCCTGTAGAGGGCTTGCTTTTTTTTGTTAATTTCTTCTATAACAGCAAAAGTATTCTGTCGATTGCCTGAAACTGTGCCCAAAAGAGCTAATTTTAATGAAGTGGGCTGCAGGTTCTCAATCTCCTCTGTCCGTATTTCTTTAGAAACCTCCTCTCCAGAGCCAAAGATATTTCTTTTTAAAATCGGCTTGTAGTAATCAAAAGTAGGTCTTCTATGTCTTTCAACATCCGGTAAATTCTGTACTATAATGCCTTGATTCTTGACATTTTTGAGCTGCACTCTGATGATCATATAGAAAAGCTCTACGCCAATAATAATAATTATGGCTAAAGCAAAAAGATTGAAAATTGTCTGATAATATTTTGGCATAGTGATATAAATTTAGGTAAATCTAATTTTAGGATCGGCAAGGGTTCCGTGGATAATAAAATGAAGGGCTCCCTTTTTGAGCCTTTGTTTAAAAAAACTCACCGCATTCGAAGCAACTCCCATGCCTTTGAAGAACGATGTAAATGGCTCTACTGTTCCTTTTAAATTAAGGGCGCTTTTCAAGAACTCTTTTTTCAATCCTATGGTTCCTGACAGTGTGCTTCTCAGCAGAGGTCCTGTCAATTCAAGTCGTTTAAGGTGTATCGTCTGTTTTTTAAGCATCATATCGCTTTTAATTTCATGAAATTCAATGGACTCCAGGCTTAAAATAGGCACTAAAAGTTCAATACTGCCATCTAACAATTTTAGATTGGCCTCCCCGGTTCCATCCATTGGATTTTTACGCTGCCCGTTATAGAAAATAGTTGCGTAAAGAATTCCATCAACCTGCAAACCAATCATATCTTTTAGATGCTCATGTTTAGCAATTTGCATATTCTTCAGTTCAATTTCCGTATCAAAAGGAGTTTCCATGCTATTTTTTTTGAAATTTACACAACCCCTTACATCACCTCCGTAAGCCAAGCACTCAAAGCAATATTTACTCTTTCCTTTAAAAAAGGCCCATAGGTCCGGTTTGACAAAAAGACTATCAGCCCTGAAAAGCTTTATGGAAGGCTTGTCTTTGAGAATAAGCTCTGTCTGCCCGAATTTTAATCCAAAGGGAAGAGAGGGTTTGATCTGACCAATTAAAAGAGTGGTTGAGTTATTTAAATTATGTGCAGTTATCTTTAGATAATCCCTTAGAGCATCTGAAGGAAAACGATAATATAAAAGACTACCTGCTACAATAATGCAGAAAAAGGTATAGCCAAACCATTTCTTATGCTTTGAAATAAATCTTCCCATAATCTACCGAATATTTCTCATTAGACTGCTTACTTTTGCTAACCTGCAATCTACAACACACAATTCCTAAATTCCTCAATTCACAATCTATCAATTCCCAATCTACTTGAAGGTCAATATCTGTAAAATAGCATCTAAGCGGCCAGACTTCTTCTTGTTTTCCTTAATTGAAATACGTTTGACACTTACGACATCATCGGGTGATTCAATCCTGTAAAGGTAGTTAATTAACTGGTGCAATGTAATCTCCTCCAATTTCACCTCAACCAGGGACTCTTTATAAGGGCCAGCTCCTGTCGAGACGGAGGGTTTCATATACTTGATATAAGTCTTGATGCCAGCATCACCTGCTTTGTTTTCAAGAAATGAAAAAAGTGTGAACCCCTTTCTTCGCTTAGCAATAACCTGCTGTATACCTTGAGAAGATCTCCGATATCTATTATATTCAGATCTCAACCTTACAATTTCTTGTAGACCATCTTCTTTTGTACTGACACCCCTTTGAACCCTCCTTCTGGTTTCAAAGAAGGGAAAAATCAAAAACTGAAATAGACAAAAAATCCCTATAAATACTGCTGCAACCGATATAAAATATTTTTCACGCCTTGCAAATTTCATGATCATAGTCCTAAGAGGATTGGGGTAATGGAGTAATGGAGTACTGGATTATTGGTTTTGTATTTTCCATTCTTCCATCACTCCATTCTTCCATTGTATTACTTTGCTCGTTTGAGTTTTATCTCAAATTGCACCCGCTTGCGAGATCGGTCAAGATTGGCAGAACTAATAGTAACTGCACTAAAATACTTTGAGGGTTCCAGCCCCTTCTTGATAATGTCTACAGTATTAAATGTATCAGTTTCTCCTTTAATATTTACAGCCTCTGGATCAACTACCATCCTCATTACCCTAACATCCAGCGATTCAGGGACTTTAAGGGAAATATCCCGTAACAGGTCAACGACCTTATGGCCTCCACCAATTCCAGGAAGGAAGAATGCTGACTTTTTGATTTGAGTTATTTTTATCCTCATCTGCTGTAGCGGGGCCACAATCCTTCTTACATCAGGAAGGGTTTGCCTGAATGTCTCTGTAATCTGTTTATCCAGCATCCTGTAGCGCTCCTTTAGAAAATAATAATCCATACCAAAATATGTGATCAAAAGAGATAGAATAACTATCAAAAAGACAGCAGCCCTTCGGAGATCCCTCTTGAGCTTAGTATCCTTTCTTTTTATCTCAAATTCATCTTTTCTGAAATTGAAACCTAGGCCTTGCTTATTGCCTCGAAGGGCAAGCGCTAAGGCGCTATCCATTGTAGCAGAATTCCAGGATTGAGCTATATTTTCGTCTATATGAATACTTGCATCACCGCCCACCACATTAATTTCTTCAACAGGGATATCAAGGAATCGTTCTAAAAGACCCACCGTATGCGGATAAAGGTTTCCTGTGCCAGTGACAAAAATCTTTTCTGGTTTAGCTTCTATATCATTCTGATACTCAAATGCATGGAGTGTATTTTGAACATTTGTACACAATGACTCGAAGCAGGATACAATCGGCTCAGCTGCCTGGCTTTGCGCATTGCTATAAGTTGGGGAATTTGAAATAGCTTCAGGCATAAGACCATCACAAAAAGGAAAGCTCCTGATTAAACTTATATGTTTTTTAATATAAAGGACCATTGTGGTTCTCTTTTGGCCTATCTGGAAAAGGATCCCATCATCGGGTATCTCTACCTGCCTGAACAACCACAAAACGATAGGCACCCCGCTTATGTCCAGTATATCAGGTTCAACTCCATAGTTCTGTAAAAGGGCTAAATATTTGGAGATATACTCTCTCCTTACTGAAGCAGTAAGAATATCACTTTGACCCGACTGATCAATTAGGGTAAAATCAACTACCAAATCTTCGACTGGAAAAGGCACCATCGTCTCAATTTCATAGGCTATTGTCTGTCTAATCTTTTTTGTGGATCTAAAAGGCATCTGCAAATTCCGATATGATATCTGTTCCCCAGGAATAGTACTGATGTAGGTATCAGCCTTGAAATCTACCTGTTCACTCAATGCCTTAAATGCCCCATCCAGGCCGTCAACAACTCCCACCATAACACTGGCACATCCTGTTACGTGATAGCCTCTCAGTCCTCCTTCTACTTGAACTGCTGCAATTGAATCAGTCTGTATGTCAATCCCTAAAATTTTTCCTGCCATGATTAGCCTACATCGCCTTCCAGGACAAAATCTGAAGTGTTTTTTCTTTTCTTTCCACCATGGCCTCGATCTTTTTACTCATTGATCCTTTGAAGCCTTCTGATGTGATTTCAAAGTAGGTACTTGAGGTGGTAAGCAAACTGTCTGGAATACTCACATCAGCCACCCCTGGAACATTTTTATACCATTTGAAATCTGACAGGTCATTATCTTCGCTCTCACGGTATGCGACCATATCCTCAGCCCTTTCCTGGTCTATATCATCTGAAAGAGACCTTAATATTAAAATATTCGCAGTATTTATATTGATTTTGCCATTACCGTGCGGGCTTAAGTATTGAGAGATACCCGGCTTTTCACCGGAACCATATAACAGTTCTTTGGTGATGCCTCTTACAAAAAGTAACTCCTCTAAAAACTCAATGGGAGCATTCTTACAAGGGTAGGACTTCTCTAATGTCTGATAATAGGCATTTTCCGCACCAAACCGGGTAGTTTCATTGTCTGTGTCTATCCAATCCTTTATAGCATCTACGATATTTTCCACCTCTTCAGGATCAAGGCCAAATTCTGGGGACTTCAAGAATAGCATAAAAAGACTTTTCTGGGTGTTATTATAATTTCCGTCCTTGTCAACCAATTGACTAAGCTGAATCTTTCCTGAAAGGTCTGTAATCTCAACGATAAATCGGCCCTCATCAAATAAAGACGGAGAGCTTTCAGAAAATAATTTTGTATGCGCCCAGTCCTCAAGCAAGGTATCCACATTCCCTGAAGAGGCATCCTCATACAGAACAGCAAGAGCGCCATTAAATCCTGACCTTGCTATACAGCCGAGTTTTATGCCATCCCGGAGATTCACAGCCGCCTGCAGGTTAGACCTCATCGATGTATTGAACTGGAGCGTCAGTACAACTATCAGGCTTATAATTAAAATTGTCATGATCAAGGCCATGCCTTCGTTATCTCGGATAAACCTTATCACACCTGTCCCCTCTCTATTGGAAGTGAAACGCTTGTCATGAATCTAAGAGGCGTTTCAGAATTTAACGGGTTTACAAACTCCAGTAAAATGGAAACCATTCTTGGTATCATATCTTCATGTTTTTCTGAAGTAGAATCCCAGCTCTCGAAAGCTTCGCCTTTCTCTTCATAATAGCTAAAATTCACCGATACTAATCCCTCACAAAGTACCAACCCATCAGAGTCTTCCTCAAGGAGAAATCCCTTCTCGAACATTGGTCTATCGCTGCGATACAGAACAAAATCTTCTCCCTCTTCATTTTCTTTGACATAATAGCCAATTTCCGTTTTTCCAGTGTTTTCATCATCCCCGCTTAAATTAAGGTATGCCCTGGAAATAAATCGGAGGGTATCAGCATACCTTCCTTTTATCTCTTGGTCCTTGCCCACAAATTGAAAAGATTGCATAGGATCTTCTTCTGATTGAGCATTTCCTTCTTTTTTAGGAACATAGGTGGATTCCAAATCTTCAACCATCCTTTCCATAGCAATCCTGGCCATTCTGTAGATTTCAGCTTGAGATTCAGTCTCATCTACAACCCGAAAGGTCCCTGTATAGGAAGTATAGATCGTTGTGAGGACCACTGCAAAAATAAATATAGCTATCAGGATCTCTGCCAGGGTGAAACCTGACTGGAAGTGCCTAAAGTTATAAGTGTCTAAAGTGCCTAAAGTTATAGAACACCATCTTTGTTTTATTGGTTGAATCGATTCTATCTGTTTAATTCGTTTATAACTTCCTTTAATTTTAGACATTTGAGTTCATTTTAACTTTTGCTTTTGGGCACAAACCGATAGAGCCTGAGATCGTATTGATACTGGCTCTGTTCGCTATAGAAAAGACTCAGATCAATCTGTTTTAGATAGCTCAAAACCTCATCTGTACCAATAAATGAAACATCACTCACTGTCAGATTCCAGTGATAATTTGGAAAATTCTCTCCAAAATCACCAGAATCTGAGGCCAGATCCTCAGGGTTTACTGCCTCAATTTCAGCCATTTTACTCTGGGCTAAGAGAGCAGCGGTTGTACTGAATTTGGCCTCATTGGCAAGTGAGAGGCTTTGAGACTGTGACCCAAAAAGAGCCACTAAGGTGATTGCAATAATGGCAATGGCAACCATCACTTCAAGGAGGGTGAAACCAGACCGGAAGTGACTTAAGTTATAAGTGCCTAAAGTGCCTAAAGTTATAGAATGTCCCCTTTGCTTTATTGGTTGAATTGGTTTGATTTGTTTCACTTGTTGAGAGCTTTCTTTAATTTTAGACACTTTTAACTTTAAGTACTTTAGTTCACTTATAAGTATCCACATATTTATCGTAGCTCTTTATCTTTGCAAGAAAAGGATTTAAGAGGAGAGTAAATTCCCTGCCGTCGTCTGCCCCAAGATGAATTACTGTTTGCTCGACATAACCTTTCTTGCTAAACCTGATAGCTACCTCACCATCTACCCTCTTTCCCTTTCCTTTTGTCCAAACATCCATAATCTGAACATCTGAGGGCAAATGGAATGCCTTTTCCTGAGCCATCTCACGTTCTTCTTCGGTTATGCCATCAAAATCAATCCAAAGTTGATTTGATTCGATGTCAAAATGCAGAAGATAAATCTTTTGCTCTCGAATTGCCTCGTTTCTCAGGCCCTTTACAAGGCCAACAATCCTCCGTGTCGTAGACTTGAGGTTATCTGTTATTAAGGAATATCGAAACCTGGGGAGACTCACTGCAAGCATCACACCAATCAAGAAAACGACTACTGTCAGTTCAATGAGGGTAAAACCCTGCCGCTTCGCTCCATTGAAAATTGAAAAATGAAAAGTGCAAAGTGAAAACCTGTTTTGTTTGCCCATTTTTAATCAAAAGAATTCCTCGATGCTCTGCATCGGGGTTAATAAGATAAAAATTCATTTTGATACCTCGCAGCTCTGCTGCGGGGTAGTTCATTGTGCATTTTTACATAATAATTTTTTTTTGAGCCTCAGAGACTATTCCAGTTCCCAGTTATTAATATCCATGTCCTTGCCCTCACCACCTGTTTCTCCATCAGCCCCATATGATACAAGGTCTAAATCGCCATGGATGCCAGGACAAAGGTAAACATATTCGTTATCCCATGGATCTTTTGGAACCTTTCCTTTTTCAAGGTATCCTCCCTCTCTCCAGGCACTGGCAAGTTTGCCTACCGAAGGGGCCTCTACAAGGGCCTGTAGTCCCTGTTCAGTAGTAGGATACAAGC
>Ga0307429_1001588_pt1 | contig 10487 bp, 10 predicted proteins | sample SalMarWE160230MG_FD_202151 | JGI IMG/M metagenome (GOLD analysis project Ga0307429, IMG submission 202151) | Salt marsh sediment microbial communities from the Plum Island Ecosystem LTER, Massachusetts, United States - WE1603-230 | ecosystem: Environmental > Aquatic > Marine > Intertidal zone >...
GCGGTTTGTGCCGGCAAGAGGGGCTATTTTGATGAGGCAGTGCGTTTATACAAGAATCTTTCCGGCAGCGATTCACCGGCAATACGGGCGTTTGCCGCCTATAACCGAAGCCTGTTAGAGCTGAGGAACAAACAATACCTGAATGCAAGGAGCTGTGCATACAAGTGTCTTGCGTTAATTGATGCGATTGAGCTTGATGATGAGCTGAGTTTTCTGATTTATCACAATTGTCATTTCATTGCCGCTCAATGCCTGACGGAGAGGATTTTGCTGTTTGCTGATAAGGATAACGAGGTTTGTGATGAGTTGTGGCCCGGCGGGCTGGAAATCGAGCTGTTTGATGGTTTAGATGAGCAGCAGGTTCGTTTTATGTTGAAATCGGGAGCGGAATTATCGGCCAGTGGACTGCTTAGCCCACAGATTAAAGAGCATACGGAGTTGGGCGAGCAGCAGCGACGGTGGTCTGTGGTATGCTGCGGAGCCTCCATCGAGGAGCTGATGAGCAGATTTGCCCTGGGCTGTGGTTTTGACGTCAATTGGGAGCAGGCCGCAGGCCTCGCGGCTCGCCTCGATTCGTCGAAGCGGGCCTTCGAGCCGAGGGCAGTAAAAGATGAGCAGCGGCTGAGGACAGGCGGTGTCCGCAAAAGAGCGGTGAATCTTTATCTTCGAGAGGCGAGTGCGGAAAGAATTGTTGAAACGGCAGCGGGTTCTGTTGGTTTGATGGCGGTCGTTGGTGAGAAAGGCGATATAACGATATATGAGCCTTCGGATTATATATCTGTTTCAGAACATATAACTTTATTAACCGACGAGGCTATCAGCCTTTGGCAGGGATTTTTGCTCAGATTCGGCGATGATAAGCGGATTGCAAATGTTCATTTTGCTCTTGGCTTACTGAAGAGTCAAAAAGGTAAATATGCCGAGGCGCTGGCGGAGTATAAGCTGGTGACGAATCAGTTCTCTACGTCGGCTTTAGCGCCATACGCATTATTGAATTCGAGCAGAATCAAGACCAATCTAAAGGATTATTTAAGTGCGCGTGAGCTTTTGTGCCATCTTGTGGAACAGTATCCGGATGCAGCGGTAGCCGATAAAGCCTGTTTATATCTTGCCGATGCGACGATGAAAGCCGGTTTTTTAGATGAAGCGTTTCGAGATTACAAGAAGGTTTACAACCTTGGTTTTTCAAAAGAGTCGCGGGCGGCTGCCGCACTTGGTGCGGGCAGGTGTGCTTACAGTCAGGAAGATTATGAGAGTGCTGCTGATTGGCTGGCAAGATATATCGAAGAGGTCAAGAGCAAGGCGAATAGGGAAATTTACGATGCGTATTTTCTATTGGGCAAGGCCGATATGGCTTTAGGCAGATATGAGAAGGCGGGTGAGGCTTTTGCTGCATTGATGGGAGGTCAACTGTCATCTCAGCAATACATACAGGCGGTTTCAGGTTTGGTGGATTCTTTTATTAAGCAGGAGCATTTTATAGAGGCACTTGGAGTTTTAGAGAATGTTCAGAGCAGCCGGTTGTCACAGGTTGAAAATGTCGAGATGTTACTGCTTAAGAGCCGGATTTTTCGGCAGATGGGTTTTGTTAACAAGGTGATAGCTTCACTTGGCGACAGGGCTGAGTATGTTTCCGAGCCGAAACTGAAAGCTCGTATGTTATTCGAACTGGCCGGCTGCTATATAGAGGAAGGTCGGCTTGAGCTTGCCCGCAGGAATCTGGCGCAGGTGCTTGTTCTCGTCGAACGCGGCAGTTTTTCAGATGAGGCTGCTGTTGAGCTGGCGGATGTGTGTCTGAGGATGGGCCAGGGTGAAAAAACGGTAGAGTTATGTACGAAGATTCTGGAGTTTGAGCCGGAAGAGCGGATAAAGAAAAGGGCACGGCTGCTGCTTGCAGAGGCTTATAAGCAGCAGAAGGAATACGAGAAGGCGGCGCTGGCTCTTCTGAATGGTTTTGAGAAAAATATTAAAACTGAATAGGATGATTTTCTGATAGCAAAATGAAAAATAAAAAGGATTTACACAAAGGTTTGTGTCTGAATGCCGGAGATTTTTGGTTTTTGGCTTTTTTCTTTTTAGCTTTAATGCTGCCGGCAGGCCCGCCTCGCGGCGAGGCCGCGGGCAATGCGTATGCCGGGGATTTATCCGGCGGTCTCGATGCGACGGAATTGCTTGAACCGCATTTGGAAGGGGATTGTAAGGATTTGAATTTTGTCAAACAAGCAGTGAAGGAAGGTGGTGTTGCTGAGCCGGTTGATGTGAAGCTGTTGGGTAAGATTGAGCCTGCCAGTGCCGATGTCGGCCTGAGCTTTGATGAAAAATTGTTTATAGTTAATTTGCTCTTCGAGGCTACAGGGCAAACCGAAGAAGCCAAGCGTCGGATATTGCAGGACAGAATCACTTCGTTGGGGCAGGATACTGACGGGGTAAGTAAAATTGAGCTTCGAAAAGTGCTTGAGCAGATACGCTTAGTAGAGTTCAGGACGGCGGAAAGGCCGGCTGATTCTGTTACAGCAACTGAAAAAGCGACTGCTGACAAGCCCGATGAAGCGAAGTCGGCACAACAGGGACTGGAAACACAGGTTTCTGAGAAGCTTGAGCCACAAATAGAGCAATCCCGAGCGGAAGTGCTAAGTGAACAGATATTGCAAATTTTTAATGACGTATCCGGGGACCTGAGTCGGCTGGAGAATCCGGTTGAATTGGCGGAGATTTTATATCTTGGCGGCCGGCTGAAAGAGGCAGGGATTGTTTACCGGGAAGCGCTTAATCGAATAGACAGTGAGGGGGCTGATGCTTTCGGTGAGAAGGCCTGGATTTTGTTTCAGTTGGGAAATTGCCTTCGTGATGAGGACCCGGCGGAGGCCAGGAAATTCTACAGGGAAATGATTTCACAGTGTCCGGAATGTCCCTGGGTGGATTTAGCGAAGGCTGAGGATGAGTTACTCGGCTGGTTTGAAAAGGAAAAGCCGAAGGCTCTGCTCGAAGAAGGAACTGGAGCGCAAAGAGTAGAATGAGAATTTGTTACGAGACCGAAGTGGTAATTTTGTTGTGAATAATAAATAGACGGAGTTTTTTTGTGACGAAAATTGAAAATAAAAATGATAACGGGATTTACAGCAGGAACCAAAGTGCAGGTGTTCTTATAATTGGAGAAGACTCCGAGCTGGCGGGATTTATACTTAAGATTCTGGCCAGGAAAGGAATTCACGGGGACCTTGCCGGAGATAAAAGCACAGCAGGGAATTTTTTAGAGAAGAGTGGTTACGGCCTTGTTTTTTTGAGCGAGCGAATAAGCCGCAGGGCGGGGACGGAGGCTGAAGTGCAGGTAAGCTTCGATTTGCTCGGTCAGATTCGGGCAGGTTCACCGCAGATGCCGGTTGTTATGACAGAAGCACGTAACGGGCATAGTGACAGCGTGAACGGTGAGGTTGTCGGGCTTGCTGTTAAGGCTGTTCAGGCGGGCTGCTGTGATTTTTTGACGCAGCCGGCTGAGCAGGAAAAAGTTGAGAGCTTGCTGGAGATGTATTTACCCGGGCATAATGTTCACGGCTGCGCCTGGGCGGCGGAGGACGGGCATAATATTTACACAATAGTCGGCCGAAGCTCGCGGATTTTGCAGACTGTGAATCTGGCCAGGCGGATGGCGCCGACTTCTGCGCCGGTCCTGATAAGCGGTGAAAGCGGGACGGGAAAGGAGCTGATATCTTATCTTATTCATAAGGAAAGTAACCGCTCTGAGGGGCCGATGGTCAGGGTTAGTTGTGCGGCGTTAACCGAGACGCTCATCGAGAGCGAGCTGTTCGGTCATGAAAAGGGTGCTTTTACCGGCGCATACATACAGCGCAAGGGCCGATTCGAGATGGCACACGGGGGGACATTGCTGCTGGATGAGATTACCGAGACACCGATAAAGTTTCAGTCAACGCTTTTGCGGGTTCTGGAGCAGCAGAATTTCGAGCGTGTAGGGGGCAGTGACAATGTCAAGGTTGACGTAAGGATAATCAGTACGACGAATAAGGATTTGGGTCAGCAGGTTCAGCAGGGGCAGTTCCGCGCTGACCTTTATTACCGGTTGAGCGGATTGAGGCTTGTCATCCCGCCGCTGAGGGAGCGGGTTGAGGATTTGGAAGAGCTTGTATGGCATTTTGTCAATCTTTATGCCCATCAGGCGAAAAGGGTAATTACTAAGCTCGACCCCGTGATGATGGATATTTTTGTCAATTACTACTGGCCTGGCAATGTAAGGCAGCTGCGAAACGTGGTTCTTACATCTTTGATTCTCGGCAGCGGCAAGACTTTGTCTCTGGCAGATGTGTCGTGGCTTTTTGATGAGCTTGAGCCGCTGGCCCAGGAGGAAAAAAGCAGTGTGCCGGAACGGCAGAGGTCTTTAGAGCCGGAAGCTGATAAGCTGCCGCAGCTCGGGGGTGTGCCGCTGGTTAAGATTGAAAGACAGGCGATTCTCGATACTTTGCGCAAGACGGCGGGCAACCAGACGAGAGCGGCAAAAATTCTGGGAATAAGCGACAGGACACTTCGAGAGAAAGTGCGCAAGTACAGGGAGCAGGAGAGCCTTGCGGCTGTTTAGTGCAGTTTGTGTTTAAGTAATGAAAGCAGGGGACAGAAGTACTGGGAAATTAGAAAATGGCAGAAGCAGATGAGATAAAAAAAGAAGAAACAAAAGAGGGCGAGGCAGCCGGCAATGCAGCCGGGAAGGAAAGCGAGCAGACAAGCGAGCAAAGTTTCATAGGCCGTTTTTTGCCCTGGATAATAATGGCGGTGGTGATAGTGGTTTTTGCCGGCGGGGGCCTGACACTCGGCAGACTCTTTGCCGGCTCTAAACAGCCGGAGACCGCCCAGCAGGAGCAGCCGGAATCTGCGGAAACAGCCGACCTGAAAAGCAGCGGTAGTTCGCAAAAGAGCTGGTACTATGACCTGGACCCGGTTATCGCCAATCTTAATGAGCCGTCAGTGACACGTTATGTTCGTGCGACGCTGACTCTGGAGCTGGCAGGTACGATTGACGCCAAAAAGGGTGAGGTTTTTATTAATGAGAAAAAGCCGGCGCTTACCAACTGGCTGACAATCTACCTTGCCGGTCAGACTCTTGAGGATATACGCGGTGACAGAAATTTGAGACGCATCCAGGCGCAGATTCTCGATGCTTTTAATGAAAAGCTGTTTCCCGATTCGAAGCCTCAGATTAAGAGTATTCTATTTAAGGAGTTCGCCGTGCAATGAGTGATAAAGTCGGCAACAATCTGACGAAGGAGAGAATGCAGCAGCTTTTGGCTTCTGTCGGCAGCAGGCCCGTGCCGCAGGAGGAGAAAATAGAAGCTGAGGAATATGATTGGTCCCGGCCGCACTATTTCAGCAATGAGCAGCTTGAGAAGATTGAGGGTTTTGCGAAAAAAACGGCTGTGGCCGTAGCCGAGAAATTCAGAGCTTTCTATAACGCTGATTTTAAAGTGACAATACCCTCGACAGCCGAGCACTACGCGACTGTGATTACCAATCGAACAGACGATTCAGATGAGAACGACTATTATCTTGTTTTCAATAATGGAGCAAAGCAGTTCTGCGGATTTGTAAGGATACCATATCAGTCGGCCCTGAAGTGGGCGACAGGTCTGCTCGGAGACTCTGAATCTCAGGGTGAATCCGAGAGGGCATTGTCACAGCTTGAAGAATCTCTTTTGCTTGACGTGGCATCGAGTTTTGTAAGGGCTCTTTTTATTGCGCATAAAAGCTGTGATTTCAAGCCGGCTGAAGAGCTCATCAAGGCGAACCTGGCAGTCGAGGTTGATACTTCGAGTGAGTTTTGTGAGATTGCACTCGAGATTAAAAAGGCTGAATCTGAAGATACGGACAAGGCTTTTATTTTTATTTTGAGCGGTAATCTTAATGAGGTTGCGGGCAGGAGCGGCAGGGAGGCTATCCTTTCGGCGGAGGAGAATCGAAAGTCGATTATTGAAAGTCTTAATCAGGTTTCATTTACCGTAACGGCGCAGCTTGATTCATCGATGCTGAGCTTTGAAGAGGCGATCGGTCTTCAGGCAGGTGACATATTGCTGCTTGATAAAAAGTTGAACGAAGGTGCCGAGCTGCTTCTGCAGGGACGAAGGCTTTTTTACGGCAGTCTTGCAAAGACGCGAGGCAGCAAGTCCGTTGTGATTACAGGTTCGCCTTTTAAGTAAATCAATATTGTTATTGGATTGCAGAGGATTGGTAATTAAGAGGGAATAAAAAATGGCAGAAACAGAGCAGGTTGTAGAAGAACAACAGCAGGATGGGGCTGCACAGCAGGAGAAGCAGGAGACAAAAACCGAGGCACAGTCTGTTGAGCTTTCCGAGGCAACTGAGGCCGGCGGCGCTGCGGGCGGCGGCAGCATTGACATATTGCTTGATATGAGTGTTCCGGTGTCGGTAACTATCGGCCGGACGGATGTGACGGTTCGCCGGCTTTTACAATTAGGGCCGGGAGCTGTGCTTAAACTTGATAAGCCTGTTGACGCACCGGTGGATTTATACCTTAAAGATGCCAGGTTTGCTACCGGTGATGTCGTTGTCGTCAATGACAGATTCGCCGTGAGAATAAAGCAGATTTTGTCAACCGGCGGCTCCGAAGCAAAAAAAGATAAGGCATAAAACAGAATGCAGGATTTAAGAGCAAATACGAAAAGTCCGGCGATACTGTCTCACAGCAATGTTATCCTTGTGGGCGGGATGGCAACCATTCTTGCCACACTTTTAATTCCTCTTCCCACGGCGATACTTGATATGCTTCTCGCCTGCAGTATTTCCTTGTCACTGGCGGTTTTGATTGTGACGCTTTCGGCAAAAGAGGCGCTGGAGCTGTCCTCGTTTCCGTCACTGCTGCTTTTTGTGACTTTGTTTCGGCTTTCGCTTAATGTTGCTTCGACGAGGCTGATTCTGCTGAATGCGAATGCGGGCAAGGTTATCCAGACTTTCGGCTCCCTTGTTGCGGGCAATAGTATCGTGGTCGGCCTTGTGATATTCCTTATTCTGGTAATTGTGCAGTTCATAGTCATCACAAAAGGCGCTGAGCGTATAAGTGAGGTCGCGGCGAGGTTTACTCTGGATGCTATGCCGGGCAAACAAATGGCTATTGACGCGGACCTCAATGCGGGCACTATAACCGAGGTTGAGGCGAACGAGCGCAGGGGCAAAATCGTCAAGGAAAGCGAGTTTTACGGTGCTATGGATGGTGCCAGCAAATTCATACGCGGCGATGCCAAGGCCGGCTTAATAATAACGGCAGTCAATATAGTCGGCGGTATAGCTATGGGCTATTCACACGGGATGACTGTTGGCAATGCAATTAAAACATATTCGATTCTTTCAATCGGTGACGGTCTTGTAAGCCAGGTACCTTCCCTGATTATTTCAATCAGCTCCGGTTTTCTGGTTACCAAGATTTCTTCACATTATGATATAGGTCAGGACCTTTCGAAACAGTTCCTGAGGACTTCAAAGCCTTTGATGATGACTTCTTTGCTGGTTGCCTCGCTTGCGTTTGTTCCGGGTCTGCCGGCACTGCCTTTTTTGCTTTTGGGTGCCGGGGCGTTTATTACCGGAAGAGTCGTTAGTCAATCGGCCCAGAAGATTGAGAAGAAAAACAAAGAGCTTGGTCCCGAGGCTAAAGCCGAAAAAGAGCCTATTGAAAATCTGCTCGATATCGACCGCATTTCGGTTAACGTTGGAGTGAAATTGATATCGATGGTTGACCCCCGCAGGAACAGCACTATTTTCGAGCGCATCGGCGCTTTGCGGAGGCGCTTCGCCCAGCAGTTCGGGATTATTATTCCTTTAGTTCGCGTGCGGGATAATATTACCATCGAGGCCGGTGCTTATGAGATTAAGCTTGCTGATTTGCCTGTGGCCCGCGGACATCTTGAGCCTGATATGTTTCTTGCTATGGATTCTGGGTCCGTTCAGAACAAGGTTAAGGGAATTGAGACGAAAGAGCCGGTTTATGGTCTGCCGGCATTATGGATAAAGCGGGACGACAAGGAGACGGCGGAATTAAACGGATATACTGTTATCGACACGGAGTCGGTTTTTATCACTCATTTATCCGAGACTTTGAAGAAATATGCCAGTGAGCTGCTGACGCGGGAAGACGTTCAGCTTTTGCTCGAGCGGCTGCGCGGTAAACAGCCGTCACTTGTCGGAGATGTGGTCGGGGAATTAGTTCCCATTGGGGTGCTGCACAGGGTGCTCAGGAATCTTTTACGTGACCAGATACCTATAAGAGAGATGACAACCATACTTGAGACGCTGGCTGAGCATGCCGGCAAAACGAAGAACAGCTCGGTTTTGACGGAACTGGTAAGAAAATCCTTAAGCAGGACCATTACACAGCAGTATAGCGACGAAAATAGAAAAATTTTTGCGATTACTCTTGAGCCTGTACTTGAAAATCAGATGATTTCGACAATCAAGCAGCAGGGCGATGAGATAAATCTTTCACTGCCGACGGAGATTGCTATTCAAATAAGCAGGAAAATCGCACAGGCCTGGAAAAAGGCAATGGATGACGGCATTGAAAAGATAATCCTGTTGTGCGATTCAAGACTGAGGGCTGCATTGGCTTCGCTGCTGGTTAGAACAATACCAATGCTGCCGGTAGTAGCATATGATGAGATTGTGCTTGGAACGGAAATAGAGCCTGTTGAAACGATAACTGCTCAGAATGCCCAGATGGATACGACTGAGAGAGAAATGCTCGAAGGAACAGGCGTTAAGAATAATGTGTAAGATGTGATGTAAGTAGCAGAAGGGACGGATTAATATGCCTTTGCATGAGCGTGTGATTGCGATGAAGATTGCGGTTGCGGCCTTTTTCATAATAGCGGCAGTCGCAGGGGTTGTTGGCATTGAGCCATTGACCTGCTGTAAAAGAGCTGTGCTGGGTGCGGTGATTGTATATGTGATGGCAAATGTTACGGTGAAAATCGTGAACGCTGTTTTAATTAACGCTATGATTAAAAAACAGATGGAAAAGGAAAAAGAAAACAGGTATGCCGCTTGATACGGAAAAAAAGTTGAAACGGCAATCTGAGGATGTTGAAACAGAAAAGCAGCATCTCAAGGCGGTTGCGAAGCGTACGTATCTGGGTCAGAAAAAACAGACCATAGACGAGGCGGAGATTGTACGGTTTCTGCCTATGGTTCATAAAATCGCTCAGAGGGTGATAACATATCTTAAGACGTCACTTGCGTATGAAGATTTGGTTTCAGCGGGAACAATCGGGCTGGTTAAGGCAGCTCGTGATTATGACCCCTCTTTCGGGGCTGAGTTCAAGACCTATGCCTATACGCGAGTCAAGGGCGCTATTCTGGATGAATTGAGAAGTTTGTCTTTGCTTCCTTCCAGTATAAACGAGCAGGTGCGTAAAACAAAGAAGATGAGCCAGGAAATTTACAGAGATACGGGCACATTTCCGACGGATTCGGAGCTGGTTGACAGACTTGGTATAAGTGTTGAGGACCTTTACGAGACATTTGCCAATGCCCGTGCACAGCATTTTTTATCGATAGAAGGATTTATGAGCGGAGTGCCGGGCGGTGGAGAATTTTTGGAATCTTCTGATGCTAAAGAGCCGGGTGAGCGAATGGAAAAAGCCGAGCTCATCGAGGAGCTTACACAGGCGATACAGCAGCTCAGCGAGAAGCAAAGACAGGTGGTTTTACTTTATTATCAGCAGGAGCTGACAATGAAACAGATTGCGGATGTGCTTGAAATTTCCGAGCCGAGGGTCAGCCAGATACACGCAGCCGCCTTGTTTAACCTGTCGCTGAGATTGAGTAAGGAAGATTATGGCGGATAATGATTATAACATAATCAGGCCTGTAGAGGGCTCGCAGAGCATTTCGTCTTTGACGCCGGCAAGACGCCGCGAACAGAGAAAACGCAGACATCCGCTTGGCGAAGAAGAAAAACAGGAACAAAATGATGAACCGGATGAAAGAGAAGAGCAACAGAGCTGCGAAGAGAATATTGAAAATCAAAACGATGAGCACAAGATAGACTATCGTGCCTGACTGCAGAAAGGATGAAATGCTGAAAGGGACAGAAAAATATGGCGAATAAAGTGAGTAGAGTTCTAAAGAAAGACGAGGTTACAGTTGAGGGACAAAGGCATTTGGATGTTGCCGGCGGCAGGACAAATATGCATCAGGGCAGAGTTGCGGCTGCAGGTGAACCTCAGGCGAGGATTGTGGAAAATAGCTCTGAATTCGCGGTGATAGAGGTAACCTGCAGTTGCGGCAAAAAGACTCATCTGAAATGCCAATATGCAAATACCTGAAATGTTGAAAAGAGAAAGGGGAAAATATGAAGTCAGTTAGAAAAATTATATTTTTAATTGTTTTGCCTCTAATTGTTTTGTTGTTTTTTGTCGGCTGTAGTTTTTCAGGCAGGCATCTTCCTTTAGTCGTATTGGAAACGTCAGAGCCGCCGG
>Ga0307429_1001589_pt1 | contig 10484 bp, 8 predicted proteins | sample SalMarWE160230MG_FD_202151 | JGI IMG/M metagenome (GOLD analysis project Ga0307429, IMG submission 202151) | Salt marsh sediment microbial communities from the Plum Island Ecosystem LTER, Massachusetts, United States - WE1603-230 | ecosystem: Environmental > Aquatic > Marine > Intertidal zone >...
AGGGATAGACGTAGGTCACGGTCCCCTCGAACCTGCGGCCGGGCAGGTAGCTCAGATCGATGACGGCGCTCTGGCCTTCTCGCACCCAGGGCAGCTCGTACTCGTAGACGTCCGCGTAGAGCCAGACGCGCGAGAGGTCGGCAATGGTGTAGAGGTTGTCGTTGGGGCCGACCTCCATGCCTTCGCGCACCATCAGGTGCGTGACCACGCCCTCCGTCGGAGCGTGCAGCGTCAGGGTCTTGCGGACCTTCCCGGTCTCGAGCAGGCGCTCGATGTCCTGCTTCGAGACGTCCCAGAGCTCCAGCCGCCTCCGCGTGGCGCGGAAGAGGTCCTCGCCTCCCTGCGCGACGTCCTGCAAGCGGCTCTCCCGCGTGGAGTCGCGGTAGCGCGCCGCCTGCAGGAGCTCCTCCTGGGTCGAGACGAGCTCGGGGGAGTAGATCTCGAGGAGGGGCTGTCCCCGGCGCACGAGCTCCCCCTCGTACTCGACGAACAGATGCTCCACCCAGCCCTGGATCTTGGTGTGCACGTGGTCGACGCGGCGTTCGTCGTAGGCCACCCGTCCCACGGTCCGCACCTTGCGCGCCAGGTCGCGACGCTCGACCAGGGCGGTGCGCACGCCCATGCTCTGGATGAGCTCGGGGTCGATGCGGATGCCGCTGCCAGCCTCCGCGGCCGGCTCGCCCGGGCAGACCGCCACCAGATCCATGCCCATGGGGCTCTTGCCGGGCGCGTCGCGGACGTAGGTCGGATCCATCGGCGCCTTCCAGTAGAGGGCTGCGGCGCCGCCGGGGCAGGGACCCGCGCCGCCGGTCTCGCCGGTCGAGGGTCCGCGCGAGCCCGTTCGGGTTCCGACCCACCAGCCCCCGGCAGCGGCGGCGAGGGCCAGGGCGATCGCGGCGATCCCGCGCCGGTGCTTCATCGCAGCGACGCTCCCAGGGTGGCCTCGACCGCTGCGAAGGCGGCGCGGCGGTCCGCGATCGCCCGTTGCAGTCTGAGCTGGGCGTTGAGCAGCCTCACCTGGCTGTCGATCACGCTCAGGAAGTCCACCTTGTCCACCTCGTAGCCCGACCGGCTCGAATCCAGGGACTGCCGCGCTTGCGGGAGCAGCCCGTGCTCGATTAGCTCCAGCTCCTGGTCCGCGCGATCCAGGGTTGCATGTTGGGCTCGAAGCATGTCGCGCAATGCCGCGCGGACGCTCCGGTATTCCGCCTGGCTGCGGCGCAGCAGAGCGTCCTGTTCCGCGACCTGTGCGCGCCACTTCCAGCGGTCCACGGGAAGGCGGACCGTGACGCCGGCGCTGAGGAAGTCGTCACCGTGTACGGGGTCCCCCGGGACACGCTGGCGGAGCCGATAGCCCAATCCCAGGTCGATGTCCGGGTATCCCTCGAGCTGCGCGGCGCGCCGCCGATGCTCGGCCTCCTGGATGCGCTGCGCCAGGGCCCGCAGGCGGGGGCTCGTCGACTCCAGCTGGTCGAGCAGCGCCGCGAGGTCCGGCAGCGGCGTGGGCTCCCGCAGGCCGGCGGTGCGCGGGAAGCGCGCCTCGGCCAGATCGAGGAGGTTCGCGAGGCCCGCCGCCGCCGCACGGATGGAGGCCTCGCGGCGCAGGCGCTCGTCGAGCAGCTCGGTCAACGTGACCTGGGCGCGGATCACGTCCTGCTGGAGGCCTTGTCCGACGCGGTACTTGGCCTCGGCGGTCTTCGCGAGCTGGCGCAGCAGATCGATGTTCTCGAGCGTGACGTCGAGCGCGCGCTGGGCGAAGCCCAGCTCCACCCAGGCCATCTCGACGGCCGCGCCGATGCGGTGCGATCGATCGCCGAGCTCCTGTTGCGAGGCGTCTTCCGCCGACTGCGCGGCCTCGCGGCGGCTGCCGAGCAGGCCGGGGAAGGGGAACTGCTGGCGCAGGCCGAGCTGCTGACCGGAGAGCGGCGTCGAGTCCAGGTCGAGATCGCCGGCGGGCACGTTGCTCAGCTCGTAGAGAAAACGCGGATCGGGCAGAGCGCCGGCCGGGTAGACGCGCGCCTCGGCGGCCTCGGCCGCGCTGCGCGCGACCTCGAGGTCGGGATTCGCGACCTGCGCGCGCTCCAGACACCACGCGAGCGGCAGCGGGTCCGGGGGCGCTTCGGGTGGTCTCGCCGCGCCGAGCAGCGCCAGGCTCGCGGCGAGCAGGATCCGGAGCCAGGTGGACCTCGACTCCGAGCCGCCTCTCTCGTGTCTCGTCATCTGTCCGACCCCTTGCGGTGTCCTCGGAGTCCCGTTCCGGGTCTCTTCGGAGTGGGCTGTACGATGCCGGGAGCATCGGGGCTGCGGAGGAATTCTTCCACCACCCGAGGAATGCCGACTTCCCGGGCCGAGAACACCTACCGTTGAGGGGATGGCCCAGACCTCCTCCAGCTGGCGGAGCGTGCCGCGCACCGTGTGGGTGCTCGGCTTCGTCTCGCTCTTCATGGACACCTCGTCCGAGATGATCCATGCCTTCCTGCCGGTGTTCCTGGTCTCGACGCTCGGTGCGAGCGCCGCCTTCGTCGGAGTGATCGAGGGGATCGCCGAGGCGACGGCATCGGTCACCAAGGTCTTCTCGGGTGCGATCAGCGACTGGCTGGGAAGACGCAAGCTTCTCGTCGTACTCGGCTACGGCCTCGGCGCGCTGACGAAGCCGGTGTTCGCCCTCGCGCTGACGCCTTTCGAGGTCCTCGCCGCGCGCTTCCTCGATCGGGTCGGGAAGGGTCTTCGAGGGGCGCCGCGGGATGCCCTGGTGGCGGACGTGACGCCGGCCGGCGCGCGGGGCGCCGCCTTTGGCTTGCGCCAGGCGCTGGACACGGTCGGCGCCTTCGCCGGGCCCCTGCTGGGCATCGTCCTGATCGCGGCTTTCGATGGAGACATGCGCGCCGTGTTCGGCCTCGCGACCGTGCCCGCGGTGTTCGCGGTGGCGCTGCTCGCCTTCGGCGTCGCAGAGCCGCGACGCGGGACGAGGGAGGAAGTCGAGCCGGTCCGACTGGGGGCGCGGGATCTCCGATCGCTGCCCTCGGCCTTCTGGGTGGTTGCCGGCATCGGCGCCGTCTTCACCCTGGCGCGCTTCAGCGAGGCCTTCCTCGTGTTGCGGGCCCGGGAAGTGGGACTTCCGATCGGCCTCGTCCCCCTCGTGATGGTCGCGATGAACCTGGTGTACTCCGTCGTGTCTACACCGGCAGGAGGCCTGTCCGATCGGATCGACCGCCGGCTCGTGCTGGCTGCCGGCCTGGTGGCGCTGATCGCCGCGGATCTGGTGCTCGGTTTCCTCGCGAGTGTCGGGGGAGCCCTGGTGGGCGCGGGCCTGTGGGGGCTGCACATGGGCTTGTCGCAGGGCCTGCTGGCGGCGATGGTGGCCGACGCCGCGCCCCGGAGGTTGCGCGGCAGCGCCTTCGGGCTCTTCAACCTCGTGTCGGGCGTGGCGCTCTTCCTCGCCAGCCTGGTGGCCGGTCTGCTCTGGGACAGCCTCGGCTCCACCGCCACCTTCCTCTTCGGTGCCGGACTCGCGGCGCTCGCGCTCGGCGGACTCCTTCTCCTGGTCCGACGCAGTCCCTGACCGGCGTGCCGCGTCCGGGACGAGCGGGCTCGCCACATGACACAGGCTTCATGCGCCTGAAATCGCGCGGCCACGGCGGGACCGTATCTCTTCCAGCGTGCAAGGCGTCGAGCCCGGTCGGAACGCTCCGATCCTCCCGACGCCGCTGGAGGAGATCCGATGAGCACCGCAGCCACGGCACCCGACCTGCGCGAGGTCCACGACCGCCCCCACGCCAGCTTCGTGCGGCTTCGCAGCCACCTCGCGCAGCGCGTCCTGGGGCAGCCCAACCTGGTCGAGAAGCTGCTGATCTGTCTGCTGGCCGATGGCCACCTGCTGGTCGAGGGGGCCCCCGGGCTGGCCAAGACCACGGCGGTCAAGGCGTTGGCCCAGGCGCTGGCGGGCCAGGATCATCGCATCCAGTTCACCCCCGACCTGCTGCCGGCGGATCTCACCGGGACCGACGTCTTCCATCCCGAGAACGGCAGCTTCCACTTCCAGCCCGGCCCGCTGTTCCACAACGTGGTGGTGGCGGACGAGATCAACCGCGCACCGGCGAAGGTCCAGTCCGCGCTGCTCGAGGCCATGGCGGAGCGGCAGGTCACGGTGGGACGCAGCTCGTATCCGCTGCCCGAGCTCTTCCTGGTGATGGCGACGCAGAATCCCATCGAGCAGGAGGGCACCTATCCGCTGCCCGAGGCGCAGCTCGACCGCTTCCTGCTGTACGTCCGGGTCGGCTATCCCGACGCCGCCGTGGAGAAGGCGGTCATGCAGCTGGAGCGCGACCGCGGGCGCGGCGTGCCGCAGCCGGCCTTCACGCCGATTCCCCAGCGCACCATCTTCGCCGCGCGACGTCAGGCGCTGCAGGTGCATCTCGCGCCGGCTCTCGAGGAGTACGTGGCGCAGCTCGTGATCGCAACCCGCGATCCCTCGCCCTACGACCCGGAGCTCGCGCGCTACGTACGCTGGGGTGCCAGCCCGCGCGGCAGCCTCGCGCTGGATCGCTGCTCCCGGGTCCGCGCCTGGCTCGACGGCCGGAGCTTCGTGATGCCGGAGGACGTGCACGCGGTCGCCTTCGAGGCGCTGCGTCATCGCGTGCTGCTCGGCTACGAGGCCGAGGCCGATGGTGTGACCCCGGACGAGTTCCTGCGGCGGCTCATCAGCGCAGTTCCGCTGCCTTGAGGTGGAACGACATGAGCCGTAGCGAGCAACGCGATCCCTTCGCGCGACGCGGGGCCGGAGACAGCGGTGTCCACGCGCCGATGTCCGAGCTGGTGGCGCTGCGCAGCAAGGCCCGGCTGCCGCTGCTGGCGCGCGCGCCGCTGCCCCCGCGCGCGCCGCTGGCGGGGAGCCTGCGCTCCCCCTTCCGCGGGCGGGGCATGGAGTTTGCCGAGGTGCGCGCCTACCAGCCGGGAGACGACGTCCGCTGCATCGACTGGCGCGTCACGGCGCGCACCGGGCGCGTGCACACCAAGCTCTTCCACGAGGAGCGCGAATCCCCCGTCTGGCTGGCCTGCGACGCCGGGCCGACGATGCACTTCGGAACCCGCGCGGCCTTCAAGAGCGTGATGGCGGTGCGTGCCGCCGCGGTCCTCGCCTGGGCGGCTCGCGACGCCGGGCATCGCATCGGCGCCGTCGTCCGGGACCTGGACACCACGCGCATGTTGCCCGCTCGGCTGCGAGACACCCACCTGCTCCGGCTGCTGGCCACGCTGTCGCGCGCGACCGATGGCACGGGGAGCGGCTCAGCGGACTCGCTGGCCGAGGGCCTGCGTCGTCTCCGGGAGGCCGCTGCGGCCGGCAGCCGCGTGTTCGTGCTGAGCGACTTCTACGGGCTCAACGCCGAGCTCGAGCGGCAGCTGATCGCGCTGGCGCGGCGCTGCGACGTCGACTGCGTGCTGGTCTACGACGCGCTCGAGGCGGAGCCGCCGCCGTCCGGCCGCTACCGGATGAGCGACGGAGAGAGCGTCACCACCATCGCGAGCGCCGGGGAGACCGGGAGCCGTGGCTACCCGCGGCTGTTCGCGGAGCGGCGGGCGGCGCTCGAGGCGCTGTGCGGGGACCACCGCATCGGGCTGCGTTCGCTCTGCACCGATGCGGATCCGGCGAGCCTGCTGGAGCCGAGCCGTGCCACGCGCGGAGGGGGGTCCGGACGATGACGGGCAACGACTGGCTCCAGGCGCTGCGCGACATCCACCTGCCCCCGCCGGTGAGCGCGTGGCCTCCTGGCGTCGGCTGGTGGGTCGGCGCGGTCGTGCTGCTCACGGCGTTGCTGCTGGCGCGGGCCGCCGTGCGCCGCCGCAGTCGCCGCCTGCGTCGACTGGCGCTCCTCGAGCTGGAAGAGGTCGCGCAGGCCTTCGAGGCGCGCAGCGACCACGAGGCGCTGGCGCGGCACCTGTCCGGTCTGCTGCGACGCGTGGCCCTGCTGCGCTTCGAGCCGACCCGGGTCGCGGGCCTGTACGGGGAGGAGTGGCTCGGCTTCCTCGCCGCCACCGGCCGCGACGCGGGTCACGCGGAACGCCTGGCCGAGGGCTTGTGGACCGCGCTCTACGCGGGCTCGCACTACCAGCCGGTCGACGGCGATGCCGAGTGCTGGCTTCGGGCTACGCGCCGCTGGATCGAGGCGAACACGTGATGGAGCTCGGCCTTCCCTGGGCGCTGCTGGCGCTGCCGCTTCCGTTGCTGGTGTGGGGACTCGCCTCGCGGGCTCCCGAGACACCGGGTGCAGCGCTGCGCGTTCCCTTCTACGGGGCGCTCGCACGGGCGCGTGCCGACGCGCGGGGGAGCTGGAGCCGCCCCGGCCTGTGGCTCCAGATCGCGGCCTGGGTGCTGTTGGTGGGGGCGGCGGCTCAGCCGCGCTGGATCGGAGAGCCCCGCGCGGTGCCGACGCAGGGGCGCGACCTGATGCTCGCCCTCGATCTGTCGGGCAGCATGGAGACGCCGGACTTCGAGCTGGCCGGCCGGGCCGTCGACCGCCTCAGCGCCGTGCGAGCCGTGGCCCGCGAGTTCGTGCGCGCGCGCGTGGGGGACCGCGTGGGCCTCGTGCTGTTTGGCACGCGCGCCTATCTGCAGGCCCCGCTCACGCTGGACCGCGACACGGTGATCGAGTTCCTCGACGAGAGCGAGCTCGGGCTGGCGGGCGAAGAGACGGCGATCGGCGACGCGATCGGGCTCGCCGTCAAGCACCTGCAGGGCCGGCCCAGCGAGGAGCGGGTGCTGGTGCTGCTCAGCGACGGCGCCAGCAACGCCGGGGCCATCGACCCGGTGCAGGCCGCGCGGCTCGCCGCCGAACAGGGCATCCGCATCTACACGATCGGCGTCGGAGGCGGTCGGGCCGCCTTCCCCGCCGGGCTGCTCGGGCTCGGCGCGAGCGCGGCCCTCGACGAGCAGACCCTCCAGCAGATCGCCCACAGCACGGGTGGACGCTACTTCCGCGCCAGCGACACCGCCGAGCTGGCGGCCGTGTATCGCGAGATCGACGCGCTCGAGCCGACCGAGGGCGACGCGGCGCTGGTGCGGCCGATGCGGGCCGTCTTCCAGTGGCCGCTCGGCCTGGCCCTGGCGCTCGTCGGGGCGTTGCTGCTGCGCCGCCTGGTAGCCGAGCGCCGCGTGTGGCTGCCGGAACCGACGTCGCGGGTCGGCGCAAGCGAGAGCCGCGCATGAACCTCGAGAGCTTCCACTTCCTGCGACCGATCTGGCTGCTGGCCGCGCTGTTCGTGCTGCCGGTGCTGGTCTGGGCCTGGCGTCTGCGGCGCGGGGCGGGCAGCTGGCACGGCGTCTGCGATGCGAAGCTGCTGCCGCACCTGCTGGTGCCCGGCAGCGGGCGCGCCGCGCGCTGGCCGCTGGCGGCGTTCGCGGCGGCCTGGCTGGTGGCCTGTGTCGCGATGGCCGGCCCCGCCTGGGAGCGGCTTCCGCAGCCGGGCTACCGGGAGCCCACCCAGACGCTGCTGGTGCTGAGCCTGGCGCGCTCGATGGATGCCCACGACGTGGCGCCGAGCCGCCTGGCGCGTGCGCGCTACGAGCTGCTCGACGTCCTCGAGCGGATCGAGGGGCCGGTGGGTCTGGTGATCTATGCCGAGGAGCCCTACGCGGTGACGCCCCTCACCGACGATCCCGACGTGGTGGCTTCGTTCGTGCCGGTGCTCGAGAGCCGGCTGATGCCGGGACGCGGCGTCCGCCTCGACCGGGCCATCGATCTGGCGCGCGAGCTGCTCGATCGAGCCGGAGCGCTGCGCGGGCGCATCGTGCTCCTCGCGGACGCAGTGGGCGAGGGGGACGCCGCGGCGGCCAGCCGACGGGCGGCGCGGGCTGGCTACCCGGTCTCGGTGCTCGGCTTCGGCGGCGACGCCGCCGAGCTGGCTGCGCTCGCGCGCGCCGGTGGCGGAGGCTACTCGCCGGCGACGCCGGACGACCGGGATCTCGAGCGCGTGCTCTCCGCCGGGTCGCCGGCGACGCGGTTCGAAGCGGGCTCGGAATCCGCCTGGCAGGCCGATGTGTGGCGCGACTTCGGCGCCTGGCTCGTGCTCGTGCCGCTGCTGCTGGCGGCGTTGAGCTTCCGGCGGGGCTGGGCGGGGGCTCTCGGTCTGCTGCTGCTGCTGGGGATGCGGCCGCCCGAGGCCGCTGCGGCGGAGCTCGGCGCGTGGCTCTGGCGGCGCGATCAGCAGGCCGCACAGGCCTTCGACGCGGGTCGGCACGCGGAGGCCGCTCGGTTGTTCGAGGACCCGGCCTGGCGCGCCGCGGCCGAGTACCGTGCCGGCGACTACCAGGCCGCCATCGAGACGCTCGGAGAGCGCAGCGACGCGCTCTCCCAGTACAACCGGGGCAACGCCCTGGCCCAGGCGGGTCGGCTCGAGGAGGCGCTCGCGGCCTACGACCGGGTGCTCGAGCAGGATCCGGGACACGAGGATGCCGCGTTCAACCGGGAGCTCGTGAAGCGAGCCCTCGAAGAGCGGAAGCAGCAGCAGGACAAGCAGCAGCAGACGCAGGGTTCCGGGTCGTCGGACGCCTCGCAGTCGTCCGGCGGCCCGGAGCCAGAGGGCTCGTCCCCTCAGGAGCCCGGTGGCGCGCAGTCCCCCGCGCGGTCCGCCGAGTCCAGCGAGCCCCGCAGCCGGGCCGACGGCTCCGGCGCGGACGAAGAGGAGCCGCCCGACTCCGAGGCGACCGCCTCGGCGGCGGTCGACGCGCCGGAGCCCGAGGCCGACGCCGCGACGCAGGGGCCGGCCTCGGCGGCCGCGGAGCCCCGCGCGGTGACCGAGCAGCAGCAGGCCGCCGAGCAGACGCTGCGGCGCATTCCCGACGATCCGGGGGGTCTGCTCCGGGAGAAGCTGCGCCGGCGCTACGCCGAACGGCGTTACGCCGTTCCGATCGGAGGAGCGAGACGATGAGGCGGCCGGGCTGGTCGATCCTTCCGCTGATGCTGGGCCTGCTGGCCGGCGACGGGCTCGCCGCGGAGCCGGACGCGCCGCCCGTGCGGGTCGAGGTCGAGGTCGATGCCTCCCAGCCCTATGTGCAGGGACGCGTGCTGCTGACCGCCCGCGTGCTCGCGGATGCGCGCGTGCTGGAGGGCGTGCTCTCGGATCCCGACGTCCCCGACGCGCTCGTGCACCGCCTGGGCGAGGACCGCCACGACCAGCTGACACGCGACGGACACAGCTACCGCGTGAGCGAGCGGCGTTTCGCGATCTTCCCCCAGCAGAGCGGCGAGCTGCGCATCCCCCCGCTGGTCTTCGAGGGGCGGGTGCGGGATCCGGAGGAGCGACGCCCGCGAGATGCCTTCGACGGCCTCTTCGGGGGCTCGCTGTTCGAGAGCCTGCTGGGGCGCGCCGGTCAGCGCGTTCGGGTGCGCTCCGAGGTCCCGGTGATCGTCGTGCGATCGCGACCCGCCGAGGCAGCCGAGGGCTGGTGGCTGCCGGCGCGCGACGTCGAGCTCGTCGAGCAGTGGCCCGAGGCGCCATCCCGGCTGCGCGTCGGAGAGCCGGTGGTCCGGCTGCTGGAGATCCGCGCCACGGACCTCTCCGCCGCGCAGCTTCCGGAGCTCGCGCTGCCGGCGGTGGAGGGACTCAAGCAGTACGCCGAGCCGGCCAGCGAGCAGAGCTTCCGCGCCGGCGATCGCGTGCTGGGCGTGAAGCAGCAGCCGGTGACGCTGATCCCCACGCGAGCGGGACCGCTCAGGCTGCCCGCGCTCCAGCTCGAGTGGTGGGATGTCGAGGCCGACGCCCGTCGGCTGGCCAGCCTGCCTGCCCGCACCCTCGAGGTGCTTCCGGGAGCTGCGGTGGGGGCCGCGGCTCCGCCCCCCGTCGCCGCCGTCGATTCCGCCCCCCTCCTCGAATCGACGGTGGCGGCGGGGGGTCCGTCGGGCTCCTCGCGGCTGCGCGCCGGGCTGGCGCTGCTGGCCAGCGCGCTCGCCGGCGCGCTGGGCTTCGGGCTGGCGCGCCGGCTGGGCGCGCCTTCCGCGCGTCGCGAACGCCGCCGGGCCGAGCGGGCGCTGCGCCGCGCCTGCCGCGCCTCGGATGCGTCGGCGGCGACGGCGGCGCTGCGCGCCCTGGCTCGGGCCCGCTGGCCTGGAGATCCGCCGCTCGGCAGCTCGGACTGGGCGGAGCGGCTCGACGCGCCGGGCTTTGCGGCGGTCTTCGCGCGGCTCCAGCACGTGCGATACTCGACCGGGGAGTGCGATTGGCGCGGAGCCGAGCTGTGGAAGGCCTACCGACGGGCGAGCCGGAACGCGCGCCGCAGCGGTCGTCGACCGCCTCGCGCTGGACTGCCGGATCTGTACCCGGCGCGCTGACGCGCCGCGCGCTCGCTGGGAAGGCCTTCGCCCCGTGAAGCTGCTGGTGATCGAGGACGATCGCGTCACCTCGGACTACATGGTCAAGGCGCTCGGCGAGGCCGGTCACGTCGCGGACTGCGTCTCGGACGGCATGCAGGGTCTCGATCGGGCGCTGCA